>Ga0209980_10002114_pt1 | contig 10865 bp, 8 predicted proteins | sample CR02metaG_FD_183611 | JGI IMG/M metagenome (GOLD analysis project Ga0209980, IMG submission 183611) | Deep subsurface microbial communities from Mariana Trench to uncover new lineages of life (NeLLi) - CR02 metaG (SPAdes) (version 2) | ecosystem: Environmental > Aquatic > Marine > Ocean trench >... | reverse complement strand
CAGCACCGCGGTGAACGCCACCGCCATCATCACCGAGGCGCGCTGGGTCGCTACCGTGGCCCCGGACAGCATCAGGTAGCCGAACCCGGCGAGCAGCGCCGCCACCGCCGCCGCCTTCTTGGCCGAGACCCCCGACACCCCCCGGGCCGCCACCCCCGGCAACGCCGCCAGCAGCAGCCGGACGGCGCCGAACACCAGCCCGGTCAGCAGCCCCATATGCAGCCCGGAGATCGCCAGCAGGTGCGCCAGGCCCGAGATCCGCAACGCCTCGGCGTCCGCCAGGTCGATGTTGGAGCGGTCGCCGACGATGATCGCTGCCGCGAAGCCCCCTCGCCGCCCCGGCAGCGCCCGGACCAGCGCATCCGAGATCCGCGCCCGCTGCCCCGCCAGCCACAGGGCGAAGCGGTCCAGCGGGCCAGACGGCGGCTCCGCTTCGAGCGCCAGCGCCGCGCCCCGGGCATAGCCGACCGCCCCCAGCCGCTGGAAATAGGCCTTGAGCCGGAAGTCGAAGGCCCCCGGCTCGACCGGATCGCCCGGCGGCAGCAACCGGGCGAAGACCCGGATCCGGGCGCCGGGCCGGGGTGCTGCGCCGCGCTCCGCCGCCAGCAGCGTCACCCGCACCCGCCTGGGCGTCTCGCGCGGGTCGAGGCCATAGATCACCACCCGGTCGAGCAGCACCCGGGGCGCCCCGGAGGCCGACTTCGACAACGCCCGCACCCGGCCCTCGACGGTTTCCTCGATCGGGCCGGACAACATCGGCGCCTGCGCCCGATGCGCCGCGAACAGGGCCAGCGAGAACCCGGCGCCGAAGGCCGCCAGCACCAGCGCCAGGGCCAACGCCGCCAGACCCGCCCGCCGCGCCATGCCGCTGGCCAGCGCCGCCACCGGCACGGCGGTCAGCGCGCACCAGAGCGGATCGGGCTCCCGGTCGAGCGCGAAATAGAGCCAGATGCCGCAGCCCATCAGCACCGGCAGCCACAGGATCGCGCGGCGCCCCTCGGCGGTCCAGACCCGCTGCCAGTCGATCCTTCCGGGCACCTTGTGCCTCGCCATCCGCTGCCCCATAAAGGCCCCGCCTAAAGCCCCGCGCGCCCGCCCATAAGCGGTTCCCGCCGTTAACCGAGTGTTAAGAGCCGCCCATGCCAGCTGATGCCGTGATCACCCGCTTCGCCCCCTCGCCGACCGGCTTCCTTCATATCGGGGGCGCGCGGACCGCGCTGTTCAACTGGCTGTTCGCCCGCCACCACGCCAGATACGGGGGGGGCGGCAAGTTCCTGTTGCGCATCGAGGACACCGACCGCGCCCGCTCCACACCCGCGGCGACCGAGGCGATCTTCGCCGGGCTGAAATGGCTTGGGCTGGACTGGGACGGCGAGGCGGTCAGCCAGTGCTCCCGCGTCGCCCGCCACGGCGAGGTCGCGGCCGCGATGCTGACCCGCGGCACCGCCTACAAGTGCTTCGCCACCAAGGACGAGATCGACGCCTTCCGCGCCGAGGCCAGGGCCGCGGGCCGCCCGCCCCTGTTCCTCAGCCCGTGGCGCGACGCCGACCCCTCGACCCACCCGGCAGGCGCCGACCACACCATCCGGCTGAAGGCGCCCCGCGAGGGGCGTGTCGTGGTCGAGGACAAGGTCCAGGGCACGGTGAGCTGGGACGCCTCGACGCTGGACGACCTGATCCTGCTGCGCTCGGACGCCACCCCCACCTATATGCTGGCGGTGGTGGTCGACGACCACGACATGGGCGTCACCCATGTGATCCGCGGCGACGACCACCTGACCAACGCGGCGCGCCAGACCCTGATCTACCGGGCCATGGGCTGGGCGGCGCCGGTCTTCGCCCATATTCCGCTGATCCACGGCCCCGACGGCGCGAAACTCTCCAAGCGCCACGGTGCGCTGGGGGTCGAGGCCTACCGCGACATGGGCTACCTGCCCGCCGCGATGCGCAACTACCTGGCCCGCCTCGGCTGGAGTCACGGCGACGACGAGTTCTTCACCAACGATCAGGCCATCGAGTGGTTCGGGCTTGAACAGGTGGGAAAATCCGCGGCGCGGTTCGACTTCGCCAAGCTGGAGAATCTCAACGGCCAGCACATCCGCGCCACCCCGGATGGCGACCTGGTGACTGCGGTCGAGGAGCTTTTTGCAGCGCAACATAAGCCGCCGATCGACGCCGCGCGCAAGGCGATGTTGACCCAGGCGATGCCGGGTCTGAAGGATCGCGCTAAGACTCTCGTGGAATTAATTGATATATCGCATTATATCCTGTCCAATCGCCCCTTCGAGCCGGAACAAAAAGCGGCCAAACACCTCGCTGGAGACGCGCCTGCGACGCTCGGCCGATTGACTGTGCGCCTGCAAAATGCTAGGCACTGGACCGCAGGATCGCTGGAGGAAAGTGTCCGCGCCTTCGCCGAGGAAGAGCAGCTCAAGCTCGGCCGGATCGCCCAACCGCTGCGCGTCGCCCTGACCGGGCGCGCCGTCAGCCCGGGGGTGTTCGACGTGATGGAGACGCTCGGCCGGGCAGAGACGCTGGCACGGCTCGGGGACGTCGCCACGGCGCCCTGACCCATCAGCGCAGACCTGCCATAATTAATAGAGCGCGGCCCCTCACGGCCCCCGCCACAACAGGGAGAGGACACGCCCATGACCGAGAAATCCACCCGCACTGCGACGATCACCCTCGACAATCAGAGCATGGAATTCCCGGTCTACGACGCCGTCCACGGCCCCTCGGTAATCGACGTCCGAAACCTCTACAAGGAACTCGGCGTCTTCACCTTCGATCCCGGCTACACCTCGACGGGGAGCTGTGAGTCAAAGATCACCTTCATCGACGGCGACAAGGGCGAGCTGCTCTATCGCGGCTATCCGATCGATCAACTGGCGGAAAGCAGCCACTATCTCGAAGTCTGCTACCTGCTGCTCTACGGCGAGTTGCCGAACGCGGCGGAGCTCGAGGATTTCGAGAACCGGGTCACCCGCCACAGCATGCTGCACGACCAGATGCAGTATTTCTTCCGCGGCTTCCGCCGCGACGCCCATCCGATGGCGGTGGTCTGCGGCATGGTCGGGGCGATGTCGGCCTTCTATCACGACTCGACCGACATCAACGATCCCTGGCAGCGCGAGGTTGCCTCGATCCGGATGATCGCCAAGCTGCCGACGATCTGCGCCTGGGCCTACAAGTATTCGGTCGGCCAGCCCTTCGTCTATCCGCGCAACGATCTCGACTACGCGGCGAACTTCCTCCACATGTGCTTCGCGGTGCCCTGCGAGGAATACATCGTCGACCCGATCCTGGCCCGGGCCATGGACCGGATCATGACCCTGCATGCCGACCACGAGCAGAACGCCTCGACCTCGACCGTGCGCCTCGCCGGCTCGTCGCAAGCCAACCCGTTTGCCTGCATCGCGGCCGGCGTCGCCAGCCTCTGGGGCCCGGCCCATGGCGGCGCCAACCAGGCCTGTCTGGAGATGCTGCGCGAGATCGGCACGCCGGACCGGATCCCGGAATATGTCGACCGCGCCAAGGACCGGGACGACCCGTTCCGGCTGATGGGCTTCGGCCATCGGGTCTACAAGAACTACGACCCGCGCGCCAAGGTGATGATGCAGACCGCCAAGGAGGTGCTCGACCTGATGGGGGTCGAGGACAACCCCACCCTCCAGGTCGCCCGGCAGCTCGAGAAGTTCGCGCTCGAGGACGAGTATTTCGTCTCCAAGCAACTCTACCCGAATGTGGACTTCTATTCCGGCATCATCCTCGACGCGATGGGCTTCCCGACCTCGATGTTCACCCCGATCTTCGCGCTGAGCCGCACCGTCGGCTGGATCGCCCAGTGGAAGGAGATGATCGAGGACCCGGTCCAGAAGATCGGCCGCCCCCGCCAGCTCTACACCGGCGCGGCGCGGCGCGACTACGTCGACGTCGAGAACCGCTGAGAACCGCTGGCGGAGCGAATACCCGAGGCGCGGCCCCCGGCCGCGCCTTTTTTCGTTGTTCCTGGTATCGCCACTAGAGCGATATCCAGCAAAGTGGCTTCACTTAGCGACTCGGAAATCGCGACAAACCAACAAGTTAGAGCCTTGTCCGTGAATCGGAGATCACGGACAAGGCTCTAGCGTCCCCTTCCCCTGGAAGGGGGCGGGACAGGGTGGGGGTCCGGCGCGCCGGGGCGCGCCGGGAGGCGCCCCAGCGCCTCCAGCACCGACCGCGCCGCCCGGACCGAGGGCGGCTCGCCGCCTTGCCCGAGCGCCGCCATGACCCGGCCGAAGGCGGCAAGCTGGGCCGCGCGGGCCTCGGGCTGTTCGATCAGCGTCAGCAGTGCCGGGGCGATCCCGGCCGCCGCGCAACGCTCCTGCAGGAACTCCGGCACCACACCCCCGCCGTCCACCAGATTTACCAGGTTGGCGGTATCGACCCGGACCAGCCGGCGCACGATCGCCGCCGTCAGCCACGAGGTCCGGTAGGCCGAGACCATCGGTGTTGCCGCCGCCGCCATCTCCAGCGTCACCGTGCCCGAGGTCACCAGCGCCAGATCGGCGGCGGCGAAGGCGGCGCGCTTGGCCGCCTCACCCTCCTCGGGCAACACCAGGACCGGCCGCGGCTCCAACCCCGCGGCCGCTTCCGCGACCTCCGCCACCACGGTCTCCGCCACCGGCACGACGACGCGGAGATCCGGGCGGCGCGCCGCGACCCGCGCCAGCGTCCGGGCGAAGACCGGCATCATGCGGCGGACCTCGCCCTTGCGGCTGCCCGGCGCGAGGACGAGCAACGGCTGGCCCCCTGCCGCCCCCGCCCGGACGCGGAACGCCGCGACCTCGGCCTCCGGGGGCGCGGGCTGCCCGGCCACCGGGTGGCCGACGAAATCGCAGCTCATGCCCCCGGCGGTCATGTAAGGCGGCTCGAACGGCAACAGCGCCAGCACATGGTCGACGAAGCGGCCCATGTGCCGCGCGCGGCCCGGCCGCCAGGCCCAGACCGAGGGGGCGACATAGTGAATGGTGCGGATGGCGGGCGCACGCGCGCGCACCCGCTCGGCGACGCGCAACCCGAAGCTCGGGCTGTCGATGGTGATCAGCGCATCCGGCGCCGCCCGGGCCACGTCCCCCGCGGTCTCGCGGATGCGCCGCATCAGGGTGCGCAGCCGCGGCACCACCTCGGCGATGCCCATCACGTTGAGATCGATGATGTCGAACAGGCTCTCCAGCCCCTCCTCCGCCATCATCCGCCCGCCGACTCCGACGAAGCGCAACTGCCGCACCTCGGCCCTGAGCGCCTGCATCAGGCCGGCGCCGAGCCGGTCGCCCGAGGGCTCGCCCGCGATCAGGTAGAGAGTCAGCGCCCGGGTCATTGGCGGTGTCATCGGGCCAGCGTCTCCGCCGCCGCGCTCCACAGGAACAGGCCCGCCGCGTCGGCCGCCCGGATCGTCGCGTCGCGCTCGAGAATGTTGGCCCCGTCCGCCTCGACCACGATGCCGCGCAGCCCGGCCCGCGCCGCGCCTTCGACGGTGCGCGGGCCGATGCTGGGCAGATCGACCCGGCGGTCCTGACCCGGCTTGGCCATCTTGACCAGCACCCCGCCCGGCATGTGGCGGCGCGCGACAGGCAGCGCGGCGACGCGGGCCAGCAGCGCGTCGGTGCCCTCGATCGCCTCGACGCCGAGGCAGACGCCGCCCGCCACCACCACCGCCTGGCCCACGTCCAGGGGGCCGAGGGCGGCCAGGATCGCCGCACCCCGCGCCGCGTCCGAGCGGTCCGGCGGCTCCGGCTGGTGGCGCCCGAGAACCGCCTCTCCGCAAGTCAGGCCGCCGACACAGTCCTGCGCGCCGATGACCGTGAACCCCTCCTCCTCGAAAATCCCGGCGAGCCCGGACAGCAGCCCGTCGTCGCCCCGCGCCATCAGGGCCATGACCTTGCCGGCCAGTTTCACCGCCTTGCCGTCGGCGCGCCAGGGCTTCAGGCGCGGGCGGTCCATCGCCCCGGCGAAGACCACATGGCTGCACCCGGCGTCCCTGAGCGCCGCGAACAGCCGCCCGGTCTTCTCGAATGCATGCGCCTGGTGCGGGTGTCCGTCCATCCACGCCGCGGCCCCGCCGGCAAACGAGATGACCAGATAGGGCAACCCCGCCGCTCGCCGGTGCTCGGCGATCAGGCGGGGCAGCGCGTCGCGCCCGGCGATGATCGCGAGCTTGCCTTCGGGCCCGGCGCGAGACGCCCCCATGGCAGCCTCAAGCGTCCCGCGGGGTGCAAAAACTGCGCGATGTATCGGCGCGGATGAAGGCGACCATATGCTGCACCGGCTCGATATCCGCGTAGGCCTCGCCGGCCCGTGCCGCCCGTTCGGCGAGGGAACCCTCGCCCTGGAAGATCATCCGGTAGGCCCCGCGCAGCGCATGGATGACATCGCGGCCGAAGCCCCGGCGCTTGAGCCCAACCAGGTTCAGCCCGCCCAGTTCAGCCCGGTTGCCGATGACCGAGCCATAGGGGATCACGTCCTTCTCGACCCCGCTCATGCCGCCGACCATGGAATGCGCCCCGATGCGCACGAACTGATGCACCGCCGACAACCCGCCCAGAAAGGCAAACTCGCCGATCTCCACATGCCCCGCCAGGGTCGCATTGTTGGCCATGATGACATTGTCGCCGATCCGGCAGTCATGGGCCACATGACAGCCCATCATGAACAGGCAGTTCGACCCCACCTTGGTATGCAGCCCGCCGCCCGAGGTGCCGGGGTTCATGGTGACATGCTCGCGGATCATGCAGTGGGCGCCGATCTCCAGCCAGCTCTCCTCGCCGCGGTACTTCATATCCTGCGGCTGGTGCCCGATCGAGGCGAAGGGCCAGATGCGGGTACCGGCGCCAACGCGGGTGTGCCCTGCCACCGCCACATGGCTGGCAAGCTCCACCCCCTCGGCCAGGGTCACATGCGGGCCGACCGTGCAGTAGGGGCCGATGGTGACCTCTCCGGTCAGTCGCGCACCGTCCTCGACGATGGCGGTGGGGTGGATGGTCACGCCCCGCTCCCACCCCGGCGCTGGTCGTCCTTGTCGATGATCATGGCCGAAAAATCGGCCTCGGCGGCCAGCTTGCCGTCGACCGTGGCCTGGCCGGCGAAGCGGAACACCCTGCCCCGGCTGCGGGTCACCCGCACATGCAGTTCCAGCACATCGCCGGGGCCGACCTTGTTGCGGAAACGACAATTGTTGATGGTCAGGAAATAGACCAGCAAATCCTCGTCGATCATCCCCAGGGTCTCGACCACCAGTACCCCGGCGGTCTGTGCCATGGCCTCGACGATCAGCACCCCGGGCATCACCGGCTCGGATGGGAAATGCCCTTGGAAATACGGCTCGTTGGCGGAGACGTTCTTGATCCCGACGGCGCTTTCACCGTTGTGGATCTGCTCGACCCGGTCGATCAGCAGGAATGGGTAACGGTGCGGGATCATGCGCTTAATCCGCGCAAGATCGGCGACTCCGGTCTTGGTCTCGGTGGCCTCGCTGGTCATCCCGTGTCCCGCTGAAATGGTTTCAGTTTCTTCTTTTCAATACCGCCGGGATGGGTCAGGTCAACCCTCAATCCCGCCAGGACCGCCCCGCGACGGCTCTTCACCGATTTACTGGAGCGCTGGCTCGTCCTCCTGGGCAGGTGGCTGGGCAGGTAGCTGGGCCGGGGCAATGACCTCAAGGTCGGGAACCACCGGGGGCGGCACGGTGGCATTGAAACGGGCGATCACCTCGTCGGTGACGTCGAGCACCGGGTCGGAGGCCAGCACTTGGTCGGAGTTGAGGATGGCGCTGGCGCCATTCGCCTCGCGAACCTCCTCCAACAGCGGATCGAGAGCCTCGACCAGCTTCAGCCGCTCGGCGCGAAAGGCGCTTTGCAAGGCGGCGGCTTGTTTCTGGGCCGCGCGCCGCTGACGCCGGACATTGCGGTCGAATGCGGCGACCCGGGCGGCGAACACCTCGCGGTCGAGGGTTGGGCGCAAGCGGGTCAGCTCCTGCTCCTCGGCGGTCAGTTCCGCCTTGATCGCGTCGATCCGGCGTTGCAACTCGGAGGTCAGTTCGATCTCGGCCTTCAAAAGCGCCCGCGCATGGGCGGTATCGTTCAGCAGGCGCTTGCGCGAGACCATGAGAATGGCGGCCTCATCGGCGGTGGCGCGGCCTAGCCCCAGGCCAAGCCCCAACCCCAACACTGCCAGCGCGATCGCTTTGCGCCGCGTCCAGGGCTTGAGGCCTAGGGCGATTGCGCCCATCCGGACCTCAGAACCGCGTGCCGAGAGAGAGCCGGAAGAATTCGGTCTCGTCGTAACTCTTTTCCACAATCGGTAAACCGAAGCTCAATTCGAGTGGCCCAAGCGGCGTATCGAGGAAAAGCAGCACGCCGGCCGCGGCGCGGAAGTTCGCGGCGTCGGTGATCGACGACATCCCGAACGAGGTCTCGTCGAGGCCGAACAGCGTGCCTGCGTCGACAAAGGTGCCGGCGAAGATGCCCAGCTCCTCCGGCAGGCCGATCGGGAACGAGAGCTCGAGGCGGGCGATGCCGTAATAGTTTCCGCCCAGCGCGTCGTCGTTGTCGAGGTCGCGCGGCCCCAGCCCCTCGTCGGCAAAGCCCCGGAAACTACTGCCGCCCAGGAAGAAGCGCTCGGTGACCCGGCTGTCCTCGCCGAAACTGAACAGCGCCGCGCTTTCCAGCTCCAGGCTGGCGATCACCTTGTCGCCGAACAGCCCGTACCAGGTCTTGAACGAGCCGCGCGTCTTGACGAAGCGCGACGAGCCGCCCAACCCTGCGATCTGCTGGTCGAAGGTGGTCAGATACCCGCCGGTCGGTTCCAGCGGGTCATTGCGCTGATCGTAGGTCAGCAGATAACTCACTGACGATGTGGTCCGCTTACCATCGTCGACCAGGATCACCGGCGAAGCACTCGAATTAACGTCGACATCGTCACGCAGTAACTCATAGCGCAACAGGATATCCAGATCCTCGGCAAGCGGAAAACCGACCCGCGGGCTGCTACCAAAGGAATTGACGCTGAAGGACGAGGTGTCGGTGCGGTCGTCCTGGACGAAGAAGAACCGGGAGCCGACCAGAAGCTCTCGGTCGAGGAAGCGCGGCTCGGTAAAGGTAAAATCATAGACCTGGGTATCGCCCGTGGCGGTGAGCCTTATGTTCACCACCTGACCGCGGCCGAGGAAGTTGCGCTCGGTGATCGCGATATTCCCGATCGGCCCGGCGCTGGACGAGAAGCCGATGCCCAGCGTCAGGCTGCCGGTGGACTGCTCCTGAACCTTGATCTTCAGCACCGCACGGTCGTCGGCGCTGCCCGGTTCGGTATCGATCTCGACCGACCGGAAATAGCGCAGGCCGCGAATCGCGGAGCGGGCCAGGCGGATCTTTCGGGTGTCGAAGGCATCGCCCTCGATCAGGCTGACCTCGCGCCGGATGACCCGGTCGAGGGTCTGGGTGTTGCCCTCGATGTCGATCCTCTCGACGAAGATCCGGCTGCCCTCGACCAGCTCGAAGGTGATCGAGACGATCCGGTCCTCGGTGTTCTTTCGGGCCTGCGGGCGAACTTGGACGAAGGCGAACCCCTTCTGCCCGGCCAGGTCGCTCAAATCGTCGACAATGTCCTCGACCTCGGAGGCATCGTAGGTGTCGCCCTCCAGATCGTCGGGCAACAGGGCGGCAAACTCCTCCTGATCTAGCCCGCGGGCCGAGATCAGCACATCCATCGGGCCGAAGCTGTATTTCTCACCTTCATCGACCGTGAAGGTGATGAAGAAACCCTCGCGGTCCGGGGCGAGTTCGGCGATGGCCGACAGGACGGTGAAATCGGCATAGCCGCGGGCCAGGTAGTACTGGCGCAGCAGTTCCTTGTCGAGTTCCAGGCGGTCGGGGTCGTAGACATCGGTCGAGACCAGAAAGTCGAGAAACCCGCTCTCCGAGGTGTCGATCACGCCGCGCAGCTTGCGGTCGCTGAACCGCTCATTGCCGACGAAGTCGATCGAGTTGATCCCGGTGACCTTGCCCTCGTTGATCTCGAAGACCAGGTCGACGCGGTTTTCGCTGCGCTCGATGATCACCGGCTCGACCTGGGCGCCATAGCGCCCCGTGCGGCGGTAGACCTCGATGATCAACTGGGCATCGGCCTCGGCGCCGGAGCGGGTGAACGGCAGGCGCGGGCGCAGCCGGATGATCCGCTCCAGATCCTCGTCCTTCAGGATATCGTTGCCCTCGAACGCGATCACGCTGATCGAGGGATTCTCGTCAACCTCGACAATCACCTGATTGTCGCCGGGGATAAGCTGGACATCGCGGAACAGACCGGTGTCGAACAACCGGCGCACGGCGACATTCAGATCCTCGGCGGTGATCGCGCCATCCGAGGGAAGTTGCATGTATTCGAGGATGGTCTCGACCTCGATCCGCCGGTTGCCGCGGATGATCACCGTCAATCGTTCATCCGGCGCCGTCTGCGCCGCGGCCCCGCCCCCCAGAGGCCTCCCCGGGGTGCCGACAACGGCACCGGACCACAGCACGGGGGCGAACAGCCCGGCAATCACCCCCAGCACCAATGCGCGGCTCGCACAATGGCGCCAAATCGAAATGGCAGATCGCATTCCGTCTCCTTCCCGGCCACGGCCCCCGATCAGCCGGGTTTCCCGTGCTCAGGCCTTCCCCCTCACATGCGAAGCGGTCTAGAGCCTCAGCAAATCATTATACGTCGCGAACACCATCAGCAAGAGCACCAGAGATAGCCCGATCATCGTTCCGACCCGCATCCAGGCCTCGCCCACCGGACGGCCGCGAACAAGCTCGACGGCATAGAACATCAGATGCCCGCCATCCAGAATC
>Ga0209980_10002113_pt1 | contig 10868 bp, 8 predicted proteins | sample CR02metaG_FD_183611 | JGI IMG/M metagenome (GOLD analysis project Ga0209980, IMG submission 183611) | Deep subsurface microbial communities from Mariana Trench to uncover new lineages of life (NeLLi) - CR02 metaG (SPAdes) (version 2) | ecosystem: Environmental > Aquatic > Marine > Ocean trench >... | reverse complement strand
AGCACCTGTGTTGAACTTGATCCGACCCTGCGACGGGTATAGATCACTGCCGAATCTTCGGGCTGTCCTTCTCAGGAAAATAGAGTTCACAAAAGGGACAATGAAAATCATGGCCTGACCCCAGCATATGGGGGTTGACTACAAAGACCTGGTTGCACTTTGGACACGTAACCTCTACAGCCTGACCCATTTTTTACCTCGTCAATCAAGTTATATCGACCACGGGGTTTGAACCCCCTGGTCGACCAAAGGGAGGAGCTACCGCTTCTCCCCTTTGGAAACCCCATCGGCTTTGTGCCCGCCTCAGAAGGCGGGGTTTACATTGAACCAATAGACGAATAACAAATAACCCATTCAGCACCAATAAGTCGTCCGGTCGATGGGAATATGCTGCAAGATCTCCCCGGGAATGAAGTTCTCTAGCTTGATCCGTTCCATGGCATCCTCCGGACACTTCGAAACAGGCGAGAACGGACGGTCCAGCGGGCGCGTCGCATCGACGATCATAACCGATGTCTTGATTTCATCCACAAGGGACGGATCCAAGACGTTCCCGCGGAACAGGGGTTGGAGAATCGAGATCTGGAGATGAGGCTGAACCCGAGTTGCAATGGCCCAGAGGATGTCGGTCGGGTTATAGACATCGATGTCCTCATCAAAGACGAATACATTTTTGGTGTGATCGAAGGTGAGCGCCGCCGCAGCCACACGGCCAGGGTCTCCCTCTGCCATCTTCTTGATGGAGATAAACACATTGTAGTGCGCATGACGCCCCATCTTGCAGACTGCCCTCGCACCCGGCACGGCCTCCCGGATCCTCCTCAGGTACGCCCCCTCTCGGGGAAGGTCCATCCATGGCTTGTCGCCTTCCGGAGTAATTACCGACTGGTACATGGCCCCCTTGCGGTAAGTGACAGCCCTAACCTCATAGTGCAAACAGGTTATCAGGCGCTGGGGTCCCAGATATCCCGGCGCCTCACCAAAGGGTCCCTCAACGACGCGTTTCCCGGGAAGGAGCGCCCCTTCAATCACGATCTCGGCATCAGCAGGAATGAGAAGGTCCTCTCCCCAGGTCTCCGAGGGAGTGAGACGCAAAGGCTCCTGGAGATATCCCCCGATAACGTCTAATTCGCTGACCTCAAATGCCCCTGTGTAACAGGCCCCCATATGATAGGCCGGATGATGGCCCAGGACCGTAGCCACCGGACACTCAAGATTTTTTTCCTCATACTCACGGAAGATCTTCCACAAGTGACGGGGCGAGGCGTGCAAAGCAGTGGAATTTCTCGACTTGACCTCCATCCGGTGGTAGGAACAGTTATAGACGCCGTTATTGGGGTCCCGGGAAATTGTGGAGAGGGTTATATAAGGACCACCATCCATATAATGGTGGCGCATGATCGGGATTTCGAAGATGTCTACGTCCTTTCCCACCTTGATCACCTCTTTGACGGGCGCTTCTTTCTTTTCTACGACGATTGGAGCAATCCTTTGGTCCTCCCTCTCCAGACATATCTCCGCCATCCGTTCACGACTCGTCCCTTTGGGCAAGCCTAGCGCAATCTGACACTTGCCCTGCGATATCTCACTGTTCATGACCAGCTTGATCTCGCTGGGCTTACCGTGGAGATTCAAAGGATGGTCAAAGATAAGGATGGGGAACTTTTTCTCCGCGCCCAGATGCTTGATGATAGCAGTGACATCAAAATGGGCAGGGTCCACTTCCTTCTCGATATGTACGATTTCGTTGGGAATCTCTCTACGACAATCTTCCAGAAACGTTCTTAGACTCTTCGCCATTGGTCCTCCTTGGTTATAAAAAGATCTTGGATGGAGTAAAAAAAGTGATGAAAGTTTTTACCCTTAACTCCATTTAATGTCAATGTTTGACGGGCCCTCTGTCGATAAAGTGTGGCTCAGCCTTATACTATGCGTGGATGACGATCTAACACAGAGCTTGAACATTGAGAGCCCTATTAGGAATAGAGCCCTGGAGACCTAGACAACTTGAGCCTCTATGATAATTCTCAAGGGCAACGTCTGGCCGGCAGCTCACTGCGTGAAGAAGACAAACGTCGTTTCCCTTGTAACCGAGCAGCTGGAAAATACAGCCAAATTCAAGTAACAGTGCAAGGAGGGAGTTGACTCTATGGCAAGTCCAAGTCTCAAAATCGACCGTGCACGCTACATTTTGACCCTAGACCCTGAACGGAGAATTATTCAGGACGGCTCTATCGTCATCGAGGGCCAAAGGATCACACACGTGGACAAGGCCACAGTGCTAAGAGCGATAAAGGCAGACCGGGTGATCGACGCCGGCGATATGGTCATAACTCCGGGATTTTACAATGGCCATATGCACATCAGCTACGCCCATGCCGTGCGCGGCATCTTTCCCGACGACCTCAAGGACCGTTTGAGCTATGTGTTTCAAATGCAGGCGGTGATGACCGAGGAAGAGGAGTACACTACCTCGCTCCTCGCCATCACCGAATTGCTAAAAGGCGGGACTACCTGCTTTGTCGACCCGGGCACCACAAAATACCTCGACGCCTGTATGCAGGCCTACCAAGACTCGGGGTGCCGGATCATTGTAGGAGACGGCTTGACGGATCTTCCAGAGCCAAGAAAACTGCCTCTCTTCTCAACTGAGGAAGCCATCTCTCGCATGGAGGAGAACATCAAGAAGTACGATCACCTCCTAAACGATCGAGTCCGGGCCTGGGCCATGCCTTTTTCCACATTCAACTGCTCACCGGAGCTGCTGACTGCGGCCAAGAGACTGGCGGACCAGTATGGCACGGGAATGACCATCCATCACTCTATCAGTCCGCAAAACCGCAGAACTTTTTTGGAGAAATACGGCAAGCCCCCTACCTTGTTTCTTGAGGAGATTGGTGCGTTGGGCCCAAATGTTCTTCTAGCTCATGTGATGGGCCTGGATGACATCGAGATTGACTGTGTTGCCCGCACCCGTACCAATGTCGTGATGTGTCCAAGCAATGTCCTCAAGGCCGGCGGAGGAATCAAAGAGAACGGAAAAATGCCGGAGATGCTGGAAAAAGGTGTCAACGTGGCCCTGGGCAGCGATTCCGCCAATAGCTCCAACCACCTCGATACTATTCGTCTGGTGAATCTGGCCGCATGTATCTACAAAGATGCGCGGCAGGACACAAGAATGATCCCGGCAGAGCAGGCCCTGGAGCTGGGGACCCTTACTGGGGCTAGGGCTTTTGGCCTGGGCGATGACCTCGGCTCCATCGAGGCCGGAAAGAAGGCGGACCTGGTGTTGTTTGATACCAAGCGTCCGGAATGGCAGGCACTTTTCAATCCGGTCAATAACCTGGTCTACAGCGCCGATGGTAGGAGCGTCCACACTGTCATCGTTGATGGAAAGGTAGTTGTGGAGGCGTACAGGCAGAGTTTCGTAGATGAGGGGTCACTGATGGAAAAGGTGCAGGAGGTAGGAGAAAACATCCTGGCCAGGACCGGCATCTCCTTCCCATCTCGGTGGCGGATAATTTGAGATTTCACTAATCACCGAACGGGGATCACAGTTGGAACCAGGCTATCATGACCGAGCTCACTGAACTTTTTTCAAGGGCTCTCCGTCAAAACGTGTGATGAAAAGTTCTTCGCAACCCTGTGGCCATCTTTCCTCGAGGGAGAAACCCTTTCGGCCTGAGGAAATAGGCCAGTGCCTTGAGGGCCACCCCTCCAACCCCTTAGGGTGGTCTCTCCAATTGTCAGGGCCTGAACCAACCTCATCGTTCCTGTTCCTCAGGCCTCCAGCCTTCCTCCCTCTCAGAAATCCACGCCCGCCTCTTGGTGCCGAGGGGGTCTGCTCCGAAAAGGGAGACATCCGATACAAAACGTTCTCAGAGAGAGCAAGCAGGTCAAGTTAAGTACTTGGAAGCAGACAAGCAGAGGCCCATTGGCTCCCGCTGAGGGGCAGGCCCCCTCGGCTATCTATGAATCCACACTCAATGTTTGGTGCCAAGGGGGTCTGACCCGAAAAAGGGAGACATCCGTTACTGAACCTTCTCAGAAAGTAAAAAGGTTAGGTTAGGTAGCTGAAAACAAACAAGCAGAGGCCCATTGGCTCCCGCTGAGGGGCAGGCCCCCTCGGCTATCTATGAATCCACACTTTTGGCAATAGAGTCTTTTTCACCTTGACGCCCTGGTAAGGGCTGCCTATAAATAGGGCACATACGACTTCGATGTTCCCTCTCTACTCTTCAAGATAAGAGGTCTCGACGGCAATGCCAATCTATTCCTCGATGGAGGACTTTCTGGGTGAGCTTCAAGCCTTTGCGGCAACCGAATTCAGTCCGTCCGAAGTGTATCGATACCTCAGCGGGACCCTGATCAAGCCGGACTCGCTCCAGACTTACATTAGTTTTCGGCCCGACCGCTACACACGCAACCTCGTCTACAAAGATGAAACATTCGAGCTGTTGGTAATATGCTGGGGAATTGGCCAACGGGCACCCATTCATGGGCACGAAGGGGAATACTGCTGGACTCGTGTGGAGAGGGGCTCGCTACGCATTACCAATTACCGTGAGCTCTCTGAAGCGCCCCTGGTCCTGGATAGATTAAAAGAGCCCGTCAATGGTGAACGAGGGTATCTCGACGGTCCAGCCGATATCCACGAGGTGGAAAACCTCGCCTCCTTTGGGCAGGCCGCGGTAAGCCTTCATGTATACTCCCGCCCGTACTCGGAGTGCGACATCTACGATTTGGCCAAAGGGGAAAAGCGCCGCATACGACTGGCCTACGACACAATGTTCGGAAAGCCGGTTTCCCCCCAGGCAAGCTGAGACCTTCCCGCTGAAGGACCAATCAAGGTTAACCCCGATCCGTAAAAAATAATCGAGGCATACCCCGTTTGGAGCAACATATGACAGCAATTAGCGACATTATGATCTTCGATCTGCAACTATACTGGAGGTGAGTTGCCGGTTCGCACTACAAACCCCGTACCACATACATACCTCCGAGGCATTGGGGCGAAGCCCTTGGAAGGAATTCAGAACATTCATACCTGCATTCAAGCACGTAGGTTCTGTGGTACGGGGCAAACAGGTCTTTATTGCGGCCTGATGTGCATTAGTGAGGATTTTTGGGACTGATTAATTTCGGATCGGGGTTAGCGTTGTCAGATGACCGGTTGTTCCGGGAGGATCCTGTTCAGGACACGGAGATAGTTCCCTCCGAGGATAAGCTTGATCTCTTCTTCCTTATATCCGTGGCGGATCAACCCCTCGATGAGTTTTGGCAAATCTTCGACCTCTTCGAGACCTTTGAGAAGCTCCGGCTTCTCTGTTGGGTGATGCTGATCTTTGAGCGTTCTGGGGCCATCGTACTTCACAAAATCGAGACCCAAGGCAATATGCTCCACCCCAATCAGCTTTATCATGTGGTCTAGGTGCTTGAGCAGGTCCTCCAGGGTTGCATCTTTTTTCGCAACCCGCGCAGGCAAGGCCAAAATGCCCATCAGACCACCTTGATCTGCGATCGCCTTGATCTGATCGTCAGCAAAGTTGCGTGGGTGATCCAGCATCCCACAGGCGTTGCCGTGACTGACGATGGCCGGTGCCTCGGCCACCTCCAGGGCATGAAAAAAACCCTCCCGGTTGAGATGGGCGAGATCGACCACCATCCCCAGGCGGTTCATCTCCTTGACCACCTCCACGCCAAAGCGGGTAAGCCTCCCCTTCGTGTGATGCTCCCATACACCATCTCCCAACTCGTTACGGAAGTTCCAGGTAAGCTGCATCGAACGGAGACCGATTCGATAGAAGTTCCGGAGCTGGTGAATGCTCCCCTGGAGCGGTCTGGCGCCCTCGAAGTGGAGGATAAAGGAGATATTGCCGGGACGAACCCTGTCGGGCAAGTCGGATCGGTTTTTGACAAGGGAAATCATCCCCTCTGATCTCGGAGCCTCCTCGAGAAAGACATCGATGTTTTCCAACGCTGTTTCCAGAAATCTCCCGGAATTGTCCGAATGCGAATAGGAGTCGCCGCTGATAGCATAGACACAAAGATTGATTCCATCACGTATCAGCCTGGGGGCAATCGCATCCCGGATGGGACTCTGCTCCCCGAGCGAGCGTCGATAGAGAAGCTCATAGACATCTCGGTGGCCTTCCACTACAACGGACTGCTTGAGAATCTCCTTTGGATCCATCAAATTCCCCTTTCCCTTAAATCGTCACGCCTTGAACCAATTCCCATATTGAGATAGTAATAGGTTAGAAAGGGAAGCTTTCCTAGCACTATTTTCTCTTTGCTTCAACATTGCGGACTCCTTATCTACCATACAGAGCCACCACGCTGGCACTCTGCCTGTTCCTAGCGCTATTGTCCTGTGCGCCTTCCTCTGAACAGGCGCAAGAGAAAGTCTTTCGAGTCAACCTCGGGACGGAGCCTCCCAGCCTCGACTGGTCCCTGGCTACGGACCAAGTCTCGTTCAACGTCATCGTCAACCTCATGGTTGGCCTCACAGAGTTCGACCGCAACCTCAGGCCAGCCCCCATGGTGGCAAAATCCTGGGAGATTCACGACAATGGAAGAAAGATTATCTTTCAATTGAGAGACGATGTCCTGTGGAGTGATGGAAAAAGCGTCCGTGCCCAGGATTTTGAATATTCCTGGAAGCGACTATTAAATCCCTCAACTGCTTCTGAATATGCTTACATCCTATACGACATCTTAAATGCCGAACCCTACAATCAGGGAAAGATCACAGACAGTGACCTTGTAGGTGTTCGAGCATTGGATGACTGGACGCTCGAGGTCCGGCTAAAACATACCGCCCCTTATTTCCTGGCCATCACCACTTTTGAAGTTACGTATCCTCAGCGAAGAGATATAGTGGAAAAAAATGGCACCCGCTGGACCGACCCATCCATCATCGTCACAAACGGACCATTTTTGCTGGAATCATGGAGTCACGAAGACGAGATTCGACTCAAGGCAAACCCCGGTTTCTTTCTCGGGAAGCCCGCCATAGATAGAATCGAGATGGTTATAGTCAACGAGAATACCACGGCCCTGGCCATGTACGAACAAGGCCAACTCGATTTCATCGACAACCGGAGTATCCCTATCTTTGAAAAGCACCGGCTGATCAGACAGCCCGGTTTCCGGATAGTCCCGCAGTTGAGGGGATACTATTACGGCTTTGTGACCGACCGGAAACCCTTCGACGATGTCCGTGTGCGCAAGGCATTCGCCATGGCCATTGATCGGCGCATCTTTCCCAAGATCCTCCATGGAGGTGAACAACCCATAAACTCCTGGATCCCTCCAGGGATGATCGGCCACAACCCCGAAATTGGACTCCCATTTAACCCATCTGAGGCCAGGCGTCTCCTTACCGAAGCAGGCTATCCCAATGGCAAGGGATTCCCGGAGATCACCCTCGGCTACAATACGGACGAGACTCACAAGATGGTGGCAGAGGCCATTCAAAGCATGTGGAAGCAGAACTTGGACGTGCTGGTCCGCCTGGACAATCAGGAATGGAAGGTCTATCTCAATAAACTCAATAACGATCCGCCTCACCTCTTCCGCCTGGGCTGGGGAGCCGATTATCCTGATCCGGACAACTTCATGAAGCTCTTTACCTCTACCAGCGGTAACAACAATACACGGTGGAAAAACGAGCGCTATGATGAACTGGTGGAGAGGGCCGCCCGAGAGCTGGACGAGCAGGAGAGAGTCAGGCTATACAACGAGGCACAGAGGATTCTCTGCGAGACTGATCTGCCCATTATTTCCCTGTTTGTGACCGCGGAAACCACTGTTTTAAACCCCCGCTTCACCGGGCTGGAGTTCAATTCGATGGCCCGTCTCATGCTTCGCCAGGTCCGCTTAACAGAACCCACAGGCGCGAACCCGTCCTAGATCAACATGAGCCGCTATCTCTTGAGGCGCCTCTCACACAGTCTCGCCGTTCTATGGGTGGTCGCTACCCTTACTTTCGTTCTCATGCGTGTGACCCCGGGCGGTCCCTTCGACCGTGAACAACGCCTCCCTCCTCAGGTATTGGCAAACATCGCCGCAAAATACCACCTCGATGAACCGCTGATTAGCCAGTACCTCCGCTACATGACAGGGCTGATCCAGGGTGACTTGGGACCATCGTACAAGTATCTCGATCGCACGGTAAGGGACATCATTATCTCTACCCTTCCCGTCTCTGCCCTGCTGGGAATTCTCGCACTGGCCTTTGCGGTGATCGTCTCGTTTCCTGCGGGGCTTCTTGCTGCCTATTATCATAATTCCTGGACGGACCGGTGGTGTCTCTTCCTGGCTACCCTGGGTATTTCGCTCCCGAACTTTATACTGGGGGGCCTGCTCATCTGGATCTTCTCTCTTCAGCTCGGTTGGTTTCAGGCAGGAAGGTGGGGAACCCTATCGAGCATCGTGTTACCGACCATCACGCTTGGGTCCTCTGCCGCTGCCTATCTAACCTACCTCCTCCGTTCAACGTTGATCGACACCCTGGGTGCGGATTTCATCCGTACTGCCAGGGCCAAAGGGCTTAAGGAGATCGTCGTTATTTTCAAGCACGCCATGCGCAATTCCATAAGCCCGCTCCTGACGGTCCTTGGACCCCTGCTGGCAGCGCTGGTGACTGGTTCCTTTGTCGTCGAGTACGTCTTTGCCATTCCCGGCATGGGCAGGTTCTTCATCACGGCGGTGACGGACCGGGATTATCCCATGATCATGGGAGTGACGCTGGTGTACAGCACGCTCCTGGTGAGCGCGAATTTGATCGTGGATCTCCTCTATTCGGTGATCGATCCCAGAGTGAAGAGGCACTGAGTCTGTTTTATGAAAATAGAAAAGAGGCCCAGAGGACTTTGGAGAGAGCTGCGGCAGAACCGGGCAGCGTTATGGAGCCTCGGTTTCATCCTTATCTTAGGCCTGAGTAGCTCTCTGGCCCCTCTGGTTTCGCCGTACGGGGCCGGGGGACTCGATGAGGCCCACATCCTTGAGAATCCCAGCCTGGATCACTGGATGGGGACCGATGGGTTAGGAAGGGATCTATTCACCCGTGTCCTTTACGGGGCACGGGTTTCTCTCGCAGTGGGAATAGGAACTACTCTGCTGGCACTCGTCATAGGAACGATTGTCGGACTTATCTCGGGCTATGCCAGACCCCTTTTGGACAACTTACTCATGCGCATCGTGGATATTTTCTACGGCCTCCCCGATCTGCTGGTCTTCATCCTCCTCTCACTGATCCTGGGGCGGAATATCGTTGGGTTACTCATCTCCCTGGGTCTCGTGACCTGGGTGCGATTTGCCAGACTGATAAGGGGAGAGGTCTTACAGGCCAAGGAATTTGTCTATGTCGAAGGGGCCAGAGCCGTCGGGGCCAGTCATCCAAGGATCCTCCTGCGCCATATTCTTCCCAACATCATGGGGCCCATCATCGTAACTTTGACCTTTATGATCCCGGCAATAATTCTGGCGGAATCGACTCTGAGTTTCATCGGTTTGGGCATCAATGACCCTTACAGCAACTGGGGAACAAGCTGGGGGACGCTGGCTCAAGATGGCTGGCGTGCGATGCGGACATACCCCCACGTCATTTTCTTTCCCGGCCTTGCCATCTTTCTCACCATCCTCTCCTTCAACTTCCTCGGCAATTCCCTGAGAGATATTCTGGACCCAAAAGGAAACTTGAGATGAATCAAAACGGGCTGAGCGGATCGCAAATAATTATAGGGATACCTCGCGGCTTGCCGAGGGGTATCCTTAATAATGATCCAACCCAATATATTTGAAATTTTCCGTTAAATTTGAGTTTGGAGATTCGGAAAAAAGATCACTCTCGCGAAGGCGCAAAGGGCGCCAAGTATAAATAAATTTACAAATTCGAAACTCGGATTTAAAGCCGGGAGCATCTTGGCGCGAAAATCTTTGTTGAAGTCGTTCTGTTGAACATTTTATCGGTAGAATCTAATTGCAGAATGGAGGGCTGGTATGCTCCTCAACAATAAAATTGCGCTGGTTACGGGATCGACCAACAACATTGGCCTGGCGGTCGCGCGTGCGTTCTCGCGTGAGGGGGCGAAGGTCGTGATTCATTCGAGGCACGAGGAGGAATCAAAGAAGATATCTCAGGAACTGGGCGGTGACTATTTTGCCGCAGATGTGGCAAGACCGGAACAAATCGAAGCACTCTTTGATCATATCACGAAGAAGCACCACAGACTCGACATCCTGGTCAACTGCATTGCCCACTCCTCCAAGAAAGATATTCTAGAGACCACGCTGGAGGAGTGGCAACAGATCATGGCAGTGAACCTAACGGGGTATTTCATCTGCATCCAGCACGCAGCTAGACTGATGAAAAACAATGGCGGTGGAGCAATCATCAACGTCTCCGCAGCCTCCGGAGAGAGGGGAAGTCCCGGGACTGCAGTCTACTCGGTATCGAAAGGCGCCATCAACGCATTGACACGTCAGGCAGCAGCAGATTTGGCCCCATATAGAATTAGAGTTAACGGTCTTATCTCGGGTATTGTCGGTACGCCGCTGGGAAAAAAGGAGATGGGGAACAGGAAACTCGAGTACGATTCCATTCCCCTTCGCCGGATTGGTCAGCCCGAAGATGTGGCGGAGGCCGCAGTCTTTTTGGCTTCAGAAAAGTCCAGCTACATTACCGGTGCTCTTCTGCCGGTGGATGGAGGTCGAATGAACTCCATGGGCAGCGCCACACGAAGCTAAGTCGGGCAGGGGCCTATGGTCAACTGTTTATGAGATGAACTACCCCGCAGCAAGCTACGGGGTATCTGAAGGGAGATGCTTCGCTTGGCTCAGCATGACTGACCAATGTCATTCTG
>Ga0209980_10002112_pt1 | contig 10869 bp, 8 predicted proteins | sample CR02metaG_FD_183611 | JGI IMG/M metagenome (GOLD analysis project Ga0209980, IMG submission 183611) | Deep subsurface microbial communities from Mariana Trench to uncover new lineages of life (NeLLi) - CR02 metaG (SPAdes) (version 2) | ecosystem: Environmental > Aquatic > Marine > Ocean trench >... | reverse complement strand
GGTACGGTGAGGAGGGCTCCGTTTCCTCGGATCGGCGTGACCGGCTGGCCGTCCACGGTGGCCTGCCAGTCGAAATACCAGTTTTCGCTTATCACCACGAAAGCGTCCTGCGGCGCGGCAGGCGAGATATCGAGGCGCATCCTGCCTGGGGCCCATTCTGTTACGCTCACCGAGGTTTCCACGCTGTCCGGAATCCCGGTCAGTTCTGGCGGCTCTATGCCGACTGCCGTCGAGTCCAGTACGACCACGCGATCGATGGGAAAACGCGGGTCGGCCACCGTCGCAACGACCTGCGCCTGGTCGAGGACCTTGAGACCGGCCGGCACGATCCGCGCGTAGCGCACTGGGACGTCGCGCTCGAACAGATCCGCGGGCTGCCCTCCGGCGGTCTGCACATTCGCGAGAACCCGCCGATAGCCTGGTACCGAGTCGATCCCCCCGGCTGGAATGATCAGATGGCTTACGGCGTAGAGGTCTAGAAGATGGAGACTGCTCCCGCCATGAAACGGGAGGTTGGTCCAAGAGTCCTGTCCCCCCATCAACTGATCGAACGCGTGCAACTCGTTCCCGTGGTGCCCCAGCAACTCCGGGATGTTATACGCCATCAGTACGGTGCCCGAGATATTGGTCGGCGGATACACCCGTAAATTTAAGACCCTGTTTGGGGCGATGTCTGCGAGGTGCTCCGTGATCGCGTCTCCCCCAAATAGAGTGTCCGGAGCGTCGGTATAGTTCCAGAATACGCGTGCGTTGAACCACAAATCGGTACCTACCAGTGCGACAAGCAACAACGCCCCGATGCGAACCTCGATGTGCGCCTTTAGTGCGGCCCAGACGATCGCACCCGCCGCCATGAGGCTGAACCCGCTCACGACCGCCCCCCAACGTATCGTCCCGGCGGCGGATTGCGCGATTTGCACTGCCGGATATTCGAGAAGCTGTGGCCGAGACTGGACCCCCATGGCGAGCGACGTTGCCAGGCCCCCGAACGCACCGGCCAGCGCCAGCAAGGCCACGGCGCCCCCGGCGATCATCCACGCCTGGGCGTGCTTCAGTCCGTCTTTGCCCAAGAATCGGTCGACGCCGAATGCCGCAAACATCGCGAGGAAAAACGCCGGAATGTACAACGCCATTCCGGCTGCTCGGACCTGTTGCATGAACGGCATGACGGAATACCACAACCGGTAGAACGGAGTGGACGCGCCGAGCGCCACGAGAAGGAAAAGCGCGGCGATTCCACCCGCCCACAACTTGATTCTCTTGTTTCCGGTCCCGGCGAGTCCGAAGATCGCAAGGGCAATTACCGGGAGGCCGAGGTATTCGGAATGCAGTTTGAGGCCGTTGCTACCCCAATAGGTGCGTCCTCCGCCATCGGTTGTCTCTCCCACGAAACGCGAAAAGAACAATTCGGGGACATGTTCCCATGGAATCGCGTAGCTCGTTGCCCTTTCCCAGCCACCGGCGATACCTTCGGCGCGTGGCGAATATGGCAGGTATCCGAAGAAAGGCATGATCTGAATCGCGCCGATTCCGAATCCGATGATGACCGCGCCCAACGCACCACCGAGTCTGAGCAGTCGTTGTTGCAGCGGCTCGTGTGTCGGCTCTCCGAAGGTGAGGTAGAGGGCGAAGAGGCCGGTCGCGACGAGCATGTAATACAGCATTTGACTCTGTGGACTCAGCAGACCCAAACCAACCGCGAGCGCGAGGATAGGATACCCTTTCCACCGTCGCTGTCTCATGGCCAACACGAGACCGAGCAACGCCAGCGGGAACAATGCGGTAACGAACAGTTTGCCGTCGTGGCCAGGGTTTGGGTACGACGCCACCACGCCGGTCAACTGGTACGCGACGCCACCGATGACCGACCCGACCCAGGAAACCTTCAGGCTGCGGAACAAGAGATAGGCAAACAGGCCTGCCAACACGTAGTGCACGGCAAAGCCGAGATTCATCGCGGTGTGTGTGGGCAGGAGAATGCGCAGCCAAGCGGTCGGATAGAAGATGTCACCGTGCATGGCGCCGGCGAACGGTAGCCCACCAAAGATCTCGGGATTCCACAGAGGGAATTCACCGTAGGCCTTGAAGTGCTCAGCGGCCCAATGTCGGAATCCGTACCCGGCCTTGTATTGATCGCTCGCTGGCGCGCCGAGGAACTTTCCCGTCCACATCGGTAAGGAGAGGATGAAGATCCAGAGCGAGCATATGCCCGTCGCTAGCAGCGTGGGAAGACGCGGCTCGAGCGTCGATTCGGCGTCGGTGTTGTCGGGCTCGCTCAAGCCTGTCCTCTCCTCTTCCTTGCCAAGGGCACTGTTACGAGGGCGGCAGTGACCTCGGTAAACGTCAACAGCAGTCTGGATCCTACGGATAGGGCGAGGGCGGCGCCCCCGCCGATTGAAGGTGTGAGGAATACGAGGAGCATGCCCTCACGAATGCCTATCCCTCCCGGGGCGAAGATGGCAAACAATCCTACAATATAGGCGCCGGCGAATGAACCCATGGCCAGCGGCAGCGAGGGTGCGTCGTTGGGCAGCAGCCCCAGGGCCAGGAACCGAAATGCAAGGCCGTACATGAGCCAGGCCGCCAGTGTCGCTGCGGCACCGGCCAAGACGGCGCCAATAGGCAGGGGTTGGATCTGAATTTTTCCGCTGGCCACCCGTGCAAGCACTCGCACCAACGGTTTCAGGGTTAGTGCGGCGACGCTCAGCACGGCAATGGCTATGGCCGCTAGGAGGAGCACCGGTGAGTCTGTCTGGGGCAGGAACGCGATGGCGACCCCGGCCCCCGTTCCGATGGACAGGGCTTGCATGGCCAGGGCCGCCGCGGCGGCCGCCCACCCTTGGACCCCCTCGCGGCGGGCAAGCACCGCCAGGCCGGCCACACTCCACACCTTGCCGGGCAGGTAGCGCCCCAGGTTCGAAACGCACCATATATGCATGGCGGAACGCAATGGGAGAGGTTGGTGCCAGCCGCCCAGCACCGTGCGCCATGCAATGATGAGCAGGAAGTAGGTGCCCCACACGAGCAGTGCGGCGAGGGCGATCCATTGGACTCGAAACTCCAGTGGAACCTCGAGTGAGGTGAATTTTGCGAGATTCCCCGAAGCCGATTGCCACACCGACCACCCAACCAAAACGGCAAGGACGAGTTGGGCCGCCCACACCCAACCTCGTCTCCATAGATCGCTACCTTTGGCTTGCTCGGGCATTTTCGTACAGTGACTCGAACACCGCGGCGACGGCCCCAGGCTCGAGTTCTCGTTTCAGGGTGCGTCCACGCTCAGCGGCCAGGTGCCGACCTACGTCGTTTTGCAAGAAACTGGCGATAGCACCGGCCATCGCCTTGGGATTCCCGTCCGGCACCAACCGGCCGGCCCCTGACTCGGGTATTACTTCTTTCACTCCCCCGCCGGATTCGAGGGCCACCACCGGCACGCCCAGCATGAGCGATTCGGCAGCGGCCAGGCCGAATCCTTCTTGCGTGGCGGCGAACACGCTGACGTCGGCGTCCCCCACCGCGCGCGTCACCTCGTCGGGCTCGACGGCACCAGCGAACTCGACCCGATCGAGCAGGTTGAGGCTCTTCGCTCGAGCTTTCAGGTTTTCGCGCTCCGGTCCGTCGCCGATCAGGCGGAGTGGAACGTCGATGCCGTCTCGCTTCAACTCCGCCAACGCTCGCAGGACGACATCCAGGTTTTTCTGCTTTGTCAATCTGCCAACGCTTACGATGCCGCCGCCTCCCTGGCTGAGTCTGTTGAAGCGAGTCACATCCACGGGCATTGGCTGCACGACGATTCGTGCTGCATCAATGCCGGTCATCTGCGCGACGCGCTCGGCCAGGTACGACGAAACCGCTGTAACGGCAGCGGCTTGGCGAAACACTCGCCGCGCGAGGGCACGGGCGAGACGTGATCTGTCGAGGAGTCGCACATCCGTTCCATGAACCGTGACGATGTACGGCGGCTTCGCCGCAGTGTGTGACCACCAGGCGCTCACGCCGCCCGGCACCCACCAGTGGGCGTGCAACACGTCCACCGGCGCGGCGCGGCAGAGCCGCCCGACCTCCGCTGCCTGCGCTCGCATCAGGTTGGCGGCGGCTAGCGCTCCCAGAGGCGAGCGAGCATCCTCGACCATGGTTCCGGTGTATGCCAGCGTTTCACGCCGCGCTGTTGCATAGCGCACCCGCGATATGGGAATGCCGTGAAGTTCCTCATGCCCCCCTGCCCCGGGCCCCGCCCCCCCACCCCGTCCGCGGTCTGACGGTGCAACCACGTGGATCGCATGGTTGCGCTGATGGAGCGCCAGGACCAGGCGTTCGACGAACACGCCGGCCACGTCGCCTTCCGATCGCGGGTAGGCGTGTGTGATGTAAACCAAGTTCACGGGAGCTACTGGTTATCGCGGTCCAGGGATGCCGCGATCCGGTCAATCGAACGGCTCAGCGAGCGCAACTCTTCGCGGGACCCGGCCAACATCTCGCCCACGAAGCCGAAGCCGAACAGCGCTATGCCCGACACCACCAGCACGAGCACGAGGTCCAGCAACGGGCGGAATCCCATTCCGTAGCCGAATCGCAGCACCAATGCGACTATGCCCACTACGAATCCCAGAACGAACAGAATCCCGCCGGACACGCCGAAGAAGAGCATTGGCTTGCGCCCGAAGCGCAGGATGAACCATACCGATAAGAGATCGGTCAGTCCCACCGGAATACGGCCCAGTCCGAACTTCGAGTGGCCGGCGCGGCGCGGGTGAAGTGTGACCGGGCGCTCGGCAACGCGGAAGCCATCGGCCGCGGCCACAACCACCATGAATCGGTGCCAATCCGGGCGAGCGGGCACTACATCCATCACCTCGCGCCGGTATGCCTTGACTGCGTTCAGATCCGTGACCCGAATGCCAAAGAGCCAGCGGCAGAGCCGGTTGTACACGGCGGAAACAACGGCCTTGTCATACGGGCCTTGCTTGGTTCCGGTGATGATGTCGGCCTCACCGGAGCGTATCGGTTCCACCAGGCTGGGGATCTCGCTGGGGAGAAACTGCAGGTCGGCAGGATAAAACACGAACACGCGCCCCCGTGCCACCTCTCCGGCTGACTTCAGGGCGTCGGCGATTCCGCGCTGCGAGCGATGGGTGACCACGCGGAGGAATTCGTGCTGTTGGGCGAGGAGCTGCAGCACCGGGCCGGTGTCGTCGACGCTGCCATCATTCACGACCACCAGTTCACACACGTATGGCACGTCGCTCAGCGCATCGATGCACTGTTTGACAAATTCGGGCAGGTTCTCCGCCTCGTCCTTCGCGGGCACCAGAACGCTGACGTCGACGTCGCCTGTTCGGTGGGCGAGGCTCATATGCGCTTTCGCATGCGGGCCGGCAGAATATTCAACTGGTCGCGGTACTTGGCCACCGTACGTCGGGCAATCCTGATCCCCCGTTCGGCCAGGGCCTTAACGATGTCGGAGTCGGTGAGTGGCCTGGACGTTTCCTCGTCCGCCACCAGCTTTTGAATTTGTGCCTTGACGGCTCTCGCGCTCGCGTCTTCTCCTCCTCTTGTCGTGCTGAGGCTGCTCGAGAAGAAGAACTTAAGGGGCAAGACTCCCCGGGGTGTTTGCACGTACTTCTGGTTGGTCACGCGGCTCACCGTCGATTCGTGCATACTGATGACATCAGCGACTTCCCGCAACGTCAGCGGTTTGAGATATTCAACTCCCTTGTCGAAGAAATCTCGCTGCCGGTCTACGATGAAGTTCATTACCTTGAGCATCGTTTGACGCCGCTGCTCGATGGCCTGGATGAGCCATGTGGCGCTGTTGAGCTTGTTGGTGACGAACTCCTTGTTCTCACCAACGAACTTCTTCTTGTCTCCCACCAACTCCCGGTAGATCTTGCTGATGCGCAGTCGCGGCACGCCACCGTCGTTGAGGAACACGCGGTACTCGTTGTCCACCTTTTCAACCACGAGATCGGCCGTAACGTACATATTGTCGCCGACGGAGTAGCGCAACCCGGGTTTCGGATCGAGCTTGGCGAGCAAGTCGGCTGCGTCTTGGACCGCTTTGGGGTCGAGGCCAAACCGTTTTGCCAGGTCGCTCCATCGGTGAGCGATCAGGTCGTCGAATGCTTCCCGCACCAGTCGATATGTGAGCGTGTCTTGCTGGGCTTCGCTCTCGAGTTGCAGCATCAGGCATTCGCGCAAATCGCGTGCGGCAATTCCCGCTGGATCGAGCTGTTGGAGAATTCCCAACAGCTCTTCCGCTTCCTCTATTGAATAGGGCCCGTCGGGCTCGTTTGGAGCAGCTGTCGTCACCTCCACCGGCTCGATGGAAGTCGGATTTTGTCCCGCATGGTCACCGTCTTGGCCATCAGACGCTATGTGGTCACTCGGGTGAGCCGGAGTGGCGGGAGGTTGGCGGTTGGTATCTTGGGTGGCTGTGAGTTCACCCAGTAGCTGATTCGCGCCCGCGACCACTTCTTCGAGGGTTTCCTGGAGATAGCCGTCGTCGCCGATGCTGCCCAGGAATTCCTCTGCCAGGAGCTGCTGGCGTGGAGTAAGGTTCAGCAACGTAATTTGATCGCGAAGGTGATCCGTGAGATTGCGCGTTGCGACCTGAACCGGCTCGTACACCTCGTGGACTTCGAACTCGCCGCGGGATCGTCCCACTTCGAACCCGTCCAGCACGATTTCCTCCCAATCGATCTCGTCCTGCTTTTCCTTTTCGGCCTTCTCCCGCTCTTTCTCCTCCGCGGTCTTCTCGCCAGGTGTCTCCGGTTCTTCTTCGCCTTCCACCAGCTCGAGGAAAGGGTTCTCGAGCAGTTCGGTCTTCAGGTGTTGCTGTAGGTCGAGGAGGGGCATATAGAGCAAATCCATCGCCTGGTACAGGCGTGGATTCATGCGCATCTCCTGCCTGAGGGACATACTTTGGTGCAGCGACGGCCTCATGTTCATGCGGTCCCTACCAGCCGTTCGCGCAATCGTGCGGTGAGCGTCGGTCCTAGGTAGAGGTCGGCGACGCGATCGTTGAAAACAAGCTCTCGCACCGTTCCCGAGACCTGTACCTTGCCTTCGAACATGATGTATGCCCGGTCCACGATGTCTAGCGTCTGCTCGACGTTGTGATCGGTGATCAGCACGCCGATGCCTCGACGCCGCAAGCCGGCAACTATCATCTGGATATCGTGGACGGCGATAGGGTCGACTCCGGCAAAAGGTTCGTCCAGCAGCATGAACCTAGGGTGCGTCACCAGGGCGCGCGTGATCTCCAGGCGGCGGCGCTCGCCTCCGGACAGCTTGTACGCACGGACAGTGCGCAAGTGCTTGATGGAGAGTTCGTCGAGCAATTTCTCCAACCGATCTTGGCGTTCCGATTGCTTGATTTTCAACGTCTCGAGGATCGCCATGACGTTCTCTTCGACTGTCAGCTTGCGGAACACGGAAGGTTCTTGAGACAGATACCCGATGCCGAGCCGGGCTCTCTTGTACATCGGGAAGCGCGACATGTCCTCTCCGTCGATGCTGACCTTGCCGGCGTCCGGTCGAATGAGACCAACGATCATATAGAAGGATGTAGTCTTTCCTGCACCGTTAGGTCCCAATAGTCCGACGATCTCTCCTTGCCGCAACGTGAGGTCGACATCGTCCACCACGGCTCGTTTGCGGTAGATTTTCGTAAGGCCTCGCGCCTGGAGCTCTGACGCGCCATTTCTTCCGAGGTCCGCGTCAGTGCCGAGGGACTCAGCTTTGTGAATGTTCTCCAGCGCGATTTGGATCAGCGCATCTCGTGCCGCCGCTGGATCGTCCACTACGGAACGGCCGAGTTTTCCGGTGAGACGCAGCGGAGTATCATTCTCGAGCGTTTCCGGCAACGAATCCAGCACGCCGTCCATCGCGAGGCGCGGAAGCACAGAGCTTTGAAGGTGGCGGCGCACTTCGTCGACCGAGAGCGTACCGCTCTGCTGGCCGAGGTCGGCTGCTCCCCCCTTGTGTAGCGAGAGATAATCCTCGCGGTACGCCAGTGCCAACGCAGTGAAGGTCACCGTTCCGTCTTCCATTGTGCAGCGCAGCAACGAGGCGACAGCTAGGGCGAGAGACGGATCGCGACCCTCGAAGTGAGCTTCGAACTGAACGCTCACGGCTGTTGCCTCGTCCGGCGCCGTTGGAGATGCACGCCGTCCGTGTTGCCACGGACATCGACCTTAGATAACCCTAGCACGGTAAACACGGCCCTTATCATGTCTCCCCGGGAGTAGTTGATATCCGGGACTTCGCCTCCGGCGACAGAGTACACCCTATAAAACGCGGCCGCGTTCCCGAAGGCAGTCAGCGTGTCGAGATAGTGCTGTTCCCATTCCGTTTCGCTGAAGTTGGCGATCAGCGAGTCGCCTGCAATCCAATCGGGATCCTCGTCGAGGGAATCCTGTACCGATACCGCGCGGGCGGACCCAAAGGCGCGGAGTTCTTTCAATTTCTGGTTGGGCGAGTCGATGGCCAGAGAATCGGCTGTGATCGTGTTCGTCGAAGAAACGGCGCGCGTCTCGATGGAACTTCCCCAGGCGAACCCTCTCTGAACCATATCGTCGACAATGATGAATTCGACGGTGTCGGCGGTGATCGTGAAGTCCGAACTCTCCGCATGCGCGGAGTCCCGGGCCTGCACCCAATTCAACCGGTCGTCCAGCGACGTGAAGACGACCTCCCGACCACGTAGGTGATAACCCGATGAGTCGCCGCCGCCGCCGTCCACGCGGGCATGCCCAATCAGGTGTCCGCGGTTGGATACGAGGCCGAGTATTGCGCTGTCGGCTTCCGCATGAAAGTCGCTGCGGTCTATTTGCACGTTGCCAGCCGCCCACGCGTCGTCGGTGCCTCGGAGACGAACGACATCGCCGATTATGACGTAAGGTTCCACACCGGCGGTGTCGGCTGTACCGTGGTACTGAACCGTCGGACGGCCTGTGGCGAGCAGCTCGGTGGTGCTACGCAACGATGGAACGGCGCGCCAGTATGTGAGGTTAGGGCCTGTCAGTACTGTTCCGTTGGAGAGATTGACTAACCGAACTCGGCCGTAGGCCTCCAGTCGCTCGTCGTCGAGGAAATAACTGGCCGAGTCGGCATCGAGCATTACGGTCGTGTCCCGGAACCGTACGTTGCCGACCATGTCGAACCGGCCGATGTCCTGGTACCACGCCACGCTATCCGAGCGCATGGTGGTTGCCTGCCCCTTACACTGCGCTCGAACGTCCCCCCAGGCATACTGGCGCAACCTGGGGATACTGGTCCGGTAACCCTGCAGCGCATGGTCCAGTAGCGCTTCACACGGAGTCGATCCCTGAGCCAACGCCGGTGCGGACGAAAGACCGGGGGCGGCTGACACAAGAAACGCGAGGGCCCACAGCCGGACACGGGACATCAGTTTCGCACCCCCCCCCTGATATCAGTGGCCCGCACGTTGCGAAAATCTGGGTCGGCACTGAAGCCGCTGCCCTCCAGATGTTCCTCGGGACTGTCAAACACGAACGCCTCATCAGTCTCGAGTCTGTTAGACAGCTTGTTGTACTCGAGTACGGAAGTCGTGAGGCGCCGACCGTCGGGCGTGATACCCACGACGTTCGTGCGTGCCACCATGTCGCCGGTCCGCCATTCGTACCGGCCCCAGTCGGCAGTGATGCGCGATGTCTCGGCTCCCTGTGGCGAAAAAAACACGATGGTGAGCTGTCTCAGCTCTGTGATCTGGGCGTTTTCGTAGAAATAGGCGGTGTCAGCCTCGATGCGCACAACCCGCATCCCATCGGTGGTCACGTTGTGCGCTAGTCCGAATAGCACCTGGTCGGCGGAGTCGGCTTCGACGATGGTCGTGGGCGGGCCCTCCACTCCTCGGCAGGCCAACGCGGCAGCTGCATACGCCATCACAAGGGAATGGGACGCAACGGTGGGTCTACGACGCATTCATCACCCCCGGAACACCTCCGCGCGCATTAACATACCGCTCCACGGCCGCTTCCCACTCGCCGCGAGCGCGCAAAAACGCCTCGATGAACTCTCGTACCGCGCCACGGCCACCGGGCATCTGGGTGACGTATCGGGCCACTTCGCGGACCTCGGAAACCGCGTTCTGCACGGCCACCGGGAGGCCGACACGGGTGAGCAGCGGCAGATCCGGAAGATCGTCCCCCACGAACGCCGCCTCTTCCCAGGACAATCCCTGACGTGCCAAGATCTGCTCGAAGGCTGAGAGCTTTTGAGCACCGTCGTCCTGAAAAACTTCATCGATCTCCAGTTCTTCCGCCCTCAACGTGGTTGCCTGCGATATGCGCCCGCTCACTATGGCGGTCTTCAGGCCCGATTCCCGGAGCAGCCGCATGCCAACCCCGTCCTGTATGTCGAACCGCTTCAGTTCAACCGGCTTGTTACAGACCATACCCGTATACACCCCGGCGTCTGTTAGGACGCCATCGACGTCGAAACCGACGAGCTTGATGCGGGCCGCAATGGTGGGATCGATCATGTGGGTCGGAAAGACGGAAAGACGGAAAGACGGAATGTGCCCGTCCCGGCTACGCCTTGCTGCCTCCTCTGCTTCTCTGCGCCTCTGTGTCTCCGCCTCATACCCGCTCCCGCGTTCCCTGGGCCGCCTCCCAGACCTCCACCGCCCGCTCCACCAGCTCGTACAGCTCCCCCAACGGCCACATTGTGGCCGAGTCGCTCGGTGCGGCGTGCGGCTCCGGGTGGGTCTCGATGAAGAAGCCGTCCGCGCCGGCGGCGGCGGCGGCCAGTAGCAGGCTGGCGACGTGCTCTCGCGTACCGCCTGAGGAGCCTCGAGCACCCCGGCCGGGCTGTTGCACGACATGTGTGGCGTCGAACAGCACGGCA
>Ga0209980_10002110_pt1 | contig 10874 bp, 8 predicted proteins | sample CR02metaG_FD_183611 | JGI IMG/M metagenome (GOLD analysis project Ga0209980, IMG submission 183611) | Deep subsurface microbial communities from Mariana Trench to uncover new lineages of life (NeLLi) - CR02 metaG (SPAdes) (version 2) | ecosystem: Environmental > Aquatic > Marine > Ocean trench >... | reverse complement strand
CCACCACAATTGTATTTGATTACCTGATTTCTAATGTCCGCTTTGGGTCAAAAGCGGACATTAGCAGTCGCGTCTTGCCGGGCCATCTCCAACACCTAGCCAAACCGCCTTCAATGGTGGCGGAAGGAGGGGAGGATTGCGTCTCAAAAGAGGTGGTGCCCAAGATGTAGACAAACTGCGGGGATTCCCCTACCATATGTTGGGGATTGCGGGGGAGGCGCTCTGCCCCTGGCTTTCGGCCTTGGCTTTCTAGAGGTGCGGCTTTGTGCCGTTCCGGCCAGGACCGTTTGTTAGGAGATGGAAATGGGTGCACTCCGGCTGGCCGCGGCCAGCATCTTCATGTTCACGCTCATCCTGCTACCCCTCATGCTAGTGGCCCTGCCGCGCGCCCATGGCGCCGAGGCCCGGGTCTGCCTCGAGCGATCCGTCATGGTTGACACCCTGATCACCGAATACGGCGAGCAGCTCGCCGAAGTCCGTGAAATCAAGGGCACGGGACTGCTCGAGTTCCACGTCTCGGCCAAGGAGGGGACCTGGACCGTGTTGCTGACAAATCCCATTGGCGTTTCCTGCATCCTCGCCGTGGGCGAAGGCATCGATCCCACCAAGACCCGCGTCTTGCCCATCGGCTACCCGATCTGACCCGCGCGCCTCGCCCTAGAGTTATTCTGCTCGGTATTGAATCGAAAGGGGTTTCCCTTTTTGGCGTGGATGTGATTCAAGATTGATGCTGGAATGGAGGCCAGCATCAATGGCACGTCCCTCTTCTCTTGATCTTCGTGAACGGGTGGTTTCGGCGGTTAGCTCGGGAGAGAGTTGCCGTTCAGTTGCCGGCACTTTTGGGGTCGGCGTTTCCAGTGTTGTGAAATGATTTAAGCGGAAGCGCGCGGGGGAAATCTCCTGCTGGTCGACGAAGCCGTCAACATGGTGACAAAAGGGCGGCGGGCGGAACGCTCGGTGTTTTTCATTCTCGATGAGTTTCCGATATTGGAGCAGGCGCCCAATATCATGAAAGGGATGGGGAGCTCATGTCCGCTTTGGGTCATAAGCGGACATGAGGTTAACGGGGCAGATGTACCCCCGGCAGCGATGACGAGGAAATGTCCGCTACCCGTCTCTCAGCGCTTCCTTAAGAACCCGAGCGACATGGACGGCCTCGCGCCCGGTGCCACTGTTGATCTGGGCCCGGCAACTGGTGCCGTCGGCGACGATGACGGCGTCGTCGCCGGCCGCGCGCACCGCCGGGAAAAGGTCGGCCTCCCCCATGCGCATGGAAATTTCGTAAGTTTCCTTCTGGTAGCCGAAGGCGCCGGCCATGCCGCAGCAGCTCGATTGCACCGTATCCACCTCGAGGCCGGGCACGGCGCCGAGCGCCGCCTCCACCGATGCCATGACGCCGAAGGCCTTCTGGTGGCAATGGCCGTGAAGCAAGGCACGGCGCCGGCCGATGGGCTTGAGGTCGAGGGCGGCGCGGCCGGCCGTCATCTCGTCCACCAAAAATTCCTCGAACAGCTTGGCCTGGCCGGCGAGGGCCTCGGTCTCGGGGCCGGGCAGGATGGCGGCAAATTCGTCGCGTAGCGTCAGCAGGCACGACGGCTCCAAACCAACCACGGCGATGCCGCGCTCGACGAACGGAGCGAGGGCCGCGATCAAGCGCCGGGCCTCGACGCGTGCCTCGTCGACCAGGCCGGCGGCGAGGAAGGTCCGGCCACAGCACAGCGGCCGGCCGTCATCGAGCGCACGGGGCGCATGCACGCGGTAGCCGGCGGCGGCGAGCACGGCGCGTGCCGCGTGCAGATTCTCCGGCTCGAAATAGGTGTTGAAGGTGTCGGCCAGCAAAACCACCTCCGGTCCGCCCTCGGCCCCGCCGGTCGCGGCGGGCGGTTGGAAGCAATCGCGCCGCCACCGGGGCAGCGCGCGGTTGGCGCTGAGGCCGAGGACGGCTTGGGACAATCGCGCCAGGCCGGGGACGCCGTCGCGCAGGTTGAGGAGGGGGCCGAACTTCGAGGCGAACGGCGCGTAGCGCGGCAGGTAGGCTATCAAGCGGTCGCGCAGGGTCATGCCATGGCGCTTGGTGTAGTGATGGAGAAATTCGATTTTCATGCGCGCCATGTCCACCCCGGTCGGGCATTCGCGCTTGCAGCCCTTGCAGCCGACGCAGAGCTTCATGGTCTCCATCATCTCGTGGGAGGTAAGCGCGCCGTCGCCGAGCTGGCCCGAAAGTGCCAGCCGAAGCGAATTAGCCCGGCCGCGGGTGAGGTCCTTTTCCTCCTCGGTTGCGCGGAACGACGGACACATCACGCCGGCGTCGAATTTCCGGCATTCGCCGTTGTTGTTGCACATCTCGACGGCGCCCGCGAAACCGCCCCATGCCGACCAATCCAGCGCCGTATCCATGGGGGGGACGTGGTAGTCCGGCTTGTATCTGAACAATCGCCGGTCATCCATCTTGGACGGGCGGACGATCTTCCCGGGATTGAACAGCCCCCCGGGGTCGAAGGCATCCTTGACCTCCTCGAAGGCGCGGACCAGGCGGCCCCCGAACATGGGCTCGTGAAACTCGGACCGCACCAGGCCATCGCCGTGCTCCCCGGAATGGGATCCCTTGTATTCGCGGACCAGGGCGAAAGCCTCTTCCGCGATCGCCCGCATTTTCTCGGCATCGGCTTCCAGCTTGAGGTTGAGGATAGGGCGAACGTGGAGGCAGCCGACCGAGGCATGGGCATACCAGGTGCCGGTCGTTCCGTGCTTGCGAAAGACCTTTGTCAGGCGTTCGGTATACTCGGCGAGGTCGTCAAGGGGGACCGCGCAATCCTCGATAAAGGAAATGGGTTTGCCCTCCTCCTTCATCGACATCATGATGTTGAGGCCGGCCATGCGGACCCCCCATATGGCGCTTTGGAAGGCGGGATCGACCGCTTCCACGACCGCGCCCGGGTGGCCGTGATCGGCCATGAGCTCGACCAGGCTGTTCAGCCGGCGCAGCTGTTCCGCCCGGTCGTCGCCGGCGAATTCGACCAGGAGCAGCGCCTCCGGCTGGCCTTTCACGAAGCCGTCCACGGTGGATCGGAACATCGGGATGTCCCTGGCGAGTTCGATCATGGTGCGGTCGACCAGTTCCACCGCCGCCGGGTCGAGCTTGACGATGTGGCGGGTCAGGTCCATTGCCTCGTAGAAGGTGGGGAAATGGCAAACGCCTAAGACCTTGTGGGCGGGGATCGGCTGCAGGTCCAACTCGATCCGGGTGGAAAACGCCAGCGTGCCTTCGGAACCGACCAGGAGATGCGCCATGTTGACCGGCCGCCCGTCGGGCGCCAGGGAATCGATGTTGTAGCCGCCAACGCGGCGCTGCACGGCGGGGAAACGGGCGGCGACCTCGCCGGATTCGCGGCGGCCAAGGTCCATCATGCGCTCGACCAATGGATGGTTGCCGCCCCGCGCCGCCTGGGCGGGCCCATCGACTTCCCCGAAATGGAGTTTTTCGCCGCTGGCGAGAACGGCGTCAATGGCGCGGACGTTATCCCGCATCAAACCGTATCGGATGGACCGCGACCCGCAGCTGTTATTGCCCGCCATGCCGCCGATGGTGGCCCGGCTCGAGGTCGAGGGATCGACCGGAAACATCAGGCCCCGGGGCCTGAGGAAGGCGTTCAACTGGTCGAGAACCAGGCCCGGCTGGACCAAAACCCGGCACTCGGCCTGGTTAAATTCGACGACCCTGTTCAAGTGCTTGCTGACATCGACCACCAACGCCTCGCCCACGGTCTGGCCGCATTGGGAGGTGCCACCGCCGCGAGGCAGGACCGGGACCTGTTCCTCGGCGGCAATCTGGATGACGCGGATCACGTCCTCCTCCGAGCGGGGTACGACCACACCGATGGGCTCGATCTGATAGATCGAGGCGTCGGTGCTGTAGCGCCCCCGGCTGAAGGGATCGAACAGAACGGTGCCCTCGATCTCGCGGCTAAGACGCTTGGCGAGGCTCGAATCGCCTATCCGGGAGGGCGCCTGCGATGCGCGCGACCGTGATCGTGATGAGATGTCTTGCCGAGGTTCTGTCATGGAACGGGTGCCGTCAAACGGGTTTGGGGACATGCTCTCGAACGCAGGCAGGGCCGCATGTGCCCCATATCCTCTCGGGTGTAGAGTTTATAGCACCCGCGGCGTGGTCGGTAAGCCCCTCGATTGATCGAACGCCACCTTTGCTGGTCTCCCTTGCAAGGCCTCGTCAATTGCGGGAAACTGCCACCCAATATTCGCGGGCACGACGCCATTGGATACCTGGCAAGGCCGGGAACATGACTTTTCCCTTGGGGCGCAGCCGGCGAGACGCCGAGGACACGAAGGAGTCACCCATGTCGTTCCAGAGTGGCCGTCATTTCTTGCAAATTCCGGGCCCGACCAATGTGCCGGACCGAATCCTCAGGGCCATCGACCGACCGACAATCGACCACCGGGGTCCGGACTTCAAGGACATGGTGTTCGACGTTCTGGACGGGCTGAAATCGGTATTCAAGACCTCCGGTCGCGTGATCGTCTACCCCGCATCGGGCACTGGGGCCTGGGAAGCCGCGTTGGTCAATACCCTGTCGCCGGGCGACCGGGTGCTCATGTTCGAAACAGGACATTTCGCCACCCTGTGGCGCGCCCTTGCCGAGCGGCTGGGCCTGGAGGTGGACTTCCTCCCCGGTGACTGGCGGCGCGGCGCCGACGCGGATGAAATTGGCGCGAAGTTGGAGGACGACAAGAACAACCAGATCAAAGCGGTCTGCGTGGTTCACAATGAGACATCCACCGGCATAACGTCACGAATAGCGGATATCCGTGGGGCGATCGATTCTAGCGGTCACCCCGCATTGTTCATGGTGGATACGATTTCATCGCTTGCCTCCATGGACTACCGCCATGACCAATGGGGGGTGGACGTCACCGTCGGCGGCTCCCAGAAGGGCTTGATGCTGCCGCCCGGACTATCCTTCAATGCAGCCAGCGAAAAGGCGCTGGCCGCCTCCCATTCGGCCGCCTGCGTCAAGGCCTACTGGTCGTGGGATGAGATGTTGAAGACCAATGAAACCGGTTTTTTTCCCTACACGCCGGCCACCAACCTTTTGTACGGGCTCCGCGAGTCCCTCCGGATGCTGGACGAAGAGGGCCTGGACAACGTTTTTATGCGCCATGCGCGGCACGGCGAAGCGACACGCCGCGCCGTCAGCGCATGGGGCCTGGAGATTATTCCGCGGGACGACCGGGAGTACAGCAACTCCCTGACTGCCGTCCTGATGCCTGAGGGCCATGACGCCGACGCCTTCCGAAAAATCATCCTCGAGCGTTACAACATGTCCCTGGGCAACGGGCTCGGAAAGTTGGCAGGCCGGGTATTCCGGATTGGCCACCTCGGCGCTTTCAACGACCTCATGTTGGCCGGAACCCTTGCCGGAGTCGAAATGGGGTTAAGTCTGGCAAACGTTCCCCACAATATCGGAGGCGTGGAAGCGGCGATGAAATTCATGATGCAATCCGTTACAACCGAACAGGGGGGCGGTGAACTCACCCGCGCCTCCGCATAAGAGATCTTTCGATGAAGAAAGACGCCAATTGCACGATGGGAACCCGGCGGAAGATCTGTCCGGGCACGCCCATCAGATGTCAACCAAGGGAGAACAAAGGCAATGGATATTCTAAGATTATTTGCGGGATCGCTGGCCTTCGCCATGGTCTTTGCCGTCAGCGTGCCGGCCAAGGCTGAAATCACGCTCAAGTTCGGCCATGTAGGCGCGCCCGGCTCCTTGTTCCAGGCTTCCGCCGACGAATACGCCAAGCGCGTCAACTCCAAGCTCAAGGGCAAAGTGAAAATTAACGTGTTCGGTTCGAGCCAACTGGGCAAGGACAAGACCCTCCTCAAGAAACTGCTGGCGGGCACGGTGGACTTTGCCCTGCCCTCGACGGTCATGTCGTCGGTCATCGACCAGTTCGGCCTTTTCGAGATGCCTTATCTCGTCAAGAACCGGACGCACATGGGACGGATCGAGCAGCAGTTGGTGTGGGCGAAACTGGCCCCCCTGGTTGAGAAGAAGGGGTACAAGATCCTCGCCATCTGGGAAAACGGTTTCCGCCACATCACCAACAACATCCGGCCCATCGATAAACCGAGCGATCTCAAAAACATCAAGCTGCGGACACCGAGCGGCAAGTGGCGGGTGAAGATGTTCAAGACCTATGGGGCCAACCCATCGCCGCTTTCGTTCAAGGAGGTCTTTCAGGCCTTGAAGACGGGTGTGTTCGATGGCCAGGAAAATCCCTTCGCCCAGATTTACAGCGCCAAGTTCAACGAGGTGCAAAAGTACCTGTCGCTGACGGGCCATGTGTATACGCCCGCCTATGTCACGGTCGGCAAGAAAAAGTGGGCGCGTCTGCCCGCCGATATCCGCCGTGCACTCCAGGACATCGCCAAGGGAACCCAGGCCTTCGTATATAAGACCGCGATAGCCATGGAAATCGACCTGCTGAGCAAGCTCAAGAAAGGCGGCATGAAGGTCAACACCGCCAACAAGAAAGCCTTCGTAAAGGCCAGCGGCGCCATTTACAGCGAGTTCAAATCCACCGTTCCCGGTGGCAAGGAACTGGTTAATCGGGCCATGGCCTTAGGTAAATAAACCGCACTCTCAACCCCGCCCTGTCCCCGCTCGGTGGGGCGGGGCGGGTGAATTTTTGCTCAGCGTTAAGGAGTTGCGGTGCTGCAGTCCCTGCGAAGCGGGTTCGAACGAGCGCTCGAATACATCACCATTGGTCTGATGACCTCCATGGCAACCATCGTTGTCGTCGCCGTGATCTATCGGAAGATGGGGAGTTCGCTGGTCTGGTACGACGAGATCGCCTCCATCCTGCTCCCCTGGCTGACCTACTACGGCGCGGCATTGGCGGCGCTGAAACGGTCTCACCTGGGCTTTCCAGGGCTGGTGAACGCTTGCCCGCCGAATATCCGTCTTGCGCTTGTCATCCTCGCCGAAGTGATCGTCATCGGCTTTTTCGTGCTTCTCGCGTGGACCGGCTGGGTGGTGCTTGAAATTCTTGAGCAGACCTACCTGGTCAGCCTGCCCGAGGTCTCCGCGCAGATCACCCAGTCGGTGATCCCCATCGGGGCGGTTCTGTTCATCATCGCCGAGGTCTTGAGCCTTCCCCAACTCATCCGCGAGGCCCGGGAGGATATCAGGACCGAACAAGGACCGGAGGCCATCGACCCGTGACGATCCTGTTGATGTTCCTGGGCTTGGTGGCGCTCATCATGATGAACGTGCCCATCGCCATCGCCCTCGCGGTGGTCGGCACGGTGGCGATGGTCATCACTTCGGGCCCATCTATTCTGGCCAATGTCGCCATCGTGATGTTCGACGGCGCGACCAACTTCCCGCTTCTCGCCATACCGCTTTTCATCATGGCCGGGGCGATCATGAACACCTCGGGCATCTCCCGGCGGCTGATCGCTTTCGCCTCGGCCTTGGTGGGCTTCATCAAGGGCGGGCTTTCCATGGTCAATATCGTGACCTCCATGTTTTTTGCCGAGATCTCGGGCTCGGCGGTGGCCGATGTGGCCGCGCTCGGCTCGATCCTTATTCCGGCCATGAAGAATAAAGGGTATCCCGCGCCCTTCGCCGCCGCGGTGACGTCTTCCTCGGCGACCCTTGCGGTGATCATCCCGCCGTCCATTCCGATGATCATTTACGCCGTGATGGCGAACACTTCGGTGATCCAGCTCTTCGTCGCCGGGATCATCCCCGGCATCCTTGGCGGTTTGGGCCTGATGCTGGTCTCTTATGGGCTTGCCCGGCGTCACAACTATCCGGTCGAGGAGTTGTTCCGTGGTCAACAGGTGTGGCGGACCCTCAAAGAGGCGGCATGGGCCTTCCTCCTGCCGGTCATCATCCTGGGCGGCATCTTCGGCGGGCTCGTTACCGCCACCGAAGGCGCCGGTCTGGCGGTGGTGGCGGCGTTGTTCATCGGTGTGGTGATTTACCGCGAGCTCGACTGGGCCCAGTTAAGGACGGCGATGATCGAAGGCGGCGTCCAGACCGCCGTGGTGATGCTTCTTGTCGCGGCCTCGGCCTTGGTGGGAGTCTTTCTTACCGAGCAGCAACTTCCCCAGAAGCTCGCCGCCGAGATCACCAGCTTCACCGAGAACAAATATGTCGTCCTGGGGCTGCTCAATGTGCTGTTCCTGGTGCTTGGGCTGTTCCTCCATTCGGCGGCGGCGATCATATTGGTGGTTCCGGTAGTCATCCCGCTGGTCAACGCCTACGGTATCGACCCGGTGCATTTCGGCCTGATCGTGACGCTCAACCTCGGCATCGGCCAGCAGACGCCTCCCGTCGCCAGCGTCCTGGTCACCGCCTGTTCCATCGCCAAGGCCGACATTTGGGAAGTGACCAAGGTGAATATCAATTTCATCATGGTTCTGTTCGTTGTCCTCATGATGGTCACTTATATCCCGGCAATTCCCATGTCACTGGTGGAACTGTTCTATCGTTGAGGTGGAACGAAAAGGGGAGGCGGTTCCATGGCGAAAAATATTCTCATCGAGCGCGACGGCGTTATCGCTACCGTGGTGCTCAATCGCCCGGAAAAGCTCAACGCCATGACCCGGCAGATGTGGGCGCATCTGGGCGCCGCGATGGAAGACCTTTCGGTGGCCGATGACCTGCGATGCGTCGTCCTCAGGGGCGCCGGGGCGAAGTCCTTTTCCCCGGGAAACGATATCTCGGAGTTCGAAAACGAGCGCTCCAACCCGGAACAGGCCAAGGCCTACGGAAAGATCCTTCATGGGGCGTTGCGGAGCGTGGAGCAGTGCCGCCACCCGACGGTCGCCCTGATCGAGGGCATCTGTGTCGGGGGAGGCCTCGAGATCGCCGCCCTCTGTGATATTCGGATTTGTGGGGAATCGAGCCGTTTCGGGGTTCCCATCAACAAGCTCGGGCTGGTGATGGCCTATCCGGAGATCGAAGTTCTGATCAAGCTGGTGGGCCGCGCGGCAACTCATTCGATCCTTCTCGAGGGCCGCGTCTTCGGCGCCGAGGAGGCCGCTTCCATGGGCCTTGTCACCCGAGTGGTCCCCGACGGGAGGGTCGTCGAAGAGGCCTATGATACGGCCGGGCGTATCGCCGACGGCGCGCCCTTGGTGGCGCGTTGGCACAAGAAGTTCATGCGCCGCCTTGAAGATCCTCGGCCGCTCTCTGAAACGGAGCTCGACGAGGGATACGCCTGCTTCGGGACCGAGGATTTCCGCATCGGCTACACGTCGTTCCTGGCCAAGAACAAGCCTCGATTCGAGGGGCGCTGAGATGCCTGAACGGGCCGGTCCCCTGGTTGGGCTCAAGGTCATAGAGCTGGCGCATATCATGGCGGGACCGGTTTGCGGCCTGATGCTTGCCGACATGGGAAGCGACGTTATCAAGGTGGAAAAAGTTCCCGGAGGCGATGACACGCGGCGCATGGTACCGCCTGTCATCGATGGCGAATCCGCCGCCTTCATGATGCTGAACCGCAACAAACGCGGCATCGCCATCGACCTGAAGAACGCGGACGGCAAGGCGGTGATGCGCCGCATGCTGGAAACGGCTGACGTGGTGATCGAAAACTACCGCCAGGGAACCATGGAACGCCTGGGCCTGGGGTACGACGAGTTGAGGAAGGACAATCCGGGCCTGATTTACTGCGAGTTGTCCGGCTTCGGGCGCACCGGGCCCTATGCCGAGCGCGGGGGATTCGACCTGATCGCCCAGGGCATGAGCGGCCTGATGAGCATCACCGGCGAGGGCGGCGACCGCCCGCCGGTCAAGGTCGGCGCCCCGATCACCGACATTACCGCCGGTATCCTCGGCGCCATGGGCGTGCTTGCGGCCTACATCCATCGACGGGAAACGGGGCAGGGACAACGGGTCGATACCTCGCTGTTCGAGGCCGGGATTGTCCACACCTACTGGCAATCGGCGATCTGCCTGGCCACCGGCGTATCGCCCGCCCCCATGGGCTCCGCCCATCCACTGAACGCACCCTACCAGGCGTTTGCGACCGCCGACGGCTGGATCACCATCGGTGCCGCCAATCAGAACAACTGGCTGCTCCTGCTCGACGCCCTAAAGGCGCCCGAGCTCGCCATTGATCCCCGCTTCCGGGAAAACCACGACCGCATAGCCCATCTCGAGGCGTTGGATACAGTACTGAGCCCCATCTTTCGCCGCCGTTCCTCGGCCGAGTGGCTAGGGCGGCTCGAGCAAGCAGGGGTACCCGCCGGTCCCGTCCTAAAAATCGATGAGCTGCACGCGGATCCCCAGTTCCTCGCCCGCGACATGCTGGTCGAGGTCGCCCATGAACGGCTCGGGCAGGTCAAGACCCTCGGTCTTCCGGTCAAGTTCTCGGAAACGCCGGGCGCCGTCGGTCGCGGGGCACCAATCCTCGGCCAGCACACGCGCGAGGTTCTGGGCGAGTACGGTTACAGTGAGGAGGAAATCCAAACATTGATCGACAATGTTGCCGTCCTAGCGGATTGAGGTCGTCCCATGGGGGCTTAGGCGTGCCCGTGGTCCAATTAAGCTATGTCCGCTTTGGGTCAAAAGCGGTCATTAGGTTAACAGTCGGGAGGGACCTGCCACCCGCCTCGGTCCGGGCATATTGACCAGAACGAGAACATCAATACCTTTTTATGTGCCACCCATGTGACATGGACAAAGTAGGATGATCAAGGATTTTATAAAATACCCGGATATTTCAGATGCTTAACTGGGATCAATGCAGGACACGACGATTTCCAAATTCTACCCAGAAAAAAGCCCGTAACATATTGATGTTACGGGCTTGTTGTTGGTTGCGGGGGCTCGATCTCT
>Ga0209980_10002109_pt1 | contig 10877 bp, 7 predicted proteins | sample CR02metaG_FD_183611 | JGI IMG/M metagenome (GOLD analysis project Ga0209980, IMG submission 183611) | Deep subsurface microbial communities from Mariana Trench to uncover new lineages of life (NeLLi) - CR02 metaG (SPAdes) (version 2) | ecosystem: Environmental > Aquatic > Marine > Ocean trench >... | reverse complement strand
TCCGGGCGAGGAACTGCCGGTGATTCAGGGCTCGGCGCTCGGGGCGTTGAATGGCGAGCCGGAGTGGGAAGAGAAGGTCATGGAATTGATGGACGCGGTCGACAGCTACATTCCGACGCCGGATCGGGACATCGACAAGCCGTTTCTGATGCCGGTCGAGGACGTTTTTTCGATCACGGGTCGGGGTACGGTGGCCACGGGTCGTATCGAGCGGGGTATCGTCAAGACGGGAGAGAAGGTGGAGATCGTGGGGATCAAAGAGGAGAAGCGCGAGACGGTGGTGACGGGGGTGGAGATGTTTCGCAAGATCCTCGATGAGGGTCGGGCGGGCGACAACGTGGGCTTGCTCTTGCGGGGCGTGGGCAAGGACGAGGTCGAGCGGGGTCAGGTGGTGGTTCATCTGAACTCGATCACGCCCCACAAGGAGTTTGAGTGCGAGGTGTACGTGCTCTCGAAAGAGGAGGGGGGTCGTCACACGCCGTTTTTCAAGGGGTATCGTCCGCAGTTTTTCTTTCGGACGACGGATGTGACGGGCGACATCGAGTTGCCGGGGGGTGTGGAGATGGTGATGCCGGGGGACAACACGCAGTTTCTGGTTCACTTGATCCAGCCGGTGGCGATGGAGCAGGGTTTACGTTTTGCGATCCGGGAAGGGGGCAAGACGGTCGGCGCCGGTGTCGTCACCAAAATCCTCGACTAATGGGTCCTTAGTCCGTTGTCAGTAGTCCGTTGTCAGTGGTTGATGTTCTCGATTAGGGGCGTCAACAAACCACGGACCACGGACCACGGACAATGGGGATCGATTTTCGAAGAGCATCGTTAATTAAGTTTTTGGGGCTCGTCCCCCCAAATTTACGGGCGTAGCTCAACTGGCTAGAGCGGCGGTCTCCAAAACCGCAGGTTGTGGGTTCAAGTCCTACCGCCCGTGCTCCGGACAGCCGGGTACGGCATACCTCCACACGGTCGATTTACAGGATCGACCTGTCCTTTGTGAGCATCTGAGGGTAAACGACCATGAAGAAGATACAGGCTTACCTCGAAGAGGTACTTGCCGAGATGCGTAAGGTCAATTGGCCGAAGCGTAAGGAGCTCGTCAGCAGCACGGTCATTACGCTGTTGGCGACGGTTGTGCTGTCTCTATTCATCTTTGGCGCAGATCGAGTCATTACCCAGATCCTCGATGTCATTTACTCCATCGGAGGGTAGCTTCGGCAAAGGCGGGGTGCGTCAGCAGCGAAAGGCAGACTATGGCGACGATAAAGAAAAGCGCAAACATCCGAAAATGGTACGTACTCCGTACCTTTTCCGGGCATGAAAAGAAAGTCAAGCAGTACTTAGAGCGCGAGATCGAACGTCTCGAGATAGAGGATAAGCTCACGGATATCATGATTCCGACCGAGACGGTCTTCGAGATGCGAGGCGGCAAAAAAAGGACCCGTGAGAAGACGTTCTTCCCCGGCTACATCCTCATCCATGCGGTGATGGACAACGAACTCCAGCACGTGGTCACGGGATTGCCGTCGGTGATGGGTTTTCTCGGCGCCGGTGATCGGCCCACCCCGCTGCGCCCCGACGAGGTCGATCGCATCCTCGGACGGGTCGATAAAGCCCGTGAACTAGGCGAGCAGCCCGAAATTCCCTTCAAGCCGGGCGATGCCGTCAAGGTCGTCGATGGGCCGTTCAATAACTTTACCGGATTTGTCGATGAGGTCTATCCCGACAAGATGAAAGTCAAGGTGATGGTCTCCATTTTTGGCCGCAAAACGCCCCTTGAGTTGGACTATCTTCAGGTCGAGCACGAAGAATGAATTTTCTTGAAACGTCCATCCTCAACAAGGAACATTATTAAGGGCGCTTCATACCATTGGGCTCTACGTATTTTCCCCTCCATGCACTTTTTTTGCGAACAGCAAAAAATATGGCTAAGAAAATCGACAGCTATATCAAGCTGCAGATCAAGGCAGGCCAGGCCAACCCCGCGCCGCCGATCGGTCCGGCGCTGGGGCAGCACGGCGTCAACATCATGGAGTTCTGCAAGCAGTACAACTCGGCTACGCAGGACCGGATGGGCCTCGTGCTTCCGGTGGTCATTACGGTCTATGTCGATAAGACGTTCACCTTCATTGTCAAGAGCCCCCCGGCGGCGGAACTGTTGAAGAAAGCAGCCCGGGTGGAAAAGGGAGCCGCCGACCCGCTGCGCCAGAAGGTGGGCCACGTGAGCTGGGCGGACTGCCGCGCCATCGCCGAGCAGAAGATGGAGGATCTCAATGCCTACGACCTCGATAAAGCGGCCAAGATGATCGCCGGCACTGCCCGGTCGATGGGCCTGGTGGTCGAGGGCAAACCGGAGGAGGTTTGAGCATCGAAGAGCCGGAGAGACCGGGAGTCACGATCATCGACTTGCCAATTCTTAGACGCTCAGACTCATCTTAGAAAATAGCGGGAGCTTTTAGTTTTTCGAAAACGAAAGCGTTTGCACCGCACAGCTATTGCCAGACATGCCGAAGAAAGGAAAACGCTATAGGAAGGCGGTCGAGGTCATCCAGGAGGCAGGGGGTGGCCCGTTTAGCCTGGAAGAGGCGTCGAAGCTGGTCAAGGAGACCTCCAAGACCAAGTTTAACGAGTCGGTTGACATCGACGTGCGCCTGGGGGTCGATCCACGCCATGCCGATCAGATGGTGCGCGGCACGGTAGCGTTGCCGCATGGCACGGGCAAGGAGGTCCGCGTGCTGGTGCTGGCCAACGAGGCCAAGCAGGCCGAAGCCCAGGAAGCCGGCGCCGACTTTGTGGGGCTCGACGAGTACGTCGGGAAAATCCAGAATGACGGCTGGACCGACTTCGACGTGGTCATTGCCACGCCCGACGTGATGGCCAAAGTGGGCCGTCTGGGACGCATCCTCGGCCCGCGCGGCCTGATGCCCAACCCCAAAAGCGGCACCGTCACGATGGATGTGGGCAAGACGGTCAAGCAGGTCAAGGCCGGAAAGATCGACTTCCGCGTCGATAAACAGGGCAACCTGCACACGAGCATTGGCCGGGTCGCGTTTACGTCGGAGCAGATTCAGGACAACGCAACGGCGTTTTTGCGTGAGATATTGCGCTTGCGTCCCTCTTCGGCCAAAGGCACCTACATGCGCTCGATCACCCTGTCTACGACGATGGGGCCGGCCATCGCAGTATCCCGAACCGAGGCCGTCAACATCGTGCGCTAGGCCGTTGTCCTTGTCTCCAGAGCCTCTCCGAGGAAAAGCTATGCCATTGACCAAAGAACAGAAAGCGACGGCGGTCGACGCGATTACCGGCCAACTGGAAGCGGCGCCGATGCTGTATCTGACTGACTTTAAAGGGTTGACCGTCGAGCAGGCCAACGATTTGCGCCGCCGGTTCCGCGAGTCGGGCGTCGAGTACAAGGTGGTCAAAAATACGCTGCTGCGCCGGGCCATGGAGGGCCTCGGCGGCTACGACGACCTCTACGACTACTTGAAAGGCCCGACGGCGGTGGCCTTTAGCGAAGAGCCCGCCGCGCCGGCCCGGGTCATCAAAAAGTTTACCAAGGATACCCGGCAAGACCGTCCGGAGTTGAAGGCGGCCTACATCGATGGCGACGTCTACGGGGCCGGTCAACTCGACGTGTTGGCCGCGCTCAAGTCCAAGAACGAACTCATCGGCGACATCGTCGGGTTGTTGATGGCGCCGATCTCCAACATCGTCGGGGCGTTGGAGGCGCAGGGATCCACCCTGGTCGCCATCCTCCAGACGATTTCTGAAAAAGAGAAGTAGTCCGTCGTCCGTTGTACGCTCGCTGTGCTCGCTGTTGTCCGTTGTTTCTCAGTAGCAACGGATGAGCCAGTTTCCTACAACGGACCACGGACTACGGACAACCACCAACCAATCACCTTAATAGGCAGCGCAGTCCCGAGCAGGGACATAGACCGTTGCAGGAGAGATCCCAAACCATGGCAGACGTTAGCACATTAGCAGAACAACTCGTCAACCTGACGATCAAGGAAGCGAGCGAATTGGCCAAGATGCTCGAAGAGGACTACGGCATCAAGCCGGCGGCGGCTGCTGCGGTAGTGGCAGCGCCCGGCGTGGGCGGCGGCGAGGCGGTCGAAGAGCAGACCGAGTTCGACGTGGTCCTCAAGGCCATCGGCGCCAGCAAGATCGCGGTGATCAAAGAAGTACGCAGCATCACGGGGCTCGGCCTGAAAGAGGCCAAAGCCCTCGTCGACGGGACGCCGAATCCCATCAAGGAAGGCGTCTCGAAAGAGGAAGGCGAAGATATCAAAGGCAGGCTCGAAGCGGCCGGAGCCGAAGTCGAGTTGAAGTAACCGAGCCCCAAAGAGAGCGGGTAGCAGAGGGCCGGGACATCGACGGTCGGCCCTCTGGCCCAGGCTCCTTTATTGGGTTCAGAGGGGCCGGGCGTTTCGTGGCCTACGTACCCCTAAAAAAAGCCGTCTCCTGCAGCAACGGGAGGAGCGGCTTTCGGCGCTTGAAAAGATAGCGTCGAGAGGGGGAAGACAGGGAAACAAGTGAAAAGAGCCAGGGTTATACACCTGATATTCTTTTCTCACTTTATGACCCTGTGGAGGAGGGCACGAGTCGCCGGCATTGTCTCACCAAGCCACCACTGCGAATTCGCTTATGCCAGAGAAGAAGGGTCAGCTAAGCCCTACCGGGCGTTTCAGTTTTGCCAGTACACGAGCCGTTCTCGACTACCCAGACTTTCTCGGGGTCCAACTTAAGTCCTTCAATGATTTTGTGCAACCCGACGTGCTGCCCGAAGAGCGCAAGGAGCAAGGCTTGCAGTCCGTCTTCCAAGAGCACTTTCCGATCACCGACAGCCGGGAGCGCTATACGCTCGAATTCATCCACTATGGACTCGACGCGCCCAAGCACTCGGTGGAGGAGTGCATTGCCCAGGGCCTGAGCTATTCGGTGCCGTTGAAGGCCAAGTTGCGGCTTTCGAGCAAGGAGGATGAGGACGAAGATGAAGCCGAAGAAGCCGTCGAGCAAGAGGTGTATCTCGGCAATCTCCCCTTTATGACCGAACGCGGCACGTTCGTGATCAACGGGGCCGAGCGGGTGGTCGTCTCGCAGTTGCACCGGAGCCCGGGTGTGTTTTTCGGCCAAAGCGTTCACCCCAACGGCACGCAGCTCTATTCGGCGCGTGTCATTCCGTTTCGCGGTTCCTGGATCGAGTTTTCCACCGACGTCCAGAACGTCATGTGGGCCTACATCGATCGGAAGAAGAAGCTGCCGGTGACGACGCTGCTGCGGGCGCTCGGTTTTTCCGAAACCGGCGAACTCATCCGCATCTTCGACCTGGCCGATACGGTTTCGACCAAGACCAAGCGGAGCTTTAAGAAGGCCGTCGGTCGCAAGCTCGCCACCTCGGTTACGATCGAGAAGATCACGGAGGTGATCGACGAAGACACGGGTGAAGTCATTGAAGAGCTGACCTCGCGCGATGTGCTCCTTCCGGCTGCTCGCGAAGTGCTCGAAGAGGACTACGACACGCTCAAGGAAGCGGGTATCGAGCAGATCTTCGTGTTGCGGGACGAGGACCGCGATACCGAAGACGTGCTCGATAGGAGTTCGCTCATCAAGACCCTCAAGAAAGATCCGACCCACTCCGCCGCCGAAGCGCTCAAGTACCTCTATTTGCAGTTGCGCGGCAGCGAAGCGCCGGACATCGAAACGGCCCGCGGCGTGCTCGAACGGCTCTTTTTCAGTGAAAAACGCTATGACCTCGGCGATGTCGGGCGCTACCGCATCAACAAGCGCCTGGGCGTAGACATCTCCCCCGAGACGCTCACGCTGACGCGGGAAGACATCATCGCCATCATCAAGGAGTTGATCGCGCTGCAGAATGGCAAGAGCAACGTCGACGACATCGACCACCTGGGCAACCGGCGCGTGCGGACCGTCGGCGAGCAACTCGGATCGCAGTTCTCGCTCGGGCTCGCGCGCATGGCGCGGACCATCAAGGAGCGCATGAACCTGCGCGACGCCGATAGCCTGACGCCGCAGGATCTGGTCAATGCGCGAACGGTTTCGAGTGTCATCAATACGTTTTTCGGGACGAACCAACTCAGCCAGTTCATGGACCAGACCAACCCGCTGGCCGAGTTGACGCACAAGCGCCGTATGTCGGCCCTCGGGCCGGGCGGCCTGACGCGCGAACGGGCAGGCTTTGAGGTCCGCGACGTGCACTATACGCACTATGGACGCCTCTGCCCGATCGAGACGCCGGAAGGCCCGAACATCGGGCTGATTTCCTCGCTCTGCGTACACGCCCGCATCAACGGTTTCGGCTTCATCGAGACGCCGTATCGGCTCGTTAAAAAGGGTAAGGTGACCGACAAGATCGTCTACCTGACGGCCGAAGAGGAAGACACCGCCATCATCGCGCAGGCCAACGCCCGCGTCAGCAGCAAAGGCAATTTCATCGACGAGCGCGTCCGATGCCGCTTCCGGGGCGACTTCCCGATGGAGGTTCCGGAGCGGATCCAGTACATGGACATCTCGCCGAATCAGATCGTCTCGCCGTCGGCCTCGATCATTCCGTTTTTGGAGCACGACGACGCCAACCGCGCGCTGATGGGCTCGAACATGCAACGTCAGGCGGTGCCGCTGCTACGCGCAGAAGCGCCTCTGGTGGGCACCGGGCTCGAGGGCCGCGTGGCCCGCGACTCGCGCGCGGTGCTCATTGCCGACGGAGCGGGCACGGTCGAGTATGTCGATGCCCGGCACATCGTCATCCGCTATGACCGGAACGACGACGAGGAGGCCGTCTCGTTCGAAGATCCGATTCGCGAGTACTTGCTGACGAAATTCCGCCGGACCAACCAGGACACGTGCGTCAACCAGAAGCCTATCGTCCAGGTGGGGCAGCGTGTCGAAAAGGGGGCGGTGCTCACCGATGGGTTTGCCACGGATAAGGGCGAGTTGGCCCTCGGCAAAAACGTCCTGGTGGCCTTTATGCCGTGGCGGGGATACAATTTCGAGGATGCTATCGTGCTCTCGGAACGCCTCGTCTCGGAGGACACCTACACGTCGGTGCACATCGAAGAGTTTGATCTTCAGGTGCGCGACACCAAGCGTGGCGAGGAAGAACTCACGCGCGAGATCCCCAACGTCTCCGAGGAGGCCACGAAAGATCTCGACGAGCGAGGCGTCATCCGCATCGGCGCTGAGGTCAAGGCGGGCGACATCATCGTCGGCAAGATTACGCCCAAAGGCGAGACCGACCCGACGCCCGAGGAGAAGCTCCTCCGCGCCATCTTCGGCGACAAAGCCGGCGACGTCAAGGATGCCTCGCTCAAGGCGCCGCCGGGGATGAAGGGCGTCGTCATCGAGACGAAGCTCTTCAGCCGCCGCAAGCTCGACCCGGCCACCAAAAAGCGCGAACAGCAACGCCTGGCCGAGATCGCAAAAGAGCACGAGCGCAACATCGCCAGCATGCACGAGCGCTTTTGGGAGAAGTTCTTCGCGTTGGTCCTTGGCAAAAACTCGGCCGGCATCGAGACCAAAGGGGGCGAGGTGGTGATCTCGAAGGGCGCCAGGATCACCCGGGGAGCCTTCGAAGGCATCACCCCGGATCAGTTGAACGGGCGCGTGGACCTTACCACCAGTAGAAAGGTCAACGAGAAGATCCGCCCGCTCTTCCAGAACTATCTGGCGCTCCATCATCGCATCGAGGGCGAGGCCAAACGGGCCAAGCATCGCGTGCAGATGGGGGACGAACTGCCGCCGGGCATCGTGCAACTGGCGAAGGTCTATATCGCCAAGAAGCGCAAAATCCAGGTGGGCGATAAGATGGCGGGCCGCCACGGCAACAAAGGCGTCGTGGCCAAGATCGTCCCGGTCGAAGACATGCCGTTCCTCGAAGACGGCACGCCGGTGGACATCGTGCTCAACCCGCTGGGGGTGCCCTCGCGTATGAACCTCGGCCAGATCTACGAGACACTCCTGGGCTGGGCCGGCAAGGTCCTCGGCCAGAACTTCGCCACGCCGATCTTCGATGGCGCTACGATGGACGATATCGGCGAGCAGATGAAAAAGGCAGGCTTGCCTCTCGACGGCCGCGCCCAACTCTACGATGGCCGCACCGGCACGGCCTTCGACCAGAAGACAACGGTCGGCTACATCTATATGATGAAGCTCAGCCACCTGGTCGAAGACAAGATCCACGCCCGCTCGATTGGACCCTACAGCCTGATCACGCAGCAGCCGCTGGGTGGCAAGGCGCAGTTCGGCGGCCAACGCCTCGGCGAGATGGAGGTCTGGGCGATGTATGCCTACGGCGCCGCCAGCGTCCTCCAGGAGATGTTGACCTACAAGTCGGATGACGTACAGGGCCGCTCGAAGGCCTATGAATGCATCGTCAAAGGCGAGAACATGCCCGAGCCGGGGGTGCCGGAGAGCTTCAACGTGCTCATCCGAGAGTTGCAGGGATTGTGCTTAGAGGTCAAACTGGAATGACTTTCGAATTGTGATTTTGGATTCCGGGTGGGCCTGGCCTCAAGGGCTAGCCCATCGGGAATTCAGAGCGCATCGATCCGCCATCCGCCATCCAAAATCGCAAATCGAAATATGCCTTACGGGAGACCCTCTAAGATCAAGAAGACCTTCAGTTCGATCACCATCAGCCTGGCCTCGCCCGAGTCGATCCTTGAGCGGAGCTACGGAGAGGTGCTCAAGCCGGAGACGATCAACTACCGGTCGTTCAAGCCGGAGAAAGACGGGCTGTTTTGCGAGAAGATCTTTGGCCCGGTCAAGGATTGGGAATGCCACTGTGGCAAATACAAGCGCATCCGCTACAAGGGTATCATCTGCGACCGGTGCGGGGTGGAGGTGACGCAAAAGAGCGTCCGACGCGAACGCATGGGCCACATCACGCTCTCGGTGCCGGTGATCCACATCTGGTACTTTAAAACGCTGCCGAACAAAATCGGCCACCTCCTTGGGGTCAAGTCCAAGGATCTTGAGAAGATTATCTATTACGAGAGCTACGTCGTCGTACAGACGGGCTCGGCGGAGAAATTCGACATCAAAGAAAAGCAGTTGCTCAGTGAGGAGGAGTATTTCGATGTGCTCTACCAGATTCGCGAAGACAACAACCGTCTCGACAACGACAACCCCGAGAAATTCATCGCCATGATCGGCGGCGAGGCCGTCGAGTTGATGCTCGAGCGGCTCAATCTGGAGTTGCTCTCGCACGAGTTGCGCTTTCAGATCAAGACCGAGACTTCCCAGCAGCGCAAGGCCGAGGCCCTCAAGCGCCTCAATGTCGTGGAGGCTTTCCGTAACGCCAACGCACGCATGGAGAACCGGCCCGAATGGATGGTTCTTCGGGTGATTCCAGTGATTCCGCCGGAGTTGCGGCCCCTGGTTCCGCTCGAAGGCGGGCGTTTTGCCACGAGCGACCTCAACGATCTCTACCGCCGCGTCATCATCCGCAACAACCGCCTCAAGCGGCTGATCGACATCAAGGCGCCGGAGGTCATTCTGCGCAACGAGAAGCGCATGCTTCAGGAGGCCGTCGATTCGCTCTTCGACAACAGCCGCAAGGCTAATGCCGTCCGCAGCGACTCGAACCGTGCCTTGAAGTCGCTCTCGGACATGCTCAAGGGCAAGCAGGGCCGGTTCCGCCAGAACCTGCTCGGCAAACGCGTCGACTACTCGGGCCGTAGCGTGATCGTCGTCGGGCCGGAGCTCGAGCTACACCAGTGCGGCTTGCCCAAGGAGATGGCGGTCGAGTTGTTTAAGCCGTTCGTCATCCGCAAACTCATCGAACGCGGCATCGTCAAGACGGTCAAAAGCGCCAAGAAGGTCGTCGACCGGCGCACCGCTGACGTGTGGGACATTCTGGAGAAGGTGATCGCGGGCCGCCCGGTGATGCTCAACCGCGCCCCGACGCTGCATCGTCTCGGTTTCCAGGCTTTCCAGCCGGTGCTCACCGAGGGCAAGGCCATCCAACTCCACCCGTTGGTCTGTACGGCCTTCAACGCCGACTTTGACGGCGACCAGATGGCCGTGCACGTCCCGCTCGGGCACGACGCCTGCCTCGAAGCGATGGTGTTGATGCTCAGTAGCCACAACATCCTCAGCCCGGCCCACGGCGGTCCCATTGCCGTGCCGACGCAGGACATGGTCCTGGGCCTGTATTACCTGACCAAGTCGCGCACCCACGTCAAGGGCGAAGACATGCGCTTTGCCTCGACGGACGAGGTGCGCCAGGCCTTCGACCAGAACATCGTCGACATCCACGCCCGCATCCAGGTGCGCCTCGACGACGGCGAACGCATCGATACCACCGTCGGGCGGACGCTCTTCAATGAGGTGGTGCCCGACGAGGTCGGCTTCATCAACGAAGTGCTCACCAAGAAAAACCTCCGCGGCATCATCGGTCGGGTCCTCAAGATGACCAATTTCGCCGTGACGGCCCGTTTCCTCGACGACATCAAACAAACGGGCTTCGAACACGCCACCACCGCCGGGCTGACTTTCTCGCTCGCCGACATCGTGGTGCCGGACGAGAAACTGGAGTACATCGAGGAGGCTCACGCGGAGGTCGCCAAAGCGCGCGGCAACTACGAGATGGGCTTCATCACCGACAACGAACGCTACAACCAGGTCATCGACATCTGGACGCGGACCAACAATCGGGTCTCGGAAGTCCTCTTCGAAACGCTCAAGCACGACCAGGAAGGCTTCAACGCCATCTACATGATGGCCGACTCGGGCGCGCGTGGTTCGAAAGAGCAGATCCGTCAGCTCGGCGGCATGCGCGGCCTGATGGCCAAGCCGCAGAAGAGCCTCGTCGGCTCGGCGGGCGAGATTATCGAAAACCCGATTATCTCGAACTTCAA
>Ga0209980_10002108_pt1 | contig 10878 bp, 8 predicted proteins | sample CR02metaG_FD_183611 | JGI IMG/M metagenome (GOLD analysis project Ga0209980, IMG submission 183611) | Deep subsurface microbial communities from Mariana Trench to uncover new lineages of life (NeLLi) - CR02 metaG (SPAdes) (version 2) | ecosystem: Environmental > Aquatic > Marine > Ocean trench >... | reverse complement strand
TCACTCATTATATTAGGTCATGATAAAAACAGTGCTTTAGTTAAACAGGCCAGGAAGGCGATAGACAATCTTCTGGTTCATGGTGATGACCAGACCTATTGCCAACCCTGTATGTCACCGGTGTGGGACACAGCACTTGCTTGCCAAACCTTGCTAGAAATACAGGAAAATAATGAACTTGATGAAACAACAACAAAAATCAAAGATGGACTCGACTGGTTAAAGGAAAAACAACTGAGTGATGAGCCAGGTGACTGGCGTATCCCCTGCCCGGACCTTGAAGGGGCTGGCTGGGCATTCCAGTACAGCAATTACTATTATCCAGATCTGGATGATACGGCCATGGTTGCCTGGGCAATGCATCGAACCGGAGATGAAACATATTCAGAAGCCATCTATCGCGCGGCCATCTGGGTCGATGGGATGAAATCAAAAGGCGGTGGCTTCGGATCCTTTGAAGTAAATAATACCCAGTATTATCTGAATGCAATCCCATTTGCCGATCATGGCGCATTGCTTGATCCACCCACGGCAGATGTCACTGGCCGTTGTATTGCTTTATTGACACTTGCCAACAAAACAAAATATGAACACACCATCACCAACGCGATTGATTATCTAAAAAAAGACCAGGAAGAAGATGGTTCCTGGTTTGGTCGTTGGGGAACCAATTATATTTACGGAACGTGGTCAGTATTAACCGCCCTGGAACTTGCTGAGGAGGATCCGCAACAAGCTTATATTCGCCATGCAATCTCATGGCTGGAAGATATCCAGAATGATGATGGAGGCTGGGGTGAGAGTAATGAAAGCTACTACCCACCAAAACACAGACGTCCTAATGCCAGCACTTCATATCAAACAGCATGGTCATTGCTGGCATTATTAGCTGTCGGTAAAGTGAACTCAGAAGCTGTTCAACGAGGTATTCAATATCTGCTGGACGAGTTGAATGCGAATGGACTTTGGGATGACCCTGATTACACGGCGCCGGGTTTCCCACGTGTTTTTTATCTCAAGTATCACGGCTACACCAAATATTTCCCCCTTTGGGCACTAGCTAGATACAATAATCTAAACAAACAATCTTGAGCTGTATTGGAATTATCAGCGCTTTGTCCTCTGAAGGTCGCTGTCTGACAGGACAAGCTGTTCCTGTAAAAAAACCTGTCCAGATCAATGAAAATGCAATTGTTATTGTCTGTGGCCAGGGTGAAGAATATGCGCGAACTGCTGCACAAATGTTGATTGAGCAAAACGTGTCGGCATTGGTCAGCTGGGGAACTGCTGGCGCTTTAACTGAAAATGTTCATACGGGTGATTTAATACTGGCAGACAGCGTCATGACTAAAGAGGAAGAGAGTTACCTATTCGATACGGAATGGAATAAATGTGTTGCAAATAAGCTCTGTAATACTTCCCTGAAAATACGTAACGGCATGATTGCCCATGCCGACCAAGTACTATCAACACCAGAAAAAAAATCCAGATTACTATCAGCAACTCGTGCACTAGCTACCGATATGGAATCTATTTCCATAGCACGGTGTGCCTACACAGCTAATCTGCCATGTATAGCAGTTCGCGCTATCGTTGATGAGGCAACGCAGGTGATCCCAGAAGCAATTATAGATAATACGGACATTTTTGGACGCCCTGCTCTGCTCCCCCTTTTAATCAGTCTTAGTCGCAAACCTGACTTGATGCCTGCTTTAATACATTTAGCTAAAGGAATGAAAGCCGCAACAAAAACACTAAAGACCGTCGCCAGAAACCAGGCTATATTTTCTGGCCCCGTTTAAATAAATATGTTTACAGAATTACGTCAACTTTTCGGTCGCGCCTTGCTTGTCTGGATCAATACGGTTCAGCGATATAAAGTCATGACACTTCTATTGTGTTTCATCGCGGTCTGCGTATCGATTGACTACACAAGAAACAATCTTGGGATGAATACAGATACAGAAGACTTGCTATCTCCTGAGCTTGACTGGCGCAAACTGGATAAGGAATTGTCTGCTGAATTTCCTCAATTCAGCAGTAATATTCTGGTCGTTATCGAAGCCCCCACGCCTGATCAGGCGATGGATGCCACCGACAGCCTCTACAAAAAACTGAAGCTAGAAACGATATTATTTAAATCTGTTTTTTCTTTTCGTTCACTACCGTTTTTTAAAAAATCTTCGCTACTCTATCTTGACACTGACGAGCTTCAGGATCTCTCGGATCGCCTTGCAGAAATTCAACCTTTTCTATCCAGGCTGACTGAAGATCAAAATATACGTGGTTTGTTCACCATGCTTGAAGAGGCGATCACTGCAAAGCTTGATGGAGAAGAAATAGAACTCACCCCATTAATCAAGCGAACCAATGAAACATTCGCTGCCCTTGCAGCAAACCAACCCTATCAACTTTCATGGCATAGCTTAATGGCCGGGGAAGATCTTGACAAAGAAATCTATCGTGAATTCATTTTTCTTCAGCCAGAACTGGATTATAGCGACCTGTTTCCAGCTGAAGCTGCCCTGGAGAAAATCAGAACTATCGGAAGAGAATTGGGTATCAAGGAAGAAAATAGCCTGCGTCTACGACTTAGCGGAAGCGCTGCGCTCTCACATGAGGAGCTACAAAGTGTCATGGCGGGAACTGAACTATCCGTCATCCTTGCACTATGCATGGTCACAGTGATTCTTGTTGTTGGGCTTGGTTCATTCTGGCTGGTAATGGCGACCATCATCACATTGATCAGCGGATTAATTATCACAGCTGGCTGGGCTACCTTGACCGTGGGCGAACTAAACCTGATTTCGGTCGCATTCGCTGTGCTTTACATCGGACTGGGTGTGGACTTTGCGATTCATTTTTGCCTGCGCTTTCGTGAGCATTTTTTAAACAGCAACGATCGGGCCCTTGCCCTGCATGAAACATCAAAAAGCTGTGGTCATTCCCTCTTTCTATGTGCCGTGACAACCGCAATAGGCTTCTATGCATTCATACCAACGGATTATGATGGGATAGCAGAATTGGGTTGGATTTCAGGCAGTGGGATGTTTATAAGCTTCTTTATCACCATGACATTGTTGCCAGCACTACTTGGACTACTACCATACAAACCCAGGGCTAAATTCAAGACCGAAACTCAGGCTGATAATCATCAATCAAATGCTCACAATTTAGAAAACAGCTTGCTCGCATTTCCAGTCACACATGCCAGAACAATTAAAATTACTTCCCTTATTGTGGCCATGGTACTCATTTGGATTGTGCCAAAAGTCACGTTTGATCACAACACGTTAAATCTACAGAATCCTGATAATGAATCTGTAAAAACCTACATGGATCTCCTGGCAGACAGTGAGTCATCTCCATGGACAACTGAGATCCTTGTGGACAATGAAAACGAAGCCATAACCCTGGAGGCGCAACTGCAATCATTGCCTCTGGTGAATGATGTTACCTGGCTGAATACATTTATTCCTGATGAGCAGGAGGATAAATTAATCATCATCGAGGAGATGGATATCCTCCTGAGCGGAATGAACCTGAATTCTACTTTAGCTGCACCCACTGACGATGAACGTCTTGCTGCAATCAATAATTTAATCTTGTTGATGACTTCCAATCAGGAAATTATCAACCGAATACCCCATGCTACAGATTTGTTAAACAAACTTGAGTTCTTCGTGAAACAAACTGAGCAACTTGACCGGCAAAAACGAAATGCGTTCATTATGGCACTTGAACACAGTCTGCTTGATTCTTTACCAGGGCGACTTGATGCCCTTGAAGCTTCTCTTGAAGCAGAGTCGGTGGACAAAGATAGCCTGCCATCTGATCTTAGCAGCCGCTGGGTTGGTCAGAACGGTCGATATTTGCTTGAGATATCCCCTGTAGAAAATCTCAAAGATAATGACGCATTGGAAAGATTCGTAGAACAACTACAGTCCAAATTTCCGAATGTGATCGGTTCGCCTGTTGTCAGTGTTGAAGCAGGGCATGCTGTTGTATCTGCCTTCAAGCAGGCATTCATGACTGCATTCATTGTAATATCACTTTTGTTGTTCATTTTGCTGGATAGCCGCCGAGATGCGCTCTTGATAATGATTCCGCTATTAATGGCAGCGCTATTAACTGCAACCGCTAGTATTGTATTATCTATCCCTTTAAATTTTGCAAACATCATTGCCCTGCCATTATTACTGGGTATTGGTGTCGATAGTGGCATACATATTTTACATCGATTTAGGACTGCACCGCCTGAAAATGGAATTATTCTTGCCACCAGTTCGGCACGCGCTGTACTGGTCAGTGCATTGACCACGATTGTCAGTATTGGCAACCTTGCCTTTTCATCGCATTTGGGAACAGCAAGTATGGGAAAATTATTAACCATTGGTATCGGCATGACCTTACTGTGTACACTGATAATCCTGCCCAGTTTATTGGTAACAACGAATAAAGAATTACAATGAAAACACTCATCACAGGTGCAAATGGCTTTATCGGCTCTGCGGTCATGAGACGCTTATTAGATGTGGGTCACGATATTCGCGCCGTTGTGCGCCCAGGAAGTGACAGAAGAAACCTTGAAGGCTTCCCAGTGGAAATTGTTGAAGGGGATCTGAACGATAAAGTATCTCTTGAGCAAGCGGTGAGGGGCTGCAATGTGGTGTTCCATGTGGCTGCTGATTACAGACTATGGATACCTGATCCAGACAATATGTATCAAACCAACGTCAAGGGCACACGAGAATTGATGTTGACCAGTGCAGAAGCAGGGGTTGAAAAGATTGTCTACACCAGTAGTGTCGCAGTATTGGGTTTGAACAAGGATGGGTCACCCGCCAACGAAGATACCCCCATGGCTGTTGAAGATATGATTGGTCATTATAAACGGTCGAAATATCTGGCAGAAAAAGAAGTCATTAAACTCGTTAACGAACATGATTTACCCGCTGTAATTGTCAATCCATCTACACCGCTTGGACCAAGGGACATTAGACCCACACCAACAGGCAATATTGTTGTAGAAACACTGAACGATCGAATGCCTGCTTATGTAGACACTGGATTAAATATCGTGCATGTAGATGATGTAGCCAAAGGTCATTTATTGGCTTTTGAAAAAGGCAAAATAGGTGAGCGATATATTCTTGGTGGTGAAAACCTTAGTCTACAGGCTATCCTTGGCATTATTTGTGAGCTGTCAAACAAGAAGCCACCGTCGATTAAATTACCGCACAATTTGATATTACCCATTGCCTGGTTCATGGAACGATGGGCAGCCATCAGCCAAAAAGAACCCAGAGCAACCGTTGATGAAATCCGTATGTCCAAAAAACACATGTATTTCTCTTCTGACAAGGCAATAGAGGAATTAGGCTACCAATTCAGACCTGCAAAAGAAGCTATCAATGATGCCATTGAATGGTTTATCAAGTATGGTTACTGCAAACCTACGTAAGGTTAAATAAATAAAACAACAAATATCCAAGCAGGAATATCATAGCCACAAAAACCGCATAACTGGTTAGTCCTGTTTTTGTAATAAATCCTTCATTTCCATAAATACGTGATATGCCCAGGCCAACGCTACAAATCACTCTGTTGCCAAGTTCTTTGATGCGTGTCTCCAGGGAACCATAATTCCGTTGTGCTATATTCCAACTACAGGGAAGTAATTTCCTGTATAGCCAGTCAAAATCAAGACTGATGGTTAAGGTTCTTTGCATCCAGGGTAACATGACAAAGAAGGCAAGCCCTGAAAAAAGCAGTAACTGTAGCTGGGTAATGACATGGGGTGCAGTATAAGGAACATAATCAACATTATAAGGCAGCATCCAGAAAAGAAGCCCGGGCATGACTCCGAGCAGTATGCACAAAAAGGCGAATATCAACATCGCCAGACGCATGTTTATCGGTGCTTCTGCCGGACGTAGACCAGAATCTTTCTGAAAGAAGACAAACCATGGAAATTTTATTCCGGCATGGAGGAAAACCCCCGCTGAGGCTACCTGCAGTAATATCCAGACCAGTAATAGTTGATTTTCTGCAGCCGTTTGAGTGATCATCGATTTGCTTATAAAACCTGAAGTCAAGGGAAAGGCAGAAATCGCAAGCGCTCCGATGATGCCGCAGGTCGCAGTGAAGGGCATGGTGTGTATCAGGCCCCCCAGATCAGTACATTTACGTTTACCCGTCATATATAAAACTGAACCAGCAGACATTAATAACAATGCCTTATAGATGATGTGTGTAAAAGCATGCGCTGCAGCACCGTTCAATGCCAGTTCAGTGCCGATACCGATCCCGCAGACCATGAACCCGACCTGATTGATAATACTGTAGGCGAGGATTCTACGCATGTCATTTTCCAGTAGCGCATAGATTATTCCATAGAAAATCATGAACAGGCCAATATAGATCAGTAAATCTGTCCCGGGGAAACCACGCAATAAAACATAGACAGCAGCTTTGGTTGTGAAAGCTGAAAGAAAAACCATGCCGCTGAATGATGCTTCAGGATAGGCATCGGCCAGCCAGGCAGACAGCGGCGGTGCTCCAGCATTGAGCAGAAAACCGGCAAGTATAAGCCATGTGCCCAGGCTTTCTGGAGACATGGCAATAAAATCAATTGAACCTGTCTCCTGGCTATAGGCAACTATTCCTACCATCAGTACCACACCACCCAACAGGTGAATCAGGACATAACGCATACCAGATTGCCAGGAGGAGCGTGTCCCGGCCGACCAAAGCACCAGTATTGAACCCAGCGCCATGATCTCCCAGAAGATAAATACAGTGATCAGATCACCGGCAAACGTAACACCTATAGCGGCACCGGCATAAACCAATGCGGCAGACAATTCCAGTATTTTTGCCTGCCTGAAGCAATACATTGTGCCAATGAAACACACCACACTGAATACTGTAGCAAACAGACGACTTAAACTGTCAACACTGAGAGGAGTCAGATTGTAATCCAGAAAGGTAATTGTACATTCTGATACAGAAGGAACAGACCATATCAGCCACAGACTGACGATAGGCGCGGCAAGTATCCAGATAGAACGCCATACACCCCGGATCAATGGGCTGATTAACCCTGCCAGAATGAGTAATAAACCAGGATGTATCCAATCACACATCATCGTAATAATTATCCTTTCGCTTGACCAGGACACCCAGTAATTTGGCAAATACAATCATCACGACACAGGATATGAATCCTAATAACGCGTGGAATGAAAATAGTCTTTCAATTGCAAAATACGGGTGTAATGAAATAAACAGTTCGGCCATTATGGTCAACGCCAGAACTATAGAACCCAGAATCCAGAGTTTGCGTGAGGTCCCGGTACGATATAACCAATGTTGTTTCATGGTAATTCCTGCACGAGTGATTGGCTTAATTGTAACGGGATACCGGGCAGGAGGAACAGAACAAGGGTAGCCAGGGCAGTCAGACAAAGCGTTATCACTATTGGCAAGGGTGCCTCTGCATAGTGTCCTGATTCGCCATATGCTGGTTGCCTGAAGAATGCTGCATAAATTATTGGTAAAAAATAGGCGGCATTTAACAATGTGCTGATAATAATCACGATAACAGCAATCCATTGTTCAGTCTGCAGCGCGCCGGATAATATGTACCACTTGCTTATGAAACCCACCGTTGGCGGGATACCAATCATGGAAAGACTGGCAATGGCAAATGCCGCCATTGTCCACGGCATGCGGCGCCCTATGCCATCAAGCTGACTGACTTTTGTTTTCTTTGTCGCGGTATAAATTGCACCGGCTGCAAAAAACAGGGTGATCTTGCCGAATGCGTGGGCAACAATATGCAAACCAGCCCCGACGATTGACATGGGAGCCAGTATGGCTGTTGCCATAATGACATAAGCAAGTTGACTGATAGTAGAATACGCCAGTCTTGCCTTCAGATTATCCTTGCCCAAGGCAATGATAGAGGCAATGAGAATTGTGGCCGCAGCCATATACATCAACCACTCGCTTGCGCCTGTTATTGCCAGCAAATCAATTCCAAAGAGATAGAGCGTCACTTTTAATACGGTAAATACACCCGCCTTCACAACTGCAACAGCATGTAATAAAGCACTGACCGGTATAGGGGCGACCATGGCAGCAGGTAACCAACGATGAAAAGGCATGAGCGCTGCTTTACCAATACCAAAAACATAAAGTACGAAGAGTACTGTAATAACTACATCACTTGTCTTTCCTGCAAGGATACCGCCTTCAGTAAAATCCAGTGTCCCGGCAATCGTCCATGTCCAGATGATCGCCAACAATTGCAGACCTATCGATGTGCCTAATAAATAACCCAGATAAAGACGACCGGAACGCTTTGCTTCATCAGTACCGCTATGTGTTACCAGCGGATAAGTTGTAAGCGTGAGCAATTCATAAAATATAAAGAGTGTGAACATGTTGGCACTAAAAGTGATCCCCATAGTTGATGCCAATGCCAGGGCAAAACAAACATAAAATCGGGTTTGATGTTGCTCCTTGTGACTACGCATATAGCCAACAGAATAAATTGAAGTCACGATCCAGAGAAAGCTGGCGACCAGACCAAATAATATTCCCAGTGGTTCTATGGCAAAGGACAAAGATAACCCCGGTATCATTTCTATTAATTCCAGCTCAATAACGATACCTGCATCCAGCGCCAGATAGAGCTTGCTGACGATGACAAATAAAGTCAGTGCAGTCAGTAAAGTAATTGCCTCACGAAGATTAGGATAGCGTCCTGCCAATCCAATCAACAAAGCACCAACGGTGGGGACAAGTAATGCAGACTCAATCAGCATCCACTACGGCCCTCCCAGAAGATAAACAGCAGCCTGCCTGGCAATGCCCGTGGTTAATGAAGCATTCACCCCAAAATAGATGTTTGCTAAAATAATCACCCACACCGGGATTAACATGCTCAATGGTGCTTCTTTAAATTGACTAGACTGTGAATCAGTATTACTGCTTTGAAAATAGATAACTTCGACGACCTTCCATATATAAATAACGGCTAGGATTGAGCCCAACAAAATTAATGCAGCCAACCACCACCAATCTTTCTCCAGGGCAGCAACTATCAAGTACCATTTACTGATAAAGCCCACGGTCAATGGTGTGCCGATCAAGCTCAATCCACCGATAACAAAAGCCATCGTTGTCCATGGCATCTGTCTGCCAACCCCTTTTAAATCTTTAAGCAAGACAGAATCGAAACGGAAAAAGATACATGCGACGATCATAAACAACGCCGTTTTGATTAAGGCATGATTGAATAAATGTAATATCCCTGCCATGAGTCCAGACACTGAAACCAGACTGATACCCAGGATCATATAACCAATCTGGGCGATACTGGAATAGGCCAACATCTTCTTGATATTGTCTTGATAAATTGCTGCAAGTGAGCCACTAATGATCGCCAGTATGGCTACCACCATCAAAATGCGATCAAGCAACATTACATCAAAAGCATATTCGGCACCGAAAATAGTGAACAAAAATCTGAGCAGGACATAAATAAAGACTTTACTGGTGGTTCCTGACAAGAATGCGGAAACCACCGAAGGCGCATAAGTATAAGCATTGGGTAACCAGTAATGCAGAGGAAATAAACCAAACTTGATACACAACCCCACTGTAAAGAATGCAAATGCAGTGATGATTGTACGTGTGTTTTCAACTTCCTTTATGCGAACAGCCAAATCAGCAATATTTAGTGTCCCGGTCATGGCATAAAGCAGGCCAACACCAATCAAGATAAATGTCGCCCCTACCGTTCCCAGAATCAAATAACGATAAGCAGCCAACAATGCCTGTCTCTGTTGGCTGGCACTGATCATTGCATAAGAAGACAATGATGCGATCTCGATAAAGACGAACATATTGAAAGCATCGCCCGTAATCACGACACCACATAGTCCCGTTAAATTGAGGAGAAATGCAGTGTAAAAAAGATATATTCGGTCTTCTGCAATTTCCTTCAGCACGCTCTCACGTGCAAATGACATCACAACAGAAGCAATCCCCGTGATAATCAATAATACAAAGGCGTTAAGAATATCCAGACGATATTCAATCCCCCAGGGAGCGTCCCAACCTCCCATTGCATAGACAATCTCACCCTCCGCGAGCACCTGTTGTAACAAAAGAATTGCAATGAAAAAACTGCACCAACTGACAAGCAGTGCGACACACCAGACCAGGGTATGTCTGCGCAATAACACACAAAGTGGGGCGAATAATAGGGGAACAACGACCTGTAATACGGGCAAATGCTGTGAAATCACGAATTCATATCCATTAGGTCAATCTTGGTCCATCTCGGCAATTTCGGCCTCATTAATGCTGCCATATGCCTGGTATATGCGTACTGTCAAGGCCAGGCCAAGTGCCGTGGTTGCAATTCCAACGACGATGGCAGTTAGAATCAAAACATGCGGCAGGGGTGCAGAATATTGAGTATAAGCTTCCGAATAGATAGGTGCTGTACCTTGATCGAGATAACCCATTGAAATAAATAGAATAAATACTGATACCTGAAAAATATTCAGGCCGATGAGTTTTTTAATCAGATTTTCATTGGCGATGACGATATAAAATCCCATCATCATCAGTGCGATGGCTACCCAGTAGTTATACAGTCCTAACAAATTTTCCATCCAGATCGACCCTAAAATGCGTATTGACGATTCACCTTTACTTTCACAAATGAAACCCCGCCAGATGCGGGGCCAAAAATTCTAAAAATAGACATGAATCCGGCATGTCTGATTTCAACTCTACGTGTATTATATCGGCTTTCTTAGAGGGGGTTAAAGGAGATTCAAGCTTACATGCAAATGA
>Ga0209980_10002107_pt1 | contig 10881 bp, 11 predicted proteins | sample CR02metaG_FD_183611 | JGI IMG/M metagenome (GOLD analysis project Ga0209980, IMG submission 183611) | Deep subsurface microbial communities from Mariana Trench to uncover new lineages of life (NeLLi) - CR02 metaG (SPAdes) (version 2) | ecosystem: Environmental > Aquatic > Marine > Ocean trench... | reverse complement strand
CGTCCCACTAATGCCGTCACATCTGAGAGATCAGCTGAGAATGAGGGGTCCGCCGCGAGAGCACGTTCATAGAACAGCCTGACGCCAGCAGAGTCAGCCGAGCCGTTCACCGGAAGTGTTGACAACACATACCGCTGCTCACCCGGCAAACGCAGCGGCCCCTGGCTGGTAACCAAGAAACGAACGTGATCACTGGCGGCCATGAGACGTCCGATGTCGTGGGCTGCTTCGACGACTTGTTCGAAGTTGTCGAGTAGCAGGAGAGTATTCGCCTCGCCGAGTCGCTCAGAAGTACCTTCCACCGTCCTAGCGTCGATCTGCATGGCGTTGGCAATCGACGGGACAACGAGCGCAGCTTCTGACACAGCCGACAGGTCGACAAAGGTGACTCCTCCGGGAAACCCGTCGACGATCTGGCTTCCAACGGTCAAGGCGAGACTGGTCTTGCCCACTCCCCCTGGGCCCAAGATCGTGACCAGACGGTGCTCTCTGATCAACCCGGCGATCGCCTCGATGTCATCATCCCGCCCGATGATCGACGAGACCCGCGTGGGAAGGTTGTTGGGGATAGCCGAAGCGGTGTTGAGGGGTGGGAATTCGGAGGGCAGATCAGGAATCACCAACTGAGAAACCGATTCATCGGCCTCGAGGCCACGTAGAAGATGACGGCCCAGCGACCTGAATTCAAAACTGTCGCCGGCGAGTAGGCGGGCTGATTCGCTTGCCAACACCTGGCCACCGTGCCCAGCCGACATGATTCGGGCGGCTTTGTGGACGTCAACGCCCACGTAGTCGCCGTCCACCATTGTCGCCTCACCAGTGTGGACTCCGACTCGTACGCTGACATCTCCGCCCTCAGGCCAGTCCCAGGTGTACATCCGATGCTGAATCTCACCGGCCACGGTCAAGGCGCCTCGGGCGCTGGGGAAGGCTGCAAATATGCCGTCGCCGGTTGTGTTGACCTCTACACCGTCCGAGCGGCCGATCTCGGTACGGATGATCGAGAAGTGATCAGCGACAAGTTCTGGGTAGTCAGCACCGAACTTCTGGGCCAGTCGGGTCGACCCCTCGATATCAGTGAAGAGGAAGGTGACAGTTCCAGATGGAAGCAGTTGGCTCATTCCTTCCGGAGTCTGCCATGAAATCCGTGCCTTCGAGCTGGGTGTGTCGAAGCCGCGGTCAACCTGAAATCAAAGTGTCCTATTTCCGGGGGTGTGAGTAGCTCTCAACCATGCAGGGAGTCAGCAAAGTCTTCGTGATAATCATGCTGCATGAAGGACGAAATCATGTTGGTAACCCTACGCCAACACCTACTGGTTCCAAGCACGGTATGACGCACCAGGGCTCGACATGTTTTGCCAACTCGACCTCCGAAGTCAGGACCATCGAGTGGTACAGACTGATAATCTCAGACAGATGATCGGCTCCCGCGCTGTGCATTCGACCGATAGAGATTCGCAGACGCTGCAGAGACCCGAGACCAGTATCGGCGACGGCGACTCCGACGCCGTGGCTCACATCGTCATCAAAGACGAACAGATGCGTGGCTACGTGGGCGGCGAACCAATCAAAGCTCTATGCGGGAAAGTATGGGTGCCATCACGTGACTATCAGGGGCTACCTGTCTGCCAGGCTTGCGTCGACGAACGCGACCGACGTTTCGCAGGTATGAAGAGGATGAACTAACTCCTCGTCCTGGTTCCAGGTGCGCGGTCTGACACTGAGACAAGCCGCGCATAGACCATTCAGAGGTCTGGCTGGTCGGTCAAGAGAAATCCCGGCCCCAACTATGACGAAGCCACCTCGACTGGCTCCCGCAGAGAGTCGGAGAATTGGTATCGGGATAAACCCTTAGGGGCAAAGTCCGATAGGCGGATTCAGAGTGCTACGGCATGTTGGGGATATGTCCTACTTGACCCCAGTTTCGAACCCGAGTCCCAGGGCGAATCGCGGACTATCACTTCTGATGGTCGCTGTGATCCCGGCGCCTCACGCAATGCCAAGGCCCGGCCAACGTGTGACTCAAATCGCAAGGTTGATGGGACAGCATCTCCGAAAAGTTGGTCCTACTCGCATTCTCCGCCGTATCGTCGTCGTCGGATTCGTCGCTCTGGTGGTCAGCGGTATTGGCCACGCTTTCCTCCACCCTGCGCGAAACGAGCCCAGCGATGCCGCGATGTTGGTGAGTTCGCTCACTGAGGAACGGGCGACACTCGCCAGTGTGCCGACCAGTTTCGACAGCAACCTCGGCTATCGGCCCGTCGTTGTGGCCGGAACCCTGGTAAATCCAAATGGTGGATGCTCGACACCAGGGCGGATCGGCCCCGCTTCGTTCGACACCGCCTGCCGCACCCACGATCTGGGTTACGACGTTCTTCGTTTCGCCGAGGCCGACGGTGACCGTCTCGGAGCCTGGGCTCGATTCGACCTGGATTTGCTTCTGTACGCCAACATGCTTGAACCGTGTGAGACCGCGAGGTGCCAGGCCACCGCCACCGCCTACTACACCGCGGTCACCGCCAACTCGATCCGCCAGGGTTACAAGGCACCCGCTGAGGAGCCCACCGGGCCCTGGCTCGGGGTGGGGCTGATAGTGCTCGGATTGGCTCTGATTCCACCGGTCGGCTCCCTCTGGCGCGTCGCCACGAAGAGGTGGCCGGGGATTCAGTTTTTTCAAACCAAGGTTCGTGAACTATTCAAAGGTTCCGGCAAGGGGAGCCGGCGCCAGTCACCGCCGGCGCTTGCGATTGGCTCCGGTAGCTGTATTCCACTCGGCGGGGTTCAGGCGGCGTTGATGCGGCTGGTTGTGCCGCCGGGGTTGCGGCTTCGGCGAGTCCACCATCTCTCATACCGGGACATCGCCACGGTGATCGGGCTGTCACACCAGAGAGTCGGCCAACTAGCGATTGAGGTTGGTGTTGATATCACCCCGTTTGACACGGGGACGTCTGACTAGTCGATGGCTTGAGCACCCGACCCAGCACGTCCTGGTTCCAGGGCACGGTTTGACCCATACCCTCAGGATGTCCAACCATCTCGCCGATGACTATCTAGACCAGTCCGGCCTGCCCTGGAGTGGGTTTGAACACAAACGTCGACCAATTGACCGTCCTCAACCAGTTGAGGGACGAGGGACGGATCTCCGATCAGGAGTACGAGAGTCTCACCAGAGAGATCCTCGAGTTCGCCGACGTCCCAACGGGTGAATCGGGTGAGGACGGGGAGCAGGACCCGTCTTCGACGGATTCAACACCCACTCGGTCCGATGATGACCAACACGAGAAATCTGAAGGCCCCCGGTGGCCGGCCCTACGGATAGACGTTCCACCGCTCTACCGCGGTCTCATGCTCATCACATCGGTGGTTCTTCTCCTGGCCAGTTCGCTGGGGATGCTGTCGTGGCTGGTAACCACCATCGCCATCCTGGCGCTGGGAGCGACACTGATGCAGGGAGGGCGCTGGGTGACCATTGCTGGGGGTGTCGCCGTCACCGCGATCATGATCGGAAGTCTCTTCGTTGGCGGCGACAATCCGTCCGCGGTGCAGGGCCCCATCGACAATGCCGCCCTGGCTCCAGCGGCCCCGGCACCCGCCGTACCCGGCTCGCTCGGTATCAATATCGATGATCTGACCGATCTCTGGAACACTCCGGCCGAGCCCCCCAACATCACTCGCGGCTTCGTTCACAACACCGAGCCCGGGCAGTACGACAGTTTCATCTACCGATTTGGCGACTGGGGACGGCTGGCCGGTGCCTATGACCCGTCGACCGACACGTTGTATGCCCTGTTGGCAACCGGCCAGTTCAGCCATGAGGCAACAGCCCAGCTGTATTTGCATCTCTGCTTCGTGGTTCACCCGTACTCCCAGGAGTGCATCGACTCCTACTTCGAACAGGGGCTCGCCGACGGCACCCTCGCCGACTTCGAGGATGTGGGCCATCAAGCCGAATGGCAGATAGACGATCAGACTTGGCGGCTTGACATCGAGGGCAACGTGCTGACTATCAGGGTGCTGGGAGCAGCGGTCAGCTGAGCCCCGCTTCGTTGGACTTCCGCCGTTGCTGGTCAAACGTCCCGAACTGTCGACGACATCCGCGCAGGTTCGCGGAGAGAAGTAACGCAGACGCACGCCTCGACACGTCCTGGTTTCAGAATTATGAGTATGAACCAGACACTCGATCCTTCCTGGTTTTCAAGCGTTCATTAGGCCAGTATTTGTCGTATTGACTAATCCAAATTGTCTAATAAGATAATCCCCATGAGTTACTACGCGGGATCGCGGCTAAGACGGTTTCGCCAGCTAAAGCGAATGACGTTGGCCGACGTGTCTCTTCGGACCGGTGTGGCGATAGCTCAGCTATCACGAATCGAGAACGGTCTTGTTGACCCTCGAATCTCAACCGTCGCAAAGATCCTCGCGTGCTACGACGTTGGATTTGCTGATCTTGAACCAAGTCGCCCGGAGGCGGTATCTATGGAGGATGTCATTACCGGAGCAGAGCGCGGAGCGCGGATCCTGGAGGAATCTGGAATGGGGCCTTCCGATGCTCAAGCGCGACTTGACTGGAAGGAGAGTCGTCAGTTCGATGTTGACGCTGAGCGAGCGGCCCTTGCCACCAGAGCGTGAGGAATCTCGAAAAGGGCAGACACGCCTTAGAAAAGGCCAACTTGGAGATTGGTGGTGAAACGGTTCGAAGTCTCTGGCTGGCCAAAGCTGCCGACTACGCAATAACGGACCGCGCTTCGTTGGTAGGTGGGGCAGCCGTCAATCTGCACACGGGATCGTACAACCCGACCGACGTCGACCTTTGTGCGAGACTGGACGAGTCCGATCGAGAGGCCCTCGTTCAGATTGGATTCCGGCACTTTCAGGGTGACCACTTCTCGTATCTGTTTGACGACGGCCAGGAATGGCTTCTTGAATTCCCCGACTCCCAAGTGGACGGTGACGTCATGACCATCCGGCTGAGTCCTGACGACCTCTTGAGTGTGATTCGCCCTGAGTCGCTGATCGTCGATCGTGTTCTACAAGCGACCGATCGAACGCGGATCACCTACGACGAGGCGCTGCGATTATGCCTGGCCCTCTTCGACAAAGCCGACTGGCAGGTCGTCAGCGACGACATACGAACGAGAGATTCGCTCGAGCCAGGATTGAGACTCCAGTCCGTTTACGACCGTCTTATCGGTGACGCTCGATCGCGTTGGAAAGATCCAGACGGCGCTTAGCCCAACCCGTTCTGATTCCAGGCGGCGCGTGGAGGCGAAGGAGGCACCTCCCTGCTGCTGCATCGTGATGCTATTATGCCGGTATGGCAAAGACGCGCACAACTCTGACCATCGATGAAGAGGTCCTCCGCGCGGTGAAGGTACGCGCCGCGCGTACGGGAAAGGGCGAGAGCGAGGTGATCGAGGAGGCGGTCCGCCGCGACCTCGGACTCGATCTGCTCGATCGACTCTGGGCCCGCAACGACATGGCGGAAAATGAAGCGATGGACCTCGCCATCGAAGCTCAGGAGGCGGCTCGCAAGAACACTGATCTTTGAGGGCAGTCCTCGATCCAAATGTGATCATCTCGGCAATCCTCTCACCTGGAGGTTCGCCTGCGCGAGCGTTCCGTCTCTGGTTTGAGGGTGCATTCGAGCTCGTTTGCTCGCCGCTCTTACTCGGCGAACTGGCCAAGGCACTCACCTACCCCAAGTTGAGGAAGCACATCGACACCGACGAAGCTGATGAGCTACTCGAACTCCTCAGACGAGGAGGGTTGTTGGTGGAGGATCCAGAGACCCAACCAGCCATCTCTTCGTCCGATCCGAAAGACGATTATCTGATTGCCCTGGCGGGGAAGTCTCGTTCTGTACTCGTGTCAGGCGACGGTGATCTTCTGGAGCTGTCGGAGCAGATTCCGGTGTACTCCCCGAGAGAGTTCCTCGATCTGCTCCAAGACAGCGACTAACCCTGGAGATTCGGATAGGGGAAAAAGTGATCGACGCCAACGCCATCAAGCATGAGGGTGCTCGAAGGTCGACATGTGCCGGAAGCGCGACCTTCGATGTCGGGTGGTCGAAGCCAGATCTTCCATGCTCGGTACCCTCAGATCATGGGTCGATCCCTGACCGTGGTGGTAGCTCTATCGCTCGTAGTCGTGGCTTGCTCCGGGGAGAACCTGACGATTCCCCCCGACGATTCCAGGTCCAGCACAACTGCTCCCCCGGCCGGCGGGGATGGCGAATATGTACTACTCCAAGGAGAGGTCGAGCTCGTCGCGGCAAGCGCCTTCGGTGATCCCGGCTTCCATGAGGTCTTGGAGCTGACCGGCACGATTCCCGAGGCAGCGGCGGGGATGGCTGGGGAGTTGTTGGTGAGACTGGTCGACATTGGCCGGCCCGATCAGGAGTGTGACCGCGAACACCCATTGTCAGGGTGCGCCACAGTCGACTGGTCGGATTTCGAAGATCGCCCCGGTGTGCCGACCGGCGGTGTTTTCGACAACCATCTCAATGTGGTCTCGACGTCAGGTCCAGTCGAACTGTTTCTGTCCGAGACCGACGGGCTGGCTCAAGCACCCGATTCCTACTCGCCTACCTGACCACATACCGCGGTGGGCGGGTCCGCCCGGGAGTGGAGTACAGATATCGAGGATGGTCTCGAGCCCGGCTCCCCCATCGAGATGCGTCTGGTGATGACGAACTTCGGCTCGGAGATCGTGACCATTGGCTACGTGGTGGTGCTCAGGACGGGGTCGTAAAGCCGGCTCTGGTAGTCCCGGAGCATCCGGGCTGCCGTCACCCGTGGGCCCAGGGTCCTCCAGGCACGTCTGATCCGGCGATTGAACACATCCCGTGACCCGTAGTACTCATCCCGGGCCGCCATCAGGGTGTCGATCACTGCGGCGGAGTCCTCCGAATCACGAATCTCGGGGTCGGTCGCCTCGCTGGTCGCGATGGCCCATCCGTTCTCACCGTCGAACATCTCTGCCCACCAGCCGTCCAGGATCGAGCAGTTCAATCCGCCGTTGAGGGCCGCCTTCTCGCCACTGGTCCCCGATGCCTCCCTGGGGCGGATCGGATTGTTCAGCCAGATGTCGCAGCCCTGGACCAGATATGAGGCGATGTTCATGTCGTAGTCGGGGATGAAGCTGAAACGTGAGTTGGCATCGACCGAATCAGAGAAATCCAGGATCGAGGAGAGAAACGTCTTGGCCAGCTCATTGGAAGGGTGCGCCTTGCCTGCGAACAGGAAGTGAATCGGCCGATCGTCGTCGGCCAGCATTTCGACCAGCCGATCTCGTTGTCTCAGCATCAGGTTGGCCCTCTTGTAGGGGGCAAAACGTCTGGCGAATCCGACAATGAGCGCATCCGGGTCCAGGGTCACACCGGTCGACGAGACCAGCTCCGACAGCCGGAGTGATCCTTGCCGTCTCATCTCGACGAGTCTGTCGTCGTCGATGTCGTCTACCCGGTCCCAGGCTTCGGTGAGCCCCTCGGCCCAACCTGCGCCGAGGACATCGTCGAACAACGCCTGCCCCGCATCCCCGGTCCAGGTCCTGGCATGCACTCCGTTGGTCACGTGGCCGATACGACTCCCCTCCTCGAGGTCAGAGAACAGAGCACGGCTGACCTCTCCATGCAGCTCGGACACGCCGTTGGCGGCGCTCGACATGCGAAGACAGAACACGGCCATGTTGAAGGTGTCGCTGTCGCCCGGGTCGGAGCCCAGCCTCCACAGGTCCTCGACCTCGACCTTCCAGCGTTGGGCCCATATCTCCAAGCACGGGCCCAGAGTGTCCCGCTTCAGTTTGTCGATCCCAGCCTGCACCGGGGTGTGAGTCGTGAAGATCAGGTCCTTTCTGACTCGGGCTGCTGCCGTCGCCAGATCACCTGCCTTGATCACCCGGTCGATCAGTTCCAGGGTGAGGAAACCGGCATGACCCTCGTTGAGGTGATAGATCTCGATGTCCCAGCCGAGAGCGGCCAGTGCTCGAGCGCCACCGATGCCAAGGACCATTTCTTGTTCGATTCGGTGCCGTTCGGTGCCCATATAGACACGGTCGGTGATGGCCCGGTCTTTTTCGCTGTTCGACTCCACGTCGGTGTCCAACAGGATCAGGGGGACACGGCCGATGTCCATTCGCCAGACCCTGGCCCTGATGTCACGACCGGGGAATGGCACTTCAACCTCGATCCCGGTGTCGACCGCACCGACCTTCTCGGGCTCGACAGGGTTGAAGATCGCACCCTGTTCCCCATCTTCTATCACCTGGCGGAAGGCACCCTGGCGATAGAACAACCCGACGCCGGCCAATCGCAGGCCGGAGTCGCTCGCCGCCTTCAAGAAGTCCCCCGCCAGAACACCGAGACCACCTGCGTACTGACGAGCAAAAGAGCTGACCCCGAATTCGGGTGAGAAGTAGGCGATGGTCGGGGGGGCCTCGATGACAAGCTCGGCGAGGCTGGCCGACTCTTTGATCACCTCGGACATGAATTCGTCGTCGTCGAGCAGCTGCTGGATCTGCTCTTCGCTCAAACCCGATACGGCCTGCAAAGGGTGTTGAGCGGGATCGGCTCCGGGGAGCGACATGAGGAGGCGGCGACACGATGGCCTCCAGGTCCACCGGTAATTGGTGGCGAGCCGCAGCAGCACCTCACGCAAAGCTGGGGAATCCACCAGTCATCTCCTCAAAAGACAAGACCACCGGGCAACGTCGGTGGTGTATTCGGCATCAGTGAACGCAACGGCACCTTAAACAAGCCGCCGTTGCATTGTCGGTCATCGGCTGCGCCCGGTTCTCCTGTTCAGGTCAGTCAGTTTCTCCACCAGGTCGGAAGAGGCAGCACCGTCGGCCATGCGCCATTGCCAATTCCCCTCGGTTGTCGACGGGTGGTTCATTCGGGCCTCCGTGCCGAGACCGAGAAGGTCTTGCATCGGGGTGATGGCGATGACGGCTGCCGACTCCCAGGCACGAGTGATCAGCCCCCATGAATAGGTCTCGGGAGAGGCCCCGGTGTAGGAGAGCGCCCGTTGGCGGTATTGGTCGCTCTCCCCATCGAGACGACCACGGGCGGTGTCACTGTCGTGGGTGCCGGTGTAGACGACAGAATCGCCCTTGTAGTTCTCGGGCAGGGACCGATTGTCAGGGTCACCGTCAAATGCCTGCTGAAGAACCCTCATACCCGGGTACCCGAGTTGGCGCCGAAGATCTTCCACGACATCTCCCAGCGGACCGATGTCCTCGACGATGATGTCAAGGTCGCCGAATCGGCGTTCCATCGAATTGAAGAAGGCGGCGCCCGGGCCCTCGAGCCAGACTCCCTTCGTTGCCGTCTCCGCGGAGCCATAGATCGCGTAGTACCTGGCGAATCCGGTGAAGTGGTCGATTCTGAGGACATCCGCCTGACGCATGAAGGATTCGAGCCGGCGGGCCCACCAGGCAAAGTCATCGGCGGCATGGGTATCCCATCGATAGAGAGGAGTGCCCCACCACTGCCCAGTCTCGGAGAACAGGTCGGGTGGAACGCCCCCAACCATGCTCGGCATTCCGGTTGTCAAGTCCATGGTGAACAGCTCGGGACGCAGCCAGACATCGACGCTGTCCGCAGCGACGTACAGGGGCACATCCCCGATGATCTCCACCCGGCGTTCGGCCGCATGCTCACGCAGGGCGTCGAGCTGTCGATAGAACAAGAACTGGCCCATGGCGTGCCGGGCGATTTCATCGGCAAGCTCGCGACGAGCCACGTCGAGCGTCTTGGCATCCCGAGCGCGCAGCTCGGGGGGCCAATCGGTCCAAGACCCTCCCCCATGAGCGTCCTTCAAGGCCATGAACAGCGAGTAGGGGTCGAGCCATTCCGACTCCCGCTTCCGGAACCGGGTGAACTCAACCTCGAGATCTCCGCTCAGCCGGCTGAAGGCCAGGCCAACCATCGCCCACTTGTGCCGGACAACACGGCTGTAGTCGACTCGCTCCGGCTTCTCTTCTCCACCCACCTCGCCTGCGGCCAGGAGACCATCGCCAACAAGAAGATCGGGCGAGATGAAGTTGATGTTGCCCGCCGAGGATGAGGGTGACGAGTAGGGGGAATCGGCAGACCCGGTGGGTCCCAGTGGCAGAATCTGCCAGTACCGGCACCCGGCGTCGGCCAGCCAATCGACCCAGGCGTGTGCCTCCGGACCGAGATCGCCAATGCCGTAAGGCCCGGGAAGGCTGCTGACATGTAACAGGACACCTGACGAACGGGAGAACATCAAGGGATCATCTTGTCAGACGGGCCCCGGTATCGAACGGCTTACCGGTCTGAGACCTGGCGAGCGGTGGAGTAGGTTTAGCTGTCATGACAGCCGGCCGCTCCCGAGTTCTCTCGATGGTCCTTGCCGGTGGAGTCGGAGCGCGATTGATGCCGCTGACCCGGGACCGCGCCAAACCGGCGGTTCCCTTTGGCGGCCAATACCGGCTCATCGACTTCGCTCTTTCCAGTCTCGTCAACGGCGGCTACCGGCGGATACTCGTTCTCACCCAATACAAGAGTGACAGCCTCAATAGGCACATCTCGCTCACCTGGCGGATGTCCCCCCTACTCGGCAATTACGTGACGTCGGTGCCCGCTCAGATGCGGGTGGGCGAGCGATGGTTCCTCGGCTCGGCCGATGCCGTGTTCCAGAATCTCAACATTCTCCGTGACGAGCGCCCCGAGCATGTGTTTGTCTTCGGTGCCGACCACATCTACCGGATGGATCCCAGTCAGATGCTGGAGCAGCACGTCGCAACCAATGCCGGAGTGACCGTCGCCGCCATCCGGATGCCCATCGAGGAGGCTTCACAATTCGGCGTCATCGAGAGGGGCAAGACGACCCAGATCGAAGCGTTCCGGGAGAAGCCCGA
>Ga0209980_10002106_pt1 | contig 10882 bp, 11 predicted proteins | sample CR02metaG_FD_183611 | JGI IMG/M metagenome (GOLD analysis project Ga0209980, IMG submission 183611) | Deep subsurface microbial communities from Mariana Trench to uncover new lineages of life (NeLLi) - CR02 metaG (SPAdes) (version 2) | ecosystem: Environmental > Aquatic > Marine > Ocean trench... | reverse complement strand
CGAGGTCGAAAAAAATGTTCCAGACAAAATCAATGTCAGACTCGAAGAGTTACTAACGGAGAGAGAATTAGTTTGATCTACTCCAGCATCACAGGCACAGGTGGTTATTTACCAGAGCGTATTATGGATAATGCTGAGCTGGAGCAAATGGTGGATACCTCAGATGAGTGGATCAAGAGCAGAACCGGTGTTGTCAAAAGGCACATCGCCGCAGAAGATGAAATGACCTGTGATCTTGCCGAGCATGCGGCGCGGATGGCAATGGAAGCTGCTTCAGTAAGTGCAGATGATGTTGACTTAATTATTGTTGCAACAACCACGCCTGACCTTGTTTTTCCAAGTACTGCTTGTTTATTACAGGAACGTTTAGGGGTGCGTGGCTCAGCTGCCTTTGATATACAGGCAGTATGTACGGGTTTTATATATGCACTCAGCGTTGCTGATAAATTTATAAAAACTGGTGCAGCTAACAAAGCACTAGTAGTTGGTGCAGAGACTTTGTCCCGTATTATTGACTGGACAGACAGGGACACCTGTGTGTTATTTGGCGATGGTGCCGGTGCAGTCATATTGGAAGCAAGTGAACAGCCAGGAATAGTCTCGACGTTTTTGCATGCCGATGGACAACATAAAGATTTGTTAAAAGTACCCGTAGGTATATCAACAAATTACGCAGCTGTTCAGGAAGGCAGTGCGTATATGCAAATGCAGGGTAATGAAGTTTTCAAAGTTGCTGTTAATACCTTGGGCAGAATAGTTGATGAAACTTTGGCAGCAAATAATCTTGAGAAAAAAGATATTGACTGGCTGGTCCCTCATCAGGCCAATACAAGGATTATATCTGCAACGGCAAAGAAACTGGATATGCCGCTGGAAAAAGTCATCGTCACTATTGATCAACATGGCAATACCTCAGCGGCATCTGTGCCCTTGGCGTTGGATGTTGCGATAAGAGATGGAAGAATACAGCGTGGCGATAAGCTGTTGCTCGAGGCCTTTGGTGGCGGTTTTACATGGGGTTCCGCACTGATAGACTATTAGGTTCATCAACAATAAATAGAATAAAATAGACGATGACGGTTGCTTTTGTATTCCCAGGGCAGGGCTCACAATCAGTAGGGATGCTGGCTGAATTGGCTGACGCACATAGGACCGTTCAATCAACATTTGCAGAGGCTTCTGACACCCTTGGCTATGATTTGTGGCAACTTGTGCAGGATGGCCCGGAAACAGAGTTGAATAAAACAACAAGAACCCAACCCGCATTGCTTGCCAGTAGTGTTGCGACGTGGCGAGTTTGGAACGAAATGTGCCAAGCTCGGCCAATTGTGATGGCGGGACACAGTCTAGGTGAATATTCAGCGCTGGTATGTTCAGCTGCAATTACTTTTACGGATGCTATTCGCTTGGTTGCTGACAGAGGCGCAGTTATGCAGGATGCCGTTGCCGAAGGAACAGGAAGTATGGCTGCAGTGCTCGGTCTGGACGAGAACCAGGTTGAGGAAGTGTGCCAACAAGCAGCACAGGGACAAATAGTTTCTTCAGCAAATTTTAATTCTCCTGGACAAATTGTCATCGCAGGTCATAGAAAGGCCGTAGAACGTGCCGTTGTACTGGCAAAAGAAGCAGGGGCTAAACGCTCGATTGTTTTGCCAATTAGTGTTCCATCACACTGTGCACTGATGGCAAAAGCAGCAGATCAGTTTGCAGCACGGTTGAATTCAGTTGAGTTTAAGCAGCCCGGAATTTCAGTTCTACATAACGTTGATGCTACAAACCACCAGAATACCGGTGGTATTAAACTGGCACTTCAACAACAACTTTGTCAGCCAGTACAGTGGGTCAAGACAATTCAGGAAATGGTAAATAAGAATGTAAATACGATCATTGAATGTGGTCCAAACAAGGTGTTAAGTGGTTTGATTAAAAGAATCGACCGAAGCCTGAAGGTCCTGCCTGTATATGACCCTGGATCATTGGAAAAGGCTCTTGGTGAACTCACAGATACAGATAAGGACAAAAAATGAAACTCGAAGGACAAGTTGCACTGATTACGGGCGCAAGTCGGGGAATAGGCCAGTCTATTGCTATTACTCTAGCGAAAGCAGGGGCACATGTCATTGGTACGGCGACCTCAGAAAATGGCGTTCAATCCATTAAGAAGGCACTTGCTGACGCAGGACTGGATGGCAGCGCATATGTACTAAATGTTACAGATAAATCTTCCATTGAAGCACTTGAAGATGCCTTGAAAACAGATGGCCATAGTCCGAGTATATTGGTCAATAATGCGGGTATTACAAAGGATAATCTCCTGATGCGTATGAAGGACGATGAGTGGGAAGATGTTATCAACACGAATTTAAATGCCATATACAGAATCACAAAAATGTGTTTGCGTGGCATGATGAAAGCGCGACAAGGAAGAATCATTAACATCACCTCGGTGGTTGCAATGTCAGGCAATCCCGGGCAGACAAATTATGCAGCATCAAAAGCAGGGATGATTGGCTTTACGCGCTCTCTGGCCAAAGAAGTAGGGTCACGCGGCATTACTGTCAATGCAGTCGCTCCCGGTTTTATTGAAACAGACATGACAGATGCTTTGACAGATGAACAGAGGGATACACTTCTAAATCAGATTGCTTTGAATCGATTAGGCAAGGTGAATGAAATTGCTGAAATTGTTAGTTTTTTGGCATCAAAAGACGCAGCTTATATCACGGGGGAAACGATTAATGTAAACGGCGGGTTGTACATGGGCTAGCTATTATTCAAATATAAATGATTAGATAATCAAACTATCTTTTTGATTAGAATAGAAAATCTTTATTTATACAACATCCGGGTTGAAAGTTATCTGCATTTCACTAAACTATGACCCGCTATTCGGCCAACTGGTCGTTAAGGAAGGAGATTTCCATTATGAGTAGTGTTGAAGAACGCGTAAAAAAAATCGTTGTAGAGCAGTTAGGGGTAAAGGAAGACGAGGTAACCAATGAGGCTTCTTTTGTTGATGACTTGGGTGCTGACTCACTGGATACGGTAGAATTGGTCATGGCGCTTGAAGAAGAGTTCAAGACGGAAATTCCCGATGAAGAAGCAGAGAAGATTACCTCAGTACAGCTTGCAATTGATTATGTCAGTGCGCATATGGAGTAACTCCATTCGCTGAATCATGAAAGGCCGCGTTAGTGAAGTAACGCGGCCTTTTTCTTTTGCCATAGATGGTCTTGTGCGGGACACAACAGTGAAGTGCCATAATGAAATTAGCGAGAACGGAGTGTCGGAAAGATAAAGTTAAGACAAATGTGGGGTTAAAGAATTGAGTAAAAGACGTGTGGTAGTCACAGGCATGGGCATGCTGACACCCGTTGGCAACAATGTTACAGATACCTGGAATAATATCCAGAATGGTGTCAGCGGAATCGGCTTGATAGAACATTTTGATACATCTGATTTTTCTGTACGAATCGGCGGATCAATCAGTGGTTTTGACGTGTCAGATTATATGCCCCGCAAAGACGCAAAAAAAATGGACCCTTTCATCCATTATGGAATGGCTGCGGGGAGCCAGGCTATAGAAGATTCCGGTCTTGAAATCACCGAGGAAAATGCACACAGGATAGGTGTTGCTGTTGGCTCGGGGATTGGGGGCTTAGCGGGTATCGAAAAGGCCACTGAGCAATTTATAAATGGGGGTCCTCGTAAGATTTCTCCATTCTATGTGCCTAGCAATATCATCAACATGATTTCAGGCAACCTTTCGATTAAATACGGCGCAAAGGGCCCTAATTTTGCCATCGTAACTGCCTGTACTACTGGGACACACAATATTGGTGATGCGGCCAGGCTGATTGAATATGGTGACGCTGATGTCATGATTGCAGGTGGCGCTGAAATGGCAAGCGCGCCGACATGTTTGGCCGGTTTTGCCTCAGCAAGGGCGTTGTCTACAAGAAATGATAATCCAGAAGCTGCCAGTCGTCCCTGGGATAAAGACAGAGATGGCTTTGTTCTTAGTGATGGTGCCGGGGTGTTGGTATTGGAAGAGTATGACCATGCAAAAAAACGTGGTGCGAAGATCTATGCCGAGTTGATTGGTTACGGCATGAGCGGTGATGCGTATCACATGACCGCACCATCAGAAGATGGGAATGGTGCAGCGCGGTGTATGGAAAATGCACTGAATAACGCAGGACTAAATCCTGAACAAATTGATTACATCAATGCACACGGGACTTCTACACCTGCAGGTGATGTTGTAGAAACGCGGGCCATGAAACGTGTCTTTGGTGCTAATGCCGGTAATCTGGCAATCAGTTCAACCAAGTCCATGATCGGTCACTTGCTGGGTGCAGCTGGTGGTGTTGAAGCTATTTTCTCTGTGCTTGCACTACGTGACCAGGTGGCACCACCGACGATTAATCTGGACAACCCCGATCCCGAATGTGATCTGGATTTTGTGCCGCATGAAGCACGCCAGATGAAAATAGATATAGTCTTATCAAATTCTTTCGGATTTGGTGGAACCAACGGCACATTGATATTCAGGCGCGCTTAATAAATCAGAAAATTACCCAAGAAAAATATCTCAGACAAAATTTTCAGGTCAACATCATGTTTCTCTTAAATGGAAAGAGTACAGACAGCATAAATCTTCGTGATAGGGGCTTACACTACGGTGATGGCCTGTTCGAAACGATTGCAGTGATTGATCAGCGACCGCTACTCCTAGAAAAACACCTTGAAAGATTGTTGTCAGGATGCGAAAGACTAAAGATTGATTTCGATGACGTTGTTATTCTTGAATCAGAGGTTGATGGTCTTTGTAAGAATCAGGATCGTGCCGTTTTAAAAATCATAATTACCTGTGGTGCAGGGGGCAGGGGGTATCAAAGAACTGGTGCAGGCACGAAACTGACCAGGTTGCTCGCAATAACTCCCTGGCCAGAATATCCAGACAAGTTATTATCTCAGGGGATCAATGTTCATTTGTGTTCTACCAGACTTGGACATAATCCGGGATTGGCTGGTATCAAGCATTTAAACAGACTGGAACAGGTACTAGCTCGTAACGAATGGGAAAGCACTGACATTACGGAAGGATTGATGCTGGATATCGATGCGAATGTTATTGAAGGCACCATGAGTAATATTTTTGTAATTTATCCTGATAAGAAATTACGAACGCCAGATCTTTCACTCTGCGGGATTGAAGGAATTGTACGACAATACCTATTAGATCACTGCAAGGAGTTTTCTTACGAGAGTGAAGTTTGCCAGATGCCACTGGATGATCTTTATGCTGCCAGTGAAATATTTTTTTGTAACAGTGTTGCAGGCATCTTGCCGGTGAGACAGTTGGGCGAACACAAATTTTCTTCTCAACAGGCTGCAAAAGAGATTAAACAATTTCTGACATCACAAGGAATCATCGCTCCGTCGTGAAGCGCATTTTGTCATTATGGCCCATGCCAAACAAAAGATAATCACGGTACTTTTTATCTTGTCATTCATTACAGGTGGATTGACAGCAGGGTGGTTTTGGCATGATATGCAAACGCAACTGGATGCAGCAATTAATATTACAGCGCCCAACTCTTTAACCTACATAATCAAACCAGGGATGAACCTGAAGCAAGTTGGTCAGGGTTTAACGCAACAGGGGATATTGGATCATCCATACTATTTCATGCTTGAAGGGCGATTACAGGGCAGTGAATCACAACTCAAGGCAGGTGAATACCTGCTAAAACCAGGGGTAACGCAAAGACAATTGTTGGAGCAATTTGTTGCAGGGAAGGTCGTGCAACATTCTCTGACATTGATCGAAGGCTGGTCATTCAGGCAATTAATGAATGAGGTAAGCAGTAATGGAACACTGGTACAGACGTTAGCAAATGTCGATAGTAAAACTGTCATGACAGCGTTAGCTTACCCGGAAGTGCACCCGGAGGGCAGGTTTTTCCCGGACACTTATCATTTCCCGATCGGCATGACAGATATTGAATTTTTGCGTCGGGCCTATGTGAAGATGGCACGCGTTTTGGAAGAAGAGTGGCAGCAAAGGGAAGCAGGGTTGCCTTATAAGACTTCTGATGAGGCATTAATCATGGCATCCATCCTTGAGAAGGAGACTGCTGTTGCTGAAGAACGCGCTGCAATTGCAGGTGTGTTTGTCAGAAGGTTACAAAAGGGCATGAAGTTACAGACTGATCCAACGGTCATTTATGCTATGGGAGATAATTATCACGGGAATATACGTCGCAAGGATTTAAAGATAGATTCGCCGTACAATACGTACTTTTATGTGGGGTTGCCGCCAACACCCATCTCATTACCCGGTGTCGAGGCCATCCATGCAGCACTTCATCCTGAAGATGGTGAGACTTTATATTTTGTTGCTAAAGGAGATGGCTCACATTATTTTTCAAAAACATTGAAAGAGCACAACCGTGCCGTAGCCAGGTATCAGTTAGGTAAATAACTCATTCATGAAAGCATCAAATAAAGGTCTCCTGATTACATTGGAAGGTATTGAAGGTGCCGGTAAAAGTAGCCACATACAGTTTATTGCTGAGCAATTGCTACAAGCAGGCAGAGATGTACTGTTAACGCGTGAGCCAGGCGGGACAAACCTGGGTGAAAGGATACGTGAACTTTTGCTAAAAAAGAATGAAGAGTCCATGTTCGAAGAGACTGAACTGCTTTTGATGTTTGCGGCCAGAGCACAACATGTACAACAAGTCATTTTGCCTGCCATCAATGCCGGCAAGATAGTCATCTGCGATAGATTTACCGATTCAAGTTATGCCTATCAGGGAGGAGGGCGAGGTATCTCCCTTGAAAAAATACAACAACTTGAGGCATGGTTATTTTCAGGGGACTTGTCTGGATTTAAACCTGAGCTTACCCTGCTTCTCGATTTGTCAGTGGAAACCGGACTGTCTCGTGCCCAGGATAGAAGTGCAGCCGATCGATTCGAAACTGAAACAGTTAATTTTTTTCAGGACGTGCGAGATGCCTTTTTAAAGATTGCACAAGATAACCCGGGCAGAGTCAGCGTGATTGATGCTGAGCTGAATTTGAAAACTGTCCAATCATCAATTCTAGAAGTGCTAACAAAGAAAGGCCTGTGTTGATCTCTCGATTGAAACCATATCCCCTTAAACCATATCCCTGGCAACTTGAAAACTGGTACACGATACAATCAGTGAATCGTGCAAAAAGGATGGCTCACGCGATTTTATTTACCGGGCCAGTCGGTATCGGGCTGGAATATTTTTCGAAATGTCTGACCGCAGGTCTATTGTGTGACAACTCCGGGGTCGAACTTCAAGCCTGTGGTGATTGTCGTTCATGTCATTTGATCCAGGGAGGGAGTCACCCGGACCTTGTGACTATTGAACCTGAAGAAACAGGGAAACAGATTAAGGTTGATGAGATAAGAAGACTGATAGATTTCATGCATCTTAAAAGCCAGTATGGCCGCTATAAAATTTCGGTAATCACACCTGCCGAGTCGATGAATAGAAATGCTGCAAATTCACTCCTAAAAACACTTGAAGAACCTCCGGGGCAGTCATTATTGATACTTTTGAGTCACAGACCAAATTTATTACCGATTACCATCCGCAGCCGTTGTCAGCAGTTAAGATTTAAACCCGCCTATGACGAAGATACGGTGCGTTGGGTGGAAGAAAATATTGAAACGGATGAAAATATAAAGCACTTACTCACAATGGCTGGAGGTGCGCCTTTAGCAATCCCTGAGATGCTGGAAAACAATATCTTCAAATATCAGCGAAATTTACTGGACGATCTGTTTGCCCTGAAAGCAGGGCTGGACGATCCCGTCAAGGTCGCAGAAAAGTGGAAGACCTACGACACCTCCCATGTTTTGTTCTGGTTGTCTCAGTTGTTCGCGGATATGGTACGAATCAAATCATTGGCAAAACCACTGAGAATTAGTGATTCGACCATAATCGTTCGCTTGCAAGAGCTGATAAAACAGTTAGAATTACATGAGTTGACAGGTTTTTATCACCTGTTACTTGAGAATTACGGCCTGAGCACCGGCACAATCAGCTATAATTCACAGGGTCTGCTAGAAGATGTCATTATCTTTTGGCAGCATTTGAACGATTCAAAATAGGGGGAGATAACGTGGCCGCACCCAAGGCTCGTGATCCACGACAGGGCATACTGTCATTAACGATACGTGATAAGAGTGCACTTTATGCTTCTTATATGCCATTTATCAAGAATGGTGGTCTGTTCATCCCTACCGCAAAACCCTATAGCCTGGGCGATGAAGTGTTTATGCTGTTGAGTCTGATGGAAAGTAAGGAAAAACTGCCTGTCGCTGGACGTATTGTCTGGATCACACCCAAAGGTTCCCAGGGCAATAAAACTGCGGGCATTGGCGTGCAATTTAGCAAACTGGACAAGGGTGCGACCAAGAGCAAGATTGAGAAGCAATTGGCAGGCGCATTATCATCAGATCGTCCCACACACACAATGTAGCTACCGCTTTCGTTTAAAATGTCCGTCACCACCGGATATTCGTTTTTATTAATCCATTAAACCTACCGTGAAGGAAGTCGAGAATGCTTGTTGACTCGCATTGCCATATCCCGATGCTCGGACAGGACATGGAAGTGGATGAAGTCATTGCCAATGCAAAAGCGTTGGGTGTAGAACATATGTTGTGTGTCTCTGTGGATCTGGAGACTTATCCCGAGATACTGAGCCTGGCAGAGCAGTATGACTGTATTTACGCCTCTGTTGGCGTTCATCCGAACACCAGCATGCAGAAAGAAGTTACCCACGAGACACTCGTTCAACTGGCATCGAACGACCATGTCATTGCCATTGGTGAAACCGGTCTGGACTATTTCAGGAGTGAGGGGGATCTGGGCTGGCAGCGAGAGCGTTTTCGTACCCATATCAGGGCCGCAAAATCAGTCAATAAGCCCCTCATCATCCATACTCGAGATGTCGGCGTAGATATCACACGAATTCTCGAGGAAGAGGGGGCTGATGCAGTGGGAGGCGTAATGCATTGCTTTGTAGAGGACTGGGAAACGGCTCAAAAGGCCATGGAGATGAATTTTTATATCTCATTTTCCGGCATCGTGACCTTCAAGAATGCAAAAAGAGTGCAGGAGGTTGCGAAACAAGTTCCATTAGGACGGATGTTAGTGGAAACGGACTCACCCTATCTGGCTCCCGTACCCTATCGAGGAAAGCCAAATCAACCGGGGTACACTCGCTATGTGGCAGAGTTTATCGCTGAGCTTCATGATACCAGTCTAGAGCATATTGCTGAGCAAACAACAGCCAATTTTTTCGAATTATTTAAGCTTAATAAACATTAATATAACTATATATATCAAATAGATAAAGATAATATCTCCAGTGATTTATCAATAGTATCCAAGCCAGTATAAAAATGCGGTGAAAAGCGTATACCCCCCATGCGATTGGCACAAATCACTTTATTATTCATTAAGTTAGTGTGTATCTCAGTCGACTCTTTTGTGACGATTTTAAAGGTCACAATGCCCGCACGACGTTGTCCTGATGTTGGACTCAGGATCGTTATCATATCTAAATCATTAAGTTTATCAATGAGATAAGAAGTATTTTTGAGGATACGATTCTCAATTTTTACCATACCAATCTCATCGAATAATGACAGACTGGCCGATAAAGCATGGATGCCCAACATATTTGGACTACCACATTCAAAACGACGTGCATTATTAGCAGAAGACCATTCTTTGCGGTCGTAATCCCTGTGATCTTCAACCATATGCCAGCCAAATTGATTTAATTTCAACTGATCACGAATTTCAGCGCGACAGTAGAATAGGGCGATGCCTTCTGGTCCACACATCCATTTATGCGCATCAGCCATGACAAAATCAGCTTTAATCGCCTGGGTATCGAATTGATGTGCACCGATACTCTGAATCGCATCGACACAAAAGTAGAGTTTATTGTCCCGGCAAAACTGTCCAAGTTTGGCTAAATCCAGTTTTAAACCAGACCCATATTGCACAGAACTGACCGTCATGATTCGCGTTCGTTCATCACAGGCGGAGATTAAGGCCAACTCCGGGTCACTAGATTCATCAGATGGCATGATGTCAACTTGACGCAATTCAACGCCATGCCGTGCCTGAGCCTCCCATACAATACGATTTGAGGGAAATTCCTGGTCTGTACTGACGATATTATCGCCATCATGCCAATTAATCCCGCAGGCAACGACTGATAGTGCTTCTGATGTGTTTTTCAACAAAGAGATGTCATTAGCAGACGGTGCATTAATTAATTCCTTAATTTGAGATCTGAGCCTGGTTTCAAGCTCTAACCAGTCCAAATAGCCCGATGCACCTGAATTAACATTTTCATCTGCAAAGCGTTTAACAGCATTTGCTGTTCGTACAGGCCAGGGCGAGACGCCCGCGTGGTTCAGATAATGGATATCAGCATCTATAGAGAATTCTGATCGAATAATAGATTCTAGTGACATATGCGCATTATGAATTAAAACGGAGAAACACCATAGTTAACACGGACGAGTGGAAAACACCTTTTGATATGTGCAGTTTACTTTTACGAGTTATCCCAAGTCACGCCACACAAATAATAATTCCAGCTAAATTTAGAAAACAATTGAAATAATAACTGTATCGGTATGGGATACATGAAGCATCAATTTGAAGATATGAACAAGATGCGCATAGATATGCTGAATTTCCCTTTGCAAGTATAGGAAGAATATAAACTCTCTGAACGGCCAAGTCTAAGCTACCATACCTCAGTCTGTCGAACGATGTGCTTTCTCGGCCTCGCGATACAGCTCTTC
>Ga0209980_10002103_pt1 | contig 10896 bp, 10 predicted proteins | sample CR02metaG_FD_183611 | JGI IMG/M metagenome (GOLD analysis project Ga0209980, IMG submission 183611) | Deep subsurface microbial communities from Mariana Trench to uncover new lineages of life (NeLLi) - CR02 metaG (SPAdes) (version 2) | ecosystem: Environmental > Aquatic > Marine > Ocean trench... | reverse complement strand
GACATGACCGAGACAACGACCGAGATTCCGATCTATCAGGTGGATGCCTTCGCATCGCATGTTTTCGCCGGCAACCCGGCGGCGGTCTGCCCGCTCGACGCCTGGCTGCCCGACACGGTCATGCAGGCGATCGCGCTGGAGAACAATCTCTCCGAAACCGCCTTTCTGGTGAAGCGCGGGGCGGGCGCGGTCTACGACCTGCGCTGGTTCAGCCCGGCCCGCGAGGCCGACCTCTGCGGCCACGCGACCCTGGGCAGCGCCTACGTGGTCGCCAACCACTTGTACGGCGGCGCCACCGAGGTGCGCTTCCACACCCGCAGCGGCCTGCTCACGGTGACCCGCGAGGGCGAGCTCTATACCCTGGACTTCCCGGTGCTGGCGCCCACACGGATCGACCACGACCCGGCGGTCACCGAGGCAGTCGGTGGGGCATTGGGCGCCGAGCCGGCCGAGCTTTGGGAGCAGATGGACTTGATGGCGGTGTTCGGAAGCGAGGCCGAGGTCGCCGCGCTCGCCCCCGACGTGGCCAAGGTCGCGGCGCTGGAGACCCGCGGGGTCATCGCCACCGCGCCGGGCGATGACTGCGACTTCGTGTCGCGCTTCTTCGTGCCGCGCGCCGGCATCCCCGAGGATCCGGTGACCGGCTCGGCACACTGCATCACGACCCCCTACTGGGCCGAGCGCCTGGGCAAAAACGCGCTGAGCGCGCGCCAGATCTCGGCCCGCGGCGGCGCGCTCGAGGTCGCGCTCAGCGGCGAGCGGGTGCTGATCTCGGGCCGGGTCGCGCCCTACATGGAGGGCCGCATCCGTGTCTGAGCGCGCGCTGGAGATTCGCGCCGCCGCCGGCGCCGAGGACATGGCGACCCTGCGCGCGCTGTTCCTCGAGTATCAGGACTGGCTCCGGGTCGACCTCTGCTTCCAGGATTTCGAGACCGAGCTCGCCACCCTGCCGGGCCATTACGCGCCGCCCGCTGGGCGGCTCTGGCTCGCCACCGTGGATGGCGCGCTCGCCGGCTGCGTCGGCTTCCGGCCCCACGAGGGGGAGCGGGCCTGCGAGATGAAGCGGCTGTGGCTGCGCCCGGCCTACCGGAACCAGGGATTGGGCCGGCGGTTGGCGGTGACCAGCATCGAGGCCGCGCGCGCGGCCGGCTATCGCACCATATGCCTGGATACGCTCGGCTTCATGGACGCGGCGCGGGCGCTCTACGCCAGCCTCGGCTTCCACGAGATCCCGGCCTACTACGACAATCCCCTCGACGGCGTACGCTACCTGGCGCTCGACCTGGGCGAATCGGTGCGGGCGGGCGCCTAGCGGCGGGTAGGGTCGGCCCCTCCTGGCGGCGGCGTTCCGGACCCGGCATACTCGCCCACGCCTGAGGACGCAGAGGGGGGGGGATGCGCATGATCGAGCGGTACCTGGACGATTTCGAGGTCGGCGAGCGCTTCGCGGGGCCCGGGATCACGGTGAGCGAGGCGCAGATCCTGGATTTTGGGCTGATGTACGACCCGCAGCCGTTCCACATCGACCGCGAGGCGGCGGCCAAATCGCCGTTCGGCGGGCTGATCGCCAGCGGCTTCCAGACCCTTGCGCTCGGGTTCCGCTCGTTCTATCAGGCCGGCGCGATCAACCACGCCTCGCTCGGCTCGCCCGGGATCGACGAGTTGCGCTGGCTCAAGCCGGTGCGGCCCGGCGACACGCTCCACACCGAGGTCGAGGTCACGAGCCTACGCGCTTCCCGGTCCAAGCCCGACCGCGGCGTCCTGCACATGGCCTGGGAGGTCAAGAACCAGACCGGCGAGACGGTCCTGACCCTGACCGGCATCCACCTGCTGCGCCGCCGGCCGGAGTGAGAGGAGACGGCGCCCCGCGTTGACGCGTTGCGGCATCGCTCCTAGTATCGCGCGCGCCGCGGCCCGGATTCGGTGCGTGTCGCCGCGAACTCCCTTCTCGAGGCCCCTGTCATGTCCAGCCCCCGTCCCAGCGCCCGGCCGCGCAACCCTTGTTTCTCGTCCGGCCCCTGCGCCAAGCGCCCGGGCTGGACCCCGGCCGCGCTCGGCGATGCGTTGCTCGGCCGTTCGCACCGCTCCGCCGCCGGCCAGGCCAAGCTGGGCGAGGTGATCGCGCGCTCCCGCGACCTGCTCGGCATCCCGGCCGACTATCTGCTCGGCGTCGTGCCGGGGTCCGACACCGGCGCGGTCGAAATCGCACTGTGGTCGCTCTTGGGCGCGCGCGGGGTCGACGTGCTGGCCTGGGAATCCTTCGGCAAGGCCTGGGCCACCGACGCCGCCACGCAGCTCAAGCTCGCCGAGTTGCGCGTGCTCGAGGCCGGCTACGGCGCGCTGCCCGATCTCGGCCAAGTCGATTTCGAGCGCGACGTGGTGTTCACCTGGAACGGCACCACCGCGGGCGTGCGGGTGCCGGACGGCGACTGGATCGCAGGTTCGCGCGCGGGGCTGACCATCTGTGACGCGACCTCGGCGGCCTTCGCCATGGATCTGCCCTGGGACAAGCTCGACGTGGTCACCTGGTCGTGGCAGAAGGCACTGGGTGGGGAGGCGGCCCACGGCATGCTGGCGCTGTCGCCGCGCGCGGTGGCGCGGCTCGAAAGCCACACCCCGCCCTGGCCGCTGCCCAAGATCTTCCGCCTGACCCAGGGCGGCAAGCTGAACCGGGCCCTCTTCGAGGGCACGACCCTCAACACGCCCTCCATGCTTTGCGTCGAAGACGCGATCGATTCGCTGCGCTGGGCCGAGACGGTGGGCGGGGTGCCGGCGCTGATCGCCCATGCCGAGCGGAACCTCGCGACCGTGGCGGCCTGGGTCGCGGCGCGGCCCTGGATCGACTTTCTGGCCGCGGTACCGGCGACCCGCTCCCCCACCTCGATCTGCCTGAAGATCGTCGATCCCTGGTTCCTCGGCCTCGACCAGGCCGCACAGCGCGCCGCCATCCTGCGCTTGGTCGGGCCGATCGAGGAAGCCGGTGCCGGCTACGATCTGGCCGGCCACCGCGACGCGCCGCCGGGCCTGCGCATCTGGGGCGGGGCGACGGTCGCCGGCACCGACATCGAGGCGCTCCTGCCCTGGTTCGACTGGGCCTTCGACGCGCTCCGCGAAGCCCGCGCCGCAGTCCAGGGTTAGCGCCATGCCCAAGGTCCTGATCGCCGACGAGATGAGTTCCCAGGCCGCCGAGGTGTTCCGCGCGCGCGGCATCGAGGTCGAGGTCGCCACCGGCCTCGCGCCCGAAGAGCTGATCGCGAGGATCGGCGTCTACGACGGGCTGGCGGTGCGCTCGGCGACCCAGGTGACCGAGGCGGCGATCGCGGCCGCCGGCAACCTCAAGGTCATCGGCCGCGCCGGGGTCGGGGTCGACAACATCGACGTCGAGGCCGCGACCCAGCGCGGTATCGTGGTCATGAACGCCCCGAGCGGCAACGCGGTCACCACCGCCGAGCACACCATCGCCATGCTGTTCGCCCTGGCCCGCGAGATCCCCGCCGCCGACCGCTCGACCCGCGCCGGCAAATGGGAGAAGTCGCGCTTCATGGGGGTCGAGCTGACCGGCAAGACGCTCGGCGTGATCGGTTGCGGCAACATCGGCGCGATCGTGGCCGAGCGCGGGCTCGGCCTGCGCATGCGGGTGATCGCCTACGATCCCTACCTCTCGCCCGAGCGCGCCCGCGACCTGGCCGTGGAAAAGGTGGCGTTCGACGCATTGCTCGCGCGCGCCGACTTCATCACGCTCCACGTGCCCATGACCGAGGAGACCCGGGGCATGATCGACGCCGCCGCGCTTCTCAAGACCAAGCGGGGCGTGCGCATCATCAACTGCGCGCGCGGCGGCCTGGTGGTCGAGGAGGACCTCCATGCGGCCATCGAATCGGGCCAGGTGGCGGGCGCCGCACTCGACGTCTTCGAGCGCGAGCCGGCCCGCGACAATCCGCTGTTCGCCCTCGATCGGGTGGTGGCGACCCCGCATCTGGGGGCCGCGACCACCGAGGCCCAGGACAAGGTGGCGCTGCAGATCGCCGAGCAGATGTCCGACTACCTGCTGACCGGCGCCATCACCAACGCCATCAACATGCCCGCGCTCAGCGCCGAGGAGGCCGAGCGCCTCAAGCCCTACATGCGCCTGGCCGAGCTGCTGGGCAGCTTCGCCGGACAGTTGACCCGGACCGGGCTCAAGGGCATGACCGTCGAATACGAGGGCGAGGCCGCCGAGCTCGACTGCCGGCCGCTGACCCAAATCGCGCTGACCGGCCTGCTGCGGCCGATCCTGGACAACGTCAACATGGTCAGCGCGCCGGTGCTGGCGCGCCAGCGCAACATCGACGTGACCGAGATGAAGCACGAGCGCGATTGCGACTACCAGACCCTGATCCGTCTGACCGTGACCACCGAGCGGGGCGCGCGCTCGGTCTCGGGCACGCTGTTCGGCGGCACCAAGCCGCGCCTGGTCGAGATCAAAGGCATCGAGATCGAGGCCGAGCTCGGGGCCCACATGCTCTACATCACCAACGAGGACCGTCCCGGCCTGATCGGCGCGCTCGGCAAGGTCTTGGGCGACGCCGAGGTCAACATCGCCACCTTCCACCTGGGCCGGGCCGAGCGCGGCGCCGAGGCGATCGCGCTGCTCGAGGTCGACGAGCCGATTTCGGCGGAGGTGCTCGAGAAGGTCCGCGCGCTCCCGCATATCAAGCAAGCGGTGGCATTGCGGTTCTAATATCAACGGTCTTTGGTATCAGATGACGTCTCGGCACGCGCCCGGGGTGGAGGACCCCTGAACCATGACCCAATGCCCCTGTGGCTCCGGCCAGGACCTTGACCATTGCTGCGGCGCGATGATGGCCGGTGCGCCCGCCCCGACCGCCGAGGCGTTGATGCGCGCGCGTTATACCGCCTTCGCGCTGGGCCAGATCGACTATCTCGCCGACACCCTGGCGCCCGAGGCTCGCGGCGATTTCGATCCGATCGAGGCTGGCGGCACGGCGAGCGATGCGGTGTGGCAGAGCCTGGAGGTGCGCGCCATCACCGATGGCGGCCGGGATGACGAGACCGGCTCGGTGGAGTTCGTGGCCCGCTTTCGCTTGCGCGGCGAGCCGCGCGTGCATCATGAGCTGGCGCGCTTTCGCCGCGAGCAGGGGCGCTGGGTCTGCGCGGGCGGGGATATGAACCCCAAGGCGCCGCCGCGTCAGGTGGTCAAGGTCGGCCGCAACGATCCCTGTCCCTGCGGCTCGGGCAAGAAATACAAGAAGTGCTGTGGCGCCTGATGGAGCGGCGGTTCCACTGCACGGCCTGCGGCAAATGTTGCTTCGGATGGTTGCCCCTGAGCCTCGATGACGCCATCGCCAACGCGGGCCGGTTTCCCGTGGCGATGATCTGGACCACCCTGCGCCAGGGTGCCAAGGCTTTCGCACTCACCGCCCAGCTGGGCACCACCTTCGAACTTCGAAACCGCAAGCGGATCGCGGTGCAGATCGCCCCGACCGCCTACATACCGCCCGCGTTTCCCTGCCCCGCGTTGGCGCCCGATGGCCTCTGTGGCATCCATGCCGACAAGCCGGCCCGCTGCCGGACCATGCCGTTCTCCCCCTATCGGGAGGAAAACGACCAGGCCGATCTGCTGGTTCCCAAGCCGGGGTGGCTTTGCGATACGACGGCCGCCGCGCCGGTTGTGTACCGGGACAAGAAAATAGTTTTCCGCGAGGATTTCGATCGCGAACGCCGCGCGCTGGAGGACCAGGCGGTCCCCCAGCGCGCCTACGCCGACAGGCTGAAGACCAACCCCGAGGTGGCGGCGGCGGTCGAGCAAGCGGCCAAGAACCCGAGGGGCGGCTACGTCGTGCTCAACTTCAGTGCCATTCTGCCCCGGCTTCAGCGGGTCGACGCGGCCGCTTTTTCCAGATTGCAACTTCCGGTGCTGACCGAATTCGCCGAGCGGACCGCCGGCATTGCCGAGCTGGCGGACTATCACCGCTATTACCGCGGCAATGCTGCGGGGATGGCCCAGTTTCTGGCGCGCCAGCGATAGGCCGCGCGCTGGGAGGCGCGGGCAATTCGGCAATTAAACTGTGGATTTTCGAGCGGTGCGGCCCAATCTATCCAAATGTCAGCACCGAGGATATGTCGATGAGTCAGTCAAATTCCCACGGCGAGGGCGAGGTCCGGGCGCCGCTCACCTTCATCGTGCCGCAGGACAGCAAGCCGTACTTTCAAAGTTCCGCATTGACCGGCGGCCAGCCCAAGGTGTTCTTCGAGACCGAGGACCGCACCGTCACGATCCGGGACATGCGCCCGCTCGCCGACGGCCTGTCGCTCGACCGTCAAGGCTTCGAGCTGCGCCACCACGAAACCGCGGTCGACGACCTCTATGACGACGCGGCGGTCGAGGACGTCTACGAGCCCGAGATCGAATCCCTGTTGAAGGCGGCGACGGGTGCGGACCGGGTCGTGATTTTCGACCACACCCGCCGCTCGGACGCGGTCCGCGGCGCCGCCAACCCGGACGGGCCGCGCGGGCCGGCGAGCCGCGTACACGTCGACTACACGGTCGCCTCCGGCCCGGTCCGCGCCGCCGAAGTCCTGGGCGCCGAGGCGGTCGCGCGTATCCTCGACACGGGCGGGCGGATCGTACAAATCAACGTCTGGCGCCCGATAACCGGGCCGGTGCAACGCACGCCCTTGGCGCTGGCGGATGCCGCAAGCGTCAAGACCGCGGAACTGGTCGCCACCGACCAGGTGTTTCCGGACCGGGTCGGCGAGATCTACCAGCTCGCCCATGGCGCGGAACAGCGCTGGTACTGGGCGCCGCGCATGGAGCGGGACGAGGTGCTGCTGATCAAGAGTTGGGACAGCCTGAACGACGGCCGCGCCAGGTTCACGCCGCACGGCGCCTTTCCGCTTGCCGACCAAAGCCCCGACGCGCCGGCGCGCGAGAGCATCGAGACCCGAACCTATCTGGTTTTCGACGGCTAATACCAAAGGTCCTTAGTAATGACCCATAGAGATCGCGCGGGCGATCCGACGGGCCAAGGGGCGGGCAGGAGGGGAGCTGCGGGCGATGCGGGGCATCGTTAAGGCTTCCCGACGCCCGCCCAGTCGCCCGCTGCCGGTTCGCCCGCGCGACCGGAGGCGGCTTCCCCAATGCTCTCAGACCGGGGCTTTCGGGCGGCGTCCCGCGCGGCTTGCGATGCCCCGCATCGCCGCGCCACGCGCTTCTGGCCGAAAACCCCAACCTGGAAGCATGGGGGAAGCCGTCTCTATGAGTCATTACTAAGGACCTTTGGTATAAGCGCGACGCCCCGTCGGAGTCGTCGGCTTTACATCTGCACCTCTGATTCTGCCGCCCGCTGCGCGAGCACCACCAGGCGGCGGACGCCGGCCATGGAGAGCACCACCGCGGCGGTGAACACGTAGAGCCCGGCGTGGGTGGTGACGTCGCTGACGATCGAGATCTGGATCGCGACGATGGTGAGCGCGACCACGAAGACGTCGAGCATGGACCAGCGGCCGAAGGTCTCGAGCCAGCCGAGCAGCCCGGCAAGGTCGGGCCCGCGGGTATCCGCACCGTACCACAGGGTCAGCGCGACCAGCATCTTGAGCGTTGGGAAAGCGACCGAGAAGGTCAGCACCACCACGCAGAGGAAAAAATTTCCGCTGTCCCAGAGTTGGCGCGCGCCCGCCAAGATCGAGACCTCCTCGGCGAAGAACACCAGCTTGTGGACGGTCATGATCGGCAGGGTCCAGCCGGCCAGCAGGAGCCCGCTCACCGCCATGAAATAGAGGCCGAGCCAGCGGTCCGCCCCGCGCGCCGTGGCGGCGAGCGAGCGCGGATGGCGCACCGATGCGGCGCGGGGTGGGCTGGATTGCGGCGGTTTTTCAGGCATGGGGCGGCTTTCCAGGCTCGGCCGTGGCTCGGAGCGGTGTATTGTAACCACTCGACCTGGGCATTTCCATTTGATGCCGGGGGGTAAAATGCGCTAGTAACGCCGCCGGTCCCTGCGACCCGTGCCAGCGATCTGTGAATAACCGGAGCCCGAAGGCGCCCATGACCGAGTTTGGTGACCAGGCATTGCTGCCCGCCGGCTTCCAGGACGTCCTGCCGCCCCACGCCGCCCAGGAGGCCGCGGTGATCGAGCGGCTGATCGCCTGCTTCGCGGGCCACGGCTACGAGCGGGTCAAGCCGCCGCTGCTCGAGTTCGAGGAGACCATCCTGGCCGGCGCCGGCGCCGCCGTGGCGCAGCAGACCTTCCGGCTCATGGACCCGGTCAGCCAGCGCATGATGGGCCTGCGCGCCGACATCACGCCCCAGGTGGCGCGCATCGCCGCGACCCGGCTGCGCCACGCGCCGCGGCCGCTGCGGCTCTGCTACGGCGGCCAGGTGCTGCGGATCAAGGGCGGTCAGCTGCGGCCCGAGCGCCAGTTCGCCCAGGTCGGCGCCGAGCTGATCGGGGCGGCCTCGGAGCGCGCGGACGCCGAGGTGGTGCTGCTTGCCGCCGAGGCGCTCGGCGCGGTCGGCATCGCGGGGCTCTCCATCGATCTCAATCTGCCGCCGCTCGTGGACGCGATGGCCGCGCACCTGGACGTCGATGGCGAGCGGCTGGCGGCGCTGCGCCAGGCGCTCGACCGCAAGGACGCGGCCGCGGTCTCGGCGATCGCCGGCGCGTCGGCGGCAACGTTCCAAGCCCTGCTGCGCGCCGCCGGGCCGGCCGAAGCGGCGCTTGCGGCGCTCAACGGCATGGCCCTGGGCGGCGACGCGGCCGCCGAGGTTGCCCGGCTGACCCGGGTGATCGAGTCGATCCGCGCGGCGGCGCCCGGGCTGACCCTGACCGTCGACCCGGCCGAACACCGCGGCTTCGAATACCAGACCGGGATTTCGTTCATTCTCTTTGCGCGCGGGGTGCGCGGCGAACTCGGCCGCGGTGGGCGCTATGCGACCGATCCGCCGGCTTCGTCCGCCGCCTCGTCCGCCGTTCCGTCCGCGGGCGGGGCCGCCGGGCCCAAGCTGGAATCGGCGACCGGATTCACCCTGTTCATGGACAGCGTCCAACGGGCCTTGCCGGAGCCGGTGCCGCCGCGCCGGCTCTACCTGCCGCCGGACTGCCCAACCGCGCGCGGACAAGACTTGCGGGCGGAGGGCTGGATCACCCTGGCCGGGCTGGATTCGGCAGGGGATCCGGCTGGCGATCCCGCCGCCGAGGCGCGCCGGCTGGATTGCAGCCACGCGCTGATCGACGGCGCGATCGCGTCCCTGAAGGACTGAAAAAGAACATGGCGAACGTCGTGGTGGTCGGCTCCCAATGGGGCGATGAAGGCAAGGGCAAGATCGTCGACTGGCTGTCCGAGCGCGCCGATGTGGTGGTGCGCTTCCAGGGCGGCCACAACGCCGGGCACACCCTGGTGATCGACGGCACCACCTATAAGCTGTCCCTGCTTCCCTCCGGCGCGGTGCGGCCGGGCAAGCTTTCGATCATCGGCAATGGCGTGGTGATCGATCCCTGGGCGCTGGTCGCGGAGATCGACGCCATGAGCGAGCTGGGGGTCGTGGTGACGCCGGACAGCCTCCGGATTGCCGAGAACGCGACTCTGATCCTGCCCTCGCACGGCGCCATCGACCGGGCACGCGAGGCGGCTGCCGGCGGCATGGCCCGAATCGGCACCACCGGACGCGGCATCGGGCCGGCCTACGAGGACAAGGTCGGGCGCCGCGCGGTGCGGGTCTGCGACCTGGCCGACGAGGTGTACCTGGCCGAGCGGCTGGACGCTTTGCTGGCGTACCACAACGTGCTGCTGCGCGGCCTGGGCGCCGAGGAGGTCTCGTGCGACGAGGTCCTGGGGCGGCTGCGCGAGGTCGCGCCGCGCATCCTGCCTTTCGCCGACCGGGTCTGGCACCGCCTCGACGAGGCGCGCCGCCAGGGCAAGCGGATCCTGTTCGAAGGCGCCCAGGGCGCCATGCTTGACGTCGATCACGGTACCTACCCCTTCGTCACCTCGTCGAACACCCTGGCCGGGCAGGCCGCCGCCGGGGCCGGGATCGGGGCGAGCGGCGTGAACTACGTGCTCGGCATCACCAAGGCCTATACCACCCGGGTCGGCCAGGGGCCGTTCCCGACCGAGCTCGACGACGACATCGGGCGCCTGCTCGGCGAGCGTGGCCACGAGTTCGGGACCGTGACCGGGCGCCGGCGCCGCTGCGGCTGGTTCGACGCCGTGCTGGTGCGCCAGGCCGCCAAGATCGGCGGCATCGACGGCATCGCGCTGACCAAACTGGACGTCCTCGACGGCCTGCCGGAACTCAAGGTCTGCACCGGCTACCGGATCGACGGCGAGACCTGCGACCACCTGCCGGCGCTGCCCTCGCTCCAGGCCAAGGCGGAGCCGCTGTATCAGACCCTGGAGGGCTGGAGCCAGAGCACCAAGGGCGCACGCTCCTGGGCCGACCTGCCGGCCACCGCGGTCAAGTACATCCGGCGCGTCGAGGAGCTGATCGAGGTGCCGGTGGCGCTGCTTTCCACCAGCCCCGAGCGCGAGGACACGATCCTGGTCCGCGATCCCTTCGCGGGCTAATACCAAAGGTCCTTGGTAATGACCCATAGAGACGGCTTCCCCCCACGCTTCCAGGTTGGGGCTTTCGGCCAGGAGCGCTTGGTGCGGCGATGCCCCGGCATCCCAAGCCACGGGGGGCGCCGCCCGAAAGCCCCAGCCCGAAATCCTTGGGGAAACCGTCTCTAGAAACCGTCTCTATGGGTCATTACTCAGGACCTTTGGTATAGGCCGCCGTTATTCGGTCCCTGGAAACCACTCGTTAACCGTCTCTTCGCGACTTTCGGTTTAACTGGAGCTTAACCGGCGCGCGGACCCTTGGGACCGCTGCGGCGGCGTAGCAATTTGACCGGGAGT
>Ga0209980_10002102_pt1 | contig 10900 bp, 9 predicted proteins | sample CR02metaG_FD_183611 | JGI IMG/M metagenome (GOLD analysis project Ga0209980, IMG submission 183611) | Deep subsurface microbial communities from Mariana Trench to uncover new lineages of life (NeLLi) - CR02 metaG (SPAdes) (version 2) | ecosystem: Environmental > Aquatic > Marine > Ocean trench >... | reverse complement strand
CCATCGGCGGGAATTCCCGGCTAGCCGGGCTGCAATCAGCGCTTTCCACCAGGCCCGCCCTGCGCAGTCCGTCGAGGATTCGACTCTCGTCGAAGACGCGGACACCACCGTTCACTGGTTCTTCAACGATGGCTCGGTGCCGGTCACGGTCCTGGTTTGTGACATCGTTCCGTCGCCGTCATAGGCGGTCGCGTGGGGATAACGGTTGAGGCGGAAAGGGATGTCCGCCTAGTCCCCGCACACGGCCTCGCGCACGCTCGCCCAGTCCACCGTCAGGTAGTCCTCGGGCCCGTCCATGCCGGGCGTGCCCCGGGGCATGCTGGTGAAAACGAAATCCGCCACTTGCCGGGCCGTGGGATCCGTAGCCGCTAGATCACACGCCGCCAGATACCGGCTCTCGTCTTTGGCGAGCCATTGAACAACACTCCATGTCGCGTGGTTTCTGTGCCCTCTGCTTTTCACAATTTGCCGTTCGCGAGCGGTGCGCGGGCCGAAGCGGCGCTCAAAGAGCTGGCCATGATTAAAATCTCTCCGGCATTGATGAATAGACTTTGAAGTCGATGCAAGCACCCATTGACAGCCTGTCGATTCAAGCGCACTGATGATCTCTTAGAATCTTATCAGCCAGCTCCTCTCGAACACGATCTCTTCCTTCTCGAAAGCTCTGAGCGTAGCCGTGATATAGAAGTGCTCACTGTCGCTGGTCATCTTCGTTGACATTTCGGTTCGAATTTTCCATTCGGAGCGCTCGAGAATCTGGATCCAGCTGGCTTCCGCGACCGCCGATGTCGGATCGGCCGGGAAAATGGAGAATTTCTGATGCACACTGCTTCCCGACCCGAGCCCTGTCGCCGGTCATGGTGAAGTTCACGATGAGAAGCTGCGGGAACAGGTTCATCGAGGGTTTCAACCTTGCGGGTCATTGTGTGTTATCCCGAAGCCAGGCTGCGAACTCTCCCTCGCTCATCTCTCCAGCAGCGAGGGCGAGTACGGATTGCGTCGCGTCCGGCTCCGAGGCAGTGAACCGTCGACCGTTTAATTCGACAAACAGAACCCCGATGACGAAACCGGCACGCTTGTTGCCGTCGATAAAGGGATGATTGCGTACAATTCCGACCGTGCAGGCAGCCGCCAGGTCGAAAATGTCCGGATCACCATGGGCATAGAGCTGCTGCGGGCGGGCGATAGCGGACTCCAATAGACCAGTATCACGAACCCCCGCCGCGCCACCGTGCTCGGCGAGCTGGCAGTCATGAATCGCGAGCACCTCGAGCTTGGTGATCCATACTGGCTCCGTCACTTCGCCAATTCGCGCAGCGTGTTGCGGTAGCGGGTCATGATCTCTTCGGCCTTCTTCATCTTTGCCTCGAAATCGGGGTCATAGGGTGTGATCTTGTAGCCGCCGTCCGGGGCTTCGGTGAGATAGAGGGTGTCACCCTCTTGCACGTGCATCCGGTCGGCGGCTTCGCGAGGCAGAACGAAGCCGAGAGAGTTCCCAACCTTTCGGACTTTCAAATTAAGCATTATATCGCTTCTCCAGAGATGTTATTACACAAGTTATAACTTCATACGGAGAGAGAAGCAAGGAGAAAGCCCGCCGCCGACCCTGCGGCAAGTTCTGGACACCCACTAAATTCTGGTCCCCCAAGACTTACTCGGGCGCGTTGGCCCGGGGACCAAGGTTTCTCCAAGCCATTCCCGGCGCATGAAATGACGAACTGAGGGGCGGTGGGGCGCTTTCGCTTGCTGGCATTGCCAGCATCTGCTAGCATTCTCATCCCATCGGATCCGCGCCGGAGTGGAGCATGGCAAGCCTGAGTGTGAGAAAACTCGATGACGAGACCCTGGCCCGCCTGCGCGTACGCGCCGCCAGCCGTGGCGTTTCCATGGAAGAGGAGGCACGGCGGATCCTGAAGGCCGCTGTCGCCGCGCCCGAAAGACTGGCTGACGTTGCCTTACAGATATTCGGCCCGCAGCATGGCGTCGACCTGGAGCTGCCCGAGCACGCTCCCCACGAACCGACGGCAATCACCGAATGATTCTGCTGGATACGAACGTGGTCTCTGAGATCATGAAGATTGCGCCATCGGCAAACGTCCTGAAGTGGCTCAACGATCAGAGCTCGAGCGCTGTACACGTCTCGACCGTCACTGTCGGCGAAATCGAATACGGTTTGCGCATCCTTGCCGACGGCAGACGCCGTCTTCAGTTGAAGGAAAAGTTCGAGCAGTTCATCGCCCTGGCATTCGCGCAGCGCGTTCTAGGGTATGACGAAGCGGCGGCCCGCCTCTACGGGGAGATCATGGGGTGGCGCAAGGAATTGAGCCGCCCGATGAGCGTACCGGACGGCCAGATCGCAGCGATTGCCAGATGCCACGGGCTGTCGGTCGCTACCCGAAATACCGGAGATTTCCAAGAGTGTGGCGTCGACCTGCTCAATCCTTTCGATCCTGAATAACTGAGCCAGCTCGGAAAGTAGGGCAAATGGGGACGAAACAGCGGCAATGCTCAAAGGGCGCGTGACACCAGGAAGGCCCGGCCGCCCCAAAGCCAGGCAGGAAATCGCAGTTTAAACGTGGTCTGTCCCCGATTACCGATTACCCCCAGTCGGCAGTGAGGGTGATCTTCTCGCTACGGCCTTTGGCGGCGGCAAGCTTGTGCGGATAGTCGCCAGACCGCTTGGATTCGGAAGTCCCGTCGGTGGCTGCACCGTCGCTCATGGTCGAAGGACCGACGGGTAGTCGAAGCGGGTCAATACGGTTGACGAAGATTCGCTGACAGGAATGGTGTGTTGGGCTTCGCTGCGCTCAGCCCAACCTACGCGCTACGCGCACCGGCTATTGCTGCCGAAACCCCGGGGTTACTTTTCCAGTTGCGAAGCGATGTCGCCGAGGATTCGATTGTTGGCGTCGGAACGTTTCTTTTCGGCAGCTTGGCGGCGCTTGGCGAACATGTTCGTTCTCGCGTTGCGCTTCTTTTCTTCCTCGTCGTCCTTGCCGCGTGTCGGATTTTCCACCATGAACTCGGAGAGCTCGGCCTCCATCTGCTTGCGCAGAGCGTCGAGCTCGGACTTCTTCCACGATTGCGTGTCCTCCAGGTCCTGCTTTGCTTCCTCGGCTTTTCGGTGGGCGGCCTCGGCCGCCGCCAGCAGGGAATTGGCGCGTGTCAGTTCGTCTTCGGGGGCGGACGAGGCAGCCGGACCACGGGGATCCACCTTGTGGGCGGCGGCGATTATGTCCCGGGAAACTCTCGCCTCCTGCTGCTCGCGCTTCTTGCGCTTCGCGGCGTCGGCCTTGGCCCTCGCTTGAGCCTGGGCCTTGACCTTTTTCGCGTCCTCCAGAGTTTTACGTAGTCGCCTGGCTTCGTCCTTGAGCTTCTGGCGTTCGAAATCCAGCTTCGCCTCTTCCTCTTTCTGTGCCAACGCTTGAGTGACTTTCTGCTCGGCAATGGTGCGCGCGGCCTTCTCGATGGCTGCTTCCTTGATCAGCTCCGCCATCTCGCGCTCGCGCTGAGCTTCCGACATCTGTTCGGCAGCACGGGCAAACTCCGCCTCCAGGCGTTCGCGTTCGGCGCGGATCGCTGCCTCGCTTTGCTCCCTGACCCGGCGCTCGACATCCTCTGCCTCGGCCTTCGCTTTCTCCGCCTTCTTGAACTCGCGACCGGCAGCGGATGATTTGCGTTCCAGCGCCTCGAGTTCCTGGTTGAGCTCGACCTTCGCCTGCTCTTTCAACTCTTGAATTCTTGCCAGCTCTTCCGCCTGCTTGGCGTACTCGGCCTCGAGCTTGGTCTTTTCGGCATTCAGGCGGGTCTCATTTTCCTGCTTGAGCTCTTCCAGCCGCTCCTCTTCTTCCTGACGTTTTGTGTCGGCCTCGGCTTCGGCTGCACGGCGTGCTTTCTCCAGCTCGACGCGCTGGTGTTTCGCTTCCTCCATGGCCGCATTGGCCCGGGCGGCCTTCTCTTCCAGTTCCGCCTGCTTGGCGTACTCGGCCTCGAGCTTGGCCTTCTCGGCGTTCAGGCGGGCCTCGTTCTCCTGCTTGAGCTTCTCCAGCCGTTGCTCTTCTTGCTGGCGCTGGGCGTCGACCTTCGCTTCGGCTGCACGGTTTGCTTTCTCCAGCTCGACGCGCTGGCGTTTCGCTTCCTCCAGGGCCGTGCTCGCCTGGGTGGCCTCCGCTTCCAATTCCGCCTTCGCCTTGGCAGCCCTTTCTTCCAGCTCCTTGTTCTTGGCTCGAAGTTTCTTGGCAGCGGTCTTTTTCTCCGCCTCGGCCTCGGCTTTGAGCCGCATGGCCTCCTGCATCCTGGTGTCAGCCTTGGCGACATCTTCGGCGAGCTCCGCGGCGCGCACGTCGGCCTGCGCGGATTCCAACGGCGCCGTGACCTCGGCGGCAGGCGCCTGCTTTTTCGGCTTCGGTTTGGGAGCTTCAGCGACCGCCGGCCGTTGTTCGGAAATGTTCTCGGGCTCGGCTGGCGGCGTACCGGGCTCCGCGACCGGGTCGATACCGAGGCTGACAATCAGGCCGCCTTCCAGGTGACGAACGTCGAAGCCGTTCTGTGCGAGCAGAAAGGCGCCAGCAGAGCTGCGGGCACCAGAATCGCAGTAGGCGACATAGATGCGGTCGCTGTCGAGGTTCTTGAGCTCGGCGCGTAACTGGTTGAGCGGTATATTGACGCTGGCTTCGATACCGTCTTTGGCATGCTCTTCGGCAAAACGCAGGTCCAGCCAGCACGCGCCTTGCGCAACCAGTGCTTTCGCCGCCTCATGATCCACCGAGTCGAGACTCGGCTTTTTGATCAGCTCGATGAAATCGTCCTTGGTAAGGCGCACGAGCTCGCCATCGGTGATCATGGTCACGGTGGCGTTGCGCTTGGCGCCCGAGACCAGAGCCTCCTCACCGAAGCTGTCGCCATCGCTCAGCTCCGCGAGCTTGATGGGTTTGCCGCTGGTGGACGCTTTGCGCGTCACCTGGCAGCGCCCGGTCTGAACGATGTAGTAGTAGTCGCCCGGGTGTCCCTGCTCCACCACGACACTGCCGGCCTTGAACCGGACCGATTCCAGGACCGCGAAGACGCGTTGAATATTGGCCGGCGGAATCCGCGAGAACAACTCCGACTGCAGCATGCGCGTCATCCAATCGCCACCGCCGTCCTCGTCCACTTCAACTTCGCTGACCTCGAAGCCTGCCGACGAGGCCCCCGGATCGTCCATGGTGAGAAGACGATCCATCACCTCGCGGGCGATGCGCAGCACCACCAATTTACCGGTGGCCTTGGCGCTCATCTGGCGCGGCTGAAGCTGGGAGAGCGCTGACTGGGCATCCACGCTGCCACCCTTGATGGTCTTCAGCAGTTGGCCGTTGGCCTCCAGCTCCAGCTCCCCGTCCAGGAGGTAATAGGTGTAGGGATCCACGCCGCCCTGCTTGAAGACGTGCTGCTTTTTCTTGAACTTGAGGATCTCGGCCTGCTGAACCACTTCGTGCTGGTACTGAGACGCGAGGCCGCTGATGGGCATCAGCGACTTGATTTGTTCCTCGTATTTTTTCTTCAGGGCGTCCATTCAACGCGTTCTCGTAGACGGGCCACGGCCCGTGATTCGGCACACGGTCGAGTGCACGTCAGCAGCCACAATCGGGCGATCCCGGCTGCCATTCCGTGAATCGGGGCGATGCCCGCCCGGCCGTCATGCCAAGAATGACGGCGATGCCGGGGCTGCGTACTAGATGATCTTCGGCCGTGGGATCGACAGCTTTAAGAGTAATGCCGTTCATGGGCCGGATTCTGGCACACCGTCACAAAAACCGAGCGTCCTGGTGATTTCTCACGGATTCTCTGCCACCACGGCCCCTTCGGCGAGAAATCTTTCTACTTCGCTCCGGGAGTAGCCGTACTGGGCCAGAATCTCCCTGGTGTGCTCCCCCAACAAGGGCGCTCCCCGGGTGATCTCGGTGGGGGTGGCCGAGTAATGAACCGGGTGACCGAGGGTCTTGACCGGGCCCACCCGGGCATGGGGCACCTGCGTGATCATACCCCGAGCCAGGGCCTGGGCGTCGGCCTGCATGCCGGCGATATCCAACACCGGCCCGGCGGGCACTCCGGCGCCCTCCAGGCGTTCCAGCCAGTCGCCGGCCAGGCGGCCCTTGAAAATACCGGTAAGAATCACCACCAGATCGTCGATATTGGCCATACGAGCGGAATTATCGGCGAATCGTGGATCTTCCTGGAGATCCGGGCGCTCCAGGGCTTCCAGAAGGCGCAGCCAATTGGTTTGATTGGCGGCGCCGACGGTGATCCAGCCATCGGCGGCTTCGAAGGCCTGGTAGGGGGCGTTCAGGGGATGGGCCGAACCCAGAGCCCCGGGGGAAATTCCGGTGGCGAAGGTCATGGCCGATTGCCAGTAGGTGTGGGTGATGGCCGCCTCGAAGAGCGAGGTATCGACCCGCTGGCCCTCGCCGGTCTTCAGGCGGTGGACAGTGGCACCGAGCACCCCCATGGCGGCCAGGATGCCGGCAGTGATGTCCGAGAGCGGCGCACCGCACTTGGTGGGCGGGCCGCCGTCACCTTCGCCGGTGATGCTCATGATGCCGGACATGCCCTGGGCGATGAGGTCGAAGCCGGCACGGTCGGCGTACGGGCCGCTGCGGCCAAAACCGGAGAGCTCGGCGTAGATGATACCGGGGTTGAATTTCCTCACTTCATCGTAGCCGAGACCCAGGCGCTCCATGGTTCCCTTGCGGTAGTTTTCGATGGCCACATCGGCGTCGGCGAGCAATCGCCGGGCGATGTCTTTACCATCTAGTGTTTTGAGATCGATGGCGATGCCGCGCTTGTTGCGGTTCATCATGAGAAAAGAGGCGGACTCGCCGTCGATGTCCGGCACTAGAGTATGTCGCGTGTCGTCGCCGCCCGGGATCTTTTCGACTTTGATGACGTCGGCACCCATGTCGGCAAGCATCAAGCCGCAAACCGGCCCCGCCATGATGTGGGCGAACTCGATGACTTTGATGCCTGCGAGGGGGCCCATCTCAGCGTCCAGTGAACTCGGGCTTTTTCTTCTCCAGGAAAGCCTGCAAGCCGATCTCGAAGTCCCTGGTGCCGAAGCACAGAAAACCCTCGTCGATCTCATCGCTGCTAAGCGGCGCCGGATCGGATAGCCGGTCGATGAATTTCTTGTGCCAGCGGGCCACCAGCGGCGCACCGTCGACGATGCGCCGGGCCGTGGCGTAAGCCTCCTCCTCCACCTTGTCGTCGGGCACGACACGTTGCACCAGTCCCTTCTCCCTGGCCTCGTCGGCACCGAATATGCGCCCCTCCAGGAGGATCTCCAAGGTCACGGCACGTCCGACCAGATTGAGCAGACTCTCCAGCTCCGCGTAGGACATGACCAGCCCGAGCTTGTTGATGGGCACGCCGAAACGGCTCGATTGGCCACAGATGCGGATGTCGCAATTGGCGGCCAGCTCCAGCCCGCCGCCGACGCAAATACCATGGATGAGCGCGACCATCGGATGCCGGCAGGATTGCAACGCATCGATGGTGCGCTTCATATGGTTGCCGTAGCGCCGCGCCTGAGGGATATTGCCGCGTTCCTTCTCGAACTCGCTAATGTCGTTGCCGGGAGAGAAGGCTTTGTTACCGGCACCGCGCAGCACGATGCAACGCACATCGTTATCGGCCGACAGCGTCACGACGGCCTCGCCGAGCTTGTGCCACATGGATCGCGTCAACGCATTGAGCTTGCGCGGGCGATTGAGCACCACGGTAGCGATGGGACCGTCGCGTTCCACCTGTATCTGCTGTGGCACTATTGTTTATCCATGGGATCGACGGGTGGACAGCGCGCCTGTTGACTTTGCCGGCATCTCAATTCTCCTCAGACATTCCCTGCGCCCGGTAGTCCGACGGCGAAGCCTCGATCTGGCGGGCCAGCGCCGTCTGGCACGGATGATCGTCTTCGGTAATACGACCATAGACGTTCTCGGCGACCAGTGACAGGCCGACCGTCGCGACGGCGATCCCGACCCTGGCTCCGGTCTTCACCACACCCGTGAGATCCGTGCCGAGCCGCGGGTCCGCCAATGTGCCCTGCACCTTGATGAGGCTGCTGAGGGTGCCGGCGCCGAGACGAATGCCCTTGCGGGCGGCGAGTTGGGCGCCCAGATCCAGGCTCTCGGTCTCGAGGTCGATGAGACCGCCGCCTTTGATGAGAACTTTTTCCGTCTCCAGAACAATCGTCTGGTCGGCGATGGCTTCACCGTCCTCGACGCGGAAGCGCACCACACCGCAATTGAGGATCGTCGCGTCATCTTCTTCATCGGTGGGCACCGCCACGCTGAGGACCTGGGTCAGCAGATCGGCGCCGACGCGATCGAGCACGTCGTTGTTGAGACGGCCTTCGCCGATTTCCAGGCGAATGTCGCCGTCGAGTCCTGCCATGAGGGCGCGCACGGAGTCTCCCTGGCCGCGCAGCTTCATTTTCAGATCGGAAGCCAGACCCCTGGATGTTTCATAGCCGCGGATTTCTTTCGTCAACGCGCCGATACTGACCTTGCTGGCCTCGACATCCACCACAAACTTGGCCGGCTGCGCGCGCCCGTCGATCCCGATGGTGGCGCCAACCGTACCGCCGGCGACCCCGGCCGCCAGGGTCGTGGTCAGATTCCCATCGTCGAGTTCAGCGGTGATTGTGACTTCGCTGAGCACGAGCTTGCGCGTAATCAAACGATCGATGGAGAACGCGATCTTGCCGTTGGCCTTCCTGAGCCAGGCCAACGGCAGAGGGTCGTCCGAAAATATCTTTCCACCCGATGGTGTCTCCACGCTGGCACCGGTATCACCTTTGTCCGTCGAGGGCAGGAGTTCCACGAGATCGAGCACACTCGCGCGCAACGTGGCGCTGCCGCTCGGCTGTTCACCGCCCATGTCCAGCATGGCGCTGCCGGACAGATCACTCTTGCCAACCTTCGCGACCAGATCCCGAATCTCGACGATCTTGCCGCGGGGCCGGATATTCACCGATGCGCTGACGGGCCCCGCGGCCGGCAATGCCCCGTGCAGCTGGCGCAATGTCTTGGCAGACAAAGACAGATCGAGATCGGGCCGGGGATTGCCGGTGACATCCAGCACCGAACCCTTGATCGTCACATGGGCGTCCCGCGGTCGTGCCGTTAAATCGATCCTGTCCAGGTCGAAGCGGCCGTCCCTGTCGATCACCGTGACCTTTAGATCGAGTGGCCCGACTTCCTCCACGTCGACACCGGCAAGATCGGTCAGGAAAATGGTGGATTTGGTTTGGAGGGTGACGTCGAGACGCACATCCTTGCCCTCGAGTGGCTTGCCCACGTCACCGGCAACGCGGAAGCTGGCGTCACCGAAGCCTCCTTCCAGGTCCACTCTCATCGGCGTGCTCTCAACCGTTGCGCTGGCAGACTCGGACGCAAGATCAAAGGCGAAATTCTTGACCGATCCGCGGACGTGCGCATCGGTATCCCGCACTCGTGCGCTTGCGGTGACGGGATCCAGAGAAAAGAATCCGCCCTTCTCCAGCAGCCTGAACGTCAATTCCACGGGTCCGAGCTCCTCGACCTCCACTCCGGCCATATCCGTAATCTTCTTCGTCGATTTGCTTTTCAGAGCCACATCCAAGCGCAGATCCCTGGCCTCGAGGGGCTCGCCCACGACACCCTTAACGGTGAAGTCGGCGTCGCCCAGCATTCCCGCCAGATCGACGTCAATGGGCTGATTACTCAGAATGGTGCCGACTGCGCCGAAGGTGCCGTCCAACGTCACCGGCAAATCCTGGTAGGTGGCGCGCAGACTCAGCGCGAGGCGTCCGCTTGACCGTTCGCTGCCGATCGTCAGCTGGTCCACGTTCACGACCGTCTTGCGCTTGGTTATTCCATCCAGATAGTGGAGGCTCCCCTTCTCTATGTGTACCTCACTGACCGTGAGGTCCAGCTCCGCGGATGGCGCACCGCTATCGTCACCGGTTTCAGAGCTGGCCGGGGCCTCATCGCCGAACTGCCAGTTTCCCTTGCCGTCGGCGTCGGTTTCCAGAAACACTTCCGGCTCGATGGCGACGAAGCGGTGCACCACGATTCGGCCTTGCAATAATGGCAACAATGCAACACTTGCGCGTATGCGTTTTGCTTGAACCATGTACGGCTGGGAAGCCCAGCTTGCGTTTGCAAACGTGACGTCATTGGCTTCCATCGATGGCAGGGGCAGCAATTTGATGCGCAGGTCGCCGCCGACACGCAGCTCACGACCGGTGACGTCCTCGACGATGTCGGCAATGGCGCCACGATAATCGTTGGGATCGACCTGGCTGATGAATAACGCACTAACAGCCACCAGCACCAGCACCAGCACCAGGGCACCGATGAGCAATTTCGCCCAGAGTCGCATGTCGCCAACCCCGCGAACAGAATCTCAGGAAAGGGGGGGATGTTCTCTCGCCGGCCGGCAATAGTCGAGCCCCGCACCGGCCGGCAGCCGGGTCAATCAGTTACCGTCGTCCAGGGTCTTGCCAGCAGCGTTCTCCGGCGTGCTCGTCGCCTCGTTTCGCCGCTTCGCGCGGGAGCGCACCGGGGAATCGAAATTCTCGCCGTCCCGGGAGCCTGCGCCGATGAGCGCGACTTTCCTGGAACCGCCGCCGGTATCGATCTCCAGGGCCGTGCGGCAGGTACTGCGGTCGGCGGCGAACTGACTGATGATCCCCTGGGCCAGCAACGACAGCCCGCCGGTGGCGACGGCACCCGCCACGGTGGCGGCGGCGCCGGCGATGCCGGCGGGATCCGCGCCAACCGTGGGCGCGGCCATGGTACCGCGCACGCGCACCAGCCCGGAGAACGAGCTGGCACCCAGGTGCAGACCTTTTCGACCCACCAGGGTTACGCCGAGATCCAGA
>Ga0209980_10002100_pt1 | contig 10901 bp, 10 predicted proteins | sample CR02metaG_FD_183611 | JGI IMG/M metagenome (GOLD analysis project Ga0209980, IMG submission 183611) | Deep subsurface microbial communities from Mariana Trench to uncover new lineages of life (NeLLi) - CR02 metaG (SPAdes) (version 2) | ecosystem: Environmental > Aquatic > Marine > Ocean trench... | reverse complement strand
CGAGCCATCTCGGCAGCTCTGTCACACGCCTGATCGACCACCGCCCGGTCGAAATGAATCGCCACTAGCCGCGTTGACAGGGTGACGGCGGCCCCGCCGAAGTCCCATACGTTGCGCTAAACGACGTATCGGAGGGCTCATGGCCGGGTCGGAAGAAACCGGGAGGTGCGGTTTCACGGTTGTCGAGACGATGGTGGCGGTGACGCTGCTGGCAGTCGGCGTGCTGGCGCTGGCCTCGACGTTGGCGTTCATCACGCGCATGATCGGTGAGGGTGCCAGGTATGGTCTGGTGGCGGCGGTTGGGAGGGGAACTCTGGAATCGCTGTTGCCCATCGCCTGCGACGGCGGGGCGCACGGCGACACCGCGGTCGGCGCGCTGGCGGTGGTGTGGACGGTGAATCGTGTCGCCGGCATGTCTGAGCTGAGGGTGTCGGTTGCGTCACCAGCCGCGACCTCCCGCATAGACAGCTTCGCCACCGCCCGTGCGTGCGCCAGGTGAGGCGCTGCGGTTTTACGCTGATGGAGCTTCTGGTTGCCCTCGTTCTCGGGGCGACGGTTGCGGCAGCAGCCCTGAGTGTCTTGGTGGTGAGTCAGCGGGTGTACGGTCGTCAGGTAAGTCTGGCGGACGCCAGTGCCACCAGGAGGGCGGCTACGGCGATCTTGATCTCTGAGCTTCGGGGCCTCGACGCGTCGGCGTTGTCGGGGAGCGACCTGCTTCGCGTCACCCCCGCATCGCTGACCTACCGAGCCCTCCGCAGCCTCTACACGACGTGCAAGGTAGCGAACCTGGCTCGGTCGACCATCCTGCTCCATGCAGACTTCTTGGGCGTCCGGCCGCTGGATCCGGGAGTTGATTCGTTGCTCCTCTTTGCCGACGGCGATCCCACGGTGTCGGAGGACGATCGCTGGATCCACGCCGATATACGGGAGGTCAGCCCCGGCCCGATCTGTCCGGACGGTCGTCCCGGGATTACCGTCCGTCTCGCCGGCGTATCAGCGCGGAATCTGCAGAGAGTGGGCATCGGGGCTCCCGTCCGAGGAGCGGCCCTTTGGGAGATGAAGGGCTACCGGGCCGCCAACGGGCAGTGGTGGGTGGGTATGCGTCGCTATCGCAAATCTACGCGTCGCTGGCCTTCCATCCAGCCGGTTCTCGGACCTATCGCGCCGGGCGGCCTGCGGTTTGGGTACTACGACGCCGGCGGGGTTCCCACCCAAGTGGCCAGCCGGATTGCCAGCATAGTTCTCGACCTGGCTACGCCCGAGGGCGGCGGGTCGGCTCCCCATTGGGCCGTCGCCCCCGAGAGATTTCTGACGCTCCGTGTGGCCTTGCGGAGTTCCCTCCCGCGGTAATGCTTGGTGCCTCTGGGGCCCCGTTGGGGCACTCACGGGACCCCCGTTGCGAGGGGCTTGTATTGCCCATGGTGGTCTTCGTGCTGATGGTGCTGGGAGGCTTGGTTGCCGCTGCGTTCTATCTGGGTGTGGCGGAGCGTCGAGCCGGCCTGGCAACATTGGCGCTGCAAGAGGCATTGGGGACGGCCGAGACTGGAGTTCTGGTGCACCTGGCTGGATGGGACGTGGTGCGGTACAACTCCATGCCCGTTGGGAGTTCAGTCGGCGACACGGTCAGGAGGCCGTCCGGCGAGGTCGAGGTTGCGACCCGGGTCGAGCGTCTGAGCGAGGCCCTTTTCCTACTCGCGTCTACCGGATGGAGCGGGAGCGGTGCAACGGTGCAGGTAGGGCTTTTGGTCCGCCTCCAGCCGCCTCCCATGGCCCCGTCTGCGCCGCTCATGGCTAGCGGCCCGGTGTCGGTCGGACCTCTGGCTGAGGTGTGGTGGTCTCGGGCCGACGGGACCAAAGGGGGGTGTACGTCACTGCGCTGGTCAGGGGCCGACACCAAATTCGGCCGTGGCAATCAGCCGACCGGCGAACTTGAGGACTTTGCTCGCTGGGCCAGGCTAGCCACCAAAGTGGTGACGCCCGGGCGCTACACGAGCATAGGACCGGCTGGCGGCAAGGCTGGTTGTATTACCGAAGCCCCGGAGAATTGGGGCGACCCCACCGGCGGGTCTGCTTGCCGGGACTACCGGCCTGTCGTTCTCGTGCCTGGCGACTTAACGGTGGTCGGTGGCTTTGGACAGGGGGTGCTTCTCGTCGAGGGGGACCTGACGGTGCGTGGCAGCTTCGCGTTCGACGGCCTCGTCCTGGTTGGCGGGAGCTTTCGTGCGACCGGTGGGGCCGGCCGGGTCGTCGGGTCTGTTCAGGCGGGCCTCCTCGGCGCAGGAGGCATTTGGCTCGGTGGCAGGGCGATGGTGGTGCACTCCCAATGCACTCTGGACCGGGCGGCACTGGCTGCGGCCCGGGCGATTCCTCTCGGCTCACGAAGTTGGCTGTACGGGATCAAGTGACGTAAGTCACTGCCCAAAAGGCACTTGTGGCGACGGTTTAAAGTAGCTTGGAGCTTGACAAAAAATCCGGGTCCTAATACTGTAGAGCCCCGCACCGCCACTTATCTCCTTACGCTGTGGGAACATATGGCACTTTTCGGGCTTGGACGGAGGCGATCGACTGTAGGGCTGGACATTGGCAGCGGGCTCATCAAGGTCGTGGTCATCGACCACAGCAGCGGTGAGCCTGAGCTGACCCTTGTTGCGACGACGCCTGTTTTGGCCGATGCCATCGTGGAGGGAGAGGTGATGGACCATGCGGTGGTGTCCGAGGCGATCAGGGGTTTGTTTACCGGCATCAAGCAAAAGCGTGTGGTGGTTGCTGTGGGCGGCCGAGACGTGATCGTCAAGAAGATTCAAGTCGACCGCATGAAGGCAGGCGATGCAGCGGAGGTGGTGCGGTGGGAAGCGCAACAGCACGTTCCCTTCGACATTGAGGGTGTGGAGCTAGACTTCCAGGTGCTCGATCCCGACGGCGACGGGCTTCAGATGGATGTACTGCTCGTAGCGGCAAAGCGCGAGCTGGTGGAGACCAAGGTTACGCTGCTGACGGATGCTGGCTTGCAACCGGAAAAGGTGGATGTGGACGCGTTCGCTCTGCACAATGCGTTTGAATTGAGCTATCCGGAGGCGATGGAAGGCGTTGCCGCGCTGGTCAACATCGGCCATGAGGTCAGCAACATAAACATCCTTCAGGATGGCATACCTCTTCTGAGCAGAGATCTGAGCGTAGGGACTCGAAAGTTCAGGGAGGATTTGCAGCGTGATTTGGGAATGTCGTCGGAGGATGCGGAAGCGATCCTGAGTTCTGGAGAGCCTCGCCCCGAACTGGCCCAGTACGTAACCTCCCGCGGCGACGAGATTGCCGTAGGGGTGGAGCGAGCGGCGGCGTTTCTTCAGGCGGCCTCTCGGGAAGCGTCGGGGATTCAGCAGATGTATATCTCGGGCGGCGGCGCGCGAATTCACGGAATGGCCGATGCGTTGAACAGCCGTTTGGGAATACCTGTCGAGGTGGCCAACCCCCTGCAGCGGCTGCGGGTGAGGGAAGGCGTGTTCGATACGATGGAAGTGGATCGGGTTGCTCCCCTGCTAATGCAGAGCATCGGCCTGGCCCTCCGGACGTGAGTCGGGAGATACGGCGGTTATGAAGATCGAGATCAATCTCCTTCCCGGAGCAAGGAAGAAGGCTGGTGGAGCGGGGCTGTCGCTGCCCGATTTTGGCGATATCGTAGCGCGGGTCAAAGATCCGCTGCTTATCGGTGCCCTCGCTGCGTGGGTTGTTGGCCTCTCCGTGATGGGGTGGATGTGGTACACGCAAACGAACGCGCTCAGTGCCATAGAGCCTCAACTTCTGGAGACGCAAAATGCGGCACGCCGGTTCTCTCAGATCATCGTCCAAAAGGAGCGGCAGACAAGGCTGCGGGACTCTCTCGTTAATGAACTGGATGCCATCCGGGAAATCGATGGCGACCGATTCGTGTGGCCGCACATTATGGAGGAAGTAACCAAAGCGCTTCCGGAATTCACCTGGATTGTGGCTCTGGATGGCATCACCGTTCAGGACCAGGTACTCGATGATGGAACGATCATTCCGGCGCCCGTACAGTTCACTATCGACGGTCGCACATCCAACATTCAGTCGTATACGCGGTTTATGACGCGGTTGCAAGATTCGCCGTGGTTTCGGGATATTGGCAGCACCGGTACCAATACGGTTGTCGAGAACGGGCGGACCGTCAGGGCGTTTCAGATCACGGCAACCTATCAGGTGGCGGACTCGGCGTTCATACGCACATTGTCGGTCGCCGAGATGTTTATCGAGGGGGGCTGAGATGGCGTTGCCACAAAAGGAGAGGATCCAGCTCCTGGGGCTCTTGATTGCGGTGGGGGTGGGTATGCCGATCGCGTCTTGGGTCTATTGGCGCAATCCCAAAGTAGAGGAAATACGACAGATCCAGTTCCAGATCGACTCGCTGAACGCCAGGATCGATACGGCGCGGGCGGAACTGGCGCGGGGCACGCTCGCGTCGCTCAGAGCAACGGTTGCGCAGTACGGGGAGGCTCTCGCCGTGATGCGCGAGCTCGTTCCGGCCCAACACGAAGTGGTGGGTCTCATCGACAGCGTGGCGAGCCGGGCTCAACTTCGTGGTGTTGCGCTCATCAGCATCAGCGCGTTGCCGGATGAAGCCGTGCCTCCGTTTCAGGTGATTCGCAATCAGGTCACCGTGTTGGGTCCATATGACGAGATCGGCGAGTTTTTATCCGACATAGCTTCCCTTCGGCGAGTGATGGTACCCTACGGCGTGTCGCTGCAGATAGCTAATGACAACGACCTTAGGGGCCTGATGGTCGAGGAGGGGCGGACCTACCTGCGGTCCACATTCAATATCAGAACTTTTGTGAAGGCTTCGCCTGACACGCTCGGAGACGGTAGCGGTGGGACGACCTAACATGTTTGGTTTGCCGGCCTTGGCTGTCTTTGCCGTCGCCTGCGGCGGTGGAGATATAGAGCCCCAGCCGAGCGGAGGCGCGGTTCGCGGGCTGTTAGCCGAGGATACGGTACAGGCTGTCGAATCCGCGCGGATCGAACTCTCCCGTGAAGTGTTTGCCTATCGTGGAGGCAGTCGCGATCCGTTTCGGTCTCTTGTGGAGAGCGGGTTCGAACTCCGCCCGTTTGTTGAGGACCTCCGTTTGACCTCGATCATTTACGACGAACGGTATCCCGACAGAAGTGTGGCCGTTCTCCAGGACATCAGCCAGGCACGACGGTACAACGTCCGCGTGGACGATGAATTCGGCCGGCTCCGGGTGGCCGCAATACGCAAGTACGAAGTGGTGCTCACAATTGAAGAGTTTGGCGTACCGCGTGAGGTAGTGATATCGCTACGGCGTCGCCAGGAGGGTAATCCATGAAGCACTCTTGGGTATTAGCTGCAGTTGGACTGGGTATGGCGACACCGCTGCCCGTAGCCAACGGTCCTGGTGATGTGACCGCGATCAGTGTCTTGCCGAGTTTGGGAAGCGTGGTTGTAGTGGTGGACGTGCAGGGAGCCGTCAACGTGAAAGATTTCACGCTCAGCAATCCCGCGCGGCTGGTGGTGGACGTCGAGGGGGCAAGACTCAAAATACCGGGCGTGTTGTACGACGGCGCGATTCGGGGCGGGATAGTGCACATCCGTTATGCGCAGTTCCGACCGGACGTGGTGCGCATCGTCCTCGAGTTGGAATCCCTGAGGGATTATCAGCTCGAGTATGTGGACGACACGATCCGCATAGTCTTCAACACCGATCACCAGTTTGCCGCATGGTCGTCTGGCACGTTGCCACGGACGCCGGTTGAGACCGTCAGTGCGTTGCCGGTGAGCAATAGCTTCGCTGAAGCACGCGAGGTGTTGCAGCAATCCGTCCAAGATCGGATCACGGTAACGTGGGACTCAGCCAGTATCGCGGACATCATGGCTGCGTTTGCCGAGTTCAGCGGGCGTACGATTCTCTTGGGCCGTAACGTGGACGCGGTGATTTGGGCGGAGATCAGGGATCAACCGTGGGATATTGCCCTCAGGGAGATTCTCGACATCAACGGTCTCCAGGCTCAAGAGGACGAGCAAACGGGCATCATCCGGATTGTAGACCCCCTTGAGGTTGCGGCACGGGATTCGCTCGAGCCAAAGCAAACCGTGATCATGTCGCTGAACTTCAAGCGGGCGACGGGCATCGCTAGTATCCTTACACAGACGATTGGAGGGCGCGGAACGGTCGTCGCCGACTCGTTGACGAACCAGATTATCATAACGGACATCCAGAGCCGGCTCGAAGAGGACACGATGCTGGTTCGGCAGCTGGATATTCCAACGCCGCAAGTTGTTATTCATGCCAAGCTGATATTTGTCGACCGAACGGACATCGAACAGTTGGGAGTACGCTATGACCTCGGGAACGACCGACAGTTCTTCAACCAGTTGGTGCAGCGGCCGGATCCCAGTACGCTGGTTGGCGTAGACACCGACGGCGACGGCATAAACGACGCTCTCATTGCCGAAGAGACATTCCCCTCAAATATCAACATCATCGACCTCGGCGGGAATTCGCTCGCGGCCATAGGAAATGCAGGAGCCCAGCTCCCGAGTTCTGCACTCGAGCTGATTTTCTCGACTGCGATTGGGAATTTCAATCTCACCGCGTTCGTCGAAGCGTTGCAGGAAGTGCAGTTGGCCGACTTGCAGGCGGAGCCTCTCATCACGACGGCGGATAACACCGAAGCTGAGATTCTCGTTGGCGAGCGCACGCCGATCCGCGTAATCGACGCTGGTATTGCGGGTGCCGGCGGCGAAGGTGGGGCGGCCGGACCGGTGGCAACCATCCGTTTCGAGGAGACCGGTATTCGACTCCGTGTCACACCGCACGTCACCAATGCCGGGCAGGTGTTGATGCGGATCCATGTTGAAAACTCCTCGATTCGCGAAGCGCCGTCGGACATCGGATTCACCTTGCAAACACAGGAGACCGACAACGAAATTCTGGTCAACGACGGCGAAACCATGGTCATTGGCGGGCTTACTGTGACTCAAGTCACTGTGGCTAAGAGCGGAATCCCTTTTCTTGTAGACCTACCGATATTGGGACGGATCTTCGGGTTCACCTCGCGACGTGAGCAGAGGCGCGATCTACTGATTCTGGTGACGCCCACTATCGTGTATAACCAGATTGCCGCGCCAGTTCGCCGGTAGTCGGCGAAAACGCGACAAGCACTAGACTTCTTGGGGACCGCTATGCAGCAACGCTACATGACGCGAGTACTACTCGCTTGCCTTATTACGGTCGTTTGGTGGGGGTGTAACGAGAACACCGGTGTGACAACCGTAGACCCGAACCCGCCTACGGTTAGCCTCACGCTGGCGGATACCCTCGTCAACATCAACCAGGGCCTCCAATTCACTGTCAGTGCAAGCGACAACATCTCGCTGAATACGGTCGGGTGGAGTGTGACCGGAGCTGTGACGAAGGACACACTAATTCAGTTCACCACGACCACCTTGTCGTTCTCCCAAACTTTCACGATTACCGAAGGGTTTGCCGGCGGCTCGTTTCAGCTCGTCGCCACCGCGACGGATGGCTCAGGAAATGAGGCCCTTCCCGACACCGCAACTGCCACCGTCTTCGACGATCAATTCCCAAGCCAGAGCATCATCTTCCCACTGGACGGCGCCCAATACTCCGCCGGCGACATCATTCCGCTGGTCGTCCTCGTTCTAGACCCCTCCGGGGTCGCGGAAATGGTCGGCGATCTCTTCTCGAGAGATCAGTTCGGTCGTAAGGTTGTGATTGCCACAGCCACGATTGCTCTCGCCACGCCGTTCCCGAGTGCCGTTGAAGATACGCTGATGGTGCAGGTCCCCGTCGATCTCGCTCCGGGTTTTTACGAGCTCGGCACGGTCGCTACGGATGGAGCCACCCCACAGCGCTCCGGCGATGGGCCGTCCATCGTCATTCGTGTGATCGATACTACGTTGCCGATGGCGACGTTCGTGTTGCCGGCTCCCGTGGGGCCAATCCAAGCGGTGCGAGTCGGAGACAGCGTTCGCGTACAGGTGCAGTTGGACGACACTCAAGGTTTGAGTAAGGTGACCATCGATGGCGTCGCCTTCCGCGGCAGTGCCACGTTGGGCACTGACACCACCGTGCAGCGGTTCGAACCCAAAGAGGTGGACGATTTGAACGGAACGAGCGACACGCTGATTATCCGTGATCTCAACATCGTCACCCCACTGGATCGGACACCGGAAGTTGGCTGGTTGCGGGCCGTGGTGGAAGACACCGAGGGCAACGTGGACACCGCGATGGTCCAGATCGATCTCGTCGCCGGCCCGGGCCTGACGATTACGGCTCCGGCCGACAGCGCCCAGGTCGCTCCCGGCTTCAATGTCGGGGTGGAAATACTCGCCGAGGGCAACCTGATCGCATATGTCGGCTATATCACGACGGGTGTCGTGACAGACCAAGACACGACCTTCTTTACGATCGGCTCGCAACCCGACACCACGTTGGTGAGTTTCGTGCTGCCCATTCCGCTTAGCACCACGCCCGGGTTCTTGACGCTGTTCCCGGTGGGCCTCGACTCAGCAGGCAACGTCGGTACCGGGGCACCGATCACGATTGAGGTCGTCTCCGGCGGCGGGCCCGCCGATACCGAGCCGCCGCTGATTCTCGACAGCCTCGAGCTTCGCGTCGAGGTGGACGACGACGTCCAGGTGAAGGGTACGGACCTCGGCGGCATCCGCCGTCTCGGGTACATCGTCACAGACCTGTCCGGCACGGTGGTGAGTGGTGACTCGACGGACTTCGGTGGAACCAACACCAACGAGCAGGTGACGTTCGCCATGCGGCTCGATACCGTCGTGTCGACGTTCCCGACGCAGCTCATCGTCACTACGTTCGGGTTAGACGGAGCGAGCAATCGAGGCGCCAATTCGTTCGACGGCACCACGGCGATAGTGGCGCCGGGGCAGGCCGACACCATCACCGTGGTGGCCGGTATTACGACGGAGCTGCCCACCGGCGGGTTGGTGGCCGACGGCATCGTGAACCGAAACCTGGGCGCTGCGGGGGAGGTCTACCTCACGAACTGGGAGCAGGATCAACTCGAAGTCTTCGACATCGCCACGCGGTCCTTCGGGACTCCGATTCCCATCGGTTCGAGGCCCTGGGGTATTGCTCTCTGGCCGGCGGATACACTCGGAGCCAACGCCAACATCGTAATGGTCGCCAACTCGGGCGGCACGAACATCTCCATCGTGGACATGGCCGGCCGGATCGAGACCCGCCGGCACGCGCTTCCCAACTTCATCATTCAAACGGTGGAGTCGGAACTCAACCCCGAGACCGGCCTGATCGAGGAGAAGATCGAGGAATTCGACTTTTCCGATCGTCCGCAGTTCATCGGCGCAACGTGTCGGCCCACAGACGGCATGACCACCTGCGCGGCGGACAGCATCTACGCCGTGTACTCCACGACGCCGACCATCGACCAGGGCGTCATATTCCAGTCTCGTGGCACGCTGCGGTGGGAGAACCTGACCGCTTGCCTGCCCGATCCGAGTGATTGTGGGTCGGTGCCTGCAGAAAAGCCGCAATCCCACTTCTTCTGGGAGCACGCGACGATTCCACCTGCGCCTGACGCCGATACGCTGCGGGTCTTTGCGGAGCGAGGGGGATCGTTCGAAACTCTGCTCTTTGCCGAAGAAGGCATCACCGTCAATCTCCCGACGCTGTCGTTTAGAGATACGACGTTCGTCCGAAACTCCGGCAATTTCACGCACACGTTCATCGGTGAAGGCGGCGGCGTGGGGAACGTTTTTGCCCGGGTCATGTCTTACGACGGCAACGTTCCCATCAGGGAGATCTTTACAACGTTGCTCGACATCGACACGGCTATCGTGTTCGACTCCATTTTATGCCCCTGCCCACCGGGGTTGGTGGATACGATCATAACGATCACTACTCTGGCGACCGTCTTCGGGCCTACCATTATCGACGATGGCATCTCGCCAGGATTCCAAGTTCGAGACTTCATCGCCAACACGGCGATTCCAATACGGTCCATCGGGACCAACTTCAACGGACAGACGAATCTCGTGCGAGCGGACTCCATCTACGTGCTCAACAGCTCGTTGCGCCTCACCGGAATAGTGCAAATACCGGGTGGCTCGAATTTCGGGATGGATCTGAACTTCGACCACAACTTCAGCGCGGACGCTAGGGGCACGGCCCTCCCGGGTGACTCGGACAATCGACTCGTGTTTGTCGCTACCGACAATCAAGAAATCGTCGCCTACGACACCTGGAACTTCGGTGAGGTCGCCAGCATCCCCATTAGGGACCCGATCATCGGAGTGCTGCGGGTGGCCAGGCTACCGAGCGGGGAGCAGTTCCTGGTCGGCGTCACGGCCCGCGGAGTGGTCACGATAACCTTGCCGAGTATCTCGAACTCCTTCCTCTCGCCTCCGGGCCTGTGGAACAACCGCGATCGGTGAGAGCCGTAGGAAGGTGAGCGAACGACGAAGCCCGGCACTGCCCGGGCTTTGTCGTGAGAGGTCAGAGCCTGTGAAAAAAATCGGTCTAACGGATATGGAAGCCACGGAAGACACGGACGCCCGCCCCGCCGCCGTAATGTGGTGGGGTGGTCTTCTCACTTCTCACCTCTTACTTCTCACTGGTCCGCCTTTTCACAAATACGATGACGTATGAGAGGGGAGCAAAGCCCTTTTTGACAGGATGACAGGATGAACGGGTCTCTGAACTCCTTTACTCTTCGCGTCACTGCGACCTTTCTTGCGCCGAAATTCAAGAGGAGTCCTAGTTCAGATGACAATATCCCGTCTATCCTGTCCAAAAACCTCTGCGTGCTCCGCGGTCTGGGGTGAATACGTTACCGCAATTACGACCCAGAGTACCGGAACC
>Ga0209980_10002099_pt1 | contig 10907 bp, 8 predicted proteins | sample CR02metaG_FD_183611 | JGI IMG/M metagenome (GOLD analysis project Ga0209980, IMG submission 183611) | Deep subsurface microbial communities from Mariana Trench to uncover new lineages of life (NeLLi) - CR02 metaG (SPAdes) (version 2) | ecosystem: Environmental > Aquatic > Marine > Ocean trench >... | reverse complement strand
CTAAGTACGTATGGCCTGTATAATATGTGGCTAATGTACTTAATAATAAGGACGAGTAATCCGATAATTATGGTATACATGGATGCGATTTAACACATAACCGCCAAAGTGATGAACGATTTTTTGGAAAGGCTAGTTGATGATGCAAAAGCTTCGTGCTCGTGAAGGGATGACGATGATCGAAATGATTGGCGTGCTTGGCGTCATTGCGGTGTTGTCGGCATTGCTCATCCCCCGTGTCTTTGATGTGATTACCGATTCTAAAATTGACTCGTTGGCCACAGCGACCCACACGTATGCAATTGGTGTCACGAAATATTATACCGACGTGGGTTCTCTCCTTCCATTGGATGCGCAAGGACTCCCGCAAGTGGAAGGGACAGGGAGCTCGACGGTGGTGACTTCGTTGGCCTCTCGTTTGACTCTTGGTTCGACGGATCCTCTCGTGTTAAGTACGAACCTGTGGCCAAAATTTCATGGGCCGTATTTGGACAAATTTACCTCAGCCTTGCCTCCTGCAATCGGGACCAAAATGTTTCTCCCTACCAGTGTGCCTGTGTCCCTTGGCACTCTGGTCCTATCCGATAATATCGGGTGGGATCTTAAGGGGGACGATGGGAACAGTGATATCCCAACGGATGCGCATGTCGTCTTTTTCAAACTCGAAGGGATTGGAGAAGAAGATTTCCTTCAATTGGATCAAATCGTTGACCCGTTGATTGGAATGACTGATGCCGAGCGAAAACTCCGAGGACGTGCGAAATGGGCCTCTGCCAATGATGGAACCCTGCTGTTGTATATGGCCCACCGATAAGTTCCCTGATGCGTGAGGCATATCAGGTGGGTCGTATTTCGTCGTTCGTATCCCGAAACTGTGTGCCTCGCTCGTACCCCCCCGTTGTTCAAAACTCGTCGATAGGATTTCGTATTGAAATTTTTCCCGAGATACGAGATGCGGTTTCTAATTAGGCTGGTACGGCTGGTTGGTAGCGCGCGCGCAACGTTTCCGACTGTGCATGAAACAACTCCACGATGGCATTGGCGGGAACAGCGGGACTAAAGAAAAAGCCCTGGATCTCATCACAGCCCTGTTCTTCCAGATACCGAAATTGCCCATCGGTTTCGACTCCTTCAGCAATGACACGAAGATCCAGACTATGGCCCAATGCGATGATCGCTTTGGTGATGGAAGCATCCTGCGCGTTCGTGGTGAGATCTTTGATGAATGCGCGATCAATTTTGATTGTGTCGATGGGGAGGCGTTTGAGATAACTGAGCGAGGAGTAGCCTGTACCAAAATCATCAATAGCGAGCCCGATTCCCAGTTTTTTCAAGTAATGCAGGGTTTTCATGGCTTCTTCCACGTCCCGCATGACCACGCCCTCGGTCAGTTCCAGCTCAAGGTACTCGGGTGCTAACGTACCCTCCTTCAGGACGTTTTCAATGATCACGACCCAATCCTGATCTCTAAATTGCATACTGGATAGATTCACGCCAATACGGATGGGCGGAAGGCCCTGTTCCCGCCATCGTTGATGTTGCCGGCAGGCTGTGTGCAAGGCCCATTCCCCAATCGTTTTAATGAGTCCGGATTCTTCCGCGAGGGGAATAAAGTCTGCAGGAGAAATGATGCCTCGTTCGGGATGTTGCCAACGAATCAGGGCTTCCACCCCAACGATGTGCTGTTGCCGGATATCGATTTGCGGTTGATAGTAGAGGACAAATTCTGACCGTTCGATGGCTTTGTGCAAATAACTTTCCATGGTGAGCTTGGCCGACGATGACGCATTCATGCTTGGAGAAAAATAGTGACTCGTATTTCGTCCGTTTTCCTTCGCATGCTGGAGTGCTACTTGTGCGTTTTGGAGTAGGGTTTCTCCGGTGTCCCCATCGTTGGGGGAAAGACTGATCCCAATACTAGCCGTGATAAAGATTTCCTGTTCTCCAATGTGAAAGGGTTGTGCGAGCTTGGCGAGTACACGTCTGGCGACAGTGGCGGCATTTTCGACTGATTTGAAGCTGGTCAAGAGGATCGTAAATTCATCGCCGCCAAATCGCGAAAGGGTCGTGGGTGATTCGGTTTCCTGATGGCGGGCCACGGTATCGCTGCGTCGAATCGAGCGAAGGATTCGTGTTCCGACTTCCTGGAGAAGGAGATCGCCGGTTCGATAGCCGAGCGTTTCATTGATGCGAGTAAACCGGTCAATATTCAGCAGCAAGACTGCCAGTGGTTGATTCTGCCGCTGACTGATGGCCAGGGATTGTTCCAGTAAGGTGTGAAACATGACGCGGTTAGGCAGATTGGTCAGCGGGTCATAATGGGCTAACGTGTGGATTTGGTACTCTTTAAACTTGCGTTCCGTGATGTCCTGAATGACTCCGGTGATTTGAATGGGCTTCCCGAGATCGTCCAATACCAGTTCGCCCACTTCGCACATGATCCGTTCCCGTCCCTCCTTGGCCACTAACCGATATTCCAGATTATAGCCTGTTCGGCTGTGGAGAGCCTGCTGGATGGTGTGGCAACGTTCTTCCCGATCGTTGGGGTGGATTGCCTCCTCAAAGGCTTCAGGGGTGCCGGGAAACGTGTCGAATGTTCGACCAAGCAAGTGACAGGTTTCTTTTGAAAGCTGGAATGTGCCTTTCCGTAGGTCCCATTGCCAGTATCCGAGTTGCGCCAGATGTTGTGCTTGGGCAAGTTGGCGCTGGCTTTCTCGGAGGGCCGTTTCCGCTTGTTTCCGTTCTAGGAGTTGACCAATTTGACTGCCAGCCGAGCAAAATAAACTAAGCAAATCTTCATCAATTTTTTGTGGTGCCACGCTGTAGAATTCCATGACCGCTACGGTGTTGTTCCTGATCGTGATGGGAAATCCAAAGGCGCTGGTGAGTTGTCCGGAATGGCGTGCCTCCCATTCGAGAAACCCCTCGGAGGAATGAAGCTCTTCGATCCACTCGGGCTTTCCTGTGGCCCAGACGCGGCCAGCCAAGCCCATCCCCAGAGGCAGAGACGTATGTTTGCAGTGGTCGATGAACGAGACGAATTGGGAGGAAGATGGAGCTTGGGAATCTTGGAAGGTTAACAGGGTGTGGTCTTGATCCGCTTCCCAGATGAGCCCAAGGTCCCAGTTCAAAATGAGACAAATGGATTCGACAATGCGAGCAAGGGCATCCTTGACCGTTTGGGTCTCTGCGAGAATTCTCGTGATGGCATAGTGGGCGCGTTCTCGTTGTTCCATGGCAGTTCGAGCGGTGACATCCCGAAAGACCACGACGGCTCCGGTGATGTGATCTCCGAGTTTGGTTGGGGTGCACACATACTCTGCAATAAAATTGGTCCCATCTTTTCTCCAAAATACTTCCTCCGAACTTTGCTGGACACAGTGGTCCAAAAGGGGCAGATAGATGGGAAAAGCCGAAAGATCCTGCGGCTCAGATGGCTCTGTGGTTTGGCATAAGATGGTGTGGATGGGTTTGCCAATGAGCTCGGCTGAATCATAACAGAGAAGTTCTGCTCCCGAGGTGTTCATGAACGAGACTCGCCCTGATGAGTCCAGGCCACAAATCCCTTCTCCTGCGGAGTTCAGAAGCAACTGGTTTTGGTGGTTCAGGCGTAGAGCTTCCTCTTGGGTTCGTTTGCGTTCTTTCTCATCTCGACTTGCCCGAAGAAGGAAATGAATTTGATAAGGGAGCAGTTCCCAATTAATCGGTTTCGTGAGAAAGCCCGAGGCGCCGACTTCAAAGGCATTCGTAATAGAATCCAGATCATCATGACCGGTGGCCATCAGAACAGGTGTGCATTCATAGCCAGAAATTTTCCGTAATTCCGTACAGACTTCAAAACCCGACTTTCCCGGCATGGTGACATCTAAGATGATCAAGTCTGCCTTCATGACCCGTAGTATGGCCAGGGCTTTGTCACCGTCTTCAGCCTCTTCGATTTGATATCCGGCTTCGCCCAACGATTGACGAACGAGGAGACGAATCGTCGGGTCATCATCGGCAATCAGGATAACGGAATGGGTACGAAGGTGAGATTGGGATTTCATGGGTGTTCCTCGGTCATGTTTTGGACCATTGATTCCACCCCCGCGGGATGGGAAGAAGGGATGGTGTGTGCCAATTTGAATTCATCCATATCGGGTAAGATGTGTTCACCCTAGAAACGGCTGTTTTGCACCCAACTGCCGTTTCTAGGTTCAATAACCATGGCATAAAGATGTGGGCCTAGGATGTCCTCTTGGTTGAGGGGGCTGAGTGTCTGTGGTGTGCTGATAATGAAAATGTTGAAAAAGGGCGTCAGCGGCGTTCCCTGCCTCCGCCGTAGCGGCACGTTTACGCGCTGTAGCCGCTCCAACGCGCAAGCGCGCAGGCAGATCGGCCCTTTGTCGTGCTCATGGATGAGTACGCTCCGCGCGTCAAAGTGCCTGCGGCCTTGCTGAACGCACCTTTTTGGACATCCCCTGTTGCTCTGGCGTTTCATAAGATGAGTCACATGTGAACGGCATTATGAAAATTTTTTAAGTAATCAACGTTCCCATAATAAATTTCCCACATAACAAATCATTCCTCTCATTCGTCTTTGGCAGGGGGAGGCACGAATGCACACTTTCCCTTGAGCCATGCTTGGCACTGTGGATTCAAGAGGGCCAATAAGCTCAAAACGCTGACATATACAGTACTCTCGCCTGTTCGTCGGGATCTTGGCATCCTTTCTTAAACGATTTAAGCAGGCTTGAGAGGGAGAATGTGTGGGCAGATGCAAATTTTTATTATTTATACCTATGGAAGTAAGGCGGATCTGGAAGAATGCCCTAGGAGGCTGTCCGGGATTAGCGATTACCACATCCAGCACATCCGCAGTAGATTCGTCTAATCTGGGAAAGGCTCCAAAAAAAACTAATAAAAGGGGAAAACTATTAATATTTCTCTAAATGGAACCGAAATATATTGAAATATACCGAAATGCATGGAGTAAATCGATGCAATTGGGCAACTCCTATAAGAAAAAGGATGACCAAAGATGAAGATGAATAGGAGAATTGGTAAACACGATCAGGGTTTTACCCTGATCGAAATGATCGGGGTGTTGGCGGTGATCGCTGTATTGGTGGCCTTAGTTCTCCCCAAAGTGTTTGGTGTCATCGGTGATTCGAAGGTGAATAGCTTCGCAGCCGCTGTAAGGACCTATGAAACAGCCGTGGTAAATTATTACGCGGATATCGGATCGCTGCTTCCTTTGAATGCCTCGGGAGTGCCAACAGCGGAAACGGGAGGAAACAGCACGACGACGATCGGGTTGCCTGCACGTTTAATGCTTGATGCCTCAGACGCTTTAAACGATGGCACTGGGAAATGGCCAAAGTTCCACGGGCCCTACCTGGCAAAAATCGATACCGTCTCCTCCCCGGGCATTGGCGCGGCGATTACAATGCCTGCTACCTCCCCTGTGGCTTATGCGACGTCCACATCCACCACCAATTTTGGGTGGGATTTAAACAATGATGGAAAAAGTGATATGGCCACCACATCGTCTGTCGTGTACCTGTCGGTAACAGACGTAAGTGATTCAGACTTCGAAAAAATTGACGCTATTCTTGATCCAGGAATTGGGACATCAACAGCAGTGAGGGTCCTTCGCGGGCGAGTCAAGTATGATGCGTCCACTGATGTGCTGCTTGTCTATCTGGCTCATGACTGACGAAAACATTATCTTAGGTGGTCTCTAAGGAGGAGTAACGGGGGATAAGTCTTGCTCACGGTATCACCACTCCTACAGTCACCACATTTCAGGAGGGGTTAATCCCTCCTGGTTTCCACCCTTTGACTAAGAGTCACATCGTTGAGACACGTTCATACGAGCATGAAGGTTATTCATCCCAAGTCCATCTTCGCGGAGATGATAGGGGTGGTGACGATTCCCATCGTTTGATACCTCCCCTAACAAGTCTTTCATTATGTCTGGCAATCCAGAAACGTCAGCCCTCTCTTCCCTTCCCCTTGGCCAGCGTCTTCTCAGCGCAGGGTTACTATCAGAAGAGCAATTAGATTTAGCTCTGCGGGAAGAAAATCGGCTGAGCGTGGATCTGGGGGAAGTATTGCAAACCCTGGGATTTGTCAGCCAGGAAGTCCTGACATTTTTCCTGGCTGGGGAAACGCAGGCGAAACTGGTTAATGTCTCTGACTATGAGATCGACCCTCACGTCCTCCAACTTCTCTCCTATGACATAGCCAAGAAGTTTCAAGTTCTGCCCATCACACGAGAGGGTATGCGGCTGACCATCGCCTTAAGTGATACGTACAATGTGATAGCCGTGGATACGGTAGAGCGGATAACCGGCCTGATAACAGAGGTGGTGGCAGCCACACCCATGGCTCTGGCGGAAGCCATTGAAAAATATTATGCCAAGACCCGATCGATTAATGAAACGGTGGATGAAATTTTATCGGAGGGGGTGTCGACTCTGAGCCAAGCGAAGGGCACAGAAGCGCCGATGATCCGATTGTGTAATCAAATTGTGTTGCATGCGGTGGATCATCGGGTGACGGATATTCATGTCGAACCAGATGAAAAAGTTGTGCGAATTCGTATGCGAGTGGACGGGATCCTCCATCAGGAAGTACTCATGCCAAAGTCATTGCAAGCTGCACTCACCGCACGGTTCAAATTAATGGCAGGTGTCAATGTGACCGAAAAACGGGTCCCACAAGATGGACGCATTTCTTTTTCCCTAGGTTCTAGAGAACTGGATCTCCGTGTCTCGACACTCCCGACCCATTTTGGTGAGAGTATTGTGCTCCGCGTGTTGGATAAATCCAATGTGAAGCTGCAATTCCCAGCGTTGGGACTGAGTCCCCCGGATGAGGAAACCGTGCGATCTCTCATCACCCGCCCCCATGGCATCATTTTGGTCACCGGCCCCACAGGCAGTGGAAAAACGACTACATTGTACACGGCCCTGTCGGCGATCGATGCCCAAGAAAAAAGCGTGTTTACCTTGGAGGATCCGATTGAGTATCAAATGCCACTGGTGCGGCAAACGCAAGTGAATCCTGAAGTCGGGATGACCTTTGCTGCTGGTCTGCGTGCACTGCTCCGGCAAGATCCTGATGTCATTTTAGTAGGAGAAATTCGTGATAAAGAGACAGCCGACTTAGCCTTTCGTGCGGCCATGACTGGGCATCTCGTGTTCTCCACGCTCCATACGATCGATGCGGTGGGGGCCATTCCTCGCCTGTTGGATATGGGAGTCGAACCCTTTTTGATCCCTTCAGCGTTACTGGCTGTCGTGGGCCAGCGTCTGGTTCGGTGTATTTGTCCGTATTGTAAAGTTCCGTTGGAAGACCCAACAGCCCTATTACGAAGTCACAACATTGACCCATTTCCAGAAGAGCCCACGCAGCTCTGGGAAGGGAAAGGGTGTGACGCCTGCCTGCAATCAGGGTATCGAAGCCGACGTGGAATCTATGAAATCCTTGTATTAAATGAACAGTTGCATGGTCCTATTCAACGTGGACCAAATATTCCAGAAATTCGTCTCCTCGCTCGAAAAGCAGGGATGAAGAGTATGTTTGAAGATGGACTTCTGAAAGCTGGTCAAGGCGTCACGACGATCCAGGAAGTCATGCGGGTGATTGGTGATTAAGTTTCAATACCGAGCCGTGACCCGGCAAGGAGCAGTCGTTAAGGGGATACTGGGTGCGAATACTCTTCAAGACCTGGAGAGCAAACTGAGTCAAGACGGACTGTGGTTAGTCAAGGCACACGAAACGGCAAAATCCACAGTGTCCTCACAACGCGTGTCCGGAAAAGTCGACCGGGAACTCGCAGAGTTTGCCATCAGCATGAACGGCCTCATGACCGCAGGCGTTCCATTATTGGACGCCTTGGGCGGGGTGGTTGAGCACACCGTACATCCTGGGTTTAAAGCGGTGTTGAGTGCCATGTGGAAAAAGGTGGAATCCGGTGACACCCTTCATGCGGCCATGGCCGAGCACCCCAACGTATTTCCAACGATGGTGGTGAACCTGGTGCAAGCCGGTGAAGAAAGTGGAACCTTGCCGGAAATATTTTATGAACTCCATCGGTATTTGGAGTGGATGGAACGGATGAAGGGTGATATGCGTCAGGCCACACTCTATCCTGCCATGGTGCTCCTGGCCGTCTGTGGGCTTCTTGTCCTGTTGTTTACATTTGTGATTCCACAATTTATTCCGGTATTGGAGTCACTAGAGATTCAACTGCCCTGGTTGACAGATGTGATGTTCCGAGTCAGTGAAACCATGGTGGCTACGTGGTGGCTCTGGGGCCTGCTGGTGGTGGCAGGTCCGCTGACGTTCATGATCGTGCGATCAAGGGTGCCAAAGATGGCGTGGTGGATCGATAAGGGGAAACTGCATCTGCCGGTATTTGGGGGATTACTGCAGATGTTAGCGCTGTCTCGATTTACCCACAATTTCGCCATGTTGGCCCGATCAGGAATTTCGGTGTTGGACTGTTTGCACCTGTGTCAAGGAGTGGTGGGAAATCGGGTGATGGCCCACGCGCTGGGGGAAACGGAACAAGCGGTGAAAGAGGGGCGTACGCTCAGTGAGTCGCTGGGACGGCATGCGGTGTTTCCCCCACTCTTTATTCAAATGGTGTCGGTCGGTGAAAGATCAGGGAAGCTGGAACAAACCATGAGTAAAGTGGCCGCATTTTATAGTGAAGAAATTCCACGACGAGTCAAAAAAATGTTTGGCGTTCTCGAACCTCTTCTCACCTTGGCTTTGATCAGTATTGTTGGCACCGTGGCCTTAGCCATTTTTCTCCCCATCCTGACGCTGATGGGTGGAATCCGGTAAATCAGGGAAAAGATTACCCATCTCACCTCACCATGTGGCAATACTGAAAGATATGTACCCACAACCTGCCTTAGGATCCACTAACGGATACCGATAATGAGGAGATATGGCCTCTTGTCTCAACCGATCCCGGTCGATCAACGGATTTACCCTTCTCGACCTCATAGGCATTCTGGCTGCCATGGCCATTCTTGCCGCAGTGCTGCTTCCCAACACCATTAGTCGTCTCTACCAACAATCGCTGGATACGGAGCAGAAGCATCTCGAAAATATCGCCAAGGGCGTGGAAGTCTATTTCTACAAGAATTTGGCGTTTCCGCCGACGCTGGCCTCTCTGACCCCCGACTATGTGCCGTACCCCATGGCGCAATTAACCGACAATGAGCGGGGGTATGAACGGTATTACTATGTACACCCGACCATGGATAGTTTTTCCAATCCCTCCGGGCTTGCAAGCAGTGATGTGGACGATGTGCGGTTTCTCCTCATTTCCAACCTGACCCAGGATGAGGCCCCGACGATAAGCAATGCCACTCAATTTGAGACCTGGTGGACCACCGATGAATCAGCCACCCCGGGGCTGCATATCTATCGCGGCAATCTGGGAGACGGTTTTTATCAGCTGACCATCACAGGCGAGGGGGCTGGGGCCAGTTACCAGCTGAATGGCACCGCCACCAATTCCGGCGGGACGACGCTCACCACCCATACCAAACATCATTTGATTGGCACCCCGATCAAATTCGACGAAGCCGATACGTATGCCACCCCTGAAGTGCAGTTTGCCCTCACCACCAACACCGCGTATTGGTTTGATCCGAATTGCACGGTGGGGAAGCAGTGGAATCCGCTAGACCCGGATTGTGACTCAGGAGGGATTCTGTGGCTTTCCACCACGGGCACGTCAGATGGGACTCCGGGGATTACCTGGAACGACTCCGCGGTGGTGGCGTTCGACGACCCGAATTTGACCTACCAAAACGGGCCTGCCAACGATACGGATGGCACCTTCGCGGCGGTGTTCGACATGGAAGATTTTACGTCCAGCACGGATGTGGACGGCATTCATTACGTGACCACAAACATCACAGTGGGGAACTCCAGCACCATCGATTTATTCGTTGGCGATGTCGTGCTCTCCCTTCATCACGACGACACACTGACCAGTACGAATTCATTGACGGTGAAGGATGGGGATGTCTTTGTTTTCCGCCCTGATACAGCAGGAGATTACTCCGCCGGCACGTTCATCATGCTGATCGACGAATCGGATTTTAGTTATGGGGAAATTGTTGGGCTGTCACTGGTTGAAACCACGATATCGGTGGGGGGCGTGACCCTCAATGCCGGGGATTTCCTGTTGGCCGAAGACGGGGAGGAAAAGGGGGCGGATATCGACCGGTTTGTGCCCGATAACGTCGGCACGACCTCCAGCGGAACAAAAACGATATTTGTCGATGGGAGTGACATCAACATGTCAGGGGAAAATAAGAATATCAATGGGATTCATCTTGTGACGAGCAATATCACAGTGGGGGATGTGAATTTGACAGCCGGTCAAATCTTGACCTCGTTAGATTCCAACGACAGTTCTACCGGGGACAACAGCATTTCAACCGACGATTCGGACATTTTCATTCTGGACGTCACGACCGCCGGCTCCAGTACCGCGGCGAACGCCACTTTGTTTTTGGATGGCAGTGACGTAAGCCTGAAGGCTCCTAACGAAGACGTTGATGGGATCACCTTGATGGGATCACCTTGAATGGAAATGGATCAGGTTCTTCGTCGAGCGTTGCCGTGACGATACTGGATGAGTGGGTTGTTGATGGGAGTTACGCCACCCAGGATGCTACGTTCCACGTCAGCGCAGGAACGAATCGCATCGTGCTTGTCGGTCTGAGCTCAGAGAAGGACGGGAATGGTCCGATAGCCGTTACGTCTGTCAGCTTGAGAGACCAGGCACGTACCGAGGTATTCGATTTCACTGTCGGTAGTTCAACCGCCTACCTCAACTATCAGGCGAGAAGGGGAGACAGGTTCCAACCTTCCTGTCGGAGTCGATT
>Ga0209980_10002098_pt1 | contig 10909 bp, 12 predicted proteins | sample CR02metaG_FD_183611 | JGI IMG/M metagenome (GOLD analysis project Ga0209980, IMG submission 183611) | Deep subsurface microbial communities from Mariana Trench to uncover new lineages of life (NeLLi) - CR02 metaG (SPAdes) (version 2) | ecosystem: Environmental > Aquatic > Marine > Ocean trench... | reverse complement strand
ACCATGGAAATTGCGTCGCGACAGCGGTCCAGATCGCGGAGAGTCTGTGCCGCAATCGGGGCCTGCGATTCACGCGAATACGTCGCCGTGTTCTGGAACTCGTCTGGAACAGCCACAAGCCTGTCGGTGCCTACGATATTCTGGATAGCATTAACAGCGAAGGCAAGAAGGCGGCGCCACCGACGGTCTACCGGGCACTAGACTTTCTTATCGAGGCAAATTTGGTTCATCGGCTGGATTCGATCAACGCGTATGTCGGCTGCCCCGATCCGGGAAGCTCCCACACCGGCCAGTTTCTAATTTGCAGGGAATGCCGATCGGTAGCTGAGCTTGACGACACCGACATTAATCGCCTGGTCGAGCAAAAAGTTTCCGATCTCGGGTTTTCGGCCATCCATCAGATGCTGGAAATCCAGGGGCTATGTCAGGATTGCCGAGATAGGGAGATGTAAGATATAGGGGTCAGAGCCCTTTTATTCAGAGGCAGAAAAAGGGCTCTGACCCCTATCCTTACTATTCTTAAATTTCCGTTTTTGCGTACAATTGCGCCGGTCTCAATCCCGGCAAAATCATTAATGAGCGACTCACAGCCAAAAGATTTCATACGGCAGATAATAAGCGAGGACATCGCCAACGGTAAGAACGACGGACACGTAGTTACACGGTTTCCGCCGGAGCCGAATGGCTATCTTCACGTCGGTCATGCGAAATCGATTTGTCTCAATTTTGGCGTCGCCGACGAAGTCAATGGCAAAACATTTCTGAGATTCGACGATACCAATCCTGGCAAGGAAAGTGAGGAATACGTAAGAGCGATCGAGAAAGACGTCCACTGGCTCGGATTCGATTGGGAAGACCGGCTGACTCACGCCTCAGACTATTTCGATCAGCTCTATGAATCAGCGGAACGGCTCATTGAAAAAGGCCGGGCCTATGTAGACAGTCTGAGTGCTGAGGAGATTCGTGCGTATCGAGGCACCTTGACTGAAGCAGGTAAAGACAGTCCCCACAGGGACCGGACTGTTGAAGAAAATCTGGACCTCTTTCGCCGCATGCGTGACGGCGAATTTGCAGACGGCGAACACGTGCTTCGTGCAAAAATCAACATGGCATCGCCAAACATGAACCTGCGCGACCCGACGATTTATCGTATTCGGCATATTTCACACCAGCGAACCGGTGACAAGTGGTGTATTTATCCAATGTACGATTTTGCACATGGCTTGTCCGACGCGTTCGAAGGCGTAACGCACTCGCTTTGCACACTCGAATTCGAAGATCATCGGCCGCTTTATGATTGGATCATCGACGAAGTCGAGCCTCCGCATCGTCCCTACCAGTACGAATTTTCCCGCCTGAACCTCGCCTACACGCTCATGAGCAAGCGCAAGCTTGTTCAGCTTGTCGAAGAGCGGATCGTGAGTGGGTGGGATGATCCTCGAATGCCCACGCTCGCCGGAATGCGACGTCGAGGGTATCCCCCGGCAGCGCTGAGGGAATTCTGTCGTCGGGTCGGCGTTACGAAGAAGGAAAACCTGATCGAGATGGCAGCGCTGGAAAACTGTATTCGCGAAAATCTGGATCACGCGGCGCCGCGGCGAATGGCGGTCATCAGGCCACTCAAAGTGGTATTGACTAATTATCCTGAAGACCAGACTGAAGAAATGCCTGCGCGCAATCATCCGAATCGACCCGACTTCGGCAGCCGGAATTTGCCATTCGGCCGTGAAATATACATCGAGCAGACGGACTTCATGGAAGAAGCACCACGAAAATTCTTCCGTTTGAAACCAGGTGGCGAAGTGCGGCTGCGATACGCCTATATCATTCGCTGCGACGAAGTCATCAGAGACGATTCGGGACAGGTAGTCGAATTGCGTTGCAGCTACGACTCCGACACGAGAAGTGGATCCGGCAGTAGCGATCGAAAGGTAAAGGGAACGATCCATTGGGTATCTGCGGGCCATGCAGTTGCTGCGGAAGTTCGCCTCTACGATCGTCTCTTCACCGTGCCGGACCCGGCGTCGTCGGACGACGTTTTGGAGCACCTCAATCCGGACTCGCTCGAGATTGTGAGGGCGAAAATTGAACCGTCTCTGGGCAAAGCTGAGGCTGACAGCTTTTTTCAGTTCGAAAGGCTTGGCTACTTCTTTCCCGATGCCGTTGACACGGCAGCAGACAAGCCTGTGTTCAACCGAATTGTGACCCTTCGTGACAGCTGGGCCAAAATAGAAAAACAGGCTTTACAAAAACGTTAAGTACTTGCGGATTCGATAACCGTGATCGGTGCGCCCCGTTCGGTTCCCAGGCCTTCCGCCGCATTGCCCTCAGCGCGAGCAATTTCGAGTACACCGAAGGAATTTATCAAAGCCAGGTAAGTGCCCGGTTGCGCATGGCCGTAGGTTGTCTTTAGTTCGAAATCGTGGCCAGCGAGATGCGCAATCGGAACGTTAAACGACTCGATCAAGCCGGCATCAATATTACTGATTAAATTGCCAAACGCATCGATAGTGATGACGACGCCGCTGACCCGGCCAGGCTGAACCTCAGGGTCGTCTATCCATCCCGGCGTCCACTGCGTCGTAACTATGCCGACGTCGGAAGGCCTTATCCGCCCGGCGGCGATTTCCGCCGCCACGGGTGCAAATATGTCTCGTCCATGAAAGGTCGCACTGGGCGTGCCGAGACCAAGTGGCTCCAACTTGTCATACCGAAGCTGATAAACGACGTCTGATTTTTCCAGTAGCGCTGCGAGCAGGCCGTTGTCGGGCGCCATGAAAACATGGCCGTCATATTCTGTGATGATAATTTCCCGCTCGGTGCCGACGCCCGGGTCGACGATCGCAATATGAATGCTGCCGTCCGGGAAGTACTGATAGGAGCGCTCGATCCAGAAACCGGCCTCAGGCGGCCAGTGGGCTGGAATGTCGTGCGCCAGATCGACAATCGACGCGCCCTTGAAGCGGCTCAGGATGACTCCTTGCATGACACCGGCAAACGGGCCTTTATGGCCGAAGTCGGTTGTTATTGTTATGACGCCGGACGGCTGCCAGTCGCTCATGGGACCAGATGATACCGCAACGACGTATTTCGGGCCTGTGCGCCCGAAACGCGGCCATGCGGATTTATGAGATGGGTTCTAGCCCGAACTATTCATGAGTGCACTCGCGCCCTTGCTTGATCCTTGTCCGCACACGGAATTTTCCTTCCTCGGGAATACACACTGGTATTGCGCTCGGTCGGAAAATTCCGTGTGCGGACAATGCTCTGCGCAATCATCGCGCCGATTCATGAAGAGTCCGGGCTAGATACCTGTTGAGGTGAAAGTCAGCGTTGCCGAAGAGCAACTCGATGGCGGTAAAGCGCTTGAAATAGTGTGATATGTCGAGCTCCCATGTGACGCCCATTCCGCCGTGTATCTGCACGGCTTCCTGAGCTACCGTTCGCCCGGCCGTACCGATCTGGTATTTCAATGCGCTGATCGCCTTAGGTGCATCCGCATCGCCATCCGCATTCAGCATGGCAGCCCACAAAAGTAGAGAATACGTTTGTTCGCAAGCCATCAACATATCGACCATTCGGTGCTGAAGAGCCTGGAACGTTCCGATCGGAACACCGAACTGCACTCGATTCTTGGCGTACTCGACCGTCTTGTCGTGCATCGTACGCAAAATCCCGACCGCTTCTGCGCAAACCGCCAGTGTCGCCTCATCGATAACCGCCTGAAGTGTTGCGTAGCCTTTACCGACCGCGCCCAGAATGGATTCGGAATCGACATGCAAGTCCTTGAAGCTGATATCTGCTGCGTGATGTCCATCGACGGTCGCATAATCCTTTCGATCGATGCCCGTGCTATCGGACGCGACAGCAAACAGCGTGATGCCGTTCTCATCCGACTGTGCACCGCCGGTACGAGCGGGAATGATCAACAGGTCGGCGTTGTTGCCGTTGAGGACAAGATTCTTTTGCCCATTCAGTATGAACCCGTTACCGTTGGCGTCGGCTGTAGTCGCGACATCTGAGATTTCGAATCGCGCCTGCGGTTCGGCGAACGCGAGCGCCGCCTGAGTGCGTCCTTCAATAATGCCGGACAACCATTTCTTTCTTTGTTTCGCGGATGCGATTCTGCGCAAGACACCACCGGCCAGGACGATCGTCGGTAGGTATGGCTCAACGACAAGCCCGCGGCCGAATTGCTCCATCAAGAGTATCAGCTCTATCGGACCACCATCGAAACCGCCGTCGCTTTCAGCAAACGGGATAGCCGTCCAGCCAAGCTCGGCGTAGGTTTGCCAGAGCTCGCGGCTATAGCCCACACCACCTTCCACAATCTGCTGCCGGCTCTCAAAATCATATTCGTTGTCGATGAAACGGGCGACACTGTCCGCGAGCATCGATTGTTCATCATTGAGTGAAAAATCCACGAGGTCCTGTTCTTCTACAGTCCGAGAACATGCTTGGCGATGATGTTTTTTTGAATTTCGTTCGAGCCGCCATAGATCGTTGCTTTGCGATTGTTGAAATACTTCAGTGACGACTTCGTCTGAGCGTCATAAGTGATTTTTTCAATTTCAGGAAAATCCACATCGTATCGATCAGATAGATAGGGCAAGGCGTAATATCCCGCAGCCTCGAGGAACAATTCATCCAGCATTTGCTGTACGACGGTCCCTTTGATCTTGAGGATTGACGATTCTGGTCCAGGAGCTTTGCCGACGGCGATCGCAGCCAGTGTGCGAAGCTCGGTGTATTCGAGCGCCTTGAGTTCGATTTCAGCCACTGCCACTTTTCGGGCGAAGTTCGGATCCTCCATGAGCGACGCGGCACCGCTTATTGGACTTGCCGCCTCTCTTTTTAACTTGCGAAGGCGGTACTTGGATTGTGGAACCGTGGCCATGTTCGTGCGTTCGTGCTGGAGCAACACTTTTCCGTAGGTCCAGCCCTTGCCTTCCTTTCCAATGAGGTTTTCAACAGGCACCTCGACGTTTTCGAAATGCACCTCGTTGATGTCCCGTCCGCCGTCGATCGTAGGAATGGGTTTGACCGAAACACCGCGCGACTTCATATCTATCAGCAGGAAACTGATGCCGTCCTGCCGGCGCGCGACGTCGGAACTGGTACGGACAAGGCAAAAAATCCAGTCGGCGTAATGGGCAAGGGTTGTCCATGTCTTGGTGCCATTGACGATGTAGTGATCGCCTGTCCTGTCGGCTTTGGTTTTCAGGGAGGCCAGGTCGGATCCGGATCCCGGTTCGGAGTAACCCTGACACCACCATGTATCGCTCGCGAGTATGTCTGGTAAGAACCGCTTTTTCTGATCATCGTTGCCAAAGGTATATATGATCGGGCCGACCATTTTCATGCCGAAAGGAACGAAGAGCGGGGCGTTCACCTTACCCATTTCGTTTTCGAAAATGTACTTTTGGATCGTCGTCCAACCGGTGCCGCCGTGTTCGACGGGCCAGTTCACAGCAGCCCATCCCTTCTCATACAGAATTTTTTGCCAGCGAACGATGTCATCCCTGCCAATCGGTAATCCACTATCCTGTTTCCGGCGAATATCGTCCGGATATTCTTCTTCCAGGAACGCCCTGACTTCCTGTTGAAAGGCAAGTTCGTCGTCTGTGAAACTTACATGCATCCGTTGTCATCCCACGCCGCAGGCTGGCATGCCTGCAATCGATTGCTGGATTCAGGTTAACATCAGTGACGATCGTACGTGCAGCTGTCGCCTACCGACGGCGCAAGCAGTATAGCGAGCCGTGTTGCAGTGCACAAGAATCGGCGAAAATCAGATTAAGCCTTTGAAATAATTAGACTAATTGGCTGACATTCCATGTTTTATATGGCCCTGTTATTTGTTGCCGTGGCATTTCTTTATGCTTCGGTCGGTTTCGGCGGTGGTTCGACCTATACGGCCATCCTGATCGAATCCGGCCTGGCCTACGATCTCGTCCCACCGATATCGTTGCTGTGCAATATCGTTGTCGTCACTGGCGGCGTGTTTCATTTCGCCCGCGCCGGGCACCTCCATCTCCGTTTCGCGCTTCCATTCATCGTCACCTCGATACCTGCCGCATTTCTGGGTGGTTACGTCCGGATCGAGGAATCGGGCTACCTGCTAACGCTTGGTGTCGCACTTTTCGTCGCCGGCATGCTCATGCTTCTCGATCGTCGCTGGGGGTCCGAAACCGTCGCCACCCGGCCCTCAGGGATTTCGGCGCGTCTCGTACTCGGGGCAATCCTCGGCGCGCTCGCGGGCATTACGGGGATCGGTGGTGGTATTTATCTGGCGCCCACGCTTCACCTCCTGCGCCTTGCGGACGCGAAAACTGTTGCAGCTACCTCCTCATTCTTCATACTCGTCAACTCTCTTGCCGGGCTGACCGGACACCTCACGAAACTCGGCAGCCAGGCAGAGGTCCTACTGAATATGTCATATATGGCACTTCCGGTTGCTGTACTGATTGGCGGTCAGTTTGGCAGCCTGATCGGTGCGACACGGCTGCCCGCAGCACTGATACGGCGGCTGACCGGACTGGTCATCCTGGTCGTATCGGTCAGGCTCCTTTGGCGCACTTTTTAGGGGAATTTGAGGCTAAAATCACCGCATGGCAGATAACACCACACAAGATGATAAAACCGAAGGTCCCAGAGACACAATGGGGCGGCCGCTGCGCGACCTCAGGATTTCCGTACTGGATCGATGCAATTTTCGATGCCCTTATTGCATGCCGGAAACGAAATTCCATGCCGACTACCAGTTTCTCAAGAGAAAGGAGTTATTGAGCCACGAAGAAATTCAGAGAATCGCTTCGGTGGCTATTAGCCTGGGTGTCACAAAACTTAGATTGACGGGCGGCGAGCCGCTGCTCGACAAGAAAATCCCGGATCTGATTGAAAGACTCGGACAGCTGTCCGGCGTTGACGATTTCGCGTTGACGACCAACGGCTCGCTCCTCGCGCCAGTTGCACGGAAACTGGCGGACGCAGGATTGCGAAGAGTCACAATTAGTCTCGACAGCATGGACGAGAATACATTCAGCAGCATGAGTGGCAACCGCGGCGAGCTGGCCAAGGTGTTAGAAGGCATTGCGGCGGCCGAGGAGGCGGGGCTTACGCCGATCAAGATCAATGTAGTTGTGCAACGTGGTGTGAACGACCACCAGATTCTCGATCTGCTCGAACACTTCCGCGGCACCGGTCATATCGTGCGGCTGATCGAATTCATGGATGTCGGTAACCGAAACGGCTGGCGTATCGACGAAGTCGTGCCGTCAAAAGTACTTTATGAGCGCATTCGCGAACGCTGGCCATTGCGGGCGATCGGCCGCAGCTACCCGGGCGAAGTCGCGAATCGATACAGCTATCTCGATGGTCAGGGGGAGATCGGTTTTATCTCATCGATTACCGAGCCGTTCTGCGGCGACTGTAATCGGGCGCGTTTGTCAGCCGACGGCGTGCTTTACACCTGTTTGTTTGCGACCAGTGGCACGAGTCTCCGTGACCCGCTTCGAAGCGGTATCGATGACACCGAACTCGCGGATATCCTGTCCAGAATCTGGCTGAAGCGCGCCGACCGCTACAGTGAACTGCGCAGACCTTATACGTCAGAAAAACCACTGGTCAACAAAGTCGAAATGTATCGGATGGGCGGTTGATGATTGGAACCCATCTCATACATCCGCAGGGCTGCGAAGCGGACTCTGCGGAATGGGCGGCAAGGCGCGAGGAGTGGTTATTCCACGCGGGCGACGAGCAACGCGGCAGCGCGGCCGCAGAGTCGCTTCCCGTACGGGTTTCGACGCGCGGAATACATCGTTGCGAGCCATGCAAATGACCATGGGCATTCGACGCGGCTCGCGCCTCGTCTCCGAGCCTGTGCGATAGAAACGCGGCTCATGAGGATGTAAGAGATGGGTTCTAAGTTCAGTCACATCGATCAGGACAACCAGCCGACGATGGTCGATGTCAGTCATAAGAATGCGACCGACAGGGAGGCACATGCCAGGACGATCGTCGAATTTCCTGACGCAATTGCCGACCGGTTTGTTGACGGCGACATCCACACGGCCAAAGGGCCGGTGTTCGCGACGGCGATCGTCGCGGGCGTAATGGCATCGAAGAAAACCCATGAACTCATTCCATTTTGCCACTCGCTGGGTCTCGACAACTGCAAAATCACGATAGAGATGGACGACAAGCGTCGTGTCGTCATCAATTGTCATTGCAAGGTCCACCACAAGACCGGCGTGGAAATGGAAGCCCTGACCGGCGCATCGATCGCGGCGCTGACGGTCTATGACATGTGCAAGGCCCTGTCTCACGACATTGTCATCGGCCAGACGCGGCTGGTATCGAAGACCGGTGGCAAAAAGGATTTCCACCACCATGGCGAGTGAACAAATTTATGGCCTGGTGCTTGCAGGCGGCCAAAGCAAACGAATGGGCCACGATAAGGCACTCATTCGCGTCAATGATGAAACACAGCTGAGCCGGGCCGTAAAATTGCTCGAGTCATTTCTGGATCGGGTATATGTATCCACACGCGCAGATCAGCAGGACGATTTCGAACGCAAGAAGTTTCAGCGGATCATCGATCGTTACGAAAAGCTCGGGCCGATTGCCGGCATACTGTCCGCTATGAAAGAACACAGCGATGTCGGCTGGCTGGTGCTTGCCTGCGATCTGCCGAACATCGACGAGACCACAATCCGTTTTCTGCTCGAAAATAAGTCCGGAGATCAGCCGTTTAGTGCATACAGGAGCAGCACCGATGGGCTGCCGGAACCACTCTGTGCCTATTATGCCGCCGGCAGTGAATTCATCATCCAAGCGTTCATCGACGATGGCATAATTTGTCCAAGAAAGGTGCTAATACGCTCGGATACGCGCCTGCTTGATCAACCAAACCCCGATGCCCTCGATAACATCAACACGCCCGAAGACCTGGCCAGGACAGGACTCAGAATCGCGTCATGAGCAAGTCCATCACAGTACGCTACTTCGCGATCTTCCGTGAGCAGGCTGGACGGGATGAGGAGAGCGTTACGCTCGACGTGGAGACTGCGGGCGACGTATTCGAACAACTAAGGGATCGGCACAAATCAGCCGAACCGCAGGGGCACTGCAAAGTCGCAATAAACGATGAAATGGCGGACTGGAATACAGCCGTCAACGATGGTGACACCGTACTCCTGTTTCCACCCGTAGCCGGTGGCTGATGTGATCAGGATGACCGACAAGCCCATCGACCCGGACGCTTGTCGGCGCGAGCTCTTCGACCCCGGTGCCGGTGCCTACGCCGGATTTGAAGGCTGGATCAGAAACGAGAACGACGGCCATGTGGTCGAGCGACTCGAATATGAATCGTACGAACCCCTGGCCGTCAGCGAGGGCGAGAAAGTCATTGCCGAGGCCCGGGCGAAGTTCCCAATCCTTCATGCGCACTGCGTCCACCGTACCGGCATGCTCGAAATTGGAGAATGCGCAGTCTGGGTCGGCGTATCGTCTGCGCACAGGGACGAGGCATTCAATGCCTGCCGTTTCATTATCGACCAGGTAAAAGTGCGTTTACCGATCTGGAAAAAAGAACACTACGCCGACGGCAATTCAGGCTGGGTCAATTGCGAACGATGCGCAGAGCATGCGCATCCTTCTGCGGTTTTGCTTTAGGTTGACCGCAGCTTCTCCAGGTCCTCGGGTGTATCGATATCAGCGGCTGCCGCGTCGAGCGTATATCCTCGCACGGTCTCCTGCCTGTCGCGCAAGAACGAGCGTGCTCCCTGATCGCCCTCGAGCTTCATCAGGCTGCCGAAACAATGTGCCGGAAAAATAACCGGCGGACCCTGAACACCGGCGTACTCGCTGACGACGATATCGCTGGGCGCTTTGCGCCATTCACCGATGAGTGACTTCAAATGTCCCGCTGTAATCAGCGGTTGATCGACCATCAAGAGCAAAACAGCGTCCGCCGTATGCGCGACTGATCTGACGCCGCAAGCGATCGAACTCGCCATGCCGGATTCATATTGATCGTTGCGCACGAAAAATCCAGGTCGAGGCTCACAAGCTGCCGATACTCTCTCCCAGTCGCTTCCCAGCACCAGGATCGAGCAATCGCCACAGACAGCTCTGGCAAGACGAACGGCACGACCAACCAGTGTCTCGTTGTCCCAGTGAGCGAGTTGCTTGGTCGAACCGAAGCGAATGCTTTCGCCCGCCGCGAGGATGATCGCAAATGTTGAGTGCTCAGGCATCGGTAAGAGTATAAGTGTGCAGCATTCTTCAGTCTGTCCGAACTGCAGAAACAAAGGCTTTTATCTCCTCCTGGGCATGGCTCTGCAATATAACGAGCCAGCAAAACTTGCCCTGATCCCGGCATCTGTGTATCTCTTGTCTGGCAAAGAATGTGCGACAACGGCGCTCCGAATCAAGGAAAAACGCCGCAAATCCATAAGGGAGCCCATATTGCACCTGATCAAGTCAATCGAAGATGCGAAAGCGCTGGAAGGCAAGGAAGTCGGCCTGTCCGACTGGGTCCAGATTGACCAGCAGAAAATAGACCGCTTCGCCAAAGCGACCGGAGATTTTCAATGGATCCATGTCGATGTCGAGCGGGCAGAGAAGGAGTTGCCCAATGGCAAGACCATCGCTCACGGTTATTTCACGCTTGCGCTCATTCCCGCGCTGACCGTTGACTTCATTAAGGTCGAAAATCTTGCGCGTGCGATCAATTTCGGCTGTAACAAGATTCGTTTCTACAGCCCGGTGCCCGTCGGCAGCCGGGTTCGATGCCGCGTCACTGTCGTACGAGCCAGAAAACGATCCGGAGTACTGCATCTGTTGAGTCAGGTCAGGGTCGAAGTCGAAGGCGTGCATAAGCCGGCTTGCATCGCCGAGACGATCA
>Ga0209980_10002097_pt1 | contig 10914 bp, 10 predicted proteins | sample CR02metaG_FD_183611 | JGI IMG/M metagenome (GOLD analysis project Ga0209980, IMG submission 183611) | Deep subsurface microbial communities from Mariana Trench to uncover new lineages of life (NeLLi) - CR02 metaG (SPAdes) (version 2) | ecosystem: Environmental > Aquatic > Marine > Ocean trench... | reverse complement strand
GATGAGGCCGGAAAGGGGGCCCTGCCAGCGCGCCTCGACCGCCCGCGCCATGGCGGCCGAGACCTTGCCGGCGCCAAGCACGACGGTCCGGCCCCGGGGGGCCTCGGGCAGATGGGGCGGGATGCAGCGCATGGGATCGACCGCCCCGATGGCGGCATCGAAGAGGATGCGCAAAAGACGCGCATGGGCCTGATGAGAAGCGGAGGGTCCCCCGGCGCTCAACGGCGGGCCCGGTCGGAGTGGGTTGGCGCCGCCAACGGCGGCTTTGTCCCGGCGCGGCGGGTGATCTGGTACATGACGCCGACAGATTAAGGCTCGGCTTCTGCGGGGACAAGCCCGGGCTCGGCGTCGATAGCGACGAAGGGCTCGCCGCCAAAACCGCCGATGGGCGCGCCTACGCGCCGGTCGAGGGTCGGACGACGGCGCCATGTGGAACCGGTAGGTGGGGTGGAACTGGTAAGTGTACGGCGCTTGGCTATAGATTAGGGCGATAGATTAGAGGGACGAAATTTCGGCGCCGGCGCCGCTTAAGCCTGGTTTGAATGTGGGGAGGCGAACCGATGAAATTGCTCCGTTACGGCCCGCCGGGGGAGGAGAAGCCGGGGATCTTGGATGGCGGCGGCGCCATCCGCGACTTATCCGGCCACGTCGGGGACATCACCGGCGAGACCATCGGCGCGGAAACGCTGGCGCGCCTGCGCGGGATCGACCCGGCGTCCCTACCCAAAGTCGCCGGCCGGCCGCGGATCGGCCCTTGCGTCGGCAATGTCGGCAAGTTCGTCGCCATCGGGCTGAATTACTCCGATCACGCCAAGGAGGCGGGGATGGCGATCCCCGATGAGCCGCTCATTTTCACCAAGGCGACGAGCTCGATCTCGGGGCCGGACGATGCCATCGTCATGCCGCGCGGCGCCTCCAAGGTGGACTGGGAGGTCGAGCTCGGAATCGTCATCGGCGGACACGCGAAATATGTCGATGAGGTCGAGGCGCTCGGCGCCATCGCCGGCTACTGCGTCGTCAACGACGTCAGCGAACGCGCCTTTCAGCTCGAGACCTCGGGCCAGTGGGTCAAGGGCAAGAGCGCCGATACCTTCGGCCCCATCGGCCCGTGGCTGGTGACGGCGGACGAGGTTCCGGAACCCCAGAACCTCCATCTCTGGCTCGAGGTCAATGGCGAGCGCGCCCAGGACGGCTCGACCCGGACGATGATCTTCCCCGTCCCCTATCTGGTGAGCTTCGTCAGCCGCTTCATGTCGCTCCAGCCCGGCGACATCATCACCACCGGCACGCCGCCAGGGGTCGGCCACGGGCGCTCCCCGCCGGCCTATCTCAACCCCGGCGACATCATCACCCTATCCGTCGAGGGCCTCGGCACCCAGCGCCAGGAGGTCCTCGCGGCTTATTGATTACCCTCACCCCGATGGCGGGCCCTTGAGCTCGACGGTGTTGCCGTCGGGGTCCTCGATGTAGAGGGAAGGGCCGTTGCCCTCGGCGCCGTAGCGGGTCTTGAGCTCCCCCGTGGCGATGCCGTGGGCCTCGAGATGGGCGCGGATGGCGGCTTCGTCGAAGGGTTCGATGCGGAGCGCGAAGTGGTCCATGTTGGCGCCCTCCCTGTCCTTCTCAGGCGCCTCGATGAGGTCGATGAGCGAGCGCCCGGCGCGGAGCTGCACCAGGCCGAACTTCTCGCTCCGCCGTTCCACCTTGGCGCCGAGCACGCCCTCGTAGAAGGCGATGGCGCGCTCCAGATCGGCGACGCGCAGGACCACGTGGTCGATGCCCAATATCTCGAACGTCATGATGGTTCCTCCTTGATCGGCGAGGCCATGCTACCGAGCGCCGCCATGCAAGGCAACCGGTGGGGGAGGTTTCAGAGGCCGAGGACCGCCTGATAGGCGAAGCCGACGATGAGCGATCCCGCCAGCCCGAGCGCCAGGTACCACAGGAACACGGGCCGCTTGACCAGCGCGAACACCGCCATCGCCGCCGGGATCGACGTCACCCCGCCGGCGACCATGAAGGCCAGCGCCGCGCCCAACCCCATGCCCATGTTCACCAGCGCGGCCACCGTCGGGATGGCGGCATAGCCGTTGAGATAGGCCGGCACGCCGACGGCGACGCTCGCCGGCACCACCCACCAGCGATCGGACCCCAACCACTCCGACACGGTGTCGGCCGGGAGGTAGGCCAGCATCAGGCTCTCGACGATGAAGGCCAGCGTCAGCCACTTGAACAGGAACCCGCCGCTGATGAGCGCCTCGCTCCGGAAGATCTTGCGGCGCTTCGGTTGGCGCCAGAAGGCCCAGACGGTCCCCGACGCCGGCGCCAGTGCCGGCGTCTGGCAGGAGCCGGCCCCGCCGCGCCCGGCCTTCAGCGGTTGGGCGAAGGCGGGCCGGCGGGCCAATACCTGGGTCGCGAACCCGGCGCCGAGCCCCATGAAAATCGCCGCCAAGGCCCGGGCGGTGGCGAAGGGGAGATCGAAGACGGCAATGGTGAGGATGAACATCTCCGGGCTCATCAGCGGCGAGGAGATCCAGAACGCCATCACCGGGGCGACGGGCACGCCGGCGGCGAGCAGCCCGGCGACGATGGGGATGACGCCACAGGAGCAAAAGGGCGAGAGCGCGCCGAACAAGGCCGCCGCCGTGATCATGATGGCCTGGCGTCCCTTGAAGACGTCGGCGATCTGCCGGTCGGCGCCGGTGGCCTTGGCGGTCGCGGCGATGACCACGGAGAAGGTCAGGAACGGCGCGATCGAGGTGAGCGCCCCGAGGGTGAAACTCAAACTGGCGCCCGCCTGGGCCGGCACGGTCAGCGCCAGCGCGGCGATGATGCCAAGGGCGGTCAGCACCACCCGGTCGGCGCGCTTCAGCGTCCCGCCCATGTGGCGAAGGGCCATCGTCACTTCGGTCATCTCGGCGCCCCTTCCTGACTCTGACCCGACCGCGCCGCCACGGCGGCGGCGGTGTGCGGCACGCCCTTGCAGCATTCATCGGTCAGCATCGCCACCAGCGCCTTGAGGAGATCGTAGTTGGGCGTGCAGCAGAGAACCCGGCCCCGGCGGCGCTTGCGGATCAGCCCGGCGCTGGCGAGATGGAGGATGTGGTGCGACAGCGTCGAGGCGGCGATGGAGAGATGGGCCTTGAGCGCGCCGACGCTGAGCCCGTCGGGGCCGGCGCGCACGAGCAGGCGGATGATCTCGAGGCGGATCGGATTGCCCAGCTTGTCGAGACAGTTGGCGGCATGATCGAGTTCCATAGGCTTAATCTAGGCCCCGCCCGGCCTATTGTCAACGATAATTCTAGAATTATCGAATTATCGACACCCCAGCGGCCCGCGCGGCGCCCGGCTCCGGCACCGCCGCCCCGCCCGGCTCCGGCACCGCCGCCCCGCCCCTGGCGTTTGCCGAACCCGTCGCGATGGCCGGGGGCCGTATCGGCGCCGGTGCCGGCGCGTCCCGCGCCCGACTCCTCGAAGGATGTCATGGATTTCGAAGGAGGCGGCGTCAGGGTTTGGCCTTGAACGCGCGGGCCAGGGCCTCGGCCTCGGCGATGTCGGTGGCGCTCATGACCTTGGCGATTTCGTCCCGGCGCCCGGCCGACCAGGTGCTGCCCTGGGCGGCGGCGAGGCTCAGCCACAGATAAGCCATAACGTAATCCCGCCTGACCCCGCGCCCGGCGGCGTAGAGGTCGCCCAAATTCATCCGCGCCGCCATCAGGCCGCGCTTGGCGGCGCGCCGGTACCACACCGCCGCTTGCGCCGCGCTCCTCTCGACGCCGAGGCCCTGGAGATAAAGACCGGCGATCGCCGCCTCGGCCTCGGCGTCGCCCCGCCGGGCGAGATCGGACCACACGGAATAGGCGGCGGCGTAATCGCCGGCGTCATAGGCGCTCAGCCCGTCGGCGAAGCCTTCCGCCCGGAGCTCGGGCGCCAAGGCGAGGGTGGTGGCGAGCCAGATCGTCAACAGGGTCCGCTTCATGGAAAATCCCGATCCGTCCGTTCCAGCCCGACTGTAGCGCCGGGCGTCATCACGGATGGCACACAATCGCGTGAGGCCCGGGCGCGTGAGGCCCGGGACCGGCCTTGGCCATCGGGGCTCGTGGGGCTTGACGAAGCGAGGTCCGCCGGGCGACGATGAGAATGGTTCGCAACCAGGCCGGTCGATTAGATCAGATAAGACAGCGTTCGGGAGGCGCGCCCGGTGGCGGCAGAGCCGCCCGATCCATTGCCCTATCGACCCCCGCAGTATGGATTCCGGTCTTCCCCGGGATGCGCCGGCCCTTTACCATGAACGGCGGAAAGGATCCGTCAATATGAGCCGAAAACTCGGTCTTGGTTTGCTGTTTTTGCTGATCTTTGCCGGCAATGCCGTGGCCAAGGACTTCGTCTTTACCGCCATCCCGGACGAGGACGAGACCCGCCTGGCTCAGCGCTTCGACAAGGTGGCGGCCTATCTGGCCAAGGAGTTGGGGGTTCCCGTGCGTTTTATCCCGGTCAAATCCTACGCCGCCGCGGTGACGGCGTTTCGCAACAACCAGGTGCAGCTCGCCTGGTTCGGCGGCCTCTCGGGCGTCAGGGCGCGGCGCCTGGTGCCGGGATCGAAGGCGTTGGCCCAGGGTCAAGAGGACCGGTTTTTCACCACCTTTTTCATCGCCCACGCCAGCACCGGCCTGAAACCGGGCGAGGCTTTCCCCGAGAAGATCGCCGGGCTGACCTTCACCTTCGGCTCCAAGGGCTCGACCTCGGGGCGGCTGATGCCGGAGTTCCATATCCGCAAGTGGTTCTCCAAGGCGCCATCGGAGGTGTTCTCCCGGGTCGGGTTCAGCGGCAATCACTCGCGCACCATCGCCTTGGTGCAGAGCGGCGCCTATCTCGTCGGCGCCGTCAATTTCAAGGTCTGGGAGAACGAGATGAAGGCCGGGCGCATCGATCCCGACAAGGTAAGGGTGGTGTGGAAGACGCCGCCCTATCCCGACTATCACTGGACCATCCGCGGCGACGCCGATCGGGCGTTCGGGGCCGGCTTTTCGGCGCGGGTGAAGCGCGCGCTCCTCGGCATCAAGGATCCGGCCCTGCTCGCCTCCTTTCCGCGCAAGAGCTTCGTACCGGCGAAGAATTCGGACTACGAGCCGATCCTCGAGATCGGCAAGTCCATCGGTCTGATAGATTGAGCCATGTTCGACCTCGATAAGGCCAGCGCGAGTTACAACGGCCGGGTCGTTTTGCGGGATATCTCGCTGACGGTCCGGCCGGGCGAGCGGGTGGCGCTGGTGGGCGAGAGCGGCGCCGGCAAGTCGACGCTGCTCAACCTCCTCTACCAACAGCACCAGGCGAGAGCGGCCCTGATCCCCCAGGACCCGGCGCTGGTGTGGACGCTGTCGGTGTTTCACAACGTCTATATCGGTTCTCTGCACCGGCACAAATCCCTCTACAACCTCCTCAACCTCGTCCGTCCCCGAGCCCGTGAGGTCGAAAGGGTCCGCCCGGTCCTCCGACGCCTCGGCCTCGAGGACAAGATATTCACCCCCGCCGGCGAGCTTTCCGGCGGCCAGCGCCAGCGCACCGCGGTGGGACGCGCGCTCTATCAGGGACGCGACGTCCTGCTCGGCGATGAGCCGGTCTCGGCGGTGGACGTACACCAGGCCCGCGCAGTGTTGACGGCGATCAACGAGGCCCACGACACCGTCATCCTCGCCATGCACGACGTCGATCTGGCGCTCGCCTTCACCGATCGCGTCATCGGCCTCAAGGGCGGGCATATCGCGCTTGATCAGCCAACCTCGGGACTCAAGCAATCGGACCTCGATTCCCTCTACACGAACTGAAGATGGAGCGTTCGGGCGCGTTCAAGACTTCCCTCGCCTTCATCGGCGTGGCGATCGTCTGCCTTCTCATCGCCGACATCGAGATATCGACGCTCGATCCGTGGCGCGAGATGGGGCGGATGGCGCTCGGCGTCGTCACCCCCAATTTCCTCGCCGTCGGGCAGTTGGGCGAGGCGCTCGCCAAGACCGTGGCCTTCGCCTTCCTCGGCGTCGCCCTTGGCGGCGTCGTCGGCTTCGCCTCGGCGCTCCTCTTTCATTTCGGCCCGGTGCGTTGGCTGTCGGCCTTCGTCCGCGCCATCCACGAGCTGTTCTGGGCCCTGATCTTCCTGCAAATTTTCGGCCTGACCCCGTTGACCGGCATCCTCGCCATCGCCATCCCCTATAGCGGCATCTTCGCCAAGGTCTATTCGGAGATACTGGAAGAGGCCGATCCGAGACCCCTGGCGGCGGTGCCCCATGGCGCTTCCCCCGCCGCCGCCTTCTTCTACGCCCGTCTGCCCGACGCCTGGGTCCACATCAAGAGCTACACCCTCTACCGCCTCGAATGCGGGCTGCGCTCGAGCGCCATACTCGGTTTCGTCGGCCTGCCGACGCTTGGCTTCTATCTCGAATCCGCCTTCAGGCAGGGCCATTACTCCGAGGTCTCGGCGCTGTTGATCCTGTTCTATGTGCTGATCGCATCGCTGAGGCTATGGGTGAGGGCCAGGCTGGTACCGCTTTATCTTTTGGCGGCGCCGTTCTTCCTTGGCCCCGGCGCCGAGATTTCGCTTGCCAACATCACCCGCTTTTTCACCCAAGACATCGTTCCCTATCCCATAAGGGCGGCGGAAACGCTGGATTTCGCCGCGCTTAGCGCATGGGCGGACTGGATGTGGCAGATCTTCACCACCCAGGCGCTCTGGGGCATCGCCGCGACCCTGATCCTGACCCAGATCGCCCTGGTCGCCTCGGGCGCCCTGGCGCTGGTGTTCTTCCCGCTGATCTCGCGCCGCTTCTTCGGCCGTTTCGGGCGCACTCTCGGCCACGGTTTCCTGATCGTCACCCGCTCGACGCCTGAATACATCCTCGCCTATCTGTTCCTGCAGTTCTGGGGGCCGAGCATGCTGCCGGCGATCGTCGCGCTGGCGCTTCACAACGGCGCCGTCATCGGCCATCTCATCGGGCGTCACGTCGACGAGATCCCCTTGAGGCCCGACGCGCCTAAGGGCCTCAACCTTTATGCCTATGAGGTGCTGCCGAGGGTCTACGGCCAGTTCCTCGCCTTCCTGTTCTACCGCTGGGAGGTGATCCTGCGGGAAACCGCCATCCTCGGCATCCTCGGCATCCTGACGCTCGGTTTCTACGTCGATTCCGCCATCGCCGACATCCGCATGGACCGGGCGGTTTTCTTGATCATCATCACCGCCTTCCTTAACATCGGCGTCGATGCCCTTTCGCGCGCCATTCGCGCGAAGATCCGCCTCACCACCACTCCGGAACGGACCTAACCGGTCCGGTACCTGGCACGAGAAAGACGATGAAGAAGGCGACGGTTCCGGTGCTCAAGGATTTGGTGCTGCTCGGCGGCGGCCACAGCCATATCGCCGTGCTCAAGCGCTTCGGCATGCGGCCCATCCCCGGGGTGCGCCTGACCTTGATCTGCCGGGATACCCACGCGCCCTATTCGGGCATGCTGCCGGGCCTGATCGCCGGGCATTACGGCTTCGATGACGCCCATATCGACCTCGGGCCGCTGGCCCGCTTCGCCGGCGCCCAGTTCTTTCATGACGAGGCCATCGGCCTCGATGCCGCCAACAGGCGGGTGCTGTGCCGCGACCGCCCGCCGGTGGCCTACGATCTGCTGTCGATCAACATCGGCGCGACCCCCAACACCGCCCAGGTGCCGGGCGCGGCCGAGCACGCGGTGGCGGTCAAGCCCATCGACCGCTTCGTCGCCCACTGGCATGATTTGGCGGCGCGGGTGCTCGGCCGCAAAGACGCGGTCAGGATCGGCGTCGTCGGCGCCGGCGCCGGCGGGGTCGAACTTCTGCTCAGTGTCCGCCACCGCCTCGGCCGGATGCTGGCGCAAGCGGGGCGGACCGGCGCCGATCCCGAATATCATCTGATCACCGACACCGATGAAATATTGCCGACCCACAATCGGCGGATGCGCCGCAAGTTCACCCGCATCCTCTCCGAGCGCGGCGTCCAGGTGCATACCGGGCATAGGGTGGCGCGGGTCGATGCCGGGCGATTGCGTTGCCAGGACGGGTCCGACATCGCGCTGGATGAGATCCTCTGGGTGACCATGGCGGGCGCGGCGCCCTGGCTCGCGGAGACCGGCCTGGCGCTCGACGACGCCGGCTTCATCCGCGTCGCCGATACGCTGCGCTCCGTTTCCCATCCGGACGTGTTCGCCGCCGGCGACGTCGCCTCCGTCGTCAACCATCCCCGCGAGAAGGCGGGCGTCTTCGCCGTCCGCCAGGGTCCGCCCCTTGCGCGCAATCTCCGCCGCGTCCTCTTGGGCAAGGAACCGAAACCCTTCACCCCCCAGCGCAAGTATCTGAGCCTGATCGGCACCGGCGAGAAATACGCCGTCGCTTCGCGCGCCAACTGGTCGGTCGAGGGCCGATGGGTGTGGTTTTGGAAGGAGTGGATCGACAGGCGCTTCATGCGCAAATTCAACGAGTTGCCGGAGATGGAGGAAGAAGAGGCGACCGGGATCGCTAGGGGCCTCGCCGACGAGGAGGTGATCAAGGAGATCTCCAATATCGCCATGCGGTGTGGCGGCTGCGGCGCCAAGGTCGGCGCCAACGTGCTGGAGCGCGCGCTCGGGCGGCTCTCACCGGTCAAGCGCGACGACGTCCTGATCGGGCTTCACGAGCCCGATGACGCCGCCGTCGTCGAGGTGCCCGACGGCAAGGTCATGGTCCACACCGTCGATTTCTTCCGATCGTTTGTCGACGACGCCTACGTCTTCGGCCAGGTCGCGGCCAACCATGCGCTCGGCGACATCTTCGCCATGGGAGCCGAGCCCCAATCGGCGCTGGCCATCGCCACCGTGCCCTATGGCGTCGAGGCGAAGGTCGAGGAGGAGCTTTCGCAGATGATGGCGGGGGCGCTCAAGGTCCTGGACGGGGCCAATACGGCGCTGGTCGGCGGCCACACCAGCGAGGGGGCGGAGCTCGCGTTGGGCTTTTCGATCAACGGCCTCGCCGATCGCGACCGGATCATGCGCAAGGGCGGCATGACGCCCGGCGATAAGCTGATCCTCACCAAGGCGCTCGGCACCGGCACGCTGTTCGCCGCCGACATGCGGCTCAAGGCCAAGGGCAGGTGGATCGAAGGCGCGCTTCGCTCGATGCTGCAATCCAACGAAGACGGCGCCAGGTGCCTGTTCGCCAGCGGCGCCAGCGCCTGCACCGACGTCACCGGCTTCGGCTTGCTCGGCCATCTGGTGGAGATGATCCGCGCGTCCGGCGTCGATGTCGCGCTAGAGCTATCGTCGCTCCCCATCCTCGACGGCGCCCTCGAGACGGTCCAAAGCGGCATCTTCTCATCGCTCCAGCCCGAGAACGTGCGCCTGCGCCGGGCGATCCGCGATATCGAAGGCGCGTCTGCGCACCCGCTCTATCCCCTGATCTTCGATCCCCAGACCGCCGGCGGCCTGTTGGCGAGCGTACCGGCGGCAAACGCCCGGGCCTGCGTCGGCGAACTCAAGCGCCTCGGCTACGAGCACGCCACCATCATCGGCGAGGTCGCCGCCGAGACCGACGCGCTCGAGCCGGTGACGTTGATTGCTTGAGCCGGATGGCTGAAGATTTCGCGCGGAAGTTACTTCCACCCGGCGCGGGCGCGGGCGGCCCTGGCTCCGCCGGAGGCTTCGCCGAGGCGAGAGGCGTCGCTTTGGACAATCTTGCCCCTCGGGGCCGGTTCCAGTTAAAGTAGACAGCCGTAAAGCGTCGTCCGTTCAGTTGCGCTCTGGAAACAGGGGGGAACGCGCAATGCCGGTACGTAGCTTCACCCTATCAGTTCTGGCAGTTCTGTGGCTCTGGCCCGCAACCGCGTTCGCGCAGGTCGAGCAGTGGCGAAGCCACATGGACGCGGCAACCACGGCGTACCGGCAAGGTAACTACCCGGAGGCCGAGAATCAGCTAGTGGCCGCCGTCGAGGAGGCGGAAAGGTTGGCGCCGCCGGACCTACCCGTCGGTGTGAGCATCATGGCTCTCGCAGGAGTGTATGATGCACAGGGCCGCTACGCCGAGGCCGAGCCGCTCCATAAGCGCGCGCTGGCGATTGCGGAGAAGGCCTTAGGCGCCGAGCATCCCCTCGTGGCCCAGAGCCTCAACGGCTTGGCACTGGTCTACCGTGCCCAGGGCCGCTACGCCGAGGCCGAGCACCTCCACAAGCGGGCACTGGCGATCCGGGAGAAGGCTTTAGGCGCCGAGCATCCCCTCGTGGCCCAGAGCCTCAACAACCTGGCGGTGCTCTACCGCGCCCAGGGCCGCTACGCCGAGGCCGAGCCGCTCCACAAGCACTCTCTGGCGATCCGGGAGAAGGCCCTGGGATCGGAGAATCCCGGCGTGGCCCAGAGCCTCAACAACCTGGCGGTGCTCTACGAGGCCCAGGGCAAATACGCCGAGGCCGAGCCGCTGTATAAGCGCTCGCTGGCGATCCGGGAGAAGGCCCTGGGGCCGGAGCACCCCGACCTGGCTCAGAGCCTGGAGAACTACGCCGCCCTGCTACGCAAGACCGGACGCGGCGAGGAGGCGGCGAAGCTGGAAGCCCGGGCCAAGGCGATCCGCGCCAAGCACGCCAGGGAGAACCCGACGAAGTGACATAGATTCTGTCGCCAGTGCTCGAGTTTCCAAAGCGAACGAATCGTTAGCTTCGGGGCGCCGGGGACACTCACCGGACTTCGCGCAAAAGCTTCCGCCACGCCGCCACCTCGCGCTTGGGCGTGAACAGGCGCGCGCGCGCCTTGCACGCCCGGGCGAGGGAGGCGAGGAAACCGGCGTCAACTTCTGCGCGCCGGAGTACGCGGGCCAGGGCGCTGGCGTCCCCCACCGGGTAGTAACCGGGATAATCGGCCCCCAACAGCCCGACCGAGCCG
>Ga0209980_10002095_pt1 | contig 10919 bp, 9 predicted proteins | sample CR02metaG_FD_183611 | JGI IMG/M metagenome (GOLD analysis project Ga0209980, IMG submission 183611) | Deep subsurface microbial communities from Mariana Trench to uncover new lineages of life (NeLLi) - CR02 metaG (SPAdes) (version 2) | ecosystem: Environmental > Aquatic > Marine > Ocean trench >... | reverse complement strand
CACCCTTGCCCGGGCGATGCCCGGCCCGGAGCGCCGACGCCGATTTCCGCGATCCCTTAGGCGGAGCCGGGGGTTTAACCCGGCGGGTGGTTTGTTCGCTCATGGGGCACGCCCCGGATTCTTGCTCAATTAATATTCAAACGTTTGTTTGAAATTAGAACAAAACCGCTCCCAAGACAAGGCCAGTGTTTCCCTTGCATGCGCGCCAAGAGGTTGCATTACCTCTCCCTGGGCGACTACCCTGCCCTGGCCCCGAACACCTCGACCCCCTGTTCCCCGCCAAGGGAAATGGACGCCATGGTTCATCACGGGTCCGAGGCCCGGGGAACCACAGACCGTAAAGGAAACATCGTGTCCGATCCTCAAGACCCACCGACGTCCGGCCCGGTACCCGATGGTGCTGCCGGCACAACGGCGCCGGGGGCAGACGGCGCCGCCACACCGGTCGCGGAAAACCGCTTCAGCTTCGACGGCGATAACGCCGATATCTGGCCGATGACGTTGCGCATCGCCGTGCTCAACCTGGTCACCCTGTTCTTCTACCGGTTCTGGGGCCGCACCAGGGTGCGCCAATACCTGTGGGGGCGAACCGCCTTCCTGGGCGACCGCCTCACCTACACCGGAACCGGCAAGGAGATGTTCATCGGCTTCCTCATCGTCTTTTTCCTGATCCTCTTGCCCATTTTCGGGGCCTCGTTCTATGTCGCGTACTACTGGAGCGACGATGAGGGTGTCCAGAACGTGTTCTTCTATTCCCTCGGCGCTGTGACCTACTTTCTGTTCTACCTGGCTTCCTACCGGGCGCTGCGCTACCGGTTGAGCCGCACCAATTGGCGGGGTATCCGCGGCACCCAATCGGGCTCGGCCCTGGCCTATGCCTCCAAGGCCTTTGGCTGGCTCCTACTGACGCCGTTCTCCCTGGGCCTGCTTTACCCCCTTCAAAGCATTTCGCTGACCGGCACCAAGCTGAACAACGCCTGGTTCGGGGACCGCAAGTTCGCTTTCGAAGGCAAGGGCAAGAGCGGCATGCTCTATGGCCCCTACATGCGGGCCTGGCTGGGATACATTTTCAAGCCCATGGCCATATTTATCCCGTTCATGCTTCTGTTCTTCGGGGCCATATTCTTGAGCCAGCAGTCCGGGCAAGAATTGGCCCCGAACAAAATGATTCCGGTCATGATGATCGGCTCGGTTTTAGTCGCCCTTGGCGTGTTGCGGACCTACGCCCGCTACAAGGCGCGGGAACTTGCCATCATGGCGCCCTGGATCAGCTATGGCGGCCTTCATTTCCGGTTCGACGCGGACCACAACCAACTGTTCCGGCTGATGTTCGGCAACATGCTGATCACCTTCCTCACCCTCGGCTTCGGGCGCCCCTTCGCCCAGAAGCGCGCCTTCCGCTTCATCGCCCAACACCTTTCGGTCCTGGGCGAACCCGACCTTGATGATCTCGGCCAAAGCAAGGACAAGGGCCCGGGCATGGGCGAAGGGCTGGCAGACGCGTTCGATGCCGGCTCCATCTAGGCCAGGGAGGACGCGGGACCACGGTTCCTATTTCGACGGGCTGACGGCACAGCCCCATGCGGTCACCGTCAAGGTGCACTCCGGGGGCATCCATATCTATGGCGAGGGGGGAAAGTCCTTCGGGTTCTGGGGCTACGACGGCCTGCGCGCCGCGCCCGGCATCAGGACCGACACCGAGATCAACCTCATGCACTCCGAGAATCCCGACGCCCGCCTGGTGATCACCGATCCCGCCATTGTCGGGCAGCTCACCAACATGGCGCCACACATCTTCAAGCGCCGCGGGTCGCGCCGCGGCCTTGCTTACAGGCTGGTCCTGATCGCGCTGATCATCGGCATCATCGCCGGGTTGATATTCGTCGTGGTGCCGAAAACGGCGCATGTCATCGCCGGCGTCATCCCCGTGCAATGGGAATTGGCATGGGGCAGATCCATTCGAAATAAATTCACCGCAAAGACCAAGGTCTGTCGGGGCACGGCCGGCAAGGAAGCACTCGACGCCATGGTCGCCCGGCTTCTCCGGACCGGCCCGGTTCGCGCCAGCGAATACCACGTCACCGTCACGGTGATCAAATCGAAGACGCAAAACGCCTTCGCCACTATGGGCGGCCAAATCGTCGTCTTCTCGAAATTGATCGAGGAAATGGACGGGCCCGACGAATTGGCGGGGGTGCTGGCCCATGAAATCGCCCATGTCATCGCCCGCCATCCCCTGACCCACACCATCGAGGCCTTCACCGCCATGACCTTCGCCAACATGTTCGGCGGTGGCGCGTCGGACATCGGCGGTGCCCTGGTGGTCAGTTCCTACAGCCGCACCATGGAAGCGGAAGCCGACCGCATCGCTAGCAAAATTCTCCGCGAAGCGCGGGTTTCGCCCCGGGGCCTCGCCAAATTCTTTGAGCGTCTGCAAAAGGCCGCCAAAGGCGGCACAATTGGGGCACTCGCCATTTTCAGCACCCACCCCGCCCTGGCCGAGAGGGCCGCAAGGTTGCAGGGCCTGCGCCCGGCGCCGACCAGGCCGGCCCTCGGCCGCGGCCAATGGCGGGCGCTCCGACGAATCTGCGGTTAGCGGTCCCCTGGGTGGGTGAAATCATTGGCCCCGCCGCAGCTTTCCCCATATATAGGCGCAGCGTTCAAACACCGGCCCCCGATTTATCCATGGAACTTCGCAATATCGCCATCATCGCCCACGTGGATCATGGCAAGACCACGCTGGTGGATTGCCTGCTTCGGGAAACCGGCACCTTCCGCGCCGGCCAGAAGGTGGCCGAACAGGCGCTGGATTCCGGCGACATCGAACGCGAACGCGGCATCACCATCCTTGCCAAATGCACCTCGGTCGCCTGGCGCGATGTGCGCATCAACATCGTCGACACCCCGGGCCATGCCGATTTCGGCGGCGAGGTGGAACGGGTGCTGTCCATGGTCGATGGCGTCTTGCTGCTGGTGGACGCCGCCGAAGGGCCGATGCCGCAGACCAAGTTCGTGCTCGGAAAGGCGCTGGCGCTCGGCCTTCAGCCCATCGTCGTCGTCAACAAGACCGACCGTGCCGCCGCCCGCCCCTTCGAGGTCCAGGACCAGACCTTCGACCTGATGGCGGCGCTCGGCGCCAATGAGCACCAGCTCGATTTCCCGACCCTGTTCGCGTCGGCCAAGGAAGGCTGGGCGGCAGCGGACCCCGGCGGGGCGCGCGATTCCATGGCGCCCCTTCTCGACCTGATCCTCGACCATGTGCCCCCGCCCGAGGTGAACCGCCATGGCCCGTTCCGGGTGCTGGTGACGACCCTGGAATACGATCCCTATTTGGGCCGCGTCCTCACCGGCCGCATCAATGACGGCTCCTGCCGGATCAACTCACCCCTTCGCGCCATCGGCCGCGACGGCCACACCATCGAGGACGGCCGAGTGGTGCAGCTGCTGGCCTTCCGCGGCCTGGAACGCACCCCCATCAAAGAGGCCCACGCCGGCGATATCGTCGCCATCGCCGGGCTCGCCAAGGCCTCGGTGGCCGACACGCTCTGCGATCCCGCGGTCACCGAGCCGCTGACCGCCCAGCCCATCGACCCGCCGACCCTGGCCATGAGTTTTTCGGTGAACGATTCGCCGTTCGCCGGGGGCGACGGCGACAAGGTCACCTCGCGGCTGATCGGCGCGCGGCTAGCGCGGGAGGCCGAGGGCAATGTCGCCATCCGCGTGCGCGAGACCGGCGGCGGCGAATTCGAAGTGGCGGGCCGGGGCGAGTTGCAGATCGCCGTGCTGATCGAGATCATGCGCCGGGAGGGGTTCGAGCTTTCGGTGAGCCGCCCCCGGGTGCTGTTCCGGACCGACCCCGAAACCGGCAAGGTCACGGAGCCCATGGAAGAGGTGGTGATCGATGTCGACGAAGAATTCGCCGGCGCGGTGATCGAGAAACTGGGCCGGCGCCGAGCCGAGCTGGTGGATCACCGGCCCACCGGCGGCGCCAAGCAGCGCCTCACCTTCCATGCGCCCACCCGGTCCCTGATCGGCTATCACTCGGAATTCCTCACCGACACCAGGGGCACCGGGATCATGAACCGGGTCTTTCATGGCTATGCCCCCCACCAAGGCGAGATCGAGGGCCGCCATTCCGGCGTGCTGATCTCAAACAGCCAGGGGGCGACGGTGCCCTATGCGCTGTGGAACCTGGAAGAACGCGGCCGGCTCTTCGTCGGACCCGGCGAAGCCACCTATGCCGGCATGATCATCGGCGAACACAGCCGCGGCAACGATCTCGACGTCAACCCGCTCAGGACCAAGCAACTCACCAATATCCGCGCCGCGGGCAAGGATGAGGCGGTGGTCTTGACCCAGCCGGTGCGCTTTTCGCTGGAGCAAGCCATCGCCTATATCGACGACGACGAACTGGTGGAGGTGACGCCCAAAACCTTTCGCCTGAGAAAAAGGCTGCTCGGCATCAACGACCGCAAGCGCGCCGCACGCGCCAAGGCCGCGGGCTGAACGGCGTCCGGCCCCCGCGTCCCACCTCCACTATGGCGGGGTACGGCCCTTACCCGCCCCTCCAAGTTCGCCTTGGCGATGCCGGGGCCACGGCACTATAGTCGGGCCCATAAACCGGGGAGAAAGACATGATCAACATGAAGGGTCTAACCCATTTCACAATTCCCGTCACCGACCTGCAACGGTCGAAGGAATTCTACGTCGACACCCTGGGGTTCAAGTTCGAACGCGAGAACAAGCACATGGTGTTCGTGAGCTGCGAAGACGACTTTTTCGTGCTGACCGAATCCGAGAACCCCATCGACCCCAACCAGGGCGACAAGCACGAGATCCATACCGCGTTCTACGTCGATGCCGACGAATACGACCGGGCTATCGACTACCTCGCCGAGAAAGGCATCCGCATCATCAAGAAAGAGGAACGCCACGGCGACGCCAGCTTCACCGGACGCAGCCTCTATTTCCACGACCCCGACCGCAACGTGCTGGAACTCCACGATTCCGACAAGGGCTAGGGCAACTTCCGGCCGGATAATTCCCTGGCCTCAATGGAGCCCGTAGAGCCGGCTCGAATTGGCGCCGAGGATCTTGTCGATGCTCTGGCCGTTGACCGCGCCGCTTTCACGGATCATGCGCAGCGCCTCGATCTCGGCCGCGGTATCGGTGTGGCCGTAATCGGTCCCCACCACCAGGTTGTCGTCGCCGACCCGGCTGATGATATAGGGGATGTCGTCGGTCACCTCCACGGTGACATAGAAGTTGTTGGCCCCAAGGGGGTCCGGCTCCAGGCGCCGTCCCCTGCGCTTGAGCCGTTTTTCGACATCGATCAAGGCGTGGGGGATCCAGCTGGCACAGGCCTCGATGAAGCCCCAGCGCAGTTCGGGAAAGCGCTTGGGCACCTCATGGTCCAACAGGCCATGGAAAGAGGCGACCATGGACAATTTGAAGCGGGCGAAGTTATGGGGTTCCAGGAACTTGTTGTTGGTGACCGAACCGTTGCCGGCGTGGAAGGTGATGGCGAGGTCGAGCTCCTGGGCCATCTCATAGAGCGGGAAGAAGAAGGATTCGAAGGCCATGCGATCGCATTCATAGGGGCGCAGGAATACTGAAACCGCACCGTTTTCCTTACAAAACTCCAGTTCCTCGCGGATCCGGTGCATCGACCCCAACGGCACCATGGCCGCCCAATAAAGCCGGTCCGGCGCCTGTTGCCAGATCTCGGCGAGCCATTGATTGTAGGAATGGTAAAGCGCCAATTCGGCGGCCGCGTCGGTGGCGCAGGGCGACAGGAAGATGGTGGTGTAAAGGACCTGGATGTCGATCCCCAACTGGTCCATGTGATCGAGCCGCCGCTTGACGTCCGCCATTTCCCGGGATTCCACGGGCAGATCCTCAACGTTGATGTTGCGGTCGGCGGGCTGGATATTGGTTTCGAACATCCACCATTGTTTGGATACCGCGCCGCGGTTGGTCTGCCCGAAATCACCGCCGGTCTGCTGCAAGATCTTGGGCGCGTATTTGCGGTCTTCCTCGGACAGATAGGCCCAGGTCAGGTCGTTCTCGATGACATGGGAATCGGCGTCAATAACGGTCATCTGGTCCTCCTGGGGTGTCGTCCCCCTGATCCCGGTACCGGCTTTATATTACCCCCAACGGAGGCCCCGGAAAACGCCAAAGGCGGTCCCCGGGCGCGGGTTTTCGCGGGGCGCCGCGCGGGCCCGGCCAAGGGCTCCGGACGGGCCTGGTTTGAACCAGAAACTCCTTTATCTTTCAAAGGTCTATATAATATTCTTCAAGCGATAACTCGGCGCAATGGACCGGGACCGAGCGATGATTGCGGGCGGTCAGGCCGGTTGCGCCGGAGGTTGCCAGCCGATTGCAGATTTTGCTCCACCTTTGGCGGCAAAATGGATAATATCCGGCCAGTCAGTCACGCGCCGCGCATGGCACGGCGCCATTTCGAGAGCGGCGGCCCAACCTTCGACCCCCCCGACCAGGCCAATGGAGGCTTGGCCGCGTCGCGGCACGGCCTGCCTTGGGGATCACGGGAAGCACCAGAGGGATAGCCCTGAGAGGTATGGAAGCCTTTACGGAAAAATTCGGCATCGGACAGCCGGTCCGCAGGAAGGAAGACCAACGCCTGCTCATCGGTGGCGGCGTATACACCGACGACATCAACATCGAAGGTCAGGTTCATCTCGCGTTCCTGCGCGCGCCCTATGCCCACGCGCGCATCAACCACATCGATACCACGGCGGCGGCGCAGGCCCCCGGGGTGCTCGCCGTATTCACCGGCCGGGACCTAGAAAAGGATGGCGTCGGCCGGGTGGAGAGCAACATCAATCTCAAGCAGCTCGACGGCACGCCGATCTTCAGGACCCAGCGCCTGGCCCTGCCCACCGACAAGGTCCGGTTCGCCGGCGAACCGGTGGCCATGGTGGTGGCGGAAACCGCCTTCCAGGCCGCAGACGCGGTCGAGCTCATCATCTTCGACGCCGACCAACTTCCGGCGGTGGTGACGGCGCGGGCGGCGGGGGCCCAAGGCGCCGCCGTCCTCCACGACGAGCTGCCCGACAACTGCGCGCTTCATTGGCAGAACGATACGCCCGACGCCTATGACGCCGTCGCCGCCAAGGCTCATAAGATCGTCACCATCGCGCTCACCAACAACCGCGTGGTGCCGGTGCCCATGGAGCCCAAATGCTGCATCGCCGAGATGGATCCCGGGACCGGCCGCCTGACCATCTACGCCCCGTTCCAGGGCGGGCGTCGGATCCAGGGCGCGGTCGCGGACCTGCTGTTCGACGGCGAGCGCGATAAGGTGCGCCATGTCTCCGACAATACCGGCGGCGGCTTCGGCACCCGGTCCAAGATCTACCCGGAGATCATCGCCGTCTGTTACGCCGCCAAGTCGCTCGGCCGCACCGTGAAATGGCTGGGCGACCGTTCGGAGACCTTCGTCTCCGACCTTCACGGGCGCGATCAGGTCAATTCCGCCCAACTCGCCTTCGACGCGGACGGCAAGATCCTGGGCTATCGGCTGGAGACCCTGGTGAATATCGGCGCCTGGGTCACCGAAAACGGCGCCAGGCTTGCGATCGACGGCGGCGGGCGCATCGTCGGCGGGGCCTACGACATCCCCGTGCTCTACTATTCCTGCCGCAACATGATGACCAACACGGTTTCCACCGACACCTACCGCGGCGCTGGCCGGCCGGAAGCCAACTATATCGTCGAGCGGTTGATGGAGAAGGCCGCCCATGAACTGGGGATCGATCCCCAGGAACTGCGCCGGCGCAATTTCATCAAGACCTTCCCCTATACCACCCAGATGGGCATGAAGGTCGATTGCGGCGATTTCGCCGCCTGCATGGACATGGCGCTGGCGAACTCCGACTGGGCGGGGTTCGGGGCGCGGGCCCAGCGATCCCAGGCAGGGGGGAAACTGCGCGGCATCGGCCTCGCTTCTTTCCTGGAAGGCGCCGGCGGACGGCCCGAGGAGACCATGCGGGTGCAAATCCAGGAAGATGGCTCCGTCAACATCATCTGCGGCACCTTTTCCCATGGCCAGGGCCATGGCACGGTCTACTCCCAGATCGTCTCGGAGAAGATGGGGGTGCCGTTCACTGCCATCGACCTGATCCAGGGCGACACCGACACCGCGCCGGCCGGCGCTTCGGGGACCTACGGGTCTCGATCCTCGCAGATGGGCGGCGTCGCCATCATCCGCGCCTGCGACATCATCATCGAAAAGGGCAAGGTTATCGCCGGCCACCTGCTGCAGGCGGATACCGCCGAGGTCACTTTCGAGGCCGGAACCTTTTCCGCCAGGGGCGGGTCCGTCACCATGGCGGAGGTGGCCAAGGCGGCCCATGACACGCGCCGGCTGCCCGACGGCCTCCAGCCCGGGTTGGACGAGACCTATCACTACACCCGCGACGGCGGACGCGACGACCAAAGCTTCCCCAACGGGTGTCACATCTGCGAGGTCGAGGTGGACCCGGAAACCGGCGCGGTGGAGATGCTCGCCTATAGCGCGGCCGACGATTGCGGCACCGTTCTCAACCCCCTGATCGTCCATGGCCAGGTCCATGGCGGCGTCGCCCAGGGCATCGGCCAGGCATTGTGCGAACATACCGTTTACGACGAGGAAACGGGACAGCTCCTGACCGGCTCCTTCATGGATTACGGCATGCCCCGGGCCCATCACCTGTCCCATATGGCGGCGGAATTCAATCCGATCCCGTCCACCAACAACGAACTCGGCGTCAAGGGCGCCGGCGAGGCGGGGTGCTGCGGGGCGCCGCCCGCTTTCGTCAACGCCGTGCTCGACGCCTTGAGCTCGCTTGGCGTGAAACATCTCGACATGCCATTGACGCCCAACAATATTTGGCGTGCAATTCACCAGGCAAAGGCTGAAGGAGAAACTCACTGATGGATATGACCGGAGAACAGCGGATCGCCGCACCCAGGCAGGCGGTGTGGGACGCACTTAACGACGCCGACGCGTTGAAGGCCGCGCTTCCTGGCTGCGAAGAGGTGAACAAGATATCCGACACCGAATTCTCGGCCAAGCTCAAGCTCGTGGTGGGGCCCGTCAAGGCGCAATTTAGCGGCCAAGTGACCCTCAGCGACATCGACGCGCCCAACGGTTATACCTTGGCCGGCCAAGGATCGGGAGGGGCCGCCGGATTCGGCAAGGGCGAGGCCAAGGTCACGCTCACCGACGACGGTGAGGGAACGGTGATCAGCTATACCGTGCACGCCACGGTCGGCGGCAAGCTCGCGCAAATCGGCCAGCGCCTGATCGATGCCACGGCCAAGAAGATGGCCAGGCAGTTCTTCGAGAGCTTCGCCACCTATCTGGAGGCGGAAGGAGCCCCAGCCGGTGAAGCAGCCGCCCCACCGGCGGCGGCGGCCAAGGTCGCGGGTGGCCAGGGCCTGTTTTGGGGTATGATGGGGGTGGCCTTGGTCATCCTTTGGGTCGTCAATCATTAGGGGTGCGCCCAATCAAGGGTGGCGCCGAATCAAGGAGGGGAACCTTGTCAATCGAAGTCAGCATGAAGGTCAATGGGAAGCCGGTCTCGGCGGAGGTAGAACCGCGCACGCTTCTCGTCCAATACCTGAGGGAACACCTGGGCCTCACTGGAACCCATGTGGGGTGCGACACCTCCCAATGCGGATGTTGCAACATCCATCTCAACGGCGAATCGATCAAATCCTGCACCATCTTCGCGATCCAGTGCCAAGGGCAAGACGTCCTCACCATCGAAGGGCTGGCGGAAGAAGACGGCACGCTTCACCCCATGCAACAGGCCTTTTGGGAACATCACGGCCTGCAATGCGGGTTCTGCACGCCCGGCATGGTGATGGTGGCCTGCGATATTGCCCGGCGCCTTCCCGACGCCGATGAAAAGACCATCCGCCATGAATTGGAAGGCAATATCTGCCGCTGCACCGGCTACCAACATATCGTCGAAGCCATCGAGAGCGGCATCAAGGCCATGAACGCCAGGGGCTGAGCGGCGCAAGGGAGAAGCAGAGAATGTATGAATTCAACTACCACCGGCCCAAGACCCTGGACGAAGCCTCGCGCACGGCGAAGGAGGCCGAAGACGGCCAGGTGCTGGCCGGCGGCATGACCATGATCCCGTCCATGAAGCTGCGCCTGGCGTCCCCCAGCGACCTCGTGGACCTGGCCGATATCGACGGGTTGAAAGGCATTACCATCGGCCCCGACACCGTCACCATCGGCGCCATGACCCGGCATCACGACGTCCATACCTCACCCGACGTGCAAAAGGCCATCCCGGCCCTGGCGGCACTGGCCGGCGGCATCGGCGATCCCAGCGTGCGCCACCGCGGCACCATCGGCGGATCGGTGGCGAATTCCGATCCCGCGGCGGATTATCCGGCGGCGGTTCTGGGCCTCGATGCGACCGTGGAAACCAACACGCGCAAGATCGCCGCCGATGATTTCTTCACCGGCCTGTTCGAAACCGCCCTGGAAACCGGCGAAATCATCACCGCCGTCCATTTCAAGATCCCCGACGCCGCGGCCTATATGAAGTTCCCCCAGCCGGCCTCGGGCTTCGCCATGGTCGGTGCCTTCGTCGCCAAGTTCGGAGGCGAGTTCCGCCTCGCCGTCACCGGCGCCCAGGATTGCGTGTTCCGGATGACCGAGATGGAACAGGCGCTAGCGGCGAATTTCTCCCCCGACGCGGTCGCCGAGATCACCATCGCAGAGGACGACCTGTTGGCCGATATCCATTGCGGCGCCGATTACCGCGCCCATCTGGTCACCGTGATGGCCAAGCGCGCGGTCGCCCTAGCGGCGGGTTAGGGCATCATCCCCCGTGACCCTCGAGGTGTTCGGGGTGGTCCTTGTAGAGGTCGTCGATGAAGCCGGAATC
>Ga0209980_10002094_pt1 | contig 10921 bp, 11 predicted proteins | sample CR02metaG_FD_183611 | JGI IMG/M metagenome (GOLD analysis project Ga0209980, IMG submission 183611) | Deep subsurface microbial communities from Mariana Trench to uncover new lineages of life (NeLLi) - CR02 metaG (SPAdes) (version 2) | ecosystem: Environmental > Aquatic > Marine > Ocean trench... | reverse complement strand
GCAATGGTGCCGGCGAGCTCGACACCGGTCGGTCCGCCGCCGACGATGACAAAGCGCAGCAAGCGCTTCTTTTCTTCGTCATTTTCAGTCATCTCAGCCCGTTCAAAAGCCGTGAGAATGCGTCGGCGAATATGTGTCGCGTCGTCAATGCTCTTCAGGCCCGGCGCTATCGTTGCCCAGTCTTCGTGCCCGAAATACGAGTGGGTGGAGCCTGTCGCGACGATGAGATAATCGAAGGCCACGGATTCATTTTGCAGGATGACCTCGCGTCGCCCGACATCAATGTCCACCACCTCATCCAGGAGCACCGACGTGTTCTTCTGGCGGCTCAAGATGGAGCGAATGGGCCAGGCGATGTCTGATGGTGGCAGGCCGGCTGTGGCAACCTGATATAACAAGGGCTGAAACAGGTGATAGTTGTGCCGGTCCACAACGATGACATCAGCGTCAACTCTCGCCAGCTTTTTAGCAGCGAACAGACCGCCAAAACCGGCGCCCAGGATAAGGATTCGTGGCATAGCTGTAGTTTATCGAAATGCAGCGGAAAATCGCCTGTCGTACTGGATACCGACCGGTACAATGATGCCGTTCCGGGTGGCGCTCCAAAGTGAGTATCGAATTTCAGACCAGCTTGCCTGTATGCAAATTTTGCTCCGATGAAGAATCAAAAACATGGGATCAGTGATCAACGATGTGATTTCGCAGGAAGTTACGAGCGGTCGCGATTGCCCGCGGTAAGGGAGCTCGAACGGAATGTGCTGGGTTGTGACTATGGTGGCACCAGCTGGACCACCCGTGCGCAGGCAGAGCACATTGCAGAGTCCCTCACGTTACGGCCCGGCGTGCAGCTACTCGAGATCGGCGCCGGTTCCGGTTGGCCCGGACTTTTTCTGGCTAGTCTGACTGGTTGTGAGGTAACGCTGCTCGATATCCCATTGAATACGCTTAAACAGGCTGTCGAGCGAGCCGTCGAGGATCAAATATCCAGGCAGGTTCGGGTCGTGGCCGGCAGTGGCACGGCCCTGCCGTTCGCAAGCGCTTCCTTCGAACGACTGAGCCACTCTGACGTGCTGTGTTGTTTACCGGACAAGCTTGATCTGTTGCGAGAGTGCCACCGTGTGGCGACCTCAGATGCCCGAATGCATTTTTCCGTCATTCAACCGGCGCCGAAGCTATCGTCATCTGACTACCAGGAGGCACTCGACGTTGGTCCACCCTTCATAGACGCCCCGGGCGGATATGAACCTCTTCTTGACGAGTCCGGGTGGCGTATCCTGGATCGCATCGATGTCACACCGGAGTACCAGCAAAGTCTGCAGAAACTCGTCGACGGGATGAAAAACAACATCCCTGCGCTGCAGGAGGCGCTCGGTGCCGACGAGCTTGCCAGCCAGCGGCAACATCGCGAAGAACAAATTGCCCTGATCAAACGCGGCATATTGCAGCGCGAGGTATTCGTCACGAGCACGAATTGAGACACCTACCTGCTAAGGTTTTGTCCTTACGTGTAGGCCCACCTGGTACCCACAGTACTTCAGGGTCTCTGGCCAGCGATCAGCAAGTGCCGTCGTAGGCGACAGCCTGGCCGTCGTCTCGAATCAAGGCTTCGAAGATGGCATCTGCCTCCTCGAGACTCGCCTTCTCTTCTGCGGAGCCCATCTCTGCATGGATGAAGGCCGTCTGCAACTCGATGAGTCGCTTCGAGCTCTCCGGGTCAAGCAACTCGAAATCAGGTACCAGGGCCTTGTTGATGTCATTCGGCTCATATTTCTCGAGGCCGCCACCGTACTCCCGTTTCTCAAGCTCGAGGAAGTCCCTTCCGATAGACGAATTGAGATACAGGAAGAGAAAAGGCAGGCACGACTCGCCCAATCGGCTCGGCTGAAAGAGATGAAAACAGGTGAGAGAAACACAGTTGCTCTCGTTCCAGACGAAGCGGATGCCTGCCCTGCCGAACACGCCGACCCATATCTTGCTCACCGACCTTTTTTCCAGTGCGTACCAGGGGTTTCTCATTCTTGTCAGATACCGGTGCTGGTAGCCCGATGCCTCCCCTGAACCAATATAACGGCCGACCGCCTTATCCGTCGCGGCTTCGCCATCGAAGAGATAAACCGGCTTGTCGGACTGCAGCAGGGCTTCGAAGTCGTGCTGGGTAAATATCTTGCCGGGGGCCTGTCGCGCTTTGCTCAGGCAGGGAATCAGGCTTTCCGCCGGCAAGTCGTGTGCCGCAGCAGTCGACGGACGCATGGCAAAAAATGCATTCGCCCCGGTCGCGATGCCCCGCGAGAATCTGCCGTAGGTGAAAAATGGCACAAGGCTCGAGGACTCTGTATCGACTGCCCTGTTGCCCGGGAAATACGACCGCCACTTACGTTCAACGTCGAGATCAGACGCTTTATATTCGATGTATTCGGCACTCGCGAGAAACTCAGTGAGATCGCCGAGCTGGTCAGACGAGTCGGCACGGTAGAAACGGATCCCTCTCGACGATTCATGCGATCTCTCGGCCAGCAATACGCAGGCCGTTGTTATCGCATCATCAAAGGTCCTGCTCTTGTAACAAACTGAAATGATACTTCGAAGAAAACCGGTCTCAAGGAGGTGTTTCTTGACATCTCGGCCGTAGTTGGCGTTTAGAAACTCCGTGGGAATGATGAATGCCAGTCTGCCACCTGGCTTCAGCATTGAAAGCGCCTTGATCAGGAACCAGCAATAGATATTCGTTTGCACGCTGAAAGGAGCGCCCACCTTTGAGGAAATTGCGGCTCGTATGTCTTCTTTATTCTCGACATAGTGGTGTTTGTAATACGGCGGATTGGCGATGATGGCATCGTAGGCCGCCGACCAGGCGTGCTCGTCCAGGAAATCTTTGCTCGTTATGGAATGCTGGATGCTCAGCCTCTTGCAGACAGCGGCCAGGTCCTGCGCCAGATCTGCGTCTTTTTCCCAGAGGGTGAAGCGAGCGTTGCTCGCAAAGTCCGGGCATGTTGCACTGAGCGCCCGCTCGAATACGCCCAGGCCGGCGCAAGGATCCAGAATCTGCGGTTCACTGGCGGACACCTCGGTGAGCCACTGGCTCATGAAGCAGGCGACGGAGTATGGCGTAAAGAACTGGCCGAGTTTCTTGCGGTATGCAAGATCGCTCTTTGCCGTATAGCTCAGCTCCAGCTCGTTGGAGGACAGATCGGCTACCTGGACGTCGGTATTGGCTGCCACCGTGCCTGCTTCTGCCACTGAAGGTCCTTTATGAAGGCTCTGGCCTGAGGCGGAGTGTAACCCACCGCGCTCTAACCTGGTCCTGGGTCGCCCGTCAGAGCGGGTTTCTGCAACGACTTCTTGCTTCGCTTATACAAAAAGACGCCCCTTGCGGGGCGCCTTCCGTTTCGCGTAACTTTGCTACGGAGTTTCCATCTGAATATCCCACAGATAGTCAGAATGTGAACCGCAGATTTCATTGAATTCCACGGCAGCCGGGTCCGGTTCGTCTCCACCGTAAAGCGCCTCTATAAGGTCGCCCCGGGCTGCCAGTATTGCCTTGTGATCCGCGCCGGTCACCGTCTGCAGACGACGATACTTGCCGCCGATAAAATGGGCTGACCAGCCCCAGGTAGCGAGTTTGCCGTCGGCTATAGCCTTATCGAGGAGTGGCGCAAACGTGCTCTCGAAGAGCTCATCGGCGCGCTCTTCTCTGCTTTCATTACACACGTAATACACGGACAAGCCGGCATCCGCCCTGCCTTCCCCCGGTTCCTGGCTGGTCAATTCGACCGTCCAGATATAGTCGTCATGCGCATAGCAGATGTCGGCGCCCTCATCCTCACCATCCAGCGCAGCGAATTTTGCCTGCATTGCGTCCAGTGCATCCAGCAGGCCATCGAGGGTCTCATTCTGGAAGTAAAATGCGCGCCGCCATTTACCGCCCGTATGGTGTACCAGCCAACCCCATGAGATGAAGGCACCCTCTTCTACAAGCTCGTCATAGATAGGTGCGTCTATCTCTTTGACGATCTCGTCCATACGCTCTTGCCCGCTTAGTGTGCAATATTGGTAAGTCGCGTAAGTAAATGCGATTGGCCCTTCCTGCTCTTCCTCTTCTTCCTGTGCCATACAGGCGACCGAGAATGACCCAACAAGCACAGCAGCCACGAAGATGTTGATCTTTTTCATTATGCTCTCCTGATATCGGCTACGCCGATGACGCGTCGCACAAAGCAACGAGCAAGTGTATACGATGCCACACTTGCTTTCAGTCAATTCACGAATGGGGAGTTGGTTTTACTGCGCCTCGATTTTCTTTGTTCATGTCGCCGGCGACATGGCTTCATCTTGTGTGTGCGTTCGACAGACCTCATGACAAAATCATGAATTCTGCCTCCACGCGGAGTTACAATCCCTTTCCTGAGACGAGCCGGTTGACGGCCCACCACAGGAAATTCGGAAGCACTATGCGTTATCTGACAATATTTGCGGCTCTGTTGTTAGCCTGTCCCCCAGGCAGCGCCGAGACCCTGACTGAAAGAAGAATTTCCAGCGGTGACATAGGTACGCTGGTATTCATGGCGCCCGAGAAATGGAAGGGCGTTGCGGGCTATGACGACCTCGAGGCCGCAACCGTTTATGAGCTCTCGTCCCGCAGGGAAAAGTTCAGCCTGAGCATCAGAATCAAGAATGCCGGCTTCGAGATGCAGGATGACCAGGTGAAAATGGATGAACTGATCATTGCGCGTCTCGATGGCTATCTCGATTACGCCATGGCCGAGTATGTCGAAAACTCAGTTGAGGGTGAGATCAACGCCACCAGATTCGCCGATCGAAATCATGGTATTTACGCGCGCATAAGCGATAAAAGCCCGGGCAAGGATCCATTCGTCTACTTCACCCACGGCGCTCGGGTGCTCGACGACAAGTTCATCGTGTTTTCCCTGTATTCAAACGATAAAGACCAATCCGTAATGAACAGGACGTTGGATGTCATCTCCAGCTTCAGGTCCGTACATGAATGGGCCGACGCACCGGATTCTTATCTTTGCAAAGTCGAGCAACTGGTCGGCTTCGACATCGTGGACGAAGAATGGGACGCCATCAGCTCCAGGAAAGTCAAACACAGTTATGTCGTCAGACGATCCAGACCGGGCGATGCGTTTGCCGGCTCCTCAGAATGGGTCTTCTCGGCTGCGGGAAGAGAAAATACGAATACGTTCTGCGATAACGAGTCGATCGCTCACGGCCTGTTCCTGTGCAGCGGCATGGACGACGAGGAATTCCGCATGGACTCAAGAACCTTGCGCTTTCTCTACGTGTATCTGAAGGGCTATTACGATGTGTCCCCGGAGGCAGTGCCGGATGAAGACAGTCTCAAGCCGCAAATGGAAATCGGTACCTGCGAAGCCCGGTGATAATCCTGCACGAGTAGCTTCAGATGCGGAGCAGGCATTCGCCTGTCAGGACGCTTTCTGCGCCGTAACTTTCTGTCTCGTCAAAATTCCATTGCTCACGCCACTTGCCACCAACAGCGCGACACATATCACTTGCGTGAAGGTATGTGATCCGAAAACGAGCGCATTGTCGGCGCGCAAATATTCGATGAAGAACCGCAGCACGCAGTAGCCGGCCAACGTGACGAGCGCGACTACACCGGGCGCGTGTTGCTTCTTTGAGAAAACGTGAAGGCAGGCCAGGAGACCGAGCAGCAATACCAGTTCATACAATTGTGTCGGGTGTACCGGTAGCGATGACCGAGCGCCCGGCTCGATCAGTCCCAATAAAAGGTGCTGCTGGTAGGCAAAGCTGCCGATGGGAAAGCTCACTGCCGTGATGAGCCAGTCGCCGGCAAGCCAGGGCAGCGTCTGCACCTGAGCAGCAAGCTCAGGGTCAGAGATGTTTGCAAGGCCGGCAACCGGATGCGTCAGATCGCCCCAACAGCAGCCGGCCATGAAACAACCGACCCGGAGGATGACCAGCCACAGCACTGCCGGCAAAGCGAAGACATCCAGCATGCCGCGAAAGGATAATTTTGCCAGGCGGCTGTAAATCAGCAACACCGGGAAACCGATGAACAACAGGCCGAACAGGCGAAACCGGAAGTGTGTCTGATAGACCTCCCCGACGATATTGCCGTCATCGGGGCTCGCTAAAGTCAGGAACTTCGCCCCGAGCGTAGCAACGATGAATATGAGCGGTACGGCGAGATCGATGTGGGATGTGTCGAGACCGACCGCGATCGCACGTCGCCGCGCATACAGCCAACACAGCACGAGTGCCGCGACCAGCATCAGACCGTAGGGCGTGATCCAGGTCTGATCTCCGAAACGTGGGTACATTCCTAATTCAAATCTGAAGTGATCTGATTTTCTTCCAGCAAGTCAGAAAGCACATCGAAGTCTTCCTGTGAAATTCTTGCATAAATTTCTGGGAAGTCGTCTTCTTCCATAAACAATTCCGGGTCTTTTATGTGCCGGCGGATAAACTTTTCTGCCTGTGATCGCGTTTCTACATCTTCAAAGTAGTCCGAATTGATATAGTCCAGCGTGAGGTAGTTATGATCTAATTTTCGGATTCTTGTTATCCACCAAAATTCCGGAACCATCCCATCCTCAGATGAGAGAACCATTTTGGGTTCCCATGTCATGAAGCGCTCGCCCTTTATCCTGGTAAGCCAGCCCTTATAGAGACTGACATTTTCAATCACAAACTGACCGTCAGTTAAAAGATCCAGTACGGATACTTCTTCATCTGCTGAATCGGCCGATGTCGCTTCATCCGGATCGGATTCTTTTTCGGCTGACGGTGCTGCATCATCTTCACCGGTCCCGTCCGCCCCTGTCTCTGCCGACGCCTCCCCGAGGAACAACCAGGTAAGCAACCAGGTTCTCTTGTCATACGGCTCGAAAACCAATGCCCAGGCGCCTTCACCAGCTTGCCCAATCCACGCTCCGGTCAGAGCAGGATCGATCCTGCTTTTTTCCGGATTGCCGATCGGCACCGGCAGTACGAAACAAGCCATGACGCCGAGCAGCAACGGCAATATCAGGATCGAAACAATGAGGCCCGCCCTGGACCGGTTGCGCCGCCCGGCGGGTGCCGGGTCTCCAAGAAATCGCTTGATAGTCGTGAGGACTGATCGTGGCTCAACTGCCTGGTTCATATCCGTGTCCTTTTGGAGTTTCTGCCCCCGGCCTAATTCAGCAGCGCGTGGTCGGCCGGCAACTTATGCGAGACCCACTTGGCCAGCCGATGCTTCATGTTGGGTAGAGTCGTTTGATCCGCCGGCAGCGGGATGATTTCTTTGTCGTGAACCAGCAGCCGGTAGGCATATTCTATTTTGAGATTGTGGGAATCCGTAGCCTCGAATTCGACGATACGGCGCTTCACCGCATTATCCATGACCATGCGCAATGCTTCTTTCAGCAGTTTCGGCTCGTTCTTCAGCTTTCGTGTCATCTACCCTGCCGATAGTCAGGACATAGCCATAGTCTAGCAGCCGGGAAAGCAATTGAGTCGCCAGTAGGGTATGGTGAAGGGATGACTGACGAAAAATCACCACCGACGGACGCTTCTTTCTGGAAAACACAGCCATTCAGGATCATCGAGCTGGTCAAGGGCGATCCACCGGAGCCCGATGATACCCGGGAGTGGTACCGATACGTTATCAGCCAGGGCGACAAGCCGATCACTGGCCTGCGCCAGGGGAGCAAAAGAAGCGTCAAGGCTGCAGTCGATGAAGTCGTTTTGCGCCTGAATGAGCGAAGAATGGGTATACGGCCCGCCCAACGGCAGACCAAGAGCCGATAACGAGCCGGACGGGCAGGTCAGACTTACGACAGTGAGATCACGGCTTTGAAGGCCCTGGATTTCCTCATTTACAGGGCACGATACACGGCGGAAATCGTCGGCCCGGTTGTTCTGGTGTTGATGAGTGCGCTGTTCCTCATCACCCGGATCGAGCTGCTCATGCAACATCGTGATCGCGTCAGGCATACATCCGCGTGGCCGATCGACCTGTCGATCGCTTTCCGGCTGATTGTGTTTATCATCATACCGCCGCTGGCCTGGCTGGGTGCGACGTTCGTTGAATTGGGGCTCGATAAGATTCTAACCGGTTCCTGACGGAGCTATGCCGCTCGAAACCATCATCGTCGCACTGGTCGCACTATTCGCGTCCGGGCTAACACTATTCTCGGGATTCGGGCTCGGTACCGTGCTGATGCCGGTGTTTGCGGTCCTGTTTCCGCTGCCTGTCGCTATCGCAGCAACGGCCGTCGTCCATCTCGCAAACAATGTTTTCAAACTGTTGCTGGTCGGCCGGCATGCCAACTGGCAAGTCGTCATTCGATTCGGCATTGCGGCAGGTCTGGCTGCTGTACCCGGTGCCTATGCCCTCGGTCTCCTGTCCAATCTGCCTGTGATCGCGAGCTATGAGCTATTGGGTAATGTGCGCGAGATTCACGCCATCAAACTGGCTATTGGCAGCCTGATCATTGGCTTTGCATTTCTGGAACTGAGTCCGAAAATTGCCGCCCTCGCCTTCCCACCACGTTTCCTGGTTGCAGGTGGCCTGCTGTCCGGTTTTTTCGGCGGCCTCTCTGGCAACCAGGGAGCGTTACGAGCTGCGTTTCTGATCCGGGCCGGTCTGGACAAGAATGCGTTTGTGGGCACGAGTGTCGTCACAGCCATCATCGTCGATACGGTGCGCATCACCGTTTACGGTCGTGCATTTCACTTCGGCAGCATCAGCGGCGATGTCGCTAACATGGTCATGGTCGCGATCGTAGCCGCATTTCTGGGCGCCTACATCGGTGTGCGCCTGTTGAAAAAAGTGACCTTGAGATTTATGCAGCTCATCGTTGCCGCATTGATGATCGTTATCGGGTCCGGACTGGTCAGCGGTTTGCTCTGACGAGTATCGCCCGTCAGGTCGGGCTCCAACTGATATCTATTCTTCAAAGACTACCTTACCGCCGACAACGGTCATCAAGACGGTCACGTCTTTGATGTCGTCGGGATCCATTGTCAGCAGGTTGTCCGAGAGAACCACGAAATCGGCCAGTTTGCCGACTGTTATCGAGCCTTTGATGTCCTCTTCGTAGGCCGCATAGGCCGTGTTTAGGGTATAGGCCTTAATCGCCTCCTCGATCGTGATTTTCTCCTGCGGGAACCAGCCACCTTCGGGTTGGCCTGATAATGTCTTTCTGGTCACGGCTGCGTAAAGGCCCAGCATCGGGTTGAGGTAATAGCGCGAAGCATTGGTGCCTGGGGAGTCCGAGCCGAAACTCAGCACGGCGCCTGAATCCCAGATCCGCCTGAATGCATAGGCACCTCGGGAGCGTTCCCGGCCAATGCGCTCTTCCATCCAGCGCATGTCATCAGAGGTGTGATACGGCTGCATCTCGGCGACGATGTGCATCTTGCCGCCTCGCTCTATGTCTCTATCGGTCATTACCTGGGCATGTACGAGGCGAAAGCGCCTGTCCTTCTCGCCGTTCCTGGCAATGATCCGCTCCAGCATATCCATCAGGTAGCCGTTCGCTTCATCGCCGATTGCATGAACCGTGAGTTGTATGCCCGCGTTATCGGCCTGAAGTGCCAGTCGCTCGAGGCGACTTTGCATTTGCTCGGGGTGATCGGGGTGGCGCTCGAACGGGAACATGATGTCGCGCCAGATGCCGCGACTCGACGGGTTGTGTGTATAAGGCTCATAGAATCGCGCCGTACTATTGCCCATGATGCCGTCGATCCATGCCTTGACGGCTCCGAATCGAATCCACTCATCACCAAAACCAACGCGAATACCGAGCGCTGCCATCGAGTCCCATTGATCGAGAGGCGGACGATAACGGGCGCGAGCCGTCATCAAGCCTTCTTGTCTCAACTCCTTATAGATATCGACCTGAATCGGCGCCGAGGTCACGTCGGAATAACTGGTAACGCCGACGCGCCTCATCTGGTCCCAGGCTTGCAGCGTTTCCTGAACGCGCTGTTCCCTCGTCGGCTCCGGGACGAACTCCCTGAAATGCGCACGCACGTTGTCTTGAATCAAAACACTGGACTCGACCGCTGCTTCAACCGGATTAAACAAAGCACCGGTCGGCTCACCATTACGATCGCGCTCGACGGCGATGCCAGCCGGATCCGGGCTGCCTTTGCGGATGCCGGCGATCCCGAGAGCCTTGCTGTTGGCCAGGTAGACTTTTCGATCGAAGCGATTGACAAGCAGGGGGCGGTCTCTCGTGAAGCCGTCAATCATGTGCCTGTTGGGCAGGAACAGGTTGCCGTACAGATCGTCAGGGTTGACTTGGGGCCCCGCCTCGCCGACATCGCCCGCCTCCCAGGTCTCGTAAGCAGACCAGTCACCGCCGGTGATCCAGGTGCCCGGTTCATAACGATCATTTACCGCTTTAATGCGGGCAACGAATTCTTTTTCGTTCGAGACGTCGAGCAGGTTGAGGCCATACAGAAGCCTGCCTGTGTCCTCGAAGTGCACGTGATTGTCGTTAAAACCGGGAACAAGTAACTTGCCTTTAAGATCAATGATTTGCACATCATTAATAATGTACTTACTTACCCCCTGGTCGGAGCCGACATAGACGGTTTTGTCACCAAGCGTTGCCACTGCCGCGGCCCTGGGATTGTCCTCGTCGACGGTCCAAATTACGCCGTTACGCAATACGAGGTCTGCTTGCTGGGCGACAGCGGGACCATCTGTCACCGCATACAGTGCGACCATCGTTGTGGCTACCGCCAGAATTTTCACAATATTTTTATTGCAGCGGATAGCCGGCTTCACTCGGCAGCTTGCCGTCGATCCGGACAAGCTTCACACCGTCCGTTACGTCGTGGGCCCGAATAAATGAAATCGACCCGGGTATAGCGATCACCAGCTCAAGCGTCATGTCTGTACTAAAGACAATTTTCGGGCCAC
>Ga0209980_10002092_pt1 | contig 10924 bp, 13 predicted proteins | sample CR02metaG_FD_183611 | JGI IMG/M metagenome (GOLD analysis project Ga0209980, IMG submission 183611) | Deep subsurface microbial communities from Mariana Trench to uncover new lineages of life (NeLLi) - CR02 metaG (SPAdes) (version 2) | ecosystem: Environmental > Aquatic > Marine > Ocean trench... | reverse complement strand
AGGTCCATCTCGAAAATTTCGCCTGGTTGTTCGAGCAATCTCGCAACACCCATCGCGCCATCAAGGTCGCCCAGGATTGCACGAGCGACAAACTCGATAAACGGCTCCACCTGGCGCTCGGCAGCAGCTACATCAAGCGCTTGCAATGCTTCAGGCACTCGTGAGGAATCTGCCATCGCAGCAAATAAGGGATCGATCCAATCGGTGCGGGCGCCAAACATTTTGATGCCGGAAATCGTCTCATTGCGCGCCTTGTCGATCTGCCCGTCTCTTGCCAACAGTAGCGCGTAGCCAATTAGATGTGTCGAGCCACCCCATCCCAGGTCTATTGATCGCGTAAAATATTCGTACGCATTTTTTCGGTCATCAACCCACGTATACGCAAGCGCAAGCCGGCTATTCAAAAGGCCCGAGCTCGGATCTATCTTGACCGCTCTTTGTACAAGCTCCAATGCGTCATCGAGTCGCCCTACGCTCGCGAGCATCCGCGAATACCAGTTGAACGCGTTCGAATCTACGACGTCGGCATTAACGGCTCTGAAATATGCCTGCTCCGATTCAGCCCAACGTTTTTCCTTGTGGTAGACGTAGCCATATATGGCGCCGGCAGCGTCCTCAATGATCGGATCGAGCTTAATTCCTTGTTCCACAGTTTCGCGCGCGCGTCGATTCATCTCTTCCAGCGGCGCGTGGCGGTAGTCGACCATGAGGGCGTAGGCAGTCGCCAGCGCGAGATACGAGGGGCCGTAATGATCGTCGCGGCGAATTGCGGTCTCAAAGAGCTCGATCGACTGTTCCAGGTTTCCCGGATCGCCGCGACGCTCCAATGCATACATTCCGCGCATGTAGCTATCGTAAGCGTCACTTTCCGGGCGATGGCCTTTGATTAACGCCGGCGACAAATTGTCTCCCAGATCGGATCTGACAGTCTTCGACAATTTCTCTTGTAATGAGAACAAGTCGGCAGCTGTTCCGTCCACAGTTTCCGAAAATACAACCTCTCCACGTTTCGAAATTTCATAACTGATTTTGAGGATATTGCCGTCTCGCTGCATCGATCCGATCAGCACGCTCTCGACACCCAGAAGTTTCGCAATTTCTTCCGATTCCATTTCATATCTAACCCGGCTGCGCTTGACGATGAAGTCCTTCATTCCATGCAGCGCCTGAACAAGCGCAAATTGAAACGCGGACACAATGTATTCATCGTCTTCCACGCCGCTCAGATTCTCGAAGGGTAAAACCGCGATTGACTTGACAGGAGGCGGTAGCTGCTGTGGCTGCGTTTCCGGCCCCGGCGGCCCGATGAACCAGACTATTGCGACAATAGCGACCGCAAGAAAGGCTACCATGGGTTTCCAACGCCGCAGGTTCGGACCGGTCTCAGGCACTGGTGCAGGCACGGGATCCGGGCGCTGGTGCAGTTCCACTCGCTGCTTTAGCCGGTAGCCGCGCCTCTGCAGCGTTTCAACGAGCTGCCGATTCTCGCTATCGTCCAGATGACGACGCAGTTGATAGACACAGCGTGTGATCGGCTCATCCGCAGTAGGACGGCCGTCCCAGACTTCGTCAATCAGTTCCTGCTTGGTAACCAGATTTGTGTCGCGCTTCGCGAGCGCAATCAGTACAGCGAACACCTTGGGTTCCGGCCGCTCTTCCTGATCTCCACGGCGAAATACTCCCTTGCCCGGCAGAATGTCCCAATCCCCGAGCGTGAATCCTTCCTGAAGTTCTTCTTCTGTCGGCATCCGGGCCGCCCCTTTTGAGACACCACGCTGTGGTGCGTCTACTGCACCCGAACATTAGCGGGAAAGTTGAACTTGCACACCAATTAGTACATTGTTACCATATTACCTGTTTACCACCAATGAGATCGAGAACGTGCCGAAAAACATGGTGAAGAGGACCCAGACGGGTGTTCGCATCGAATCTTCCTTGCTCAAGGTCCTCAAGGGTGTTGCGGAATACGCTGAAATTTCGTTGGGCGATCTCCTGGAGGGCATCGTATTGCACGCCTTCGAGGGTAAGGCGCCCTTTTCGCCTGAAACACGGCAAGTCATTGAGCAACTAAAGGCCGTTTACGGTTGCGAGTTAACTGCGTCCGACAGCCATCAGATGGTGGAGTCTGAATCATGAACGCCATCGCTTACCCTGAGGTCACAATTGAAAAATTCGAAGCAAGCGATATCGACCCCGATCATTTCGATCACGAGGCGCATGTTTACATCGGTTGGTTGTACGTTCGCGAATACGAACTCCCAGAAGCCCTGGCGAAGTTTGATGCGGGGCTGAAGCGGCTGGTCATCAAGCTAAGTGCCGAGGGCAAATACCATGCGACCATCACCTGGTTTTTCCTGTTTCTGATCAGTGAGCGCTGCGAAGCAGACGAGCCCTGGCACGACTTCAAGCGGCGCAATGCGGATATCGTAGGGGGCAGCAGGGATGTATTGTCTCGTTACTACAGTGACGCTTATCTGTTCTCGGATCGTGCCCGGGAGCGATTTTTGCTCCCGGACAAAATCCCAAATCCGGATCTTGCAGCTTAGAACAGACCTTCGATACGCCCTTTTGCATTTACGCGAATAGCATCGGCTGCCGGAACTCGTGGCAATCCAGGCATGGTCATGATGTCGCCGCAGACGACGACAACGAACTCTGCACCTGCAGCCAGACGAATTTCGCGAATCGGTACGACGTGTCCCGATGGCGCCCCGAGCAAGTTCGGATCCGTCGAGAAACTGAATTGGGTTTTCGCCATGCAGATCGGGTATTTCGAATATCCTTCGCGCTCGAATTTCGCGAACTGGTCCCGGACTTTCTTATCGGCGATGATGTCGTCGGCCCCGTATATCTCGCGGGCGATTGTCGCTGCCTTGTCCCACAGCGACAGGTCATCGTTATATAAAGTCCGAAACTGGGCAGAGCCGCCGTCACACAGTTCGACAACATGCTCGGCCAACTCCGTCACGCCTTTACCGCCATCGGCCCAATGCGTGCACTTGAACGCTTTAATGTGGTATTTCTCGCAGAACTCTTGCACAACCTGAACTTCGGCGTCGGTGTCAGCGGTGAAATGGTTGATCGCAACGGTGACAGGCACGCCGAACTTGCCCAGGTTTCTGATGTGACGCTCGAGGTTCTTGCAGCCGTCACGCAGCGCCTCAACGTTTTCGTTGCTGAGATTATCCCTGGCGACGCCGCCCTGCATCTTGAGCGCTCTGACGGTCGCCACAAGCACGACGGCATCGGGCGACAGCCCGGCTTTACGGCATTTGATATTAAAGAATTTTTCAGCCCCAAGATCGGCGCCGAAGCCAGCTTCCGTGACAATATAGTCAGCCAGTTTCAGCGCCGTTTTGGTCGCGATCACGGAATTACAGCCGTGTGCAATGTTGGCGAACGGACCACCATGCATGAACGCAGGGTTGTTTTCCATCGTCTGCACGAGATTCGGCTGAAACGCGTCACGTAACAATGCGGTCATCGAGCCGTGTGCGTTCAATTCGCGAACGGTAACCGGTGCATTTTCACGTGTGTAGCCGAGCACAATGTTTGCGAGCCGGGTTTCGAGGTCGGCAAGGTCGGTGGCGAGGCAGAAAATTGCCATAACCTCTGACGCCACGGTGATGTCGAATCCTGCTTCGCGAACGACGCCGTTGTGATAACCACCGAGGCCGGACGTCACCGTGCGTAACGCGCGGTCATTCATATCAACAACACGACGCCAGGTCACTCGCCGCGGATCAATATTCAACTGATTGGCCCAGTGCATGTGATTGTCAATCAGCGCTGCGAGCAGATTATTTGCGGCACCAACCGCATGAAAATCACCCGTGAAGTGCAAGTTGATATCGGTCATCGGCACGACCTGCGCGTAGCCACCGCCAGCGGCGCCGCCTTTCATTCCAAAGCACGGACCAAGACTGGGCTCACGCAAACAAATAACGGCTTTCCTGCCGATGAGATTCAGCCCATCGCCCAGGCCGACCGTCGTAGTGGTCTTGCCCTCTCCTGCCGGTGTCGGGGATACCGCGGTGACGAGGATAAGTTTGCCGTCTTTCACCTTACCGTTTGCTTTGATGAAATCAGCACTGATCTTGGCCTTGTCGTGACCGTAGGGAATCAATGCATCAGCAGGAATATTGAGCTTTTTCGCTATTTCCTGAATGGGTAGAACATTCGCCGCCTGTGCGATTTCGATATCACTTTTAACTGCCACTTCACGCCCTTTACATGGATTGCTATCGGATTTGGCAGCGGAGTCTATAGGAATTTTCGAGATGCCACGAATTCCTGGCCGATGTCGAAAATCTCCGATTATTCGACACAGGTCACAAACGTGTCGACGAAATCGACATATACTCAAGACCTGTCGAAATTTCTTTGATTTATCGACATATTAGTGAAACGTGTCGATGAAAGCGACAGTTTGGACGAATATGTCGATTTATCAGTGTTTTTTCGACTTATCACTACGGCATGTCGATCGAATCGACACGACGATCATCAACCAGGAGCAACTCCAAGTGACTGATTTTAATCCTGAAGCCCCCTACAACAGCCTGCCTTCGCTGCCACCGCCCAGCGACCAGATCGAAACGACTGAAATCCTGAAACGATGCATCAAAGCGCGCGTCGCCCTGGCTGAACTCAAGCAGGCTGCCGAGCTGATTCCGAATTCGGCGGTGCTGGTCAATGCATTGCCCCTGCTCGAGGCCCGCGCCAGCTCCGAGATTGAGAACATAGTGACAACGACTGACAAGCTGTTCGAGTTCGCCGATATTGCCGACGACCGGGCGGACGCCGCGACCAAGGAAGCTCTGCGCTACCGCACGGCGTTGTACGAGGGCACCAAGATGGTACAGCGACGCATGCTAACCACGGATATGGCGATACAGATATGCAGCACGGTAAAAGGAGTGGAGCTGGATATCCGAGCGGAACCCGGAACGACGCTCAAGAACCGCATGTCGGGCGAAATAATCTATACGCCCCCGACCGGCCAACAGCTATTGATCGAAAAACTCGATAACTGGGCTGATTTCATGCACAGCAGTACTGAAATCGATCCGCTGGTGCGAATGGCGGTGCAACACTATCAGTTCGAGGCCATTCACCCGTTTGCAGATGGCAACGGTCGAACCGGACGTATTCTGAATATTCTATTCCTGGTCGAGCACGGCCTGCTCGATTCTCCAATTCTGTACCTGAGCCGTTACATCATCCAACACAAGGCGGCCTACTACCGCTTGCTGCAAAAGGTAACCAGAGATCAGGACTGGGCGTCGTGGATACTCTTTATTCTCGACGGTGTCGAAGAAACCTGCACCTGGACCACCGACAAGATCAAGTCGATCCGTGAACTCATGGAACACACTGCACAGTACGTCCAAAAGAGTCTGCCAAAAATCTATTCATGGGAGTTCGTTGAGTTACTGTTCAAGCAACCCTACTGTCGCATTGGCAACCTTGTTGATAATGGCATCGCGAAACGGCAAACAGCATCGGTTTACCTGAAGCAGCTTAGCGAGCTTGGCGTACTGCGGGAGATCAAGTCCGGTCGCGAGAACCTGTTTGTTCACCCGAAATACATGGAGTTGCTGACAGGGGAGGAAAACGTCTGGGTGTATTACGCAGGTATTGAGACAGACACCGCGGCACAGTCCGAACTGAGCGCCTGACCGAGAACCATTGCCATCGCTTGAGGTTCGATCATAGAATCTCCCGATCCAGTGTCGGGAGCCAACATTTGAGCATTAACAGCAATCGGCTGTTTCAGCTATTCAAGTACGCTGTATACGTCTTGCTTGCATTCAACGTATTCGTGTTCTGGAGCGAAGAGACTCTCGCTAACGCAATTCAGTACCCCCATGGCGTCAGCCTGTCCGAAGTCATTGGTGCGTACTCCGCGACGATCGACACGGCAGCCTGGGTCGTCTTACTGTTGATGTTCGAGCTCGAAACTTATGTGCTCGAATATCATCACTACAGCACCACCGTGACCTGGTCATTGCATAGCGTTCGATTTCTTTGTTACGTATTCATCGTTTATGCTTTTTACGGCTACATCATCAATCTGACGTTTATCTTTCAGTCAGTACCATTAACGGGCGTATCTGACGTTTGTGTGCTGGTGTCGGACGGGTGGTCATATGCCATCGATCTCGATGAATACACCCAATTGACCGCTGCAAACTGCGGCACATTTTCGAACGCCAGCGCGTATCTCCGATTTGAGGGAATAACTGCGGTTGTCGATGCAACAGGGCTTGTTGACATCAGGAATCTCGCCTGGGTCGACGTAATCAACGCGGCGGTGTGGTTGCTCGTGGTATTAGTGCTCGAAGCTGACGTCTGGCTTCAGGAACGTAATCGCTTCGAGGGTTTCGCGCTTCGGACCAGTCAGGCGATCAAGTCTGTTTTGTACACAGTTTTGCTTTTTGCGGCGGTCTACTGGGGATTTAACGGCGATTTCGTCGACTTCTGGGATGCCTTCTTATGGCTCGTGGCATTCGTTTTCATCGAACTCAACGTCTTCGAGTGGCGCCGGGAAGACAAGGAATCCGCGGCGCACAGCCAGATCACGGCAACATCATGAATTAGTCATTAAAGGATCAGGGTCCGGTCATGTCGCGCCATGGCCATTCGCAGAAGATTCAGTCTCAGCAAACACAACACGAGACTGACACAATGACTTACGACGAACAGAAACTGGATCTCGACCCCACGATCATCATCCTGGGCCTCGTTTACGCAAGCTCAATTCTGCTGGCGATCGGCTGGGTCGCATCTCTCTAAGGACTGACCTCGAGCTGCGGGTCGAGGGCGGCCCGCTCGATCAGCTGCTGGTTCTTGTCCTGGATCTTCAGAGAGGTCACGCTGAGATCTGCACTCAATGCCATCAAATAAGGGTGCCAACGATCATCCGCCCCGCGGCGGTAGTATCCCGAAACAGCCCAGGCGTCGCCCTCAGGAAACACATAGACTTTTCCAACCTTTCTATTGGGCGATAGTGGATCGACGATTTCGAGCATTTCCATGCCAATGGCGTCCTTGAGTTGGCCACGCGCAACCTCGACAACGTTTTCCTGCAGTATCCTTTCTGCCCGTCCGGCTGGGTCCGTTATCCACTGGTAAGAAAACAGCGCGACCAACAAGCCAATAAACAACGCGAATATAATACGTCCGACACGATGATCCACTAGTCGATACCCAGAATCTTGTGCGTCTGGAGACTGAGTTTCCAACGTGGGTTCTGTAAACAGAAAGCGACCGCGCGTTTCGTATTTTCATCTACCTCAGGGTTGTCCATTGGCTGCAGGTAGAAGTGTTGGAATGCAAGGGATTCGAACTCGATCGGCTGGGCTTGCGACTCCACCTGCGGATAAACGAGTTTTAGTTCATCGCCAGACCGCTGCGCCAATTTCGCATTGCCTTTTGGGCTAACGCACAGCCAGTCAATTCCATCTGGCGCTTTGATCGTACCGTTGGTTTCGACACCAATTTCAAGTCCCGCGGTGTGCAAAGCTTTTATCGCCGCCTCGTCCAGTTGTAATAACGGTTCACCGCCAGTACACACAACGTATGGCCGAATGCCTGACTTCGTCTTCGGCCAATGACCGGCAACGGCAGCTGCAAGATCATTTGCTGTGGCGAATTTTCCGCCACCCGGACCATCCACACCAACGAATTCTGTATCGCAGAAACGACAAACGGCCTGTTCGCGGTGCTCCTCACGACCCGACCACAGATTGCAGCCGGCGAAGCGAAGAAAGACGGCAGGACGTCCAGCATGTGCACCCTCGCCCTGCAGTGTGTAATAAATTTCCTTAACCGAATACGTCATTGTCGGAATAATAACGGGTCTTTCACGCCTGCGTCAGCGAAACCTTTGGCGCGCAATTCACATGCCGGGCAATGGCCGCACGGTGGGCGCTCGCCGTTGTAACACGTGTGGGTCATGGCCATCGCCGGAAGCGCTCCAAGTTCTCGCGCGAGCTCTACAGTTTCCTGTTTCGAAAGCTGCATCAATGGCGTGTGAATTCGAATATCGGATTCCATTCCCGCGCGCAGTGCGGATTGCAATGCGGTCATGGTCTCGGCGCGACAATCCGGATAGCCGCTGTAGTCCGTTTGTGCGACGCCCGTAACGAGGTTGGCAATGCCGCGTTGATACGCGAAGGCCGCAGCAAAAGTCAGGAAGATCAAATTACGTCCCGGAACAAACGTATTGGGCAAGCCTGTTTCGGCATCAATTTGAGTCTCGACGTCTACACTGGCATCGGTAAGCGCGTTGCCGCCCAGTGCCGCAAACGTGTCGATTGGCAAAACGACATTTGGCACGCCAGCGAAAGCAGCGATATCCCGCGCACAATCCAGTTCGATGCGGTGCCGCTGACCGTAGTCAAACGTCACACTCGAAACACACTCGATTCCGAACTTTTTGATTGCCCAGTAAAGGCATGTGGTCGAGTCCTGACCGCCTGACAGCACCACGAGTGCCTGATCCATCATAGCCTGGAAACCTTCCAATGCGCAGGTTCCTGATCGACGAGGTATTCAGCCGTGATCTGCTCCGAGACTTGCATTAACTTTTTAGCCATCGGGGCATTGTAAAGATGGTTATGCCCCCCGACGATGACCGCGTTGCAATCCTCGAAATACGCACCGCTTGTAGCGTCCAGTGCCGCGCTGGTCGCAACGTAGCAACTGGTCGCCGCGCCTTGTTCGATGGTCTTGCCAGCGATCGCTGCCACTATTTTTAGTCCGAACCGCATAACGGCATTGAAGTGTCTGTCGATGTCAGTATCAATGATGCCAGGATGTAGCGAGTTGCTTGTTATTCGCGTCCCGCGTAGCAAAGCCGACAACCGTAATGAGAACAGAACATTGGCTAGTTTCGAATGCCCGTAGGCAAGCAAATCGCCATAATTGCGGCCAAATTCCAGGTCATCAAACACAATCCCCTGCTCTGGTGCGGCGGTGTATGAGGTGCGGCTGGCAACTATTACTATCCTGCCTTGCCGCGCAACGAATAATCGATCCAGCAGGCGATTCACGAGAATGAAATGACCGAGATGATTGATGACGAAGTGCTTCTCGATGCCATTGATTAATTCGCGGTCATTGCCGCCCCCAAGATAACCCGCATTACAGATCAGCATGTCGATCGGAGTGTTCAATGAACGGATGGTTTCTGCACAGGCGACGACCGACTCAAAATCGCCCAGTTCCAGCTGCACCGGCGATGTAACACCAGTGACGCTACGACATGCCTGCCGAGCGCGCTCGAGCGAGCGACTGCTGCCAACGACAGTGGCGCCGCAGCTGGCAAGTACCCGCATGGTTTCCAAACCGATGCCCGACGTGCAACCCGTTACGACGGCGACCTTGCCGCTCAAATCAATGCCGGCAGTAACTTCATCGGCGGTGGACTCGTCATCGAAATTGCTGCGCGGGACACCTTCGGCGTCAGTCCTGCTTATGCTGCAGCCAACAAGCTGGCTGACGGTCAGAGATGCCCCTGCATAGCCGAGGAACTGGCGGCGGTCAATCTTCACTGGAACCTGCGAACAGTGCCTCTAGGGCAACCTGCGCCGCATCGGCATTCGCGTTTCGATCCGGGTCAAAGGCGTTTTCGCTGGCCACAAACCAATCGCAGAAATTCGGCCGCTCTTTCTCGGTTACATCGTCTGCCCCGTCTTCGCGGCACTGACGAGGGACACTCGCGTCGAAGTGGACACACATTTTGCATACGTGAATATCAGCGCTGCACTGTGGGCATTGGTCGCGCCGCGACAGTGGTAATGAAAACATGGCGAGTGATTCGCCGCAGCGGAAACAACTAATGTTGTGGGACACTCCGGTTCCCCTCAGATGTGCGGGAAACTGGATTATAACGCCTTGTCAGTGCGACTGGCTCGGGACCAACTCGGTCATAACGGCTTCTTTCAGAATGTGCGGCGGCATCAAAATAGCCATCGAAAAAACAGCAATTAGGCCGATAGTGGTTGGTCTTCGCATGTAATATTCTCCCCTGTACGGGATCATATTTACCTGGACGCCCATAAGGCTGAAAAGGATTCACGTTTGCTGGACACTATTGAAGACATATCGCGGAACCGCAAACTAACTCCGGCGGTCCTGGCGGCTGCTCTAAGCGCTTGCGCAACCGAGACAGTACTTCTGAATAGCGAGCGTATCGAGCAGCAGTTTGGCAGCTATGGCATCAATGTGCTGGCAAGCGAGGCTGGCCTGCGTCGTTCCAGCCTGTTCAGTGCTGCGGGCCGCGAACGGATTTGCCGAACCTACGCGGTTGTGCGCTTCACCGATCAGCCCGATACCAGCTACAGCCCGGAGCACGCGAAAGTTCTTGCCGGAAATTCTCTTGGCGAAGTGTTCAAAGCCAATGGCTGGAAAATTCATAAACAAACGCTGCACATAGGTTCGTTTAAGATCGAAGGGGAACGTCCCGAAATCGGCAATCTGATGCGACTCAATGACGGTCGCGTTGTGGCGCTGCATGTTTACCAACTACTACTTGCCAGGGGCAATCAGATTTTCGAATACGCGACAATTATTGAGGCCCATCATCCGGATTATCTGGTGGAGTCCGATTTACTCGATTTTTATCACTACGACAACTCGGAGTCGTTGTCGACCGAGTCCCTGACCGAACTGGTAACCCTTATCTCGTCGCGCGCGCCCGCGTCATGATTGTCGTATTGAAGCAATGTGACTAAACTCCGATTACGCATTAGGGCGATACATGAATGAGGTATGAGCTATGAAACCCAACGAAGTACTCAAGGTGGTTCTGACAGGCGTATTGTGTTTGAGTTTTGCATCTGCTTTGGCGCAGGAGGCCCCGGATGATCCAGCCGACGTTTGGTCCGTCATTGAAGATGAATGGAACGCGAATGAG
>Ga0209980_10002091_pt1 | contig 10927 bp, 8 predicted proteins | sample CR02metaG_FD_183611 | JGI IMG/M metagenome (GOLD analysis project Ga0209980, IMG submission 183611) | Deep subsurface microbial communities from Mariana Trench to uncover new lineages of life (NeLLi) - CR02 metaG (SPAdes) (version 2) | ecosystem: Environmental > Aquatic > Marine > Ocean trench >... | reverse complement strand
TTATCCGGCAGATCTTCGGGATAAAAAGGACCCTTCCATTCTTTGTAACTGTAGCCGCTGGTCCCGACAAATAATTTCATCGCTTACTCCTAACCCGGACGAGCCCCGTGGATAAATCAAAAATTCAAACGGGGCAAGCCGGAAAATCCCAAACCTGTGGTGAGCGCAGTCGAATCCATATCAAATAACAAAATCCCAGGCTTGTCCCCGAATGTTCCCCGATTAAAGAATTCGGGGACAAGTTTAGTCGGGATAAAACTCAAACTGCAAATCACCATAAACAAAACACAGCTACTAACAAGTGACTTTGTCTTTGTTTGATGCCGAGCCGTCGGCATTTGTTATTTGGCTTTTGTGATTTCAAGTCCTGCCAAAAAGCATGTGCTCGAATGCTTTTATCGAGTGCTTGTGCTCGAATGCTTCCCCGATAGAAACATTCGGGGACAAATTTATCGAGTATGACGGGATTTGCCTTATCAGGTACTTATGTAACTCATTTCATATCTGCACCGTCACCTTGCGCACACCCATGCCAATGATACGCCCCGGTATATTCCTCAGAATGGGAATCCTGGGGATATACCGCAGAAACCTGGGGGGCTCGAAAGGCTGATCCCAACGCAGACCCGGTTGCAGGATGCCCTTTTGCACTCTTGCCTGCAGGGACTGGATCACCCGGGTGGGCCATTCGCGCTGCTTCTGAACCCTGGCCAAATCTGCCAGCTTCATTGTACCATTCAGCAGCGGCTGACTCAACAAATTGGCAGTCACAATCGCATCCTGAATTGCGTAGTTGATGCCCACACCACCCACCGGCGTCATCACATGTGCCGCGTCACCGATGAAGAGCAAGCGCTCCAGATACCACTGTTTGAGCCGGCTCCCTTGTACCTGCAGGTGAGCAATTTTGTCCCACTCGTCCAGATTTTGATAGACGCGTTCGGCGAACGCCGGCATATCTTCTGCAAACTTTCTTTGAAAGTCTTCGATACCTTCTTCACGCAAGCCACGATAAGAGCCGTCGGGGATCACCAACGCAATCTGCCAGTGGTCCTCACGCTCGATGATGACGATGGGTAGCCGCTGTCCGGTTGTCAGCCCGCCACCACCGGTATAAGGATCATTCTCAACTTTGGGTAAGCGAAACCAGAGTACCTCCAGTGGATCGGTAGTCGGTATCGGTTGCAATTCTGCCAGCTTACGAATCCTTGAGGCACGCCCATCCGCCGCCACGGTCAACTGAGCCCGCACTTCGCCCCATTCACGGCCAGCTTCAGAGCTGTAGCGATAGCGTATGCCTGTAGTAACGCCTTCTTCCTGAATCAGCTCCTGGACATTTGCGCCCATGATCAACTCATAGTTGGGGTACTGCCTTGATTCTTTCGCCAGAAAATCGAGAAAAAGCGTCTGCGCCATGACGGTGACATAGGGATGATGGGTCTTGAGACGGGAGAAATCCACCAATGCGACGCGATTTTCAGGTGTACTGCCGAATGCCAGTTGTGGAATTTTATAGTGGGGCAACTGCAGCAGCTTCTCCGCTAGTCCCAACTGTTCCATATTGTCCATGATCGACGCGTGGATGGTGTCGCCCCGAAAGTCGCGATCAAAGTCCTTCTGTGCCTCCAGAACAGTGACAGAAATGCCCTGGCGGGCGAACATATAGCCCAATACCATGCCTGCCGGTCCACCGCCAACGATACAAACGGTGGATGTGTGATGTCGGGTTATTTCGCGATCTGTTTTGGTTTTTGTCGTCATCGTTGCTGCTCCTGTGCAAATTTCATTTTCGCGACCAGATTGATCACCCTATTCATCCACTCTTAATAACCAGCTATCATTATTAGGGAACCCGCCAATGAGGATGAAGGCATCTTGCGCTTCATTGTAGGCCATGCCAAAGTGCTCCCGGTATGAGGGCAGATTAGGGGAAGATATCAGAGTCCAATCGTTAGAGGCATAATCAAAAATCCAGGTCTCCATGGCATTCCCGGCATCTGTATTACCAAACAATAGGCTCTTGCCCCTGTTTCGGTTATAGATAAAGCTACTGTGATCACTGGTCGGGGAATTCTTTGCGTTGAGATTGGACCAGTTATTCGTTTGGTAGTCATAAACCCAGGTACCGATGTTGGCCCTATTGTGATTTATCGGGCCACTAAACAAGATCGTTTTTTGATGCATCTCATCATAAGCGAGATTGACATGATCTTGAATCGGCGGCGATTGTAGTGGGTGAAGGGAGCGCCAGCTGTTCGTGGCATGATTGTATTCCCAGGTGTCGTTGAATGCTGCCCCGCCACCAGTTCGCCTGCCGCCAAACATGATGACGACTTCATGTTCGGTATCATACACCATACCATGCATCTGTCTGGCAGCTGGAGGATTGCTCGGAGAAAGTTCTGTCCAGGTATTCAGGCCATAGTCATATTCCCAGAGGTCATTGAAGCTTCGCGTAAAGTCATCACCACCAAACATGACTGTTTTATTCCGAGCCGGATCATAAATCATGGCGTGATTTGCTCTCCAAAGCGGACCAAAGGCAGGCTGAAGGTTGGTCCATGTTTTAGCTCTGTAATCATAAGCCCAGGTCTCATTAACATTGTCGAAGTTTTTGTCGCGACCTCCAAAAGCGATAATCCGTTCGTGGAAGGCCTCATAGATCATGGAAAATTCAGTCTTCATAGGTGGCCCGGTCGTTGACAATGGCGCCCAATCAGCAAGACCCGGACCGATTGGGGGTGTAATCTGGGCGGGATCAGAAGAAGAGCATGAAAAAATAAATGCCAGCAACAAGTCGCAAATGAGAAAGATTTTCATGTAGTTTTTGCAATCCCAGATGTGACGATATTTGCAGGTTTTCATTTGAGACTATTTATTTAGTTGGAAGTTGAGCTTAAGCAAAAAGATGATGTCTGTCGGTCGTCGGGTTGAAAAGTTAACGATAAGATAAGTAAAAAAAGTAAGGAAAACTCGTAATTCATGCAAGTGAAAATATTATTCCTTGACATTCACGCAAACGCCCTTCGACCAAGTTTTTTTAGATTTCGGGAATGAAACTTGTTTTGCTCTGGTCTAACCCTTAAATTGCTTGAGGAATGTCAGGCCTAATCTTAACAAGGAGTACTCTCATGTTGATCAGGATTAGCTCAATTCTGTTGCTTTTTTTTATTCCTGTCTCGGCTTTTGCACAGTTTGCTGACAATACACCTGCCTTCGCTGTCATACGCCCATCCGGAGCCGGGCGGGTCGTGCACATACTGGACATCGTGCTAAAAGACAATATAGCTTATGCTGTCGGTACAGGTGGATTATGGACCATAAATGTCGCGAATATCAGTTCACCAAATCAACTCGGCGCCTTTCGTCCCAGAGGGCAAATCTATGGTGCGGCTCTTAATGGCGACTATCTGTATACTTTTATGCGCACCAACGGCATGGACGTAATGAACGTTTCGAATCCATCCTCGCCCAGTCGGACCCGAAACGTTCTACACAATGGGGATGATTCGTACGAACGTGGCGTTGTCGATGGCAACACTCTTTACGTAGCCGCACACAACAATGGCGTACGCGTATTCGACGTCTCGTCACCAAGTAATCCGCAATATGTAACGACGGTCAGCATGGACAATGCGTTCGCGTTGGCAAAATCAGGTGATTATCTGTGCGTGGCCGACGGCAGCGCCGGACTTTCCATAGTTGATATCAGCAATCCGTCGTCACCTGTTCTTATGACAACGCTTGAAACGAATGCCCTGGCCCAGGATGTCCAAGTCAGCGGCAATTATGCTTATGTGGCGGTTGGCAGCGCCGGAATGGATATTTTCGATATCAGTAATCCGCAGCAACCGACATTTGTCAGCAATTACCACGTCGACGGTTTCTCAAACCGTTTGAGCATAGCGGATGGTTTTGCCTACCTGGCCAATTGGCAAACCATCGAAGTAGTTGACATTTCCGATCCGTCTCATCCGCAATTGATAGCAACCCAGCACTCTTTTGAACGGGCTATGACCGTTGCTGCTGAAAACAACACCTTTTTCGTAGGTGATTGGTCCGCTTTTCGAATCTACCAGTTTGAGAACTTTCCCGTGCCGGATGTGAATGTCGATCCGCTGAATCTTTCTTTCGGCACGATCGAGCTCGGCAACTCGCAATCCCTGACGTTCAGAGTTGAGAATGTTGGACAGGAGCCTCTAACGGTCACAGAACTCGAAGCGGTGGGTAGTGGTTTTTCTGTCGAGTCAGCATCGTTCACATTGAATCCTTTCGAGGACCGTGAGTTTACGGCAACTTATACCCCTGTCAGCAATAATGACAATGCCTCCGGCTTTATCAATATCAAATCAAATGACCCTGACGAGCCTGAAAAAATTCTTCCTGTCAGCGGCGGCAACCGGGTTGTCGGCGTTGGCGACGTCCCAACAGACTTCACTTTAGTGGACTTCCAAGGCCAGAGTTTCAATTTGCAGGATCACATCAACCAGGGCTTAATCGTGGTCTTAGCTTTTTATGCCTCGTGGTGACCGACCTGTGGTCCGGAGTTATCGGACTTGGAAACCCAAATTTGGCAGACCTACAAAGAGCAAGGCGTCATGGTTTTTGGGATGGATGTGGATGAAACGCAAAGCGTGGTGGAAGATTTTATCAATGAATTCCAGATAACGTTCCCGGTTTTGCTTGCTACAGGGAATTTGCAGAATCAATACGAACTCGCAAGAAACACTGTTGCACCCTATCCGCGCGACTTTATCATAGGGCGGGACGGCCTCTTCGCTTATGCTTCGGACTTTTACGATCCGGAGGCGATGATAGAAGTCATCGAAAATGAGCTGAATCCAACGTCAGTAAATGATGACAATAATACACGCGTACCGGACGATTTCGCTCTGCTGGCCAGCTACCCCAATCCCTTCAGGGCCACAGAAAATCTCTCAAAGAGTGGGAACATCAGCATCATCTATCAATTGAGTGTGTTGAGCGATATCAAGGTCCAGATTTACGATATACGGGGACGTCTTGTTAGAACGCTGGTTCAAAGCCGTCAGAATCCAGGCGAATATACGGTACAATGGGACGGACGTAGTCAGAACAATGTCATCGCAGCGACCGGAATTTATTTTGTTCGACTGCAAGCCATTAATTTTCAACAAGTCAAAAAGATCTCATTAATTCGCTAATGAAAATGAACTGTTCAAACGGAGTGACTTAATAGAGGTAATGTCATGAAAAATATACTCTTATTCTTATCAGCAGCATTCTTCATTTTTACCGCATGTTCAAGCGACTCTTCAAATGGGCCTGAAGAAAACTTCGAAACCGCCACAGAATTCACGTTAACCGATGTGGACAATAACACGGTGTCATTGAGTGATTTTAACAACCAAGTCGTGGTGCTCAACTTTTTTGCCACCTGGTGCGGCCCCTGTCAGGACGAAATGCCGCAACTAGACACGAACATTTGGCAGGCCTACAAGGATCAAGGTGTCATGGTATTAGGGATTAATCTGCTAGAGGACTTGGGGCAGGTTAAGCTTTTTGCTGTGAATAATGGCATCACTTTTCGCTTAGCTATTGACACTACCGGTGACGTTTTTAGGGCGTATGCAGGAGGTGACGGCGTGGAAAACGTTCCCTATAACGTAATCATCGATAAAGACAAAACGATTCGTTACTCCCAAACCGGATACAACGAAAATGAAATGATCGTCCTGATTAACGAACTCTTATAAAGGATTGAATATGTTTTCCCGTATGACTGTAACCATGGTATTCGTGCTTCTAATCTATATCACATGCTTTGCTCAGGATAATTCAAAAACCATCTCAGCGGTTGATTTCACCATCCGCGACATCAACGGCAAGAAAGTGCAACTCAAGAATCTCCTTGCCGACGGCCCGGTCCTGCTCGACTTCTGGGCGCTCTGGTGTGTACCCTGTCTAAAGGAAATGCCGGAACTGAAAAAGATTGCAAAGAAATACAAAGAGTCAGGCTTAACCATCGTGGCAGTTAACCAGGACTCACCATCAGACCAATCAAAAGTCAAGCCGTTCGTAAAGCAGAAACGCTTTAATTTTGTCGTTGTTCTGGATGAAGATAAGGACTTGTGGGACCAGTTTCATGTGAATGCCCTGCCGACCTCGATCTTAATTGACCAGACCGGGCATATTGTCTATACCCACACGGGCTATAAGCCGGGTGATGAAACCGAAATAATCGAGGCGTTGGAAGAGCTATTTTTACGGAAAAATGAGAAGCGTGAAAATGACGATTAAAAAGCTTAGTTCTTCGAGCGCAGGTTTCAAAGTTCAGCTCGCAGTGCTGGTCGTTCTTGCCTGCATTGCAAGAACACCTGATGCAGCTTTTACACAAATTGGGCCGGGGACACCCTATCTACTGAACCGTTGGCTGAGCTCAGTCGAACCCTCTACTGCAGAGACCGATCGTGAAATCAACAACTGGTTAGATGTCGGCTATAAATACAGCTACTGGCGGGCCGGGCTGCGGGTGGAGTTTCACGATCCTCGCAATCCGCAAGTTTACAACGACAAGATAACCCAGCGTTATGTCATGTTTAAGAAAGACTGGCTGCGGATTCGTGCCGGTAATTTCTATGAGCGTCTCGGGCGCGGGTTGGTCTTTCATGCTTTTGAAATACAAAGTCAGACGCTTAACCGAACCGATCAGAATATAGCCATCGACCGAAACATCGATGGTGCCAATATCAAGCTTTCATTTGACAATGTTGACGTGACTGGCATCTGGGGTCGGCCCCTGAAGATGTTCAGCAGCGACCGCGGCCACGCGCTGGGTGGCGGCGAAGTTCGCTTCAGGCCTTTTTCTGCGCTTCTGCTGGGAGGCACATTTTTGCGATTCAGTGATGATTTCCTGGCGGGCGTGGCAGGTCTGGAACGGAAAATAGATTTAGAGCTCAGCTCCCTCCAGGTTGGCTTGAGCCTTGGGTCCATTGACTTGCACACCGAAATTTCGCAAAAGAAGTCTGCCGATGAATCAGCCATTCCAAGTGGCAATGCTGTTTACGCAACGGCAAATTACTCCGGAGATAGTTTCGGACTCAGTGCCGAGTTCAAACGATACGAGGACTTTAACACCGACTTCAATAATCCGCCCGCATTGGTGAAGACGCACTCCTTCACGTTGCTTAACCGTCACACGCATTCTTTGAACCCGAACGATGAAATCGGCTACCAGTTTGAAAGCTACTTTAGTCCCAATCTCAGTACAACGATTACCTTGCATGCCTCGGGGGCCGACAATCTTGAAAATAACGAACGCCAACGTTTTCGGGAGTACTTTTTTGAGAGCCGACAGGAGTGGGGAGAGCAGGCTATTTCACGAGTGCTTATCGACTACAGTAAGGATCGCCTGCTTGGGGATCTCAACCGCTGGACGTTTGCCTCGGAAGTGGACTACCTCCTCAATGATCGCAATAGCCTCCTTTTTGACGCACAATTACAGAATATCGACAATGAGAACAACCTGAACGGCAAATACTGGAATATGCTTGGCTTGTTAGCCTTCTCACGTTCGCCTTTCATGACCCTTTCAGCCCAGTACGAGCACACTACGAATGCGTTCTCGGGGAAGTCAAATTGGTTTTCCGGAACACTCAATCTGAAAGTAGGACAACATCACGATGTTATTCTCACGGCCGGATCGCGGCCGGCCGGACTGGTTTGTTCAGGTGGGATTTGTTTCCAGGTGCCGGAATTTGAAGGGGTGGAATTACGCTGGAATGCGCGACTCTAAAACAGCAAGCAAGACGACAAATGCACAAACCAGGAGAAAGATTTGAAAATGAAGATTTGCAAGTTGCAAAACCAACTCAATTAGTTATGCTGCAAACAAAGAGCCGGTCTTTGCCAGGAAGGCCCCACTGAGCTTGTGTTGAAACGGTCAGATCCTGAGCATGGACGCCGATGATTCCATAGTCTTCGGCAGTCAAGATCGTGGCTGGCCGAAAATTACCAACAGCTTTCAAAAAATCTCTTATACAAAAACAAGAACTTCAACTTTAGCTGTCGCCGTGCTCAGTAAGTTCACAGTTTAGCAACTAAAATGGAGGAATTTAAAATGAGACTCACTTTTCTGAAAAGCACAGTTACAGCGTTAGCGCTCTGCTCTTTAGCCTTTGCCGGGCCCAATCCACAAGACAAAGTGAACATCACCGGATATGTTAAAGACGCCGATACCGGCGAGAGCTTGCCTTATGCAAACATTAGCCTGGTTGGCACAAATTACGGCACCGCGTCCAATACCAACGGCTATTTTGTTCTCGTCAGCATACCGGTTGGCCCCTGTACCCTTCGGGTAAATTATATCGGCTACAAGCAAGTCGTTGTGACCCTGGAGGCGGTTCGAAACGCCAAACCTGTTATTGTGAAAATGCAGCCGCAGGCTGTGCTGTTCGAGGGCATAACGGTAACCGCAGAGAACCTGCAAACCATGCAAGTGTCGGATGAAGTAAGCGAAATCAGGCTGTCGCCCCGGCAGCTCAAAACCCTGCCTTCCGTCGGCGAAGTCGATATTTTTCGAACTCTGCAGTTGCTGCCGGGGATAAGCGCAGTCAACGACGGCTCGTCCGGACTCTATGTGCGGGGCGGGACGCCGGACCAAAACCTCGTCCTGTTTGACGGGATGACCATTTATCAAGTTGACCACTTTTTTGGGTTTATCAGCGCTTTCAATACGGAAGCTGTCAAAGATGTCCGGGTCTTCAAGGGTGGATTTCCGGCTAAATATGGCGGGAGGATATCCAGCGTTGTCGAGCTAACCGGGAAATCAGGCAGCTATGATAAATTTCAAGCTGGCGGAAACATCAATTTATTGAGCGGCAGCGGGGTCGTGCAAGTACCCATCGCCGGCAAGGGCGCCTGGCTGGTCTCCTTCAGGCGATCCCACACCGACATTATCCAAGGTGGTTTGTACAACAGTATTTTTAATTCCGTTTCAGGTCAAAACACTTCGGATGGCTCCAGTGCCGACAATACCAGCGGCCCCGGTTTCGGCCCCGGAAGAAGATTTGCTGCCCAGAATGAAACATTTATCCCCGCATTTTATTACTACGACCTGAACAGTAAACTCTCCTATTCTCCGACCGCCAGCGACATTCTCTCGCTCAGCTTCTATAACGGCCGGGACAATTTGGATGAGTCACAGGATCTAGGCAATATTGGCTTTCGCACCCCAGCCTTTGGCGGCGCCGATTCGACCGCGAACGCTGCCATCGACGATGTCACCAAATGGGGCAATCTCGGCCTCAGCGGTAAGTGGTCGAGAGCTTGGAGCGACCGAATTTACAGCAATTTTCTCGTGGCCTATTCCAAATATTTTAGTGAAAGTCAGACCGGATTCACAACATCTGGCGGGAACGAAAACACCATTCAGCGCGCATTTAGTTCTTTCGAAGATAATGACGTCCGGGATTTCACGCTCAGATTTGACCTCGAATGGCAATTGCTTAAATCCCACAAGATTGAACTCGGCGCCTGGTATACTCGCACAAACGTGAACCTGCTCTTCACAGCAAATGACACGATCAATATTCTGGATCGAAGCAGCGAAGCAGACCAAACTTCCTTTTATTTACAAGACGGCTGGCGAGTCTTTAAGCCCCTGGAAGTAACTTTTGGTTTGAGGGCCGCAAATTACAAACCTACCAAAACAACCTACTTCGAACCCCGTGCATCCTTTAAATTTGCCTTTACGGATAACTTATTTCTCAAGGGAGCCTGGGGACGCTACAACCAATTTATCAACCGAATAACCAATGAAAACGTTCTGGAGGGAAACAGGGATTTTTGGCTCTTATCCGACGAACAGTTAGATCCTGCATCCGCCGAACATAGAATCCTGGGATTGAGCTATGAAACCGACCAATTCCTATTCGATGTTGAAGCGTATCACAAAGACCTCGATGGGGTCGCCGAATTCTCACAGCGTTTTCGCAGAGGCCCGAACACCAGGACCGAGGACCTGTTTTTTCTTGGCAGCGGTGTCGCCAAAGGCATCGAATTCTTAGTACAGAAAAAAACCGGCAGGCTCGCGGGCTGGGCCAGTTACACACTGGGAAAAGTGGACCATAAATTTGCTGTCTTCAACAACGGTGAGTCCTTTCCGGCAGACCATGATCGAAGACATGAAATTAAACTGGTTGGCAGCTACAAACTGGGGAGTTGGAACCTGGCCTCAACCTGGGTTTACGCCTCTGGCGCACCTTACACAGCGCCTGAAAACCAATATGCAATCGAATTGCTGGATGGCACGACGCGCAGCTTCATCCATGTTGGCGACAAAAACGCAACCCGACTTCCTGCATATCATCGAATGGACCTCAGCTTGTCACGGGAATTTAGAGGCGAGAATTTTAACTGGGATTTAGGCATTTCCGTCTTCAACCTTTACAATCACGCAAATGTTTGGTACCGGGAATACGTGCTCGATACCAGCCCGATTATCGTCAGGGATATTTTAACACTGGGAATAACACCGACCATAACTTTGGGGATACAATTAAATTAAAATTGCCGAATAAACCTTATAAAAGAGAGGGTGAACAATGAATAAGATCACTTTACTTATACTCCTTGTCGTTTTGGCAGCTCTCTGTGGCTGTGAAACCGAGTCTCCGCTCATAGCGGAATCCGAGCTGCTGGTTGTGCGGGCATATTTGTATGCAGATGAAGCAGTGAGTGATATTCAACTCACAAACACTTATGAATTAGGCGCAGATACACCAGCCGGGGCTCCCGTTAATGACGCCATGGTGACGCTTGAAAAAGCCGGTCAGGTCTACCAATTAACCCGAAGTCCAGGCGATAGCGGCTACTACCATTATCCTGGAAATGATTTGCAGGTCAATGTTGGGGATACCTTTCGGATTTCAATTGAGCATAATGGCCA
>Ga0209980_10002089_pt1 | contig 10937 bp, 8 predicted proteins | sample CR02metaG_FD_183611 | JGI IMG/M metagenome (GOLD analysis project Ga0209980, IMG submission 183611) | Deep subsurface microbial communities from Mariana Trench to uncover new lineages of life (NeLLi) - CR02 metaG (SPAdes) (version 2) | ecosystem: Environmental > Aquatic > Marine > Ocean trench >... | reverse complement strand
CTTCGATGGGCACCCTGGACGCGTTGAATTTTGAAGACGAATCGGTGGAGCAGTTCGGAGTGGCGCGGCTCGAAGACCTATCCTGGAAGGGCCTGATGGATGGATATGCCTGCATCATGTGCAACCGATGTCAGGACGCTTGCCCGGCCTACGAGACCGGTAAGGTGCTCTCTCCGGCGGCGATGGAAATCAACAAGCGTTACTTCTTGAATCAAGAAGGGTCTCGACTGGCTGCAGGGGAGACGAGCATTCAGACGATGCTGGATTTCGCGATCTCGGCTGAGGCGGTCTGGGCCTGCACCGCTTGCGGTGCCTGCGTGGAGGTGTGCCCGGTGGGAGTCGAACCCATGCGAGACATTCTGGAGATTCGCCAGTACCTGGTCTTGATGGAGAACGAATTTCCGGAGCAACTTCAAACCGCCTATCGGGGCATGGAAAGGGCGGCCAATCCCTGGAACATTCCGCAGGAAGAGCGCCTGAAATGGGCGGAGGGTCTAGACGTTCCAACGATTCAAGAGAACCCGGACCCCGAGATATTGTGGTGGGTGGGTTGCGCGCCTGCTACGGATACCCGCGCGCAGGGAACGGCACGGGCCTTTGCCAAAATTCTCAATCAGGCGGGGGTGAACTTCGCGGTCCTGGGGACCCAGGAGCGCTGCACCGGCGACGCCGCCCGCCGTTCGGGCAACGAATTTCTCTTCAACGAGTTGGCCAATGCCAACGTGGAGACCCTGAACCAGGTCAATGCCCCACGCATTGTGGCTGCTTGCCCTCACTGCTTGCATACGCTCAAGACGGAGTATCCGGCCCTGGGTGGAGATTACGAAGTTATCCACCACTCAGAATACATTCAAGAGTTGATCGCTTCGGGTCGTTTGCAATTCAGTTCCGAGCAGAGCCTGGAGAACGTGACTTTTCACGACCCCTGCTATTTGGGCCGGCAGAACGGAATTGTGGCGGCACCCCGGGAAGCGCTCGGAATGGTGGATATTCCAATTCAGGAGATGCCGAGGAACAGTTCGAGATCCTTTTGTTGTGGAGCGGGAGGGGCTCAGTTCTGGAAGGAGGAAGAATCGGGTCAGGAGCGAGTCAGCGCCGACCGCATGCGGGAGGCGGAGGCGACCGGCGCCACAACGTTGGCGGTGGGGTGTCCGTTTTGCATGATCATGTTGTCGGACGCCTCGCAGAACGGTATGCAGGTGCGCGATCTGGCCGAAATCGTGGCCGAGCGACTGGGGTTGGAGGAGTAAAGGCATGGAAGCTCAGGAAGATCTCCAGCTCGATCTCAACGAGGAGAGCCTGCTTGAAATGTATGGGTTGATTGTGCTCTCCCGCAGACTCGACGAGCGGACCTGGGTGCTCCACCGGCAGGGAAAAATCGCCTTCCACGTCTCGGGTATTGGCCACGAGGCGGCTCAGGTAGGCGCGGCGATGGCCCTGCGTCGCGGTCAGGATTGGGTGGTGCCTTACTATCGCGACCTGGCCATGATGCTGGCCCTCGGATTGACCCCAAAGGAATTTATGCTCGGTGTAATGGGAAAGAAGGGCGAACCCAGTTCGGGTGCCCGACAGATGCCCAGCCACTGGAGCATACGGCGCATGAACGTGGTCAGCCATTCATCCCCGGTCGCCACCCAGGCACCGCACGCTTCTGGAATAGGCCTGGCGATTAAGATGCGGGGGGACGACGCGATTGTGCTTACCTCCATCGGCGAAGGGGCGACCTCGCAGGGAGCATGGTATGAGGCAGTCAACTGGGCCGCGATTCATAAATTGCCGGTGGTATTTATGGTGGAGAACAACCTGTATGCGATCTCGGTCCGCCAGGACCGCCAAATGGCGGTTGAACACGTGGCCGACAAGGCGGCCGGCCTGGGGCTGCCCGGCGTGACGGTGGATGGCCTGGACGCGCTGGCCGTGCACCGCGCGATTGCGGAGGCTGCGGCTCGGGCCCGCGCGGGAGACGGGCCGACCCTCGTCGAAGTTATGGTTCAGCGCATGACACCCCACTCGTCGGACGACGATGATCGCTCCTATCGGCCGCGAGCGGAGCTGGAAGCCCTCAAAGCTCAGGACCCGGTACGTCTGCAGCGCGACAAACTTAAGGATATGGGCCTCCTCTCGGAGCGGGCCGAAACGGAGGTTCAGGAACGGGCAGCTGCCCAGGTGGAGGAAGCCATCAAGTTCGCGGCGAGCGCACCCTACCCAGAGGTTTCCGAGGCGAGTTATCCAGTGTACGCGGGGGACCGAGTCGATGGCTGAAATAACCTTGATCGAAGCTTTGCGTCAGGGCATGGACGAGGAGCTCGAGCGAGATGAGCGGGTGTTCATTGTGGGCGAAGATGTAGGGCAGCGGGGCGGCGTCTTTCGCGCCACCGAAGGTCTCTTCGAAAAGTACGGCGAAGCCAGAGTTATTGATTCGCCTCTGGCGGAGGACTCGATCGTTGGCATTGGAATTGGAACGGCACTGTATGGCATGCGACCCATCTGCGAGATCCAGTTTGCGGATTTCATCTACCCCGCCTTCAACCAGATCGTCAGCGAGGCGGCTCGCATGTGTTATCGATCCGCAGGAGAGTGGACCGTGCCCATGGTCATTCGTGTGCCTTATGGCGGGGGCATCGGCGGTGGGCTCTACCATTCGCAGTCTGTAGAAGCATTTTTCACGCACGTCCCAGGATTGAAGGTTGTTGTTCCCTCCACGCCTTACGACGCCAAAGGGCTCATCAAATCATCGGTGCGGGACCCGGGTCCGGTTATTTTCCTGGAGCCAAAGAGGGGATACCGTCTGATCCGCGGGGAGGTACCGGAAGATGAGGAGGTGCTGGTCCCGATTGGACCGGCACGTATCTCGCGGACAGGAACGGATCTCTCGGTGTTCGCCTATGGGATGATGCACCATTATTGTCTGGAGGCGGCTGAGATGGCCGCCCAGGAGGGGATAAACGCCGAAGTTATCGACCTGCGAACTCTCAAACCGGTCGATCGTGAGACCATCCTGGCCTCGGTGGCCAAGACGGGAAGGGCACTGATCGTCCACGAAGATAATCTAACCGGGGGCTACGGAGCGGAAATTGCCGCCATCCTGGCAGAGGAAGCGTTTGGAGACCTGGATGCTCCGGTGCGTAGATTGGCCGGACCGGACGTGCCTGCCATGCCCTACAGTCATCCATTCGAGAGCTGGTTTATGCTGGACGCGGATAGAATCGCAAAGGCTATTCGGGAGCTGGCAGCTTTCTAATTCGTACCAGGTCGCCTGTTAAAAGAGTCACACTCCGAAGGTGGCTTCAAACCTTAAGCACTAACGTCTGCAGGGCGGAGTAACGTATGTCAACCGAGGTCATCATGCCCCGGCTCGGGGAATCCCTGGTCGAAGGCACCGTAACGAAGTGGCTCAGGCACCCGGACGATCACATCGAGGAATTTGAGCCGCTGGTGGAGATCAACACCGACAAGGTCGATACGGAGGTCCCGTCGCCCGCCACGGGTACGGTGCTCAAGCTCTACGTTGCTGAAGGCGAAACGGTGAGGGCGGGAGCCCTGCTGGCAGTTATCGGTGAGCCGGGAGAAGCGGTCCCGGACGCCCCTCCCGCCGACCGCGAAGAAGGAGCTACCCAGGTCGCGCCTCCGAAAACCGCAGATCAAGGTACTCCAAAGGCCGGGCGCGAGGAGCTTGGGTTTATCTCCCCGGTCGTCTCCCGCATCGCGGCCGAACACAACGTGGACCTCAGCCAGGTATCCGGAACCGGCTCGGGTGGCCGAATCACCAAGAAGGACGTGCTGGCCTACATAGAAGGTGGGCAGGCAGCCGCGCCCTGGGAAGAACCGGGCTCGGGCGATCTCTTCCGGCCGACCGAGGAGTTCTTCGGCAAGAAGCCCGGTGCGGTCCCTGAGCCCACCGGCCTCGCGGATACGGTCCTGCCTCTGGATGCCGTGCGCACACAGATCGCGGAACACATGGTCCGCTCCAGGCGCACCAGCCCACATGTGACGACGCTGATGGAGGCGGACCTGGGACGTGTGCTCGCCCACCGAAAGGAACACAAGCAATCCTTCGCGCGCGAAGGCGCGAACCTGACCCTCACGGCCTATTTCGTCGCGGCCGCGGTCGAGGCGCTGAAGGAAGTTCCGATCGTCAATTCCTCGTGGAGCGAAGCCGGGATCGTGCTGCACAAGGCGGCGAACGTCGGTGTGGCGGTCTCGCTCGGGGAAGCGGGGTTGATCGTGCCGGTGGTCAAGAACGCCCAGCAACTGTCGCTGCAGGCCATCGCCAAGACGATCAACAACTTAGCCGAACGGGCCCGCGGTCACAAGCTGGTCCCGGACGAGGTTCAAGGTGGGACGTTTACTATTACCAATCATGGGGTGACCGGCTCACTTTTTGCGACGCCGATTATCCATCAACCCCAGTGCGCCATCCTGGGCGTCGGCGCACTTCAGAAACGCGCGGTGGTCATCGAGGGTCTGTCGCCCAGCGGCGAGCCCGAGGATTCGCTGGCGATACGCCCGATGGTTTATCTCACACTCACCTTCGACCACCGTATCATCGACGGCGGCATAGGGGATCATTTTCTGGGCATCGTTGTGCAGCGCCTGCAGTCTTGGGCCTGAGGACGACCTGCAAGGGTCCCGGACTCCCCCGTTGCGACGAGGGACCGAGACCCTAGGCGCGTACTGCGCCCATGTGGAAGGGAAGCTGAATGCCTGATTACGACGTGGTTGTGATCGGTGCCGGGCCCGGCGGATACGTCTGCGCCATCCGCGCCGCGCAATTGGGGCTCAAGACGGCCATCGTGGACCGGGAATGGCTCGGAGGGGTGTGCCTCAATGTCGGATGTATCCCCTCCAAGGCATTATTAAAAAACGCTGAGCTGGCGCACGTCCTCAGAGAAAGAGGCGAATATTTCGGATTTTCCGTAGAGGGCCTGAAGCTGGATTACGGACGGGCGGTCGAGCGAAGCCGGGAAGTCGCCGATCGATTGGTGAAGGGCGTCGGCTTCCTGATGAAGAAGAATGAGGTCGAGGTCCACATGGGAGAGGCGATCCTGCGCTCACCGAACTCGATCGCGGTCACGAATTCCGAAGGTGAGGGTGCCGAGCTCGGGGCAAAAAACATCGTGGTCGCCACGGGCGCAAGCCCGGCCTCGCTCCCCGGACTAGAGATCGATGGGCAGCGGGTATTGACCTATCGCGAAGCCATCTTGCAGACCCAGGCACCGAAGTCAGTGCTGATCGTAGGCTCTGGCGCGGTGGGCCTCGAGTTTGCCACCATCTGGAACGGCTACGGGGTCGCGGTGACCATCGTGGAAATGCTTCCACGAATCGCGCCGCTCGAGGACGAAGAGGTCAGCAAGGAGCTTGCCAAGGAGTTCCGCAGGCGCGGCATCAAGATCATGGTTGGCACCAAGGTGGATAACATCGAGGTGCTCAAGACCAAGGTAAAGGCTACCGTCGTCGGCGAGTCGGGAAAGGAAATTCTCGAAGCCGAGCAGGCGTTGGTGGCGACCGGCTTCCGGCCCAATACCGCAGGCTTCGGACTGGAGGACCTGGGCGTGCAGCTTACCGAATCTGGGATGGTTGAGATTGACGAGCGAATGGGCACCAACGTTCCGGGGATTTGGGCCATCGGCGACGTGACAGGAAAGTTACAACTGGCCCACGTTGCCACGGCAATGGGCATCGTGTGCGCCGAAAACATCGCCGGGGTAGAGACGATTGAACTCAATTACGAGATGATGCCGCGGGCTACGTATTCTTCTCCCCAGGTGGCTTCCTTTGGAATGACGGAGGCTCAGGCGGAACAGCGCGGTTACGAGATCCAGGTGGGCAGGTTCCCCTTTCAAGCCAGCGGAAAATCGCTTGGAATGGGCGAGACCGCGGGGTGGATCAAACTGATCTCGGATGCCCGCTACGGCGAGATCCTGGGAGCACACTTGATCGGACCCGAAGTTACGGAATTGTTGCCAGAACTGACCCTCGCCCAAGGTATGGAACTTACGTTTACCGAAATTGCGCGCAATGTCCACGCGCATCCCACCCTAAGTGAAGCTATCATGGAGGCGGCACACGACGCCGAAGGTCAGGCGATTCATATTTAGGAGGCGGCATGCAACCCCGCCTCCGAGGGAGCGCCACCGGGACATTGAGCAGGTAGCAGCGGTGGGGGCTATTCGTTAAGGAGAAAACAGATGAGCGATCCCAAGATCGTAAGTGGTCTTGAGGGGGTCCTGGTCACTGAGACCCGTTTGAGCAAAGTGGACGGCACGGCCGGCGTGCTCACGATCGGCGGCTACCCTTTAGAGGAACTTGCCCCCAACGCTACATACGAGGAAGTGCTCCACCTGCTCTGGTTCGATCGGCTGCCCACAACCTCCGAGCTCGATGAGCTGAGGGGGGAGCTGGCGGGGTTGCGCACGATCCCGGAGCCGACGATCGATCTCTTGACCGCGGCCGCAAAAAAGAAACTCCCGACCATGGTCGCGCTGCGCATGGGAGTCGACACGCTGACCCTGATAGACGTCGACCCTTCCGATAACTCATCCGAGGCCGATATGCTTCGGGTGAAATCGGTTACGGCGCGCATTCCTACTGTGGTTGCGACTTACCGGCGCCTCCTGGAGGGCGAGAAGCCCATAGAGCCCAATGCGGATATCCCGCACGCGGCGAATTACCTTTATATGCTGCAGGGTGAGGAAGCTCACCCCGATGCGGTGCGTGCGCTTGAGACCTATATCAACACCGTTGTCGATCACGGGATGAACAACTCCACCTTCACCTCGCGGGTGATTATCAGTACCCGCTCCGACATCGTGTCGGCCGTAGTTGGAGCGATCGGCTCGCTCAAGGGACCCCTGCATGGCGGTGCTCCAGGTCCGGCGCTGGATATGGTGTTCGAGATTCGAAAGCGGGCAGACGCCTCCGGCAAGGACTTGAAAGAGGAAGCCGAGAGCTGGGCGCGCGAGGTCGTGGGGGGCGGGGGCCGCATCATGGGATTTGGCCACCGAGTTTATAAAGTTCGCGATCCGCGCGCGGACGTACTGGGCAGGGCCGCAGTGAAGCTGTATGAAGGCTCCGGCGACACGGCACTGTACGACGACGCTACCGCGGTCGAGGATGTGGTGCTGGATGTGCTCGCGGAGTTGAAACCGGACCGCAGTATCAAGACTAACGTGGAATTCTATACCGCTCTGATCCTGCAGGGCGTGGGCATGGAGAGCGACCTGTTCTCGCCAACATTCGCTGTCGGGCGTGTGGGCGGGTGGACGGCACACATCCTGGAGCAGATCGCGGAAGCGCGAATGATTCGACCGCGGGCGGCATATAGTGGTGAGCTAGATCGGGTCTGGTCGCCGATTGAAGAAAGGGAAGATGGCGGAAATCAAGGAGGTTAGGCGGGCCAAGGAGCTTTCGAAGTACAGGCTCCTCTCCAAGCCCAATGTACTCGGGGTGGGCTACGGTTACAAAGAAAAAGCTGGACGGCGCACTGCGGATCTATGTGTCGTGGCCCTGGTGCGCGTGAAGCTGCCAAAATCCTCGTTGGCCCCGCGCGAGCTGGTACCGCCCACATTGGATGGCGTATCGACCGACGTGGTCCAGGTGGGAGATATCCGGGCCCTCCAGGCACGAACCGATCGCTGGCGTCCCGCTCCCGGCGGGGTCAGCATCGGTCACTATCAGATCACTGCCGGCACGCTGGGGAGCGTGGTGCGGGATGCGACAACTGGCGAGCGGCTGATCCTGTCTAACAATCACGTACTGGCCAACAGCAACGCGGCCGGGTTGGGAGATGCGATCCTCCAACCCGGCCCGACAGACGGAGGAAATGCAGACTCCGATACGATCGCGACCCTCGAACGGTTCATCCCGCTCCTGTTTATTAAAGAGCCGTCGGATTGCGGAGTCGCGCAATGGGTGGCGGACGCAGCCAATTTCGTCGCTCGGCTCCTGGGCTCCCGCTCCAAACTTGTGGTCGTCCGAGAGGATCCCACTGCGGTCAACCAGGTAGACGCGGCGCTCGCGCGGCCCGTGGCCGACAGCGACCTGCTCGATGAGATCCTGGATATCGGTGAGGTCAGCGGCACGGTGGAGCCCACGCTCGGAATGGGAGTGAGGAAGTCTGGCCGGACGACGGCCTTCACCACCGGCCAGATCACGGTGTTGGAGGCGACCATCGACGTCAATTACGGAGAAGGCCGCACCGCACGCTTCGAAGGTCAGATCGTCTCCGGCCCTATGTCTCAGGGGGGGGATTCTGGCTCGTTGCTGGTGGCAGGCGACTCGCTGCAGGCGGTGGGACTGCTCTACGCGGGCTCGAATCAAGCCACCATATTTAATCCCATCCGCGAAGTGATGGCTGCGTTGAACATCGAGTTGTGAGTACCGAGCCGGCGCTGAAGCGCGCGCGTCAGATATTGCGCGCCCATTCCGATCGGTTGCTGGCCAAACCCAATGTAGTGGGGGTGGGGGTGGGGTACCGGAAAAGCTCACCATCGGAGCTGGCGTTGGTGGTGATGGTCAAACAGAAACTTCCCGAGAGCGCGCTCGCCGAAGATGAAATCGTGCCGAGCGATATCGACGGATTGCCGGTGGAAGTGCGCATGGTGGGGGAAGTGAACGCACAAATGGACGCGAGCAACCAGGGGGATTGAGGGTGCGATCCGTGCGAGGGTACGGCCGGTCCTTGTTAGGCAAGGGCCTGTCCTTGCAAAGCACGGCCTGAGTAATTTCGTAAGGACGCGCAGCCAGGATCCGTGAACGGCCAAAGGAGGACAAAATGAAATCGATCGAAGAACAAACTGTGAAGGCGCTTTCGTGGCAGATGATCTACGGAAACTATCGTTCTAAGCTAGGTGAGGAGGGCTGGGGGAACCTGGAACAGAAAGTCGGGGCGCCGGATTTCAAGAAGATGGACTCCGACGAAGATACACCCATGGGGCCCTTCAACGAGGCGGTTTTATTCATCGACCAAGAGCTTGGGGATGGGGATGGTTCGATGGTGGAGGAGATCACAGTGGCCTCCGTCGACCGCTGGGCCAGCATCTTTCGTAATCTAGTGAAGCAACTGCAGGGCCGGCCGCAGAAGATGATGGAGATTTTCTGCACAGAGGTCCATCCATACTTCCTGAACGATGCGGGTGCCACTGAGATCGTGGAATCTGCGCCCGATCACTTTGTCCTGAAGATGGAGAATGGGCTCCTGGAAGGATTCAAGATCGGGCTGATCGAGGGATTCTGCGATATCGTCGGGGCCGATGTAGAGATCGAACGTCGAAACGGTGATTATCACGTCAGCTGGGTCATGCAGGAAGAAACTCCAGCGCCCTCGCGGTGGGCGCTGTTCGTCAATGCCACAAGGCTGCCTTTCCTGACCGCAACTCTGGTTCCAGTATTGCTCGGAGCGGTAATCGCCTGGGACGACGGATTCTTCAATTTAGGGCTGTTTCTGCTGACGTTGCTTGGGGCCTCGCTTTTCCATCTCGGCACCAATGTAATGAACGACTATTTCGATCACACCAGCGGAGTGGACGAAGCCAATCTCACACCTACCCCTTTCTCAGGCGGATCGAGACTGATCCAGCGTGGCCTGGTCGCACCCCCCAGTCTCCGAAATCTGGCCTGGGGTTTCTATGCTGCCGGCACGGTCGTCGGGCTACTACTACTGGCACTGACCGGTCCAGGGTTGCTGATATTTGGCCTGGCAGGATTCCTGCTTGGTTTCCTGTACACGGCGCCGCCCATTCGCCTGGTCCATCGGGGGCTGGGCGAAATCGCCGTGGGATTAGGCTTTGGCCCGGTCATGTTGCTGGGCGCCTACTGGGTGCAGACACAGCAGTTGAGCGCGGCGGCCTGGTATGTCTCGATTCCGGTTGGGATGTTGATTGCAGCCGTGCTCTACATCAATGAGATCCCGGACCGAATGTGGGATGAAAAGGCCGGCAAGCGAACGCTGGTCACGCGCGTATCACCTGAAGTTTCGATCACTGGATATGCGACCTTGATCGGCGCGGCTTACCTGTCCATTCTGGTAGGTGTCGCGCTGGGCGTGATGCCGGTCGCAACCCTGCTGGGGCTGCTGACGATCCCTATGGTCTGGAGGGCGTACAAGGCTTTACGCCGGCATCACGCCTACGCCTACCGCCTGATCCCGGCCAATGCCACCACCGTCTTTGCGCACCTATACACCGGCCTGCTGCTGACTGCGGGTTACGTGGTGACCGGAGTGATTGCCAGGCTCTAAGCAGACAACCTCATCCATAAATCGAAAGTGGCGGCCATTGGGCCGCCACTTTGGGTTGTGCTGAGACGATGTTCTAAAGCGAGTTAAGCGCTTGCTCAATATCCTGGATTAGATCCTCGGGGTCTTCGATTCCGATTGAGAACCTCAAGAGATTGGGCGCAACCCTGCTTTGCGGACCCTCAACCGAAGCACGATGTTCGACCAGACTCTCCACTCCCCCCAGGGAGGTGGCGCGAACGATCAGCTCGAGGCCGGTGGCTACGGTGAGGGCCTCCTGCGTGCCTCCCTGAACCAAAATCGAGAGCATTCCTCCGAATCCATTCGTCATCTGCCGCCGCGCGATTTCGTGTCCGGGGTGACTATCGAGGCCCGGATAAAGCACGGCCTCAATCGCGGGATGGTGTTCGAAGTGGCGCGCGATGCGGAGCGCCGATTCGGAACATCGCTCATAACGAATAGCCAACGTGCGTAAGCCGCGCAACAGGAGCCAGGACTCGAAAGCTCCCAGCACACCTCCCGCGTGTTCTCGAATGTAGCGAATATCCTTCCATCGATCGTCGATTCGGTTGGTGACCAGAACACCCCCGGTCAGATCCGAATGTCCATTCAAGTATTTGGTAGCCGAGTGGGCAACGATATCTGCTCCAAGGGCGAGTGGCCGGGTCGTAACCGGCGGAGCAACCGTCGAATCTACTGCAAG
>Ga0209980_10002086_pt1 | contig 10959 bp, 10 predicted proteins | sample CR02metaG_FD_183611 | JGI IMG/M metagenome (GOLD analysis project Ga0209980, IMG submission 183611) | Deep subsurface microbial communities from Mariana Trench to uncover new lineages of life (NeLLi) - CR02 metaG (SPAdes) (version 2) | ecosystem: Environmental > Aquatic > Marine > Ocean trench... | reverse complement strand
TTTTAACCCTCGTCCTTAAGTCCGCTTATGGCTATAAGCGGACATTCAGTTGCCCCGTGATTAACGTCCGCTTTACCCCCGAAAGCAGACATCGAGATGGGTGCCGCTTTACGTCCGCTTGTGACCCAAAGCGGACATGAGCATGCCACACCTAACCCGCATCGACGATGCGCGCCATCCGCTTCGAGAGGTCAGTGCGCGGGAATCCCGCGATGCGCGTCCTTGCCCCAGACCTCTCTGATGCGCGCGTCGCGGCGGCAGCCAAAACGGTACAATCCGTACCGCAGCGGACTCTTTTTGTAATAGTCCTGATGGTAGTCCTCCGCCGGGTAGAACGCGCCGGCGGTCTCGATCGGCGTGACGATGGGCGCCATCAGGACTCTCGACTCCTGAAGCTTTCGCTGGGAGGCGTCCGCGAGACGCCGCTGCGCCGGCGAGTTCGCGAAAATGGCGGTCTCGTAGCTTCGGCCCCGGTCGCAGAACTGCCCGCCGGCATCGGTCGGATCGACGCTACGCCAGAAAATGTCGAGCAGTTTCTCGTAGGACACCTTCTTGGGATCGTAGAAAATCTGCACGGCCTCACGGTGCCCGGTACCGCCGGCGGAGACCTGCTCGTAGGTCGGGTTTTTCACCGGGCCGCCGGTATAGCCCGAAACGGTGCGCACGACGCCCGGCACTTTGTCGAAGTCGGCTTCCACGCACCAGAAACAGCCGCCCGCGAACGTCGCCACCGCCTCGCCCTTCGGGGCCGCCGCCGTCGAATCGTCTCCCGGGGCGGCTGCCTGCGCGGCAAGCGCGGCGCCCCCGATGAAAAGGGCGACGACCAACCCGTTCCGCAACGGCCCGAAACGGATCAGCGCGTTATCCTCTCCAGAGCTTTTGATGCCTCGGCGGTGATCACGGCATGCTCAGGTTTGCCCCTACCGAGCTTCTGGACCTTTTTCCAGAATGGAACCGCTTGATCCGGCTTGCCCCATTCATCGTAGGTCTTGGCGAGTTCGTAGTTGGCCAAGATGTGGTCCGGGGCGATTTCAATTGCAGCCCTGAGGTTGAGTTCGGCGCGCTCGAAACCTGCTTCGGGATCGGGGTTGACGAAGCGGCCGAGCCCCTCGTCGCCCTTGGGAGGTGGGCGGGGCATGCGCGACACCCTTCCCAAATGCACCAGCGCCCTGATGTTGGTTGGATCCAACTCGATGGCGTGGTTGAGATCTTCGATCGCGCTGTCGATATCACCGAGCTCGACGCGTGTGAGCGCATTTTCGATGTGCGGCGCGGCAACATAGCGGTCGACCTTTTTCGCCGCCCGGTAGGCGGCGAAGGCCTTGTCGTACTGCTTGAGGGCGCGGTAGGCATTTCCCAGCAACATCCTCGGCTCGAGGGCGTCGATGTCGAGCTCGGCCGCCTTCTCAAGCTCGCTCACCGCTGCTTCGTATTGACGTTCCGCAATCAGCGCCTTTCCTTTCTGTAGATTCTCCTGCGCTCGTTCCGCATCGCTTGGCCCGCACGACGCTATTGCAAGCCCCACGGCAAGGAGCAAGCCAATCCTAATCAAGGCTGCCGATTTCAATCCGACTGTTTGTCTTGTTGTCATGCCCTCACGTTACCGTACGTTACGTTGTCTCCGCAACTGGCGTACCAAACGTTCTGGGCTTAGATGACCTTAACCCGCCACTTCGAACAGACCCAGTCGGACGCCCCTACCAACAAAAAAATAGCCAGAATACAGGTCGCTGTCTGGTGGTATTGGAAGAGCTTCATCGTCTTGATCAGGGAAAAGCCAAGGCCCCCGGCGCCGACCAGTCCGAGGACGGTCGCCGAGCGGATGCTGACGTCGAAACGGAAAATGGAATAGCTGATGAACGCGGGAATGACCTGGGGGATGACGGCGAAGAGGATGACCTGCATCTTCGACGCGCCCGTGGCCTGCAGGGCCTCAACCTGCCCCTGATCGACGCCTTCGATCTCCTCGCCGCAGAACTTCGCCAGCATCCCGGTGGCGTGTAAAGCGATTGCAAGGACACCGGCAAAGGGGCCGAGGCCGACGGCGCTTACGAAGATCAGGGCGAAAATCAATTCGTTAACCCCGCGCAGCATGTTAAGGAACAGCCGCGTTAAGTGAAAGACCAGCAAATGAAGGCCAAACCGTTGCCAAGTCTCCGTGAACCAGGGGAGCATGATCAACGGCGTCGTGTTGCGGGCCGCCAACAGGGACATAGGGATGGAAAACGCCACCGCCAGCAGGGTCCCCCAGACCGCGATCTGGATTGTCTCGACCAACCCGCGCCCAAGAAAAAATATGTAGCTCAGATCGGGCGGGAACATGCGGGTGAGGAAGTCCCACATGTGGTCGGCCCCTTTGATCAGGGCGAGGGGATTCATGCCGATCTGGTTGGCCGTAAACCAGAGTACGCCACCCACCAGAACACCCCAGCCGAGGCCCTTCACGAACCGGTGCCGGCGGTGGGCGGCTTCCGTTTGGAGGGTAGCGGCAACGTCTCGCTCAAACGTCATGGTCATCGCCGGCCTCCGAATCCCGGTAGTAAATTTGTTGCAGAATGTCGTCCGTCAGTTTGCCCGAGGGGCCGTCGAAGACCACCGCGCCCCGCGACAAACCAACGACCCGTTCGGCATACTCACGGGCGTATTCCACCTGGTGAAGGTTGCACAGCACGGTGATGCCGAGCTCGCCGGCGATCTGCTTCAGGTATGTCAGCACCTGGCGCGCGATCTTGGGGTCGAGGCTCGCCACCGGTTCGTCGGCCAGGATCACTTTCGGTTGCTGCGCAAGCGCCCGTGCGATGGCAACTCTCTGCTGCTCGCCTCCGCTCAGTTTATCCGCGCGCTGAAATGCCTTGTGCTCCATGTTGACGCGGGCCAGACATTCGATGGCGATCCGCTTGTCCGCCTCGTCGAAGCTGTAAACCAAGCTGCGCCAAAAAACATGGTAGGCAAGACGCCCGCTCAGAACGTTCATGAGGACCGACAGCCGTTTCACCAGGTTAAACTGCTGGAACACCATGCCGACCTGTCGGCGCACCGCGCGCAGCTCACGTCGTCGGCTCGTCACCTCCCGGCCGTCGACAATAATTCTTCCGCTTGTCGGCTCCACCAGCCGGTTGATGCAGCGCATCAGTGTCGACTTGCCCGCACCACTGGGGCCCAGGATCACCAGGAACTCGCCTTCCCTGACGTCGATACTGACGTTTCTGAGTGCTTCGGTCGCACCCGCGCCGGCGTAGGTCTTGCTCACGTCCTGAAGAGAAACCATCATCGGGTCCCGTTTCTGGCGCGGTGTAGTGGTTTCGGTGGGTTTCTGGTTCACGTTCGTCAATTGCTTTTCAACCCCCCTGGAGGCCTTAGTAAATCCTGCTTCGGATCAGCGTTGACGCGTAATCAATGATCGTGACCATACCGAAAATCACAAGCAGGATTACCGCCGTCTCACGGAACTCGAACAGCTTGATGGTCGTCACCAGCTCGAAGCCGATGCCCCCGGCGCCGACCATGCCGAGCACCGTCGCAGAGCGCACCCCGACCTCAAACCAATACAACATGTAGGTCACGAACTGCGGCAGCACCTGGGGAAAGATGGCGAAGAGGATAACCTGGATGCGCCCGGCCCCGGTGGCTTGGAGGGCCTCGACCGGTCCGGGATCGACGTTCTCCATCGCCTCGGCATAAAGACGGCCGAGAATGCCTGAATAGTTCATACCCAGCGCCACCGCCCCTGGGAAGGGTCCCAACCCCACCGCCGCGACGAAGAAGATCGCCCAAATCAGTTCCGAGATGCTGCGAAACAGATTGAGAGTCGTTTTCGCGACGAACCGCACCGATGCCACCCGGGTGATATTGCGGGCCGCCAGCACACCGAGCGGAAGACCGATCAGGGACGCGATAACGTTCCCCCAAACGGCGATATAGATGGTTTCGATTGCCGGCTTCCAGATCATCTCGGCGAAGCCCCACTTGGGCGGCACCATCAGGACGAAATAGTGCGCGATCTTGGGGATTCCGCTGGCAAGCTCCCTCGGTCTCAGATTCACGCCATCGGCGGCCCAAGCCAGGAACCCGATACCCGCGGCCAAAAAGAAGATGTGATGCAAACGCCATTTCTTACGCTTTACCAGCGAAGCGAAAACATCCTCTTGGGCTGCTGGAACGGGATCAGCCATAACGAATCCCCCTACACCCACCGCCGTGGGCGGCAGTCCATCGGATTAACATTGAGGCTCACAAAGCAGCGGGGCGGGATCACCGTGACCCGCCCCGCACGCGCCACGACGCCGTTAATTACTTCTTCTTTTTCTTCTTTTCCCCTTTCTTCGTGAGATCCAGTTTCAACGCCGAAGCAATTTGCCGGATCACGTCATAGGTTTTGTCCGTGGCCGGGTCGAAGCGGGCGACCGTGCCCATCTCGCCGAAGGGCAGATTCTTGAAGCCGTAAAAGGCGTCGCGGATTTTCTTCTTCAAGCCTTCCGACAGGCCCTTGCGGTAAAGCATCGGGTTGTTCGGGATCAGATCCGACTCCCAGATCACCTTGATGTTTTTGCGTTCGGCCAATCCCTTGGAAAAGGCCCGCTCGAGAATGCGGTCGGCCACCGACGCCGCATCGACCTTGCCCTCGGCCACGGCCATGATGCTGGCGTCATGACCGCCCGAGTACATCACCTGCTTGAAGTCCTTCTCGGGCACGATGCCTTCCCTGACGAAGAAGGCGGAGGGCACCATATATCCGGAGGTCGAGCCCGGATCGACGAAGGCGTAAGTGCGGCCCTTGATGTCCTTCAGCGAATTTATCGGGCTGTCCTTTTGCGTGATGATGATCGAGTGGTAGCCGGGCTGCATCGTCTTCGCCGTGACGGTGATGGCGAAGGCCTCCACGTCTGCCTGGGTGGTTGCCAGCACATACGAGAACGGGCCAAGCAGGGCCACGTCGATGTGACCGGCCCGGAGTGCCTCGATGGTGGCGTTGTAATCGGAACCGACGAACATCTCCACCTTCATGCCGATCGCCTTGGAAAGTTTGTCGGCGATGGGTTTTGATTGGCGGATCATCGCCCGCGCGTCCTCGGCCGGAATGAAGCCGACCATGAGAACGCCAGGTTTGGCCGTTCCGTCCTTCTGGGCCATGGCGCCGGTTACGGCCGTAATCGCCATAACGAACAAAGCCACGGACAGAACTTTGAAGAAACGTTTCATTATACTACCTCCCTTTGAATGCTTCTCAAAGTTGATGTTTATACAGAAGTCATGGTTGAGTGTAGGCGGCAACATCACCGATGGGCAAGAGGATTTCTGATGCCGGTGGTTTATATCCAAGTGAGGGAATCCGGAAGATCAGAGCCCCGAACAACACGGAATTACCGTTTAGAGGAAGGTCAAACGCCAAGGATTACCAGCGCATGTTGATGTTCTTGATCCGGGTGTAGCTCAGAAGCTCGTCAAAGCATTCTTCCTGCCCGAAGCCGCTCTGCTTCCAGCCTCCGTAGGGGGCGCCCAAGTACCTGCCGGTCGAGTTGATCCAAACATAACCGGCCTCAACCCTCTCCGCGGTCTCCATGGCCTTGGCCAGATCGTTGGTGACGATCGCCGCCGTCAGGCCGTATTCGAGCCCGTTGACGGCATCCAGCATGGTCTCCTCGTCCGACCAGGGAAAGACCAGCATGACGGGGCCGAAGATCTCCTCCCGCCCGATGCGCATCTCGGGTGTTACCCGGTCATAGACCGTCGGCGAAATGAAGAAACCCTTCTGGAGCTCGGAGTCATCGGGCGGGCCACCGCCGGTGAGGCGCTCGGCGCCTTCCTCCTCGGCGGAACTGATGAACCCCAGAATCCGTTCGTACTGGCGTTCGGAAACGATGGGGCCGACTTCGTTCCCTTCCAGCCATGGTAGGCCAATGGGCAACGCCTCGGCCTGCTTTACGAGCTCTTCCGTGACAGCGCCGTGGAGCGATTCGTGAACGAACACCCTGGACGTGGAACTACAGGACTGCCCCTGTCGGTTCATGTTCATGCCCTTGATGGCCGACGTCGCCGCTTTTGCCGGGTCCGCATCGGGGAAAATGATGATCGGGTTCTTGCCGCCGAGTTCCAGGGACACGACCTTCAGCGTCTCGGCGGCCGCCTTGGCGATGGCCCGGCCGGTGGGCACCGAGCCGACGAACGCTACTCGGCTGACGTCCGGGTGGGTGACCAGCGCGTGGCCGGCTTTCGCGTCGCCGGTGACGATGTTGACGACGCCCTTTGGGAAGATCCCCTCGCACAGCTCCCCCAGCTTGAGGCTCGACAGCGGCGCCTGCTCCGATCCCTTGATCACCACGCAATTGCCGGCGGCAAGCGGGGCCGCCGCCTTCTCGGCGCAGAACCGGAAGGGATGATTGAAGGCATTGATTTTGGCAACGACGCCATAGGGTTGTCGCCGAGTGACATTCAAATGCCGGGGGCCATGGGACGAGCTCTCGCCCTTGATCTCAGGGATGAGGCCGGCGAAGTAACGGAGCGTCTTTGCCGTCCATTCCATGTCACCGCGCATCCCGCTAAGGGCGTTGCCGGCATCCACGGCGTCCATCAGCGCCAGTTCCTCGGCGTGGTCGTCGATACGCCGGGCCAGGGCCTCCAGGCAATGGGCACGCTCGGCTATGGGCACACGCCGCCATTCCTCGAACGCGGATCTTGCCGCTGTGACGGCCCGATCAATGTCCTTTTCCGTCGCATCGGGCACGTCGCCCAGTTTCTCCCGGTTCGAGGGATTGATCGTTTCGAAGGTGCCGCCGTCGATGCTCTCCTGCCATTCTCCGCCGATATAGAGCCCCTTCGGCGAGAAATTGAGATCGGGCGTCGTCTTATCGGGCATCTTCATGTTTCCTTAGGGGATCAGGGAACAATCGCCGCGCGCAGGACGGACCGCTCGGCGGCCTTGGCGAAGGCCTCGTCTAGTTCTTCAAGCGAGAATTTCGAATCGACGATGTCAGCGAATGGAAAGCGGCTTCGGTTGGCCATGACGAAGTCGAGCGCCTGAACGAGATGGCGTGGATGATAATTGTGTATGCCTCTCAGGGTGATCCACTTTTTCAGGATTTCGTTGCCATCGATGGTGAAATTCGAATCAGGATTGACCAATCCACCGATCATGTAGCGACCGCCTGTCCGGAGCATGCGGACGCCAACCGGCACCACGGATGCAACGCCGCAGACTTCCATTGCGACATCGGCGCCATCCGGCGGGCACAGGCCCCGGACATTCTCCACTAGTGCGTCGTCGTCCATGGCTGCCACGTCGATGGTTTCATCGGCGCCGAATTTTTTTGCCGTTTTCAGGCGCTGGTCAACGGAATCGAGACCAATGACCATACGTGCGCCGCGCGCCTTGGCGATGGCACAGCCGTAGAGGCCGAGCAGGCCCAGTCCCTGAACGACCACCGCGTCTCCCATTTCAATGTGCGCAGCCTCGGTGACCGAAATCATGGTCGCGACGCCACAGTTGAGGGGCGTCGCCTCTTCGTCGGTGATGGCGTCGGGAAGCTTCAGGATGCCGGTTCCCGGCAGGATGTAACAGTACTCGGCGAAACCGCCGAGGAAGTGGGGGTCGGTTTCGACCAGGTCGTGGCCGTATTTGCGTATGCCTGGCGATTTCTGCGGCATGTCGTAGATGTCCCGGTACACCGATTGTCCGTGGTGGAAATACTCCGTCCAGGTCACTCGGTCGCCAACTGCGAGCGGGTCGCCCCGCATGTCATGGGTGATATCGGCGCCGAGCTGTTCGATGACGCCGATGATCTCGTGGCCCAGGATGCCGGGACAGGGATTGGGGCGATTCCCCTGGTACGAATGAATGTCGGACCGGCAGATGGTGGACATGGTGATACGGACCAGGGCTTCGTCCGGCTTAACGTCACGAACCGGGTATTCCCGGATCACAAAAGGCGTGTTCGGAGAGTCATATACGACGGCACGACCTGTTTTCGTCATCTGATCATCCAGTGCTTCTACGCTGTTCCGTTGATCGCGAAGTCGAAGATCTCATGGCCTCTCAACCCGCCCGCCGCGCCGCGCTCGGCATAGGCGCCGTTCAACGGCTCGCTGATAACGAACGGAACGTGGGTTTCATGCAGGCTACCGTGGGTGCGCAGCCTGTGCCCCTTGAGGCCGGAAAGATCATGATCGACCGCCCGGGAACCGATCACGGTGACCTTGTCGGCCAGAACGGCGACATCGCCCTCACGGTCCAAGGGCTGCTCCAATTCCCGGCATACGGTTTCGGCCGTCATGATTTTTTCGATGCCTGGGGTCCCCTCGATGGCCTCGATGACCCGATCGGCCTCAAGGCCTTCATTGCAATAAACGCGAACGAACCCGCCGAGCGCGCCGTGATGGCCGACGAAGGCATCGGTGATCGGGCAAATCACGCGGCACGCCCCCTCACCCACGGCGTCATCAAGGATGTCCTGCAGCCATATGACGTTGGGGTTGCCATCCTCGCCCGCCTTGTCCGCCATGCCGTGATCGGCGATCAACGCGACAATGGCGCCCAGTTCCTTCAGGCGCCCGAACCGTGAATCCAGATCCATGTAGAACCGATTGGCTTCGGGAGTGCCGGGGGCGTGGGCATGCTGAATAAAGTCGGTGAGCGAAAGATAGAGGATGTCCGGGCGGCGCTCCTCCAGCAGCTTGATCCCCGCATCCAACACGAACAGCGACAGCTCGGCCGAGTACATGTCCGGTAGCGGCTGGCCGACGAATTCAAGCACGTTGTCGATGCCGTTTTCCTCCATCGTGCAGCGGTCGGCGTATTGCGACGACAGGCTCACCGAGCCACCCGTGAGGTCCATGTCTTTCTGAAGCTGCTTGCGCAGCTTGTCCTTGGCCGTGATCGAAACCACCCGGGCCCCGTGCCGGGAGAACTCGCTCATGATGGAGCGCTTGCGCAACAGTTCGGGGCCGGTCATGACCACCGGCTCGCCGGTTTCCCGGTCGAGATAGAAGTTACCGGAAATGCCGTGCTCGACCGGCTCCGTGCCGGTGACGATGGACATGTTGTTGGGGCAGGTGAAGCTGGGCATGGACCCCCGGGCAACGGCGTAAAACCCGTCCTTCATGAAACTTTCGATATTGGGGATGATCCCGTCCCTGACCCCAGCGTCCATGTATTCCGGGTCGCCGCCATCGATGCAGACGACGGCCACGGGCCGGGATGGCCAGCGATAGGTCACGCCATTCAGGTTCACGCTTGTCTTTTCCATCAAGGTTATTCCGTTACCCAGAGAAAAACTTACCCGACAGCCCCTTTTTTTTTCGGCCCGGTTTTGCTCTTCGCGTTCCGTTATCTGTTGACGCCTACCTGTTGACGCCGCCGGAAGCCGCGGGCCACGGCGCTAGCCAATCGAGATCAACGCCGGCGACCTTTCCGGTACCCCAAAAAAAGTCCTGGCACCCGAGAGCGCCAGGATATTGCAGGGAGGAGAAAGGAAACGACCACATCGCCCGTATGCTTTACCCAACGCGAGACAGCGCCATTCAAATTGTTCGCGCGAGCTTATCACCAGAATCAGCATCGCCAAAATCGAAAATTTCACAGTAACCATTTATTGGATCAGTGTATCAGAAGTGGCCTCAGGCGTTTCACGCGGTCGCCAGGGGAGGCGGTTTGCAGAGCTTTTGGGCGCGTCATTTGATCTTTAGTTCGAAACCGGGTGCGCCGTGCTTCGGGAGTCCAGTGGTGAAGGTGTTTGGCGAATGGGGTCGGAGAGCCATGAATTGAAGGTGACCATGCTCGAAAACCTTGGTCCGGAGCGGCGATCGGAATTTGAACGTGATTCCAAGGCCTCAAAAAGGCATTTTCAAGGGGGTTTTCCATACAGCCGATTTTGGAAGAATTCGGACTTCTAACCCTCGTGGCTGTATGTCCGCTTATGGCTATTAGCGGACATTCAGCGAGGCAAGCCAGAGAGTCCGCTCTACCCCCTAAAGCGGACATTCGGTGCCCCGCCGCTGACCCAACTCTCGTTTATGAGTACACGACCTGGGCGACGGGGCGTTCCGGAACCCGTCCCTACTTCGGCTTCCACTCCCGCGCCAGCTTTTGGGCCTCGGATATTTGGGACGGGGTCATCTTCTCGGCAACGAGATCGCGATTGAAGACCGCGTCATCGCGGACCTCGCCGGGGGGTGATTTGGAGGCGGCAAGGTTATACCACATATGGGCTTGGGCGTAGTTCTGGGGGGCGCCTTCGCCGGTGGTGTACATGAGGCCGAGATTGAATTGGGCTTTGGCGTGGCCCTGCTCGGCGGCCTTGCGATACCATTGCAGGGCCTCGGCGTAGTCGTGGCGGACGCCTAGGCCGACGTCGTACATGATGCCAAGATTGAATTGGGCGTCGCCGTCGCCCTGCTCGGCAAGGGGACGCAACTCGCGAATGGCCGTTGCATAGTCGCCTCGTTTATGCGCTGCCGCGGCCTCATCCCAACCAGCCCAAGCCGGGGCCGTCAGGCCCAGCGTGAACCCGGCGCACAGTGCCACCGCTATGAACAATTTCAGCTTCGCCGCCATTGTCAAATCTCCATTCGCCAATGGTCGGGGTCACTGGGGATCGCCAAGTTTTCACTTTAAGAAACATTAATTTCCATTTTGCCTTGCCCAAATCCGGTGCCGCATCCCCCAAACGAGGTATACGGATAAATTTTTATGTATTTTTCGAATATCCCAGCGTGTTTCGTACTGAGGCTGGCCGCTGATCCGCAGGATACCTAAGCTGATTTGAACAGGTTCAAGGGGGATTTCCGTACAGCCGATTTTGGAAGATTTCGGACTGCTAACCCTTATGGCTGAATGTCCGCTTATGGCTATTAGCGGACATTCAGCCACACCCTGAATTACGTCCGCTTTACCCCCGAAAGCGGACATGCTTCGCGGTTCTAAATTACGGCCAATTTTGTCCTTCGATTTTTTTCGAAATCTTCGAA
>Ga0209980_10002085_pt1 | contig 10959 bp, 8 predicted proteins | sample CR02metaG_FD_183611 | JGI IMG/M metagenome (GOLD analysis project Ga0209980, IMG submission 183611) | Deep subsurface microbial communities from Mariana Trench to uncover new lineages of life (NeLLi) - CR02 metaG (SPAdes) (version 2) | ecosystem: Environmental > Aquatic > Marine > Ocean trench >... | reverse complement strand
ATACTGATCCGGCGTGACGACGGATTTTTCCATCAGACAGCCAATGATGCGGGCTTCGTTAGCAGTTAAGCCTGGCAGCACGGGCGGATCCTCGTTGCAGTTAATGGCTCGGGCCTATCTCGGTGGCCATTCTGCGTACTGCAGAATTCCTTCCGCGATTACTCAAGAAGCAGGCATTCAGCATACCTTGGATTAGGGTTGCATATTAACCAACGTCTGCTTTCGGCTAAAGCAGCCGTACAGCTCGACCCAAACACGTACAGTCTGAACGTCCGCTTTCGAGGACGAAGCGGAAGTCCGATTCAGCCCCGTTAAGCCCTTCGTTAACGGGTAAGGGTCGATTCGAGACCTTAGTTCAACTCAGAAATCTAGCATACCAACGACCGCTATTGAGACCAAAGTTACCGTTAACCGATGTTAACCAACGGCTGCTTACGGCCATGAGCGGACATTCGTTAGCGGTTAATGATGTCCTAATCTAGCGGCCCTCGCTCGAAAGCTGCCGTTTCCAAAGATCCCAGGCCCGGTCAAAGGTACTGCCCAGCGTTTCCTTTTCCAGCTCCAGATAGGTGACTTCGTCACCCCGAGCGAGCGCCTGACTCTGCATCTCGGCGTTCTGCTCGAGCGTGATGCTGCGACCCGCGACCATCGGTAACGACGAAGCGACTACCGCAACACCATGGTTGCGCATGAGGACCACCGGCCGGTCTGCCAGCGCCACGGCCAGCCCGCGACCCCTTTCCGGAGTGTCGACCAGCGCGCCGTCCGCGGTTCCGAAATCACGATAGTCCCAGATCGGGACACCATCGAGAAAAAACGCAGCCTGATGGAACACCGGCCGCAGAGGTGTGGAGCCGATGCCGAAGGAGATGACCGTGGGCGAATGGTTGTGAACCACCGCCTGCACATCAGGACGGGCCTTGTAGATTTCCCCGTGAATGAACCGCTCCAGATAGAAAGAATAGCCTTTAGAGTCGATGGCCACACTGTCAAGATCAAACTCAACAATGTCATCCGCGGTCACAAGCTCCGGAGCGAGCGACCGGGACAAGAAGTAGCGGTTAGGATCCTCGGGGTGCCTGACGCTCACGTGGCCGTAACCGGGTAAGATTCCCTGTGCTGCCAAGATCCGGTTAGCGGCCACGAGATCCTCGATCGCCATAGCAACTTCGGCCGAGGTTCCCTGCGCTGATGCGGGTATTGGCAGATATGCCAGAGTTGCAATAACTAGAACGATGATTCTCATGATTCCCCTTGACGGCTAACAATTACTCTCAGAGTCGAAGTTTAACTGCGAATGTCCGCTTCCGCAGCCTATCCTAAGGTGTCCATCAAACCGTAGCAGGACCTATAAGCAGTCATTCGCATAAACTGGGATTCGATGCATAAATCTTCCGATGTTCTCATTAACTCCCCTCTAACCCCCCTCTGAGACCTGTGACATACGGTGTAGAAGACGACTTCTCGCTCTAGCCTTGGTCGTGCCATTACTCGGAGCAAAAAAACATTGGGTGGAACGCCTTGTTAGCCGACAGCTTCATCGAGTACAGCAGAGATATGAGTTCCATCGTTCAAAAAGGCAGGACAACCACCGACAGGACCGCCAGAAGTACCGTATTCGACCGTGGCGCTCTGTCCTGTGGGTAAGTATCCGGGAGCCAAGGCTGTGAACTCCCATCGCCCAGGTTCCGTTCCGAATGAGCACGGGAGCGTGCATCGTAGAAGCTCGCCATCCAGAACCACGTTAGATTGGCGTTGGGCTACGACCTCCTCGGAAGTTCGCACCTGCCCGTTGACAACAAAAGAAGACAATTCGAGTTGCCCTATGATGGCACTGGTAGCCGATCCCGATGCTTCGTCAATATGCAACACCTCGTCTTCGAATATGATAACGCAAGGTCCAGCAAAACCAGAGTCGCCTGGTGAGTTCTCTGAGCAGCCGATCCCAACCAGCGGCAGACAGAGAATAAGTAAGATAGATCGGCAGCGTTTCATATCAATATCTGAAACCAGCGTGCATCGGTAGGCACTGTTCCCTGTCATTGATCCTTGCGCCATATCCACGCCATCTCTCAATTTCGTATGACATATTGGGTCGATTCGCGACCTTAGCTTCAACTTGGAAATCTAGCATATGAGCGACCGCTATTGAGACCAAAGCTACCGTTAACCGATGTTAACGGGCGGCTGCTTTCGGCCAAAAGCAGCCGTCGGCTCGACCCCCAGCGCGTACATTCTGAGTGTCTGCTTTCGGAAAATAGGTCGTTTGAGCGATTCATGTTAGTCGCCATTTCCTTCGACGCAGTTAAAGCCCAAACGCGATGGTCGTGACTGCATCGACGTAGTCAGCTAGACCCTTTAGCGCGACGACTCCAGTTAACACTAGTGCAGCCGTTTTCCCTTTATTAAATACGCGGGTTTCTACAGAAACGATCTGATCAATAGATATCGAAATTTCCTCTCCATCTATACGATCGTCGTACACGGCGGAGACTCGAAATTCGTGTGTCTGTCCGTCGGCAGTATTGATTCGGACACGGTCTCCCGGAGTGAGTACCGCTTGATAAGCAATCGGCGATCCATTGCCCCCTGCAGGCTCAATCGGCTGAAGAGACGTGCAGGCACACACGCTGCATGTTATCGCGATCAAAAATGACGTAGTCCGCACCTAGCATCTCCCGTCGGTCACGCTTCCTCCCTCCACCCCAAATATGCAGCAGCCCGTATATTAACGGTTAACCAACGGCTGCTATCGGCGGTGGTCTCAATATGAACGTTCTACGGCCGCTGTGACTTGTTGAGCCCTTCATGCCTGCGTCGAGCTCAAGGACGCAGACCTGCAGGACTAACGGATCAGATACGGACGAACAAGAAAACAGACGAGACGGTCACCCCATTAACTTCGCCGGTCAGAAGGGTAAGAAGTACCTCTGGTAGCTCTGGTAGCTCTGGTAGCACTCCACTACTGAGGTGGGCCAGCCCAGTGTGCGTTGTGCCGTTTAAGACATCACGGTTCCCTAGGCAACTAGAATACGTTATCGATACGTCATAGACGTTGAACCGGGCGTCGATTATGCTGACCTGGCCGTTAATCACACACCCTGTAACGGGATTCTGCTCGAAAATCACGCCGTTTCCAGAAATGTTGAGTATCGAATTTCGATCGTTATAGTTCCCCGCGACAACTATTAAAGCAGAATCTCTATCGGATAGTGGGCTAACGTAGCTTAATGAAGCTGAGTCGCTGTATGCCGCGCCCAGGCTGGTCACGCAATCTACGCTCACAGTCAACCTCTGACGTTGCTGTATCGTTCCGGTACCCGAACAGGTTGCTGAAGTGCTTCCGTCTGACAGCGTACTTCCGAGCGGAACGACCAACGTGTAATCGATCGTTACCGCACTGCCGGTCACAGAAGCGGTACCGAACGCCTGCGGCTGCGGATCCACGGGGGGTAATAGGATTGGATCTGGAATTTCTTGGAAAATTCCCATCTGCCAATGCAATCGTCCATTGTCTGTGGAAAGCGCAGTGATCCCGAGTCCGTCGCTGTCAGTGCCAATCCAGATCCCGCCTAGAGCCTGATTCGTGAGTGGCGGTGTTGGATCGCCTCCCCCGCCTCCACAGCCAACTAACAGTACTGTTAGAATGGCGATAAGTGTCAAACGTTTCATAGCATCTCCCCTAAATCTCAACATGACCTACTCTGTGCTGCTTCGGTGACTCTGATGGCTCCAATCTAGTCCACTCAGTGTTACAACCGGCTTACGCGAAGCCTACAAGTACGTTACATCTGGGACCTCGGCCGCTGTTGGGCTTGGCAATACCTGCCCGCCGATGCTGTTAGGAAGCGTCACGGGGCTGAATGTCCGCTTTTTTCCCCAAAGCGGACGTTAAGGAACACCGATTTAGACTCGGTCTCAAACTCCGCTTTCGGCAGACGTCACATAGTTAAAAGGAGAAGTACAAGTAACTTCTAGAATAAGGCTCGGTGGAGGGCGGACGGCCCAAGTCGATCGGGTTGTTAACGGGGGCATCCGCCATCCGTTGACGCAGCCTGCTGATTCAGCAGACCTGCTGCAGAACGGGACCTAGGGGCTGCTGGTAATCAGTCGCCCACTACGCAGTCGTAAGGCTCCACTGTCACATTGGAGAGCCATACCCACGATTTCTCGAACACCAGCGGCTCCGTGAACGTCGCGGGATCTGTGATCGTGATCTCGTACTCTAACCGGCTTCCGTCCTCCGCAGCGTTGATACGCTCGATGTACTCCCCGCCGCCGCTTTGCGGAATGCCCGACTCGTTGAAATACGGGTAATTGACGCTAGTCGTCTCGACGACTAGCGTGTCGTCCTCCCAGCGCCCTACCGAATAGCCTAAGAGAGACGGCGGCTGCTCGTCAGCGGGAGCGGCGCTAGTCATGTGTATCGCTCGAACGAGGTCGTACTCCTCGATGCGGAGTAGGATCGTGTCGTCCTGTTCGACGAACTCGATCGGATAGGGTTGGCTCATGATGTACGGCATGCCTTTCGGTGCGCAGTTGGCTAGCGGAGCGTCCTCAATGGGATCGAACTCGGCCAGGATCGCACGGGCTGCATCGGTCAACGGATAACTCTCTCTACCGAACCCGCCTCTCCGGGAAGAAAAGCTCGTACTCCACACGCGAAAGATTCCCTTCTCCGCCGCCGATGTCTCTCCTTCGGTCGCAAACCACGTGTCCGTCGTCCCCAGGCGTCGGTCAGACCACCGGAGAACAGAGGGACCGTCGCCAACCCGAAATACCCACTCCTCACCACTCGGTAACAGAATGTTCTGAGCAAACATGGCGTTGACGTCGCTTCGCCTCGCAGGATTACCGGCCACGCTAACTTCATCGCCCACGTGGATAAACGCCGTCGCAAGGTCCATGCGCCGCATAATACTCAGCGAATGACTTTCGATACTCCAAAGCGTCTCTACTCCGCTGCCATCTACCGTCTTAAGCGTGAAACTCACGTGCGGGTTTCGCCAGCGAACCTCTGTGATCTCACCCTCCAGCTCAGCAATAACGGTGGGATTGAATGTCGTCGCGAAACTATGGTGACCGAAAACCGTGAATGGCAGGAATAAACCGCCTAAGAAAACACTGACTCGAGATACGATCATCGGACATCCTCCTCGCTGCTCACTCTCATCACTTACTCCCTATACCTCAGCCGGCTGTGCACTTCGACGAACTCCGAATAGTTTAACCAGAAATGGCCATCGGCTACGGATTCTCCGACGAAGGCATATCGACCGCTTTCAGCACCTCTCGCGTGAGGTCCCAACGATCAAATCCCTGGCGTCCGTAGTCGAGTCCGCGCCGCACGATGACGAGGTCGTGAGACGGAACGACGATGACGTACTGGCCCCGATTCCCCGAGGCCGAGTACGCGTCCTGCGGAACGTCGGTCCGGTCATCGGGAACGAGCCACCACTGGCCACCATAGAAATTACCGCGGTTCGCCGTGGACGGAGCGGGCGTGCGAACAAACTCGATCCACTCCTCCGACAACAGCCTCTCCCCGTTCCATACTCCGCCCTGAAGATACAACATCCCGAATCGGGCCAGATCGCGCGCATTCGTGTAGACCTGACTGCTCAGAATGAAGTCACCGAAACGATCCACGGACAGCAAGGTGTTCCGCATACCAATGCGGTCGAGGAGCGCTCGGCGCGGATACTCCAGATACGGCTCTTCTCCGAGGACGCGCTTCATGGCATAGACGGCTCGCAGCGTATCGTAGTTCTCGTAATCCCAATACGTCCCAGGCTCTCGGATCAGTCCCCGATCCCTCATTCCATGGATCGAACTCGCACCTGCCCAGTATGCTAGCCCGGAGCCAGTCGCGTACTCGAGGCCCGCATTATCCAACGGATACAGACCGCTCGACATATTCAGCACGTGCCTGAGCGTAATGGCCGATCGGGGGTCGCTCTTCCCAGAGGCTACCTTCGGATACCAGTCGAATCCCAGAGGCTCGTCCAGCGACATGTGCCCCTGGTCGACCAGCATACCGATTAACGTCACGGCGATGCTCTTCGCCGTCGACCACGTGCGAGTCCGTGTCGTCATGTCCACGCCAGGCGCGTACTGCTCATGGATGATGCGTCCGCCGTGGACGACGATAAGGCTGAGGGTCACTTGCTCTGTCGACTCCCGCTCGAAGGCCCAGTCGGCTGCGGCGCTGAGCGCCGCTTCGTCCACTCCCGGTGGAAGTGACGCATCGTCGATCAGGTCGCCGTTTGGCCACCCGATCGTTGCCGGGTCGCCCGCGGGCGGCGGCATGTCGAGGATCGGCAAGCTATCGATGTCGTCAAAAGTCTGGTCGGGCGCCAAGATGACGCAGCCGACGCCCGTGCGAAACGCGGCCCGCATGATGAGCGTGTCGCCGCGTGTTCCTATCGCTACGGCCCGACGTTCCCAATCGACGACGTAGTCACCGCCACTCGGCGTCCCGACAGGATGTGGGAGGAAAGCGAGTTCCTGTTCGAAGACCTGTTCCAGCGTCCGATTGGACGTGAACAGCCCGTTGCACATGAGAATCGCTTGCTGACCGTACCGGATCATGTTCCGGTTGAACTGCCAGTAGTCGTACGTCTCCTCCTGCTGAGCGCTGGATGACACGGGCCAACCGAGCGGGAGAGCACAGAGCAGCGCGATAATACCTTTCATCCGGCGCCTTCCGTTGCTATGGCCGAGATCGAAATTCTTCAATTCTTATTCCCCAGATTTGCGTCAGCCTGCATATTAACTGTTAACCGACGGTTGCTTCGGCCAAAAACGGACTACTCGCAAGGCCGATGATTTACTCTAGTCACCTCCGCCTGCCGCTTAATACGCTATCTCGTCAAACTGGCGAATGCACGGTCCAACAGGCGAATTGGATCGCCCTTGACTTCGTCCCACTCAGCCGTGGGCTTAGCGGCGATTACCTCATCCAGAGAGGCTCCCCTAGCAACCAGTTCGGCGATTCGGTCCCGGATTGTTCTTAGCATCAGTACATACTCTATTAGATCTGCGTACTTCGCCACCGGCCCGTGGCCAGGAATGACGATTGTGTCTTCGTCGATCTCGTTCAGGACAGCTTCACAAAAGAGAATCACTCCGTCTAAGCCGCCACCGTTATCAGCATCGATAAACGGATACCCGCCGCTGTTGAAGACATCCCCCATGTGAACCACATTGTGTCCACGAAATACGACCGCCGCGTCCCCTGTTGTATGCGCTGGCCCAAAGTGCATAAGATCGATTTGCTCGCCATTGAAATAAAATCGCATACGATTCTCATACGTAATCACCGGAAGTCCGTCAGGGGAGGACGGGGGCTGTTCCACTAAGGCGTTGACCAGGTTTATCAGTTGGTGGTCAGTCATCATTCGTCGAGAGTTAACCTGCGAAACAATCCAGCTTCCATCCCGTCCAAATAATGGGTTCCCGTCTGTGTGATCGAAGTGCCAGTGTGTGTTGATCACGAAGTCGACGTCATCGCCGCCGAGCTCCTTAATGGCTGCCCTGATTCTCGGAACCATCGTTGGAAACTGGTCGTCTACGACCAGGACACCCTGATCACCAATTGATACGGCGACGTTGCCGCCTGCACCGAACAGGACGTAGAGCCCCGGAGAAACGGTCTCAGTTCTGATCTGAACCGTGTCGAAATTAATGCCGCGACGTTCAAAGAACTCGATGCCAGTCAGTGTCTCTTGAGCTTGCGCGCTTACGCCGACCAATAGATATGCGCAAAAACTGGTCGCTCTCAGGAATGCTTTCATGACGACTTCCCCCATACCATTTGTGTCGATATTATCACTACCGGACGGCCCCAGGGCCGCGAGCGTTCGCTTTCGGTTCATTAGCAGTCATTCGCATAGTCTGTATTTAGGTGCATATCACTCCTATGGGGTCTCTGCCAACCGGGTCAACAGCTAGTGACTCGGCTCAAAACCGATGGGGCCACGCCAGATTCTTGTTCCAGTTCGCATGCCCAGTCCCGCGCCTGGTCAACGTTATCCCGGCAAATACGCGCTGTGAAAAAATAAGGGCCCGAGAGCGTTAGAAGCGGAAGGTGTAGCTGAACTTGATGCTGAGATCGGCCAGGCTCGAGTGAAAGCTATCGTTTCTGTCTACATCGGCGAGATTGTGATTCAAGACAATAAACGCTTCGCGTCCGGCCTGCGGAATCCAGTGTAAGCGGCTGTTGATGCCGACGATCTCCGAATCGTTGTCGTACTGAATCAGGTTTGTCCAGGACAGTGTGTTGGAAAAGATAACATCAAGGCCGAGCCGGGCCAGCCTCAGAGTGAAGTCTCCCTCGGGTAGAGAGATATCGTTGTAACTGTAAGCGAGAAACGTCCGAAAATGCCTAGATGGAAACCAGGTCATCTGCACGTCAACGTTCTCCCGATCTCCGCTGAAGAAATCGCCAGTGCGATAAATAATCGTGCCGGACAACTTGCGGGAGCCTTCTGTTTGAATGACAAATGTGGGCGTCACGTAAGAGTACTCTCCAATGGGGATCGTGATGGGTTGCTCGCCGGAACTGGGGTCGGGATTCCAGATTGTGAACGGCTCGCGCAGTACTTCTTTAGTACCTCTGTAGATCAGACGGAAGTTGTCGCCCGCCTGATTGGTAATACTGAGCACGCGCGCATCCAGCACCTCGGTCTGTAGGCCGCCGTCGATTAACTCGACGCGTTGAAAGCCGGCGCGTATCAGAATTGTCCGGATCCTGGACTCCTCGGCATTTCTGTGGGTCCAACCGACCTCCAGCGAAGACTCGCGCACACCGGAACGATTAATAAACCCCAATGCGGGCTTGAAATTGGCTTGGACCTCTTTGATCCCCACGTTGGCCAAGAACCCTGTGCCACTAGGAAATCGAAACCGAAGTCCGTATGCAGAGTCATCGCCGGCCAGCCCTTCGGTGTCAGTCTGCTGATACCAGGCTTCCGCCTGGATAGTTTTCCCGTTCGGCAGGCGCGTGTTCAAGTACCGGAAGTCCACCCCCACCAGGCTGTTATCCAGATTCGACAGCGGATCCCCGTTAGTGGTGATGACACCCACCGCCGATTCGTTCAATACGTTAAATGCCGCTCGCCCCACAAAGAGATCCGTGGCATCGACATCGCCGAAGGCGTCTTGCCTGATTGCAAGCGCGCCAAGAGTCCATGGACCGACTCGACCGCTGAGCTTGCCGCCATAATCGAGGTCCACCGGCTGCCCGAACGCACTTAAGCCAATGCGACGAGAGAAGAACGGTCGCGCGTTCTGATCCAGGATTGTCGACAGCTGGCTCGAGCCGAGACTACCGAGACCGCCAAATTCGAATACGTCGGCATCCTGAAGAAAGAAATCTCGTTTCTCGGGAAAGAAAAGGCCAAAACGCGTGAGATTGATCCGCCGATCGTCTACCTCTGTCGCCGAGAAATCCGTGTTGATCGTGAACGACCCGTTGAGCGACGAAGTAATTCTGTAGAAAACGTCGAGGGATGGGTCAAGATCCGACTCTGAACCCGAGAGGGAGAAATCCTTTCGATCGCTCAAACTCACAGACGGCACAACATCGAGGCCCAGTCCCTGATCGAGTCCGTCGAATCCGATGGCGCGCCCAGAGATCGAAGGAGTCTGCGATCGATTCCGCGAGACCCAGGCCATGCGCTCATTTTTTGATTGCACCCTCCGCCCGAAATTGATCCCCCACGTGTCGCTATCGGCTGCGAATGACAAGGTCTTGAAGGGAATCGCCAACTCGGCTATCCAACCATCGACATCCTGTGTCGCCGCCGCTTCCCAGATGCCGTTCCAATTCCATTGCACTTGGTTCGGCCCAACGAACAAGCCCTCGTTACGAATGCCGTTCGGGTTCAACTGAAATTGATAACCCTCTCGACCTTCATTGTAAGGGTCGAGTATCAGAATCAGCTGATCATCATTTCCGATCCACGCTCCCTGTCTAAGGATATTGGCTGCGATCCGTTCCGGGCGGCTGTCCCACATACGGGCGGCGACATAGAGAGCATCGTCATCGTAGAGAACATAGAATTCCGTTTTCTCGGAGGCCTCCGAGTACTCGATCGGATCCATTTGATGGAGGTCTGTAACAACGGCCGCGCGAGTCCATGCTTCCTCGTCCAGCCGCCCGTCGATGGTCGGCGGTGTTGCCGTTCTCGCCATCTCGACTGTCTTGTCTGAAGCATCACCGGTCTGCGCGGATGCTCCCAAGACCGGTACGGTCGCAACGACGAGTGCCAGGACCGAGTGTGGCAGCCCGCGCGCCATTACGCGCATCTTCTCCATTTAGTCTCGCCAGGCCGTAACGTCTTCCCGTGTGTCAACTGGAGCTTGCGTCGTTTGATCCCCCCAGGAGGGACATGCTGGCTCCAAAATGATTCTCGAGCTGGATTCTACTTAGTTCGGGCCAACAGATGGCCCAAAATCAACTGAAATCTGGCCCGATCAGGCCGGGCTGAAGGGCGGAACAGCCGGTTAACGCAATGCCCAGGCGAGTTCGATAAGATTTCTATATCTTTGGCTCGCTGGTTGCACCGTACCGTTCACTAGCAAGCGGAAATGTTTATTTTCTGTGAACCACACGAGCTCGGTAAATGATTTTCGGCTTGGGGCCCTCCAGACGTCGAACGTCGCCGGTCTTCCGTTGATTTGGAAGTCAACGATTTCTTCCGCAATCACGAAGTAACTGCCCGCAGCAACATAGTCGTATTCCTCAAGGACGACCCGCCCCAGCGAGGGAACCGTCATTACACGTACGAGCCCGGTCCAGGCACCATCTACGAAGCCTCCAATATGCATCGCGGTTTGGAGCTTGGCGCGAGAAAGAAGCGTGCCATCGAAGGAGGCAGGGACCACGCGGAGCTCGTTAAGGAGCAGGCTGAGGTCCGAGCTGCCTCTGCTGTACAACGCGTTCGAAGTGTCGAA
>Ga0209980_10002084_pt1 | contig 10961 bp, 11 predicted proteins | sample CR02metaG_FD_183611 | JGI IMG/M metagenome (GOLD analysis project Ga0209980, IMG submission 183611) | Deep subsurface microbial communities from Mariana Trench to uncover new lineages of life (NeLLi) - CR02 metaG (SPAdes) (version 2) | ecosystem: Environmental > Aquatic > Marine > Ocean trench... | reverse complement strand
CTGTTAGCCGGTACAGGGATGTACCGTCATTTTCGATGGCTATAAACCATTGAAAATGTGAGAGATCCGAAAATCGCATTTTTCGGATCACGTCGTTGAAAAAGTCATGGAAGACTTTTTCAACATCCTGCTAGTCGCCTGGCGCCCCCATCGGCCAGTCGGCGCTGAACGGGAACGGTTTGTCCTCTGAGTTGAACGACAGGTAGCGCATGATCTGATAGGTGTAGGTCGCCAGCGACTGCCCTAGCTCTGTCAATCGCTTGTTCGTTTCAGCGGTAAAGAGTACGAAGAAAAACTGGAAAACAACCACTGCGGCGAAAATAGCCCGTGTGAGTCCATAGATCGCGATAAATATGATCATGAACAACAGTCGTACCCAGGTGGAGCGTCTTTTCAGGTTCTCTTCCAGTTGGCGGGTATCCCTGTGCCCTTCGTCGCCAGTGTCTTCTGAGCCTTGGTCCGGCGTTGTTTCGTCCTGACTCATCATGATTCCCCTGTTGCTGAGATCCCGGCCAAAATAATACTCCTTTTACGAGCGTTTAATCACTTAGGAAAAATACATATACCAGGTAGGCAATCAGGGCCGCGATTATTATCGCGATCACGCCACTCGCGCCGCCTTGTTCTGTTATTGCCGGAATTGTCATCTCCGTGGATGCGTGCTCACCCAAAAGCGCCTCTGCCAGCTCTTTCGCCTCTCGGAGCCCCAGTCCGGTCTCCTCGCGGATCAGTCTGATCGCCTCGATCTTGCGTCCGTCCGCCAGAAGCTGAAAAACCTCAGGCGATAGTTCCTGTTCAATCACCATACTGCAGGCCTGTCAGTCACATGCAAACGCATGAGATTGGTCGGGGCGTACTTGTTCCTGACCTTGGCCAGTCGCTCATAATTCATGCCGTTTTAATTCCTGAATATGGATTAGACGATTCCATCATTCGGTATTTATCCAATAATAAACGCTTATCGCCGTTAATGCTTCGGCGAAACATACATCGTGATATCCGCATGGACGACTTCCGTGCCGCCGGTATCGACCACCGTGACCGGCACGATCACGTCCTGTGCTTCCCCGTATTCAAGATCAGGCAGCACCGCTTTGGCGCGGATATTGGTTTCCGCTTTTGCCAGGTACTGAATCGTCATCCCTCTCGGTATCCAACGCATCGAAGATGGAATCGACGCTTCCATCATGGTGCCTGCCGCAATCTCACACAAGTTTGCCATGGCGATCGCGTGCACCGTGCCGATGTGGTTGGTGACTTTGCGTCTTTTCCTCAGCGAGACCTCCGCGAGTCCTGCTTCCAGCCGCTCGAACAGCGGGGATATCGAAGCGAAATACGGCGCTTTGAAGCAGACGAATCGGGAGAAAAGCCAGCGACCCGCCAGGTTACCGTTGAGATTGTTCCAGGCTTTGAGCGCGAATGACATTTACTGCCTCAACCCCCCCCGTTGCCCGGCCACTGTGCGCCTGCCGTTGCAGCAGCCATGAACGGAATGAGCACTGCCGTTTTTAATGATCTGCCTGTCATTGCGGTCATTTTTTCACGTGTTTGCTGCTGCATCAATTTATCACGACAGGCAATATGAGTCGTGATGGATAGATATTACTGTGATAAACAGTCTGATCAGCGACTTCGATTCGATCGCTCGTGCCGAAGGGCTCGCCGTTATTCAGGTTACGAGCGAAGCGTGGGAAATTGCTCGATGAAATCTCCACGCGGAGCTGATGTCCGGCAGGCACCGTGTAGCTGGTGGACCAAAGGTCGATCATCAAAGTGTAGACCTCCCCCGGCTCGATTGGTGACGGACTGACATCCTTGTCTCTGAAGCTCGCGCGCAGGATTCCTTCCTGTATGAGCAGGCTGTAACCATCGGGATAAACATCGACCAGGGCTGCCGTGAAATCCGTGTCCGGCGCGGAAGAAGACGCGTAAAGCTCGACGGCAATCGCACCCGTAATCTCAAGATCATCGAGCAACGGGCGCGTCTCGTAGGTCAGTACATCGTCGCGCTCTGATAATATGGCGCGATCCGGCAGGCCGGCTGCACGGCTCCAGACATTGGTGCCTGCGGTAATCGACACCGGATCGCGCGGGTCGTAGGCATAGGAATCGGCCGGTTCGTTCCTGGGTGGCAGGAAATCCAGCAGCCCGTCGTCTGCCGACCCCGCATTTCCCGCACTGTGAAAAAACAAAGAGCGCAGTCTCGATTTTTCCGGCGGCCACTGCTCACCGTAACGCCAATCGTTGTCACCGATATTGAAGTACTGCACTCGTGGTACGTCGATGAAACCATTGTCCTCACGCTTCAGGAAAAAAGTGAAGAACTCGAGCAGCGTATCGCCGTACGTCGACACGGCAGCGCTGCCAGTATCACGCCGGCCGATTTTAGTCGGCGCCGCCGCGCCTGACAGGTGTGTGGACATGGATTCATGGTCCCAGGGTCCCATGACGAGCCACTGCATCTCACTGGCATCCTGATCACCGCTGTAGAGCTTGACGCCCTCCCAGATGGCGATCGTGCCGCGCGTGAATGTGTCGTACCAACCGCCGAAATGCAGGGCCGGAACACGGACCTTCTCGTAATCCTCCAATGCCTGTGCGCGCCTGGCGCCGGGATTGGCGAGATATCCCGATACGAGATCACGCCACAGCACATCGCGCAGCCCATTCGCTTCGCCCGTCGTTATCAATGGCAGGTGATACAGATCGATCTGGTCTGTGTCCTGGTACGGCCCATTCACGCCCCCATCCATCCTCAGGGTCCACAGACCGCTGCCGTGCAGGGGGTACGCGCCGTCAAGCACCTGTTTCTCGCGTGCCAGGGTGATGTTAGCGAGCGATATCGCTTTGATGGCCGAATGTCCGCTGGCCGCGGCCGCGAAGGTCGTGTAGCCGTAATAGGACTCGCCCATTACACCGACAATGCCGTTGCTCCATTCCTGAGATACGATCCAGTCGATCGTGTCGTAGGCGTCCGAAATTTCCTGACCATCCATGTAGGCGCTGAACGTGCCCTCCGAACCGAATCGCCCACGCACATTTTGCGCGACATAAGCAAAGCCGTTCTCGGCAAAGAAATGGCCGATGGCCGGCTGAAATGCAGTCTCCGTCTTCGTACCGTTCGCCAGTCGCGTCAGGATAACCGGGAACGGACCCCTGCCCGACGGCAGATAGATATCCGTCACAAGATTGACACCGTCACGCATTTCGACCGGCACGTCCCCGGTGACGCGGACGCCGCAGCCGCTTGCCACGGCAAATAACAATACGATTACTATTAGTCTTGGTCCCGGAATTTCCATTCACCGCTACCCTCAAAGAGATGAGTTGGTTCCAAACCCGACAAACGAAAGATAGCTTACCGTCGGGCCTCGACATCGGGCACACGTCATGATGCCGTGGCGCCTTGATTGTAGTGCAAGATTGCCCTCAGACCACCTGCGCGCGGGATACGATAGATTCCTCGTCACCGCCGGCACAAACGACAACAATCATGGCCGGGCGAGTGTCCTGCACCGATCAAAGCTTGCTCTTGATAAGAGCAGCAGCCGAGATATACAGCCCCAACGCCAGCAGGACTACCGCCGTAAAGCCAAACTCAATCGCCAGAAGCGTCGCCAGGGAGACGCTCACGACAGACGCGAATCCGTTAAGCCCCCATGCCCAGGGAATAAAGTCTGCCGCTTCTTCCGCAAGCCTGTTGAGCCCAATTGGAAATGGCATGCCCATACAGAAAGCGAGCGGCGCGATCAGGAACAGTGCGAGGCTGACTTTCAACGCATCGGGCAGGCCGACAAAGCGAGCGAACAGTTCCGGCAGGAGCAACACATATATAAGAGTAATCCCGCTGATGGCGGCAACGACAATAGTGACTGAGGAGTATTTGCCACCATCGAAGCGCTGCACCAACCGTGTCGAATAGCCACTTCCCATGCCGGCGAAAACAAGGAATCCGCTCAGTACGACGGCGACCGAGTACAGGGGATGACTGAGGAAAAGGATGAATTTTTGAATGAAAGCCATTTCGACAAACATGAACGCGAATCCCAGAACAAAGAAGTAGCTGCCCATGCGTGCCCTCCTGCCGCCTTGTGCATCGCGTTTCCTGAGCAACAATGGCACGAGGATCAAAACGACACCGGCGACAAGCGCCTGCGCAAGCGTCGCAATCAGAATCAAATAGCCCCACTCAATCAGTCCGGCACCGCCGCGTTTGCGCAGCGCAAAGGTCTCAGGCAAAGAACTCCACTTGAAGTAATGGAAGAAATAGGGTCGATTATCGGTCGCCGGCGTGATGTCGAACTTGTAGCGCTCGATGAAATCACCGGCCCGGTCACTTAACAAAGCTGTTGCGCCCTCGAAGATGTATGGTTCTGCAAGGATGTTGTAACGGTTTGCCTCGCCCGCTGGCATGGATGGATAAAAAGCGGTGTCGAACGAACGTGAGCGGGAGAATTCGCGAATCGAACCGATTTCCTGTGCCGTAAATTCCCCGTTTCTGACCAGCAGGGTGCTCGTATTCCAGCTGCGAATAAGCGCAAGCTGCCGACCCGGCGTATCCACCCCGATCCGCCTCAATGCCTCCACAGCTGTGGCAAAGAGTTTCAGGCTGTCGCGAGGCGGTATCCGCAGCCACCGCGTAATGGCGAGCATGCCGCCAGGCTCCAGGTGACGCAGGTACTCCTCAACGCCCTCGATGGTGTAGAGATAACTTTCGTTGAGCGTCTGGACACCGGACCCGGAGGCCGAAAAAGAATCCAGCAGTGCGATTTGGATGAGGTCGTAATGCCCCGACTGGCGCGTGACGAAGCCTCGTGCCTCGCCGGCATGCACATTAACCCGGTCATCTTCGTACAGATGCCCTGCAAAATCGGCGTAGGTTTCCCCGACCAGTTTCCGCATCAGTGGATTGAGTTCAACGGCGTCAATTTCACGAGCACCGTGATAAAGGGCAGATAGCACATCAGTGCCACCACCCGCGCCGAGGATGAGTACTCTGGGACCATCGAGTAGCTGATATGGCAGCGCGGCGGTCACGTCATCCATGTAGGCCAGTGATTCGAGATTACCGTCGTAACGCGTAATCACACTCATCGCGTCGGCGTCGGTGAAAATCGCCAGCTGTTCGGGCGGCTCCGATTGCGTGTTCAGGCTGAGCCCCGGCGCGTCCCGAAAAGGAATGGTCGGGCTTTCGACTACCGTCACGAGGCCCAGCGGGTTCGAATACTGTGCCAATACCTTCGTGTCGATGACCTGCAGGGCCTGACTAAGACCCTTGAATGGAGATATCCGGAAGTCAAGCCAGCCTTGCGGCAGACCGAACAGCAAGACCGCCAGGCAGACACCCTGCGCAAGCATCAGGCGCTTTCGTATTAGCAATGGGACTGCCGGACTCATCAGCACCGACGCCGACAGGGCCAGGACAGCCAGCAGCCTTAGTGCGTTTTGCGGCGACAACAGGAATAGCGCAACAACAATCATCGCGGCGCCGATTCCGGCGCCGAGTAAATCAAAAAAGTAGATGCGGCTGATGTGGGCTTTCAGGCAGGTCAAAGCCAGGCCGATGCAGCTCGCCGCAAAGAAAAACGGCACGAAGAACACCAGATATATGCCAGTCAGGTAGATCAGTTGCCGTGGATTCCAGACGACTTCCAGTGCATTAAATGGCACGCGTTGCCCGATCGCGAAACACGCAACCATCGTGACGCCAAATAAAAGCCCGCTGGTGGCAAACGCCAGGGCGAATCGCGGCTCGAGAACACGTCTACCGAGCGCGATAACAGTACCACTCGCACCATAACCCAAGAGCGCCAGACTGATGATCATGTAGGCGAAGTGATGCCACTGCACAATCGACAGCAGGCGCATCAGCAGGATTTCGTAGCCGATCGCGGCCGATGAGATCAGGAAGGTCGCGAGCAGTACAAAGCGCAACTGCGTCACGAATCCTCGCCTAGTGCTCGCCCGTCAGCGGTACAAACCTGACTGCCGCGATCTGCCAGGATTTGACCTCACCCTGTTCGGTCTTTTCGATCAGCAACAGTTGCTGCGTCATGAACCGGCCGCCGACCGGGATGACCATACGCCCGCCCGGGCGCAGTTGCTTGACCAGCGGCGGCGGTACGTGACTCGCAGCTGCCGTCACGACGATGGAATCGAACGGCGCATGCTCTTCCCAGCCGTAGTAGCCGTCACCAAGACGCGTCGTGACATTGTCGTAACCGAGACGTTCGAACCGCGCTTCGGCCTCGTGCGCCAGCGGTGGAACGATCTCGATGCTGTAAACCTGCTTGACGAGACCCGACAAAATGGCCGCCTGGTAGCCCGAACCGGTGCCAATCTCCAGCACGATGTCGTCCTTGTCGGGCTCAAGCAGGTTTGTCATCAACGCCACGATGTAGGGTTGCGATATGGTCTGGCCGTGCCCGATTGGCAGGGGGCGGTTCTCATAGGCAAAGCGTTTTTGTGTGTCGGGCACGAACTCGTGCCGCTCGACGATGCCAAGAGACGCTAGAACACTTTCGGCAACAGCCTCGCCCATCGTGTCGCCCGCCAGGAGCGCATACAACTCGACCTCGGCAACCATGTCGGACCTCTCGGCTGCGAAGCTGGATTCATCCGCACGGCTCGTCCATGAAAGGCCCAGCAGCAAAGCCAGCAACGCGCCGGCACCGACCTGGCAAATTTTCTGGCATGAATTCATGTTATTCCCTTGCCCGCGACCAGGGGTCAGCGGAGCAAACCATGCACTTGTCCATGGCGCTTTACAATGACCTGTGTATTCTTGCTGCAATTCTGCCCTCACTATAGCTGACGATTATTGTTTATTCCGGTCAAGCCAGACTTTCCCCTGCCCAGGTTTCCGATTCTGACCGTCCTCATCTGTGTCCTGTGCCTTGCCGTGTTTATGCACCAGATGAACATCTGGGAGGAATACAGGACAGCGTTTAGCTCGTTTTGCGGGGAACCGAAGGGACGCCTTACGGAAATGGTCCTGGCCAGGATCGCAGGCCCGGAATCGGCCGCGCCGTGCTTCGACGTCCTGATCGATATCGATAGGGCTCCGGACCCGGCCGAGACCATCCTGCAGATGACAAATGAAATGAAGCCGCTTGCAGGACTGAACGCGGAGGACTCTCGCGCTTACGTACTCGATAAACTGAATGAACAATACCGGCTATACCAGAACAGCGTGCCGACCTACCCCGACAATAAATTTGCCTATTACACGGGTTCCTGGAACCCGATTGCGATGGTCACGTCGAGTTTTACACATGGCAGCTGGTCGCACATTATCTTCAACCTGATTTTCTTCTTCGCGTTCGCGACGACGATCGAAGTACTGATCGGCAGTTTTTCCTTCATTGCCGTGATTATTGCGATATCGATTTTTGGCGCCGCGTTCTCATCGATGGCGGCCGGCTTGCTCGGAGCGCATTACTCGACCCTGGGACTTTCAGGGGTAGTGATGGGGATGATGGGTTTGTATGCTTTTCTGTTACCGGCCGGCCGCATTCGCTGTTATTACTGGTTCATTATCATCTTTGGATCGATTGCCGTACCTGCCTGGGCGCTGGCCGTCTGGTTCATCGGTCGGGATATCTATCACTTGTTTGCGAATGTGGACACCGGCGTGGTCGATGTCATGGCACACGTAAGCGGCGGCGCCGCCGGTTATCTTTATGGCGCCATATTCTTGAGGAGCAGGCGCCGGGAAATAAAGGCCTTGGGGCTCGTCAAGCCCCTCGGACAGCCACCGGTTATTTGATCGCGACACTGCAGGGTTTCGTCGAGGCCGCTGCGCGTAATCCGGCTCAAGCCTGACTACTGTCCCAGGAACTTCACCAGCCTCACGAGCGCTTCGGTGTCGAACTTGCAGTACCGCAGCAGTTGCTTTTTGAGCTCCGCTTTGCGTTCGCCCGTGGTGTTGGCATCAATAGCCTCTAAGTAACCTTCAGAAGCTGCTGTACCCTCTTGAATTCCTGTTAATTCTTGGTACTGCATATCGGCAGCGATCGTGGGCAGCACGTGTTTTAGTGACCAGGAACCGTGCATGTCCGGATGGTAGTAGAACTGCCGTGCGACCGGCGCCAGATCGACGAGCCGCTCGACGATCGCCGCCAGTGGCCGCTGCAGATCCGGAAAGCGCTCAATCAGGCCATTGATGACGCGCTTCTCGTACGCCGTATACGTCAGGATGGGCCCATCTGTGCCCAGCGCACGGACGAGGGATTCCGCGAGCCTCCGCATGGGTGGATCGCCGCTCAGATCGAGAAACTCGGCATGATCCATTTTTCCGGGTGCCAACTCGACATGGCAGGACCACTGGAACGGCAATGTTTGGTATGGCCTGGTGTCCGCCCAGATGGGTACAGGCGGCATGATGGTTTCGAAATCGAGGTAATAACGCGGATAAGCCAGATCAGCCATCGATCTGCGCGCGCCCGCCAGCAGTTCCGGTTTACCGGATGCCGTGACCTTCTGGATCCACTGCTGTTTCACCGTCAGGCGACTTGCCGGCACGTCGCGAATGTCCCGATATCCTTCCAAGACGAATTCGGCGAGCTTTGCCTTGCTGCCTGCCAGGCCCTGCACCGGGTAGTCGCTGTCCGAGGGCCAGCAATGGGACACGAACGGACATTCATAGGGGTCGAAACAATGCTGACCAACGGCAATGGCGGGTTCTGCTCCGGCCACAGTGTCCCGCGCTTCTTGTATCCATTCCGGTACGATCGGCAGTAATTGCTCCACGTCGTCCGCCATGTTTTCCTCGATCAGCAACCCCTCGTAGTTGTTGTCGCCCCGGTAAACAAAGCTGTTGTCGACATACGCGAGTGCGATGCCGTTCAATTTGTGCCCCATGCCCTGAAAGACCCAGCTCTGCACCGCACAGTCGAACGAGTGCTCTTCCTTAACCGACGTTGAAGCTTTTACTTCAACAATTTGCCAACCGTCTCCATCCGGTATCAGCGCATCAACGCGCACAAGCACACCGTCATACTGAAACGTGGCTTCGAAGATCGGAAATCTCGGTCCGCCTTTAACGAGACGGACAGTTTTCTTCAGCGCCTGACTTAAGCCGCCCTCGTAGGGAATAAATACCGCATCGTCAGTGCCATATATTTGCTGTGCGACCGCACCCACCCTGTGCCCGGTCTCGAACGCAGCCTCGGTCGCCGGGGAAATCACTTTCAACTCGGGCCGGTGAATCTCCAGGTGCAATCGCTTCATGCATTGCCTGGCGGACATCAATTTTGTTTTGGAGAGAAAAGTCCTCATTGCGTCGTTGATTCTTGTCGAAATGCAGCTGCAATGCCACTCGTACCACCAATCTCTGTCCTGTCTAGGTAAGTTCCACAATATCCCGATGCGTCTCCCGGTGCTAAAAACGCAAGGCGGCAGCTCTAAATCGCTGCCGGGAGGTGAATTATGTCCCGACAGGTGGTCATGAGACGAAGGATCCTCGAATTGCTTGCCCATCCCCGCCAGATCGCAATGGCCACTGTCGATCTATCCGAGTGTCCTCACAGTGGTGTTTTCAGAACCCTGGACGCCACCTGTCGTCAGTGCGCGAAAAACCACGAATGCGACTGGCTTAATTCCACGGATGAGTTCAATGGCCTGGCGGACAAGGAAATGGAGTATCTGTATTGCGCATTGATATTCGGCATCGACTTCGTCGGCGGCCAAAACGGACTGGCAAAGCACGATGGCAAGGACTGCAGCTGCGCCTCCTGCAAATGGGTAAGGGACGCTCGTGACACGGCGTATGAGTACGTCCAAAGGACAATATAAATCCAGGCTGATTCAAGATCAGGAGAAGTGAACATGACATTATCTGATATGGGAACCGCTATTCTTTTCGTTGTTGTCGCTGCGGCATTGATCCTGTGGTTTCGCAGCAAGCTCTCGGCTGACTCGCTCAGTCGCATGCGTCGCATGATGGTGAGCTTCGGTCTGGACCCCGACAAGGTCGCGCAGTCTGATGCCCGGACAGGTGTGGACATACATGAGGTACGAATCCGATGCCGACGGTGCCCGGTCGAGGACCTGTGCGAAAGGTGGCTTGCAGGAGATATTGACGGCGATAGCGGGTTTTGCCCGAATGCGAAGATATTCGGCGGCGCCGTAAGAACCGGCTAGTCTGAGGCTTTCGACCCCGCATCGACGGGGCATCCCGTCTCACATTTCAAGCCCCGGCATGTCTTTGGTGCTATTTTAGGGGCCCGTGCGACTGCGCCGGCGAGGATGTGCCGAAGGTGACCGAACAACTGTTCAGAGAAGACTCCTATCTCAAGGAATGCGACGCCGTCGTCGTCACCGTTGACGACAATGCCATTGTCCTCGACCGAACTGTTTTCTATCCCATGGGCGGCGGTCAGCCTGCCGACACCGGGACGATTCACTGGGACGGTGGCAGCGCGACCGTCATCGATACGCGTTACGGCGATGGCGGCGCCATCAGGCATATCGTCGCGGCAGACGCTGCGCGGCCTCAGGCCGGCGGCCAGGTGCACGTTTCTATCGACTGGGACCGACGTTACCGGCACATGCGCATGCACACGGCGCTGCATCTGTTGGGCTCCATACTGAAATACGGCGTCACCGGCGGCAATATCTCGGCTGAAAAGAGTCGTCTCGATTTCGATATGGAAGACACGATCGACAAAGAAGAAGTCGGCAGAGCGCTGAAGACGCTGGTCGAGGAAAACCATTTGGTCAGTTGCCGCTGGATTACCGATGAAGAACTGGAGGCACAACCGGATCTCGTACGCACGATGTCTGTGCAACCACCCAAGGGCGCCGGCAAAGTACGATTACTCGAGATCGAAGGTGTAGACCTGCAGCCCTGTGGCGGCACGCATCTGAAATCAACGGGCGAAGTCGGTCAGGTGCGAATCGGCAAGGTCGAAAAGAAAGGCAAACGCAACCGACGCGTCAACATTCACCTTGACGACTAG
>Ga0209980_10002083_pt1 | contig 10967 bp, 9 predicted proteins | sample CR02metaG_FD_183611 | JGI IMG/M metagenome (GOLD analysis project Ga0209980, IMG submission 183611) | Deep subsurface microbial communities from Mariana Trench to uncover new lineages of life (NeLLi) - CR02 metaG (SPAdes) (version 2) | ecosystem: Environmental > Aquatic > Marine > Ocean trench >... | reverse complement strand
TATGAACGCCTGGATTTGGCCGGCTCCTGTCTGACAAAATTTCCGGCGTAGACGAATGACTAATGACCGCGACATTATCGAAAGCGGCCGGTCGAGAACGACAAGAATTGATTCGGTGATTCGGGGTCGGACCCGCGTAAGCATCCAGACACTGCCAGCTTTGCTTCGGCCCGAACGGCGGTATTTCACCAATCAGCTGACATGCAGGGCTGAATTACCCGAACGAGTACTGTCGACCCAAGCGGACATTCGCGGTGGCGACTTTTGGGCGACGACTCCCCACGTTTCATCTCTGGTAGACATCTCGCAAGTGCCCGATATCGAGATCGGTTCGGCGCTCGCTTGGCCAAGACGCAGTATCCAATCAGCGAGTCTGGGCCGCCCGTGGGAATGGGGCGCGAGCCTGATGTTAAGATTCGGTAACTGAGTCGAAGTGGCACTACGAACCGGGGAGGCCTGCTGATGATCAAAATTACAACGCTCGACAATAGCCAAGTATCCGTGGACGATGCAACACTGCAAGAGTTTGAGTCGGCCGTCCGTGGAGAAGTCCTGACCGCGGAGCACAGCGGATACGACGAAGCGCGTGTCATCTTCAATAGCATGATCGACCGACGTCCGGGCCTCATCGCACGTTGCACCGGTGTAGCCGACGTCATGCAATGCGTGAATTTCGCACGTGAGCATCGCCTTCTGACCGCGGTTCGGGGTGGCGGTCACGGCGTGGCGGGTAGCGCCGTTTGTGACGGCGGACTAATGATCGATCTGTCGCAGATGAACGCCGTGGATGTCAATCCGCAAGCACGTGTGGCCAGGGTGCAGGGCGGCACCGCTCTGGGCGGTGTCGATCATGAGACGCATCCATTTGGACTTGCGGCGCCCGCGGGGGTCGTCTCTACTACCGGCGCTGCCGGCCTGACAACCGGTGGCGGCTACGGTTGGCTGCGCGGCAAGCACGGCATGTCAATCGACAATCTGTTAGCAGTCGAGATGGTTACGCCAGACGGCGAGTTTCGTCGGGCCAGCGATACCGAAAATACCGACCTGTTCTGGGCCGTTCGCGGTGGAGGCGGCAACTTTGGTGTCGTGACCATGTTCGAGTTTCGCCTGCACGAGATCCCACCGATGCTAATGCTTTGCAGCCCGATGTACGCGGCGGAGCACGCCCGCGAAGTCCTCCACGGCTGGCGGGCATTTATGGAAACCGCGCCGGACGAATTTACGACGGAGTTTTTCTTCTGGACGATCCCCGAGCATCCGAATTTTCCCGAGGAATTCCACGGCCAGCACGTGGTAACTCCGGCCGGTGTTTACCTTGGGCCCGCCGAAGAGGGAGAAAAATTTGTGCAGCCCCTGAGGGAACTGGCCCCGACGCTCCTGGACTTGAGCGGTCCGCAGCGATTCGTCGATATCCAGCGCATGTTTGACCCTTATCTTCCCTATGGGGAAATATTGAGCTACTGGAAGGCGCTTTATATGGATGAGCTCAGCGACGAAATGATCGATACCCTGATTGAGGTTTTTCACAGCCGACCCGCGGTGGTCTGTCCGTTTGTCCTGCACGATTTGCGGGGCGCCAGCCAACGGGTGCCCGAGGACTCCACGGCCTTCTTCGGCCGCCATTGGTCGTATTTGATGGAGTACAACTCGTCCTGGCGGGACCCCAGCGAGACGGACTCCGTCGTCGCCTGGACGCGGCAAGTCTGGAACGATATGCGGCAACGCTATTCACAGGACGGCGGTGGTTACCTTAACATGACCAACTACGACGAGGACGGCGAAGCCTTGGTGCAAGAAACTTATAAGGAGCATTATCGGCGCTTGCAACAGATCAAGAATAAGTATGACCCGATGAACCTGTTTCGCATGAATCCGAACATCTTGCCCAAGGCGTAAAGGATAGAAGCATCTATCGCCCCCACTGAGTCAAGTGGGGGCGAGCGGGCGCTCGACTCGGGTCCAGCAGATGAAACGCGCAACGGTTCAGCTGATGGGGAGAGCACGAAGGCGCGCTGCGCCGACGTGAATTCCTCCTTGTTTGTACAGTCAGAACCGGCCGATCACCAACGACGATTCAGAGGTTCCTCAGCGTTCGTCTGCAAGCAGTATTCCGGGATCCGGCGTGTCCTCGAGCCCCCAGCCTCCCATCAGGTAGTGATGCACGATGCGAATGGCAGTCTGCCCTGCATGCTCCTTGAAACCATCGAGATGGCCGAAGCGCTCACCAAGCTCGTTTTGCACATACGTGGCCATGGCATCGTGCACCCAGATAGGCGTGAAACTGATGAACGCCTGCTGGCAGGTGGTCTGCATGGCCTCGATATAATCACAGCCTTCTTCGAAGCGCTTGCGATCAGTGACTTCGTAGCGTCCCGGTACGAAGCGCTCAAAATCCAGATCCAGAAAACTGCGCATTATTTTGACAAAATTGGCAATGTGATAATCCGGCATTAGAGCGTAACGCGCGTTCGGCAAAATGGTGTCGCTGGAAAAAAACAGTTTCTCGTCTTCGAAATATGCGGACAAATGTCCTGTGCCATGCACCGGGCCGCGATTGAGCAATACGAATTCCGCACCGTCATAATTTACCTTGTGCTCCTGACCGCTGAGTGCATCGCTCACCGCAAGCTGGCCATCTGCGTTCCGCAGTTCGACGACCTTCGCGGTCATTTCATCCGCCACGATTCTTGCGTCGGGCGCAAAATCTGCGGCAAAGCCCGCATGATCCAGATGGTCGTGCGTGTAGATAACTGTAGAGACGGGCTTGTCCGGAATGCGGCGGCTGATTTCGGCGGCATATGCGCGGGCGCGCGCCGGTGTGCCGAATGTATCGAACGCAACGACAGAACTTTCCGCTTCGACAAAAATACTGCGGTATTTGCCGTCGCTGACGGTCCACAGCCGCTCGGACAGCTGTTCGCTCTCCATCTTCGCCTCCGCTGCCAGGTAGCCTTTCACAGCGTCGCTCGTAAATATTCCCTTGTGTTCGCTCATTTCCTTATCTCCACGATCTATAGCGGCGAGGTGTCGGCCGTCATGTTGCCCTCGATACCCCATCCACCCGTCAGGTAATGCGTCATGTACCGGGAAAGATTCATCGCACAGTACTCGTCGAATCGGAAAAAATTGCCGAACTTTGGCTGGAGATGTTCATACGTGTATTTCGTCACCTCCACGAAATCGTCAACGTCGAGGCCCGCTCCGATGGCCTCCTGGGCGATCTCCGCCATCTGGTCGTAGTATTCGAGACTATCCTCGAAGCCTTTGCGGTCCGTAATCCAGAAGTGGCCGGGTACGAAGGTGTCCCAGTCCAGGCTCAGGAAGCGGCGCATCACTGGTACGTAGGGGCTCAGATGCCAGTCCGGGAAAAACGTATAGCCGACGCCCGGTATCACGGTATCCACCATGAATAACAATTTGGATTGCGGGAAGTAGGCGGCAACGTTGCCGTCGCCGTGTGTCGGACCGGGATAAATCAGTTCGAACTCGACACCGTCTATTTTGTACTGCTTGCGTTCGCCAGACCAAATTTCGGTGCCCGGAAGCTGACCGTCGGACTTCCTTCCCAGGATGACCTGATTGCAGAGTTGATGGGCGACAATATCCGCTTCGCCCGCCAGGTCGGCTGCATAGCCTGCGTGATCAAGATGCTCGTGCGAGTAAACAATGGTGTGCACGGGCTTTTTCGGGAATACGCGCGCAATGGCGCCTCCGTAGGCACGGGCTCCGCCTGGCGTGCCGAGTGTGTCAAATGCGATGACTCCCCTGTCACCCTCGACGAATATTGTCCGGTAAATTCCTTCGCTAACCGACCAGATATTATCCCGGACAGGGACATAGGTAATGTCGCGCCATGCCCCCTGAATACCTTGCGATCCGGGTATTGTGAAAATTCCGCAATGTTCGCCAGAAGATTCATCCTGACCATCTTGCTGTTGTTCTTCTTCGGTCACGGCGCAGCTCCTGCATATTCAGAGGGGATTGAGTGTACTTTAATATCTCACGAAGGAGGAATTGATCGCAAAGGGTTACGAGTTTTATGCCAGCGGGGCCCTGGAGGGTCTGACAAAGCTGACTTACGATGATATCGTAGAGCAAGAAATTGGCTTCATCGGAACGCCGAAAAAAGTGATCGATCAGATAGGCAAGCTACAAGAAAAAGTTGGCTTTGGCGAGCTGCCGATTCTCGCTAACTTTGGCGGTATCGAGCACTGGAAAACCATTAAAACACAGGAACTCTTCGCGGAACACGTGATGCCCGCGTTCCGTGGGGGAATTTCTACGGCCTGAGGCGTGCGTTCGAGCGCCGCATAGGCATTGCGTAAACATCATGAGTCTCAAGAACGACATAGATGAGTTCAAGTCCACGTTCCTGCCGCAGATACCGGGACAGCTCAGAAATACCATGGACAAAGCGCAGCAGGCTTTGAAAGATTCGCGCATCGCCGAGCGCGCACTCGCTGCCGGAAACGATGCCGTAGATTTCACCTTGCCCAATGCCAGGGGTGAGCAGGTTTCTTCAGAGGCACTGCGCCAGCAAGGGCCGATTGTGGTGAGTTTTTATCGAGGTGGCTGGTGCCCCTATTGCAGCCTGGAACTGAAAGCGCTGCAGAGCGTGAACGCCGAGATCGAGGCGTTGGGAGCGCGTCTCGTCGCCATTTCACCACAGGTGCCTGACGAGTCATTGTCGACCGCAGAAAAAAACCGGTTGGAATTTGAGGTGTTGAGCGACGTCGACAGTAAAGTAGCCGATCAATACGGTCTGACGTTTTCGCTGGATGAGGACTTGCGGCCGGTTTACAAGAATTGGGGTGCCGATGTTGCCGTGGTGAACGATGATCCGGATTGCAAACTACCGCTTCCGGCAACCTACGTGATCAGTCAGGACGGCAAGATTGTGCATTCCTTTGTAGAGGAAGATTACACCGAACGCCTTGAACCGGACGAGATACTTGACTCCCTGCGCAATTTACGCAGGGACTAATGTCAGCATTGCCACGACTCGTATTCGGTGGCTAGAGAGGTGGCCCGACAAGGCTAAGTTGCTGGACCACTAGCTCAGGGCCCTGGCCACAAGATAGCCGGAGACACCGCCCAGTCCGGGCCCGGGGTGTGTCGACGCACCGATATGATACAGATTCCTGACCGGAGTCCGGTGGCCTCTGGTCGCGCGAAGCGGTCGCCAGAACATGAACTGGTCGATGGAGCATTCTCCCGAATACGGATCGCCACCCACCAGATTGACGTTCATGGTCTCGAGATCCGCCGGCGAGAACACCCGACGCCCGACAATGCTGCGCTCGAGATTGGGAACCTGTTCGGCCAGGCGCTCGACGATTCGATCCGCGTACAGTTCCCTCACCGTTTCATTCCACTGGCCATCCGCGGGAATCGCGATCTCGCCTCTCTGATCCCCTTTGAGGATGCGGGGCAGCTCCTGCAACTGGAGCCACAGGATCCACTTGCCATCCGGCGCGCGGCTGGGGTCGACGGTCGTCGGCTGTGCAACGACGATCGTTGCCGATTCCGGCAGAAGGCCTCGATCTGCCTCGTTGACTGCCTTGGAAACCGCGTCCAGCCCCGCTGTGAGGTGAATCATGATCACCTTCTGTAGTTCCGGCGCCGGCCATTGGGGTGGCTCGTCCAATGCCAGGTGAATCTGCATATCGCCACGCCCGTATCGATACGATCGGGACTGCTGCAGGACCATTTCGTTGACATCTGTTGGCTCCAGCAGGCCCTGATAGAGCTGAGTCGGCGTGACATTACAGATCACGGCGCGGCTGGCGAGATACCGGCTGCCATCGGCAGTCTCCACACCGACCGCTCTACCATCCTTGGTCATTATCCGGGTCACATCCGTGTTTCGCCGCAGTTCGCCACCATACGCCTCGATGATCTTTTCGAAGGCCGCGACCAGCTGATAGCTGCCGCCCTTGACGACCGGATTACCGACCTGTTCGAGGGTATACGGGATCAGGCGGCCCATCAGACCGGAGAATGAACTTTCCGTTCCCAGTCCGGTATGCAGGATCCATGGCGCCAGCAGGGCCCGCAGCAGGTCGGATTGAAAACTATCTTCCAGCCAACTGCGACAGGTCTGCATCGCCTCGCCGAAGAAACTCGCGGTCGCGTGCAAGTTTTTTCTCCAGACCTCCGACAACAGCAGTTTCGCTGTGGCAAGTCCCCACAACTCACCACCCAGAAGACCAAAGATCAGCCCGGCGTTATCGTCGATGAGGGCCATGCTTCGCTGATACGCTTCTCCATCTCCGGTCGCGAGCGACTCGAAGGTCTTCATGTTGTCTTCACGGGAGGTGGTGAGGATCAGCGAACGTCCGTCCGGCAGCAAAACACCGGTTGGACTGTCGTTATTGGTGTACTCCAATCCGCTATCGTGTAACGCGTCGCCCAATTCCGCATAGCCCGGAGAGGTGACGAAAAGCGGATGCACCGCGGACAGCACATCGTGACTGAAACCGGGAACCGTCACCTGCTCGGTACGGATACAGCCGCCCAAACGGTCGTTTCGCTCCAGTATGCAGACCTTGTGGCCTTGCCGCGCCAGTATCGCCGCGCACACCAGTGAATTAATACCGCTGCCGACGATGATGCAGTCGAAACTCTTCATTAGCGCTGACCCTCGTCCTTCGAGTCATCGGGGATAAGATGCGCGGGTTTGTACTCGCCCGAGTTCACCCATTGTAATAGCCCCTTGAGATTATCTTTGAACTGCTTCGCCTCTTCGGCAGAGAATTCACCCAGCGCGTCCCATTCGTGGGCTCTCGCGGCCGCAATCAGAGGAACGATTTTGTCCAGGCCTTGTTTCACAATCCAGTATCGAGTCTCGCCGGCGAAATCTTCGCCACTGGTAATCCAGGCCTTGTCCTGCATGCTGCGAAGTAGTCGGCTCAACTCGTTTTTTTCGGCCAGGACCATGTCACGCAGTCGCTCGAACGTGAGACCCTCGTGGTTCTCCGCCAGGCAGCACGTGATTCGCCACTCAAACTGATGGACACCCGCCTCATCGAGTACCACCTGGAACTGCGACCGGAAGCGCGCGGCCGTCTGCGTCAGTAAATAGTCGAGGTACTCCTCGACGAAATCCTGTCCGGCTTCCTCTCGCGTCTGTGTAACTCCGATCACCGGATGCGGCTGGGAGACCGCATATGAGCCTTTGTGAAAAACCAGGCCGGATCGCCCACTGGCCTCGAATGTCACGACTTCGCCAACCAGGATCAGATGATCGCCACCTTCGTAGACAAAAGATTTCTTGCACTGAAAATAGGCGGCACAGCCGGCGAGGATGGGCGCGCCACCGACTCCTTCGGTGAAAGACACGCCCCGAAACTTGTCCTTCGTCCCACTCGTCGCGAAACGTTTCGACAGACTGACCTGATCGGCAGCCAGAACGTTGACCACGAAATGTTCGGCGGTCTCGTATATCTTGAGGCTGTGGGTCCTTTTGTCCAGGCTCCACAGTACCAGTGGAGGATCCATGGAAACGGAGTTGAAACTGTTCGCCGTGACGCCAATGTACTCGCCATTCTCACCGCGAGTCGTGACGATCGTGACACCGGTAGCGAAATGACCCAGGGCCTGTCTGAAAGAGTCCGTGTCGATTGCGCCGCTGGTCATGACAGACCCCTGGGGACACTTACCCCGTGAGCTTCGAGACCTGGTCGACGGTCTGCTCCGGACCCATCGCTGTGTAGCCCCCGTCCACTGCGATATCGGTGCCCGTTAGCCCGGACGCGTCATTGCTGCAAAGGAAGGCCACTGTCGCACCAACTTCATCCGGCTCGACCAGCCGTCCGATCAGATGTAATGGCGCGGCGACCTTGTCCGCATTGGCACGGTTGTCGCCACTGAGGTCCCTCATCACATTGGACCAGGTCCAGCCCGGTGAGACCGAATTCACACGAATATTGTCCGCCGCGAGATTTAGCGCCTGATTGCGTGTCATGCCAATGATCGCCGCCTTCGAAACCGCATACAGCATGCGTCCGGGTTGTGCGCGCTTACCACTGATACTGCCGAAGTTCACGATGGCGCCGCCGCCGCGCTCGCGCATCCGGGGCACCACTTTCTGTGCGAATATCGCAGCCCCGACCAGGTTGACATTCAGCGCGGTCAGCCACTCGTCGCGCGTGGAGTCGATCCCGTTGTCGAGATAAGTGCAGGCCACATTGATCAGGCAATCGACACCACCGAAGCGCTCGACCGTTGCGGCAATGCATGCGTCGATTTGCTTGTCATCGGTGATGTCGGTGTGTTCGTAAATGACATCCGGACCCATATCTTGCGCGACGCGCTCGCCCTCTTCGTCGGCGATGTCGGCAAGGACGACTTTAGCGCCTCCATCTCTGAGCGCCTGCGCCGCTGTCCAGCCGATCATTGTGGCGCCCCCACTCACGATGGCAACCTTGTTGGTCAAATCCGCCATGGTGTTCTCCTTCTCAATTACTTGGCCGCGTCGATCAATTTATCTGCCGCTTGCGGATCCTCCCACCAGGGAAAATAGTTGCTGGGATCGCTAAAGCCATTGGCAATGCGGCTCGCGAGCTCCGGTTGCGTCTGCGCTGCCGCCAGAAGCTTCTGCATATTTTCCGTGGGGGGGATCAACAGGCTGTTGGTCCAGCGGGTAACCCATTGAGCATAATCCCAGTAGGCGTCGAAGGTCTGCTGCATCCATTTTTCATCGAATGGGTCGGATTCCCGTGACAGGATCGCGTCCAGGTATACGGCCGCCGACTTGCTGGCGTTGTTCGATCCCTGTCCGGTGATCGGGTCGTTGAGACATACGGTATCAGCCATGCCAAGCACGACGCTGCCCGACGGCAGCCGGCCGATCGGCTCCTTGACAGTTGGCGGAAAACGCCCGGCCAGGATGCCGTTATCATCGGTCAACTGTATGTCACGGCAGCGTTCTGCCTCCCACGGCAGAAACTCCGCCAGTATCTGTTTGCTCTTTTCCAGATGCTGCTCCGGGCTCTTGACGTCGGCCCAGCAATCCATCGGCCCGTCAGGAACACCTTCAAAGACCATGATCTCGCAAGGTCCGGCGGTGGTCAGCGCCGGGAAGACGAAATACTCGCCGACGGCGGGAATGATGTTAAAACAGACAGCCGAATACTCTTCGCGCGGCACCATGTTCGTCACATAGGTGAGCGCCAGCGCACGCATGGGCTTGTCGAACGTGGACTTGTCCTCGTCGCGCTTAAAGATGCGGCCGATTTCGCCCTTGCCCGAAGCCACCACCACCAGGTCGGTGTCGGCGGCGAGTTCTTCGAGCTCATCGAGACTCGCTTCCAGGTTGAGCAGCTTGCCGCCGAGATGCTCGAACTTGTCCATCCATGCCGGCATTTTCACTCGCTGGTCCACCGACTGAGCCGGGGCATCGAGACGGGCAGCCCAGTCGATCGCCCTGGATCCATCGGGGCCGACGATGGTGAGGCCAACGCCATCGATCTGCGGGCATTCCTCATCCCAGAGGTTGAGATCCACCTCGCGCTCATGCTGCAACGCCATATCAAACATGCATTGACTGGATAGAACACGGCCTTGCTCGACCTCCTGGCGACTACGATTCGTCACCACAGTGACGTCGTAGTCGTGTCGCAGGAGTCCGATGCCGAGTTGCAGCCCTGAATGCCCGGCGCCGATGATTGTAATCGCACGCATTCTCTGCCCCTGTCCGATCTTGTTGGTAGCGACTAGCTGGTGGCCGCCCGTTTTTCTTGTTTCGACGTCAGGACGATCCGTAAAATAGCGTAGCACAGCAAACCGTCGAAAGCTGCAATCGCGCGGCGCGAACCAGGACGATCAATTACACTCTGGTAGCGACGACTCACAAAAACAATAGAAGCCGCCGGATGGCTGGTTCGGGCCGGTATGCGCTATCCGGATGCGGCAGAGGAGAACACAATGATCGAGCCGTACAACGCAGTCGGACTGGTCCCCACCATGTGGGGCATAAGCAAACGCGAGGACATCTTCAAGAACATCGAACACCACAAACACATGCTGAAAGCAGCTTGCTGGTTATCGGACATCGATTTCCCAGTCAAGCTGGTTGCCATACCGGAAGGCGCCTTGCAAGGGTTTAACGATGAGGTCATGGATGTTGACCATGCGGATTATGCCAATACCTGTGCAATTGATATACCGGGTCCGGAAACCGATGCACTGGGCGAACTGGCGAAACAGTATGGTGTTTATATCATTGCCCAGGCCAAGGCCCGTCACCCGAAGTTCAAGGACCGGTTTTTTAATATCGGATTCATCCTGAATGATGAAGGCGACATCATTTTGCAGCATTACAAAACGGTCACGCTGCTACCTGTTGAGCACTCCATGACACCGCACGACGTCTTCGACTGGTGGGTGGAAGAGTATGGATACAATCTGGATGCCTTCTGGCCGGTGGCGGATACACCGCTGGGTCGGCTGGGGATCATGATGGCCAACGAAGGATCCTATCCTGAAAACGCACGGGCACTGGCCATGAATGGTTGTGAGGTGGCGTACCGTGCCGCCATCCCGCACCCTGCTGCGGCGAATGATTATTTTGAAATTCAGAACCGGGCACGGGCGCTGGATAACAATATGTTTGTGATCGCACCGAACATGGGCACCTACTATCTCACCCAGGATTCAGAAACGCCCATCGACACGTTTGGCGGTGCATCCATGATCGTGAATTACCGCGGTCAGATTGTCGGTAAACAGGCCTACGGCGGTGTCTCCACCTGGGTATCAGGACCCATCGATATTGCCGCCCTGCGCCACCATCGCGCCAACTCGCAGTGGACCAACTGGATGAAAGACCTGAAGACCGAAATGTATCAGCAGGTCTATGCCAAGGAGATCTATCCGAAGAACCTGTATCTGGATCGCGCACCGATGAAGCATGCCGAGTTCAAGGAAAAAGTGATTAAGAAACAGATCAGCCTGATGCAGGAAAG
>Ga0209980_10002082_pt1 | contig 10968 bp, 9 predicted proteins | sample CR02metaG_FD_183611 | JGI IMG/M metagenome (GOLD analysis project Ga0209980, IMG submission 183611) | Deep subsurface microbial communities from Mariana Trench to uncover new lineages of life (NeLLi) - CR02 metaG (SPAdes) (version 2) | ecosystem: Environmental > Aquatic > Marine > Ocean trench >... | reverse complement strand
TCGATGTCCGCGACGGCGGCCTGACGGTGGATCTGCGCTCGACCGAAATAAGCGCCAGCGCGTAGTTCGGGGACACGATCTCGGGGACACGATTCCTCGTGTCCCCTCCCGACTGGTTCTTAGCATCGCCCCTTATCCCAACTCGACTCGGAAACGGCCAACGCCGAAGCGCCGGTCCCCTGCGGCCCGCAGCTCCCGACAGAGACGAATCCGGTATCTTAGTCATAAACACTAAGATTCTATAGATTTTCGGAATAATCCACGAAACCTTAGCGTTGAACACTAAGAAGGCGTCTAATCCCGTTCTCAATAGAGACAAATAACCACAAGGAGACATCAGCATGACCAAAGCCTATCTAACCCACCGCCCCGCGACTTTCTTCGCGGACCCATTCTTCCGGAGCCTGGACCTGTTCTTCGGCGACGAACCGTTCCGGCGCACTCCGCTCGCCAGTACCGACGGTACGCGCGACGGCTGGGTGCCGGCGGTCGATGTTCGCGAGACCGACGAGAGCTTCGTCTTCACCGCCGAGCTGCCGGGCCTGAACAAGGATGACGTCTCGATCACCCTCGAGGACAATGTGCTCACCCTGACCGGCGAGCGCAAGTTCGACAGCGAGGAAAGTAAGAACGAGTTCCGCCGGATCGAGCGCTCCTACGGCCGTTTCACCCGCAGCTTCACGCTGCCCAGCGAAGTCGACAACGACAAGGTTGTGGCCAAGTACGGTGACGGCATCTTGGCAGTCACGGTTCCCAAGACCGAAAAAACCAAGCCGCGCAAGATCAAGATCAACTAGTCGGGAGGGGACACCCTTGAAAGAGGGTGTCCCCGATTGGTTTTCGAAGCCAATACCCGCCCCTTCTTTGGGGCGGGCTTTTTTTAGCGCACTACTCGCCGCTCTCCGGCTTCCAGCGCGGACTCTCGTCGATTAGCGCCTGCGCATGTTCACCGTCGACCGGCTTCGAGAAGTAGTAGCCCTGGCCGTACTCGCACTCCAGCTTCCGAAGCTTTCGGAACTGCTCCAGCGTTTCCAACCCCTCGGCCGCCACGTGCATGCCCAAGCCCTGCGCCAGCGAGACGATGGTCTCGACGATCTTGTCAGGGCCTTCGGCGCCGGTCATCCGGCTGATGAAAGAACGGTCTATCTTGATCGTATGCGTGGGCAGCTTGTGTAGGTAACTCAACGACGAATAGCCGGTACCGAAGTCGTCGAGGTGGAGCTGGAGACCGAGGTCTCGGAGCTTTCCCAACTTTGCGATCGCACTCTCGGCATCGTCCATGATCAGGCTCTCTATGATCTCGAGGCTCAGTTTGGTGGGATCCATGCCGGTGTCTTGAAGGACCTCGAGCAATCGCTCGATCAGATCGGGCTGCGCGAACTGCCGCGGCGACAGGTTCACACTCAAGGAAAGGTCTTGCTCGGGCGCACGCTGCCGCCACTTCGACATCTGTGCACAAGCTTCGCGGATCACCGACCAGCCCAGCGGGACGATCATGCCGGTCTCTTCCGCCACCGAAATGAACTCCTGCGGGTAAACCAAGCCGCGCTCCGGGTGGCGCCAGCGGACCAAAGCCTCGAACCCACTGATGCGGCCCTCCTCGAGATCGACAATGGGCTGGTAGTGAGTCACGAACTCTCCTCCATCCACCGCCCGCCGCAAGTCGGTCTCCAGCTGTAGAAGTTCGACCGCCCGACGATGCATCGTCAGGTCGAAAACAGCATGATGCTTGCCTCCGTGTGACTTGGCTCGATACATCGCGATGTCCGCGTCGCGCAAGACATCCTGCGGGCATGTGTACCCGGTGGAACTCATCGCGATTCCGATGCTGGCGCCGGTGAACACCTCATGACCTCCGAGATCGAACGGCCGGCTGAGTTCTTCCTGTATGCGCTCCGCGATCCGGATCGCGTCACGGGGATCATCTATGCCGTTGGCAAGAATGGCAAACTCATCGCCGCCCAGGCGTGCCACGGTGTCACCCGGTCGCAAGAACGAAAGCAATCTGCGCGCGATCGCCACCAGTAGGCGGTCTCCGACCGCATGGCCGAGGCTGTCATTGATCACCTTGAAGCGGTCGAGATCGAAGAACAGCACGGCGAAGAGATAGTCGGGCCGTCGTTGAGCTTGCGCGATGGCCACTTTGAGGCGGTCCTGAAACAGTGCCAAATTGGGCAGCTGAGTCAGTCCGTCGTGCATGGCATCGTGGAGCAACTGCTCTTCGGTCATCTTGCGGCCATGGATATCGGTGAGCGAGCCGGCAACCCGGGTGCGCCGGCCGGATTCGTCCGAAACCGCGAGCCCGCGCGCGAGCACCCAACGATAGGTACCGCTCTTCTCGAGGATCCGATGTTCGTTCTCGAAGTGATCGGTACCGCCTGAGAGGTGATCGCCCAGCTGTTGTTTGAGAGCCGGGAGATCGCTGGGGTGCACCCGCGAGAACCAGGCATCAATGTCGTCGCCGATATCTCCGGAGGCCCAACCGAGCATGCTTTTCCAACGCTCCGAGAAATAGATCGACTTGGTCTTGAGATCCCAGTCCCAGACCCCGTCCTTGGCGCCGGTAACAGCCAGCGAGTATCTCTCCTCGCTGATCCGAAGCTTCTCTTCGACGCGCTTGCGCTCGATAGCGTAGCGAATCGAACGCACGAGGATATCGGCGTCAACCCGGTCCTTGACCAGATAGTCCTGAGCGCCTTCGCGTACCGCTTGCAGCGCCTGTTCGCCGTCATTTCGCCCGGTCATCACGACCACCGGCACCGAACCGGCGTCCGAGATCACGCTCCGGTAGGTTTCGGCGCCGTCGCTGTCGGGCAACGACAGGTCAAGGAGGACCAGATCGTGCCCGCCCTTCCTGAGGCGGCTGCGCCCGTCGGCGACGCGAGTCGCCCAATCGACCTCGAACTTCGAACCGCTGGAACTTTGGTCGAGATAGCGTTCGACGAGGCTGGCGTCGGCGGGGTTGTCTTCGATCAACAGAATTCTGATCGGATCCAAACTCATGACTTTTCCACGGTGCTCTGCTTGGCGAGACTCACCCGACCGGGCGCATCGACCAGATCACCCTTAATAGGGATTGTAAAAGAAAAAATCGCTCCTCCGCCGGGGTTTGATTCTACCCATATTCGGCCTCCGTGTCTCTCCACGACCCGTTGACAGAGCGCCAGGCCGATTCCCGAGCCAGGGCGGTCGGGATGAAGCCGGGAGAATATCTTGAAAATCTTCTCGGCATCCTTGGGTTCGACGCCGATGCCATTGTCGCGCACCGAAAACACGTAGCGGTCCTCTTCCCGCCTCACCGAAACGAAAACCTCCGGGGGCCGTTCGGCGTGGAACTTCATCGAATTCGAGATCAGGTTCTGAAAAACATGCTCCAGTTGCGCGGCGTCACCGAGGATTGTCGGCAAGCCCTCACGATGCACGACCGCTCCGGACTCCTCGATCGCGGGCTGGAGAGCGCGGATCGCCCGGTCCACCAGCGTGTTGCAGTCACATGCCTGGAAAGCCTGCCAGCCCGCATTGGCACGAGAGAACCCGAGCAGCCCATCCACAAGGCGCTGCATGCTCTGCACGCCTTCTCGAACGAAATCCAACGATTCCCTCGCCTTGCCCGGAAGATCCTCGCCCAAGTCCTCGGCGAGCAGTTCGCTGTAGCGGCCGACGGTTCGAAGCGGCTCCCTGAGTTCGTGAGAGGCCATCGAGGCAAAACTCTCGAGGTCTTTGTTGGCACGCTCGAGCTCCGCGAGGCGTTCTCGAACCCCACCCGCACCGCCCTGTAGGTGCGAGACATCGTGAATCAGGACGTCGACCACGATGTCGCCCTCTACGTCCAGCAGCAGTATCTCCGTCAGGTTGAGCCAGACCTTGGTTCCATCGGGGCGCTCGAGCTCGACCACGCGCGCCTCCAGTTCACCCGAGCTGTTCAAACGCTGCACTAGATCGGCCCTACCGCCTTCGGTCCCGAGGAACTGCGAGGGCAAGTCGACCTTCAGCGCTTCCTCGAGCGAACCCACGCCGAGCAGGCGAAGTAGCGCGGGGTTGGCCTCGATCAGGCGCTGGTCCAGTGTCGAGCGAAAAACGCCGACATTGGCTCGTTCCAGGAGGGTCTGCAACCAGGGCTCATTGCGCGCGATCTGATGCTCGGTCTCGATGCGATCCAGAGCCTCACGAACCGCGCCACCCAGCCGCAAAAACCCTTTGGAGGACTTGGCGATGTACTCGGAGACACCGGCGCGCATCGCGCGCACCGCGGTTTCGACGTCCGCCGCCTTGGTAAACACCACGATCGGCACGTCGGAGCGACTTTGGTGGAGAGTTTCGACGACGTCGATCCCCTCCGACCAGCTGAGACTCTGCTCGGTAACCACGACATCGTAGGCGCCGCGCGAAACCTCCACGGTGAACTCATTGGCGCTTCCCACCTCGACAATGCTGGGCTTCTCGAGATCTCTCGACAGCACAACCACGGCCAGCGCGCGGTCCTGCGGGTCCTCGTCGACGAGGAGAATTCTCGGGCGTTTCACGGGCGAGTACCCGGAAAGACAGCTCGACGAATCTCGGATGTCGATTCAGTGAAAAGGTTGTTCATCAGTGGGATAGGCGGTGCGCTGACAGTGGGCATCCTGTCGGCCAAAAATGCCACAAACGGCCGCTTTTGACAAATGTCCAGGCATCTATAGATCGCCAATGCACCTGCCTGCTCGACGGCAAAGCGTGAAGTCTCGTTTCGACTCGCCAACTTGCATCTGATCCCGAATTCGGTAAACCTCTGCCATGCTCTTGCGCCGTGAAGTTCGCACGTCCGGCAAGGGAGTCGTGGAAATCACGTCAATGGTCGCCGAGGCGGTTGACGAGTCCGGCATCAAAGAGGGCCTCTGCACGATCTTCGTCCGCCACACTTCGGCCAGCCTGGTGATCCAGGAGAACGCCGACCCAGGCGCTGTACGAGACCTCGAGGCCTGGTTCGAACGAGCGGTACCCGAGAACGACCCGCTGTACACACACACGCAAGAAGGGCCGGACGACATGCCGGCGCACATCAAGTCGGCATTGACGGCCTCATCGCTCGCGGTACCGGTGGACGGTGGCCGGCTGGCCCTCGGTACCTGGCAGGGAATCTTTCTCTGGGAACACCGAAGCACGCCCAAGAGGAGGCAGCTGGTTATTTACCTGCAAGGTTAACCAGAACTCCTGAATGCCCAAAGTTCCCCAGCAATACCTCGAGGCGAGGCGGCGAGGCATTCTCGCCGCGGCGCAGCGGTGTGTGAGCCGAAACGGCGTCCAGGGCACGACCATGCGCGATATCTGCCGCGCCGCGAACTTGAGCCCGGGAGCAATCTATCGCTACTTCGACGGCAAGGAACAGATTCTGGGCGCGCTTGCCGAGCAGCGCCAGGCCCAAATCCGGGATTTCTTCGGCCAAATGGAATCGACCAACAGTGCGAGGGCGCTCGCCGACGCCGTCACCCAGCTCGCGGCGGACTTGGATTCCAAAGCCGCCTCCGACGGCCTGCGTCTCGATCTCCACCTCTGGAGCCGGGCGCTGAAATCACCGGAGGTCGCGGCGGCGCTTGGACCGGGTCTTGCCGGCGCCGTCCAAGCCGTCGATGACTCGCTCGGAAGCGAGCGGCCCAGCGGAACCGGCCGCCTGATCGTGGCGCTGCTCCAGGGGCTCGCGCTCCACAAGGCCCTGGACCCGGAGCTCGATCTCGACAAGTTGGGGCCGGCGATCAAGAATCTACTCGGTTCCTAGCAGCTCGTGGTAGAAGTCGAGATGGTCGCGTTACGGCGCTAGGCTTGGAGGCAATTTGTAGCGGTCGACCTCCGTGTCGACCGTCTTGCTGCGGCTGGTCCGGACGGTCGAGACGGTGCTCGACCGCTACATCAGGAACCCTCACCCGTTTTGACCTGGACGCCCATCCTGCTGGTGCGCGGTGCCGTTCCACTCACTGCTCATGCCGGCACTTTGACGAATCCATCTCTTGCGATAGAATTTGAACAATGGTTCAAATGTCGCCGGAAAACGCAAAGCAGACTCTCCGCGCGGCCGGCCGCAAGCGAGAGATCCTCGCCGCCGCGTCGCGAGTGTTTCGGCGCAAGGGACTGCACGCGACCGGCATGCGCGATATCGCCACCGAACTCGGCATGCACGTAGGCAACCTCTACTACTACTTCCGCAACAAAGAAGAGTTGCTGGCGTTCTGCCAGGAAGACGCTCTCGCCGGGCTACGCGCCCTGGTCGAAGCAGCCCGGACGTTGGACGTCGGAGCCGACCAGCGCTTACGGTATCTCATCATCGGACACATTGAGCTGCTGAACGAAATCATGCCGGGCTCGCTCGCTCACCTCGAGGTCGAAGCTCTGTCCGAAACGTGGCAACCGAAAATTATAAAGCTCAGAGATGACTATGAATACGCGGTGCGCAGGATCATCGTCGAAGGCGTCGAAACCGGCGTCTTCCGCGAAGTCGATCCGGGCACGGCGACGCTCGCGATCCTCGGTGCGCTCAACTGGACCGTCAAGTGGTTTCGAAAGGACGGCGAGAAGACCGCGGCCGAGATCGGATCAGAATTTGCGGACCTTCTGGTCGGCGGTCTCACTCTTTCATCGGAATCCGAATGCCAAGTCCACTGAACGACTTCACGTCACTGGTCCTCGAGATCAACGGCGAGCGCCGCGCGGTCTCCTTCCCCTCCCATCACACCCTGCTCGAGGTGCTGCGGGAGGAATGCGGCCTGACCGGCACCAAGCACGGCTGCGAGTTGGGAGAATGCGGCACCTGCGCGGTCCTGGTGGACGGACGGCCGGTGCTCTCGTGCTTGGTTTTGACCGCCGAGATGGAAGGCAAATCCATCGAAACCGTCGAAGGACTCGCCCAAGGTAACGAGCTTCACCCCCTGCAAGCAGCGCTGGCCGATTTGGGCGCCGCCCAATGCGGCTACTGCACGCCGGGCATCCTGATGGCGGCGAAAGCGCTCCTCGCCGAACGGCCGGACGCCAAACGCAAAGAGATCGAGCTGGCGCTCGCCGGCAATCTCTGCCGCTGTACCGGATACCACAAGATCGTCGAAGGGATCGAGTGGGCGGCCGCCGTGATGCGCGGCGAGGACGCCGAACCTCCACATCATGTGCTCTACGGAGAGCCGGAGCCGGCGGCGGTGCCCGTACCAGGGTCGGTGCCAGTGTCGGCGCCAGGCCCGGTCTCAGAACCAGCGCCGACCCCTCGACTCGAGCCGCCGAGAGGCGAAAATGGCTAGCGAACCGGCCCGCACAGAGCCCAAACCGGATTCGAGACCGAGTTCGGAGCGCCCGGCTCCTGTCACTCCGGAGCCCCGTTACATCGGCAAGTCCTTTCGCCGAGTCGACGGTCGCGCGAAGGTCACCGGCGCAACCCTGTTCGCCGACGACCTCGCGTTTCCGCGCATGTGCTTCATGAAGCTCGTGCGCTCGAGTGTGCCTCACGGTTTGATTCGAAACATCGATTTCTCGAAAGCCCGCGAAGTCGAGGGATACCTCGGCTCGATTACCGGCGCCGATACGCCGGTGCCCTTCGGTATTCTGCCGGTGTCCCAGGACGAGCACGCACTTTGCCCGGACAAGGTGCGGATGGTCGGCGATCCGGTGGCCGCGGTAGCGGCGGTCACCGAGGACGCCGCAGTCGAAGCCGCTCTGGCGGTCGAGGTCGAGTACCAAGAGCTCGCGACCATCGCTTCGCTCGAAGAGGCCCTGGCGACGCCGGAACCGCGAATTCACGATTATCCGAAAGAAGGCGGCAACGTCCACAAGGCCGTTTCGATGGAGTTCGGCCAGGTCGAGGACGCCCTGGCCGGTGCCGACCTCGTTCTCGAGGACGTCTTCTTCTACGAAGGCAGCACCCACCTGCCGATGGAGCAGCACGCGGCGGTCGCCGTGCCCGAAGACATCGACCGGCTCACGCTCTACTCATCGACCCAGACTCCGCACTACGTCCATCGCGCACTCGCCAAGGTGCTCGAACTGCCGCCGTCCCGAATTCGCGTCGTCGCCTGCTCGAACGGCGGCGGTTTCGGTGGCAAGAGCGACCCCTTCAACCACGAGATCGCCGCCGCCAAGATGGCGCTCCTGCTCGGACGGCCGGTCAAGATCAGCCTCACCCGTGAGGAGGTCTTCTACTGCCATCGCGGCCGGCACCCGGTGCTGATGTCGATGAAGACCGGATTCTCCAAAGACGGTCACATTCTCGGACAGCACTTGAAGACGGCCCTCGACGGCGGCGCCTACGGCAGCTACGGGGTCGCCTCGACCTACTACACGGGTGCCCTCCAGACTGTCACCTACAAGCTGCCCGCCTACCGATTCGACGGCGTCCGGGTGTTCACCAACAAGGCGCCGTGCGGACCCAAACGCGGGCACGGAACCCCTCAGCCCCGCTTCGGCTGGGAGGTCCAGCTCGACAAGGCCGCCGAGAGACTCGGCATGGATCCCGCAAAGCTGCGTTTGCAGAACCTCGAAGAGCCCGGGCAAACCACAGCCAACTGGCTCCAGATCGGCACCATGGGTCTGCGCCGCTGCATCGAGGCGGTGGTCGAGGGCAGCGATTGGAGCACACGCTACGGCAACTTGCCCGCGGGCCGCGGGCTCGGGCTCGCCTGCGGCTCCTATCTGTGCGGCGCCGGGCTTCCAATCTATTGGAATCACATGCCGCAGTCGGGCGTACAACTGCTCCTCGACCGCTCCGGCAGCGTCGCCGTCTACTGCGGCGAAGCCGAAATCGGCCAGGGATCGGACTCGGTGCTGGCCGCGATCACCGCCGAGGTTCTGGGCGTCGAGCTCGCCGACATCCGGCTCTGCGTCGGCGACACCGGTTTCACTCCGGTCGATCTCGGGAGCTACTCCTCGCGGGTGACGTTGATGGCCGGCAACGCCGCCCTCGAAGCGGCTCAGCGTGCCCGTGCTCTCCTTGCCGAAGCGGTGTGCGATCTCTTGGAGATCGCTGCCGACCACCTGGTGTTTGCCGACAACCGGGTATTCGACAGTAGCGATCCCGAAAACGGGATGAGCTTCCAAGAGGCCTGTGTCGCCGCCGAAGCCAAGTTCGGAACCCTCTCGACGGTCGGCTCCTACATCCCCCCGCGCTCGCCCGGAAAGTACCGAGGCGCCGGCGTCGGCCCGTCGCCAACCTATTCCTATACCGCCGCCGTGATCGAGATCGAGGTCGACTCCGAAACCGGGCTCTACCGTCCAGTGCATGTGTGGATCGCTCACGACATCGGCCGATCTCTCAACCCGGTGATGGTCCTGGGGCAGGTCGAAGGTTCCGTCTACATGGGCCTGGGCGAGGCCATGATGGAGGAGCATGTCTACCGCCGACTGCCGGCCAAGTATTCCTCCGCCCTGGTCCACAAGCATCCCTCGATGCTCGAGTACAAGAGCCCGACCTTTCTCGACATGCCGCCGGTGACCAGCTACCTGATCGAAGATCCGGATCCCGAAGGTCCCTACGGCGCCAAGGAAGTCGGCCAGGGGCCACTGCTGCCGGTGATGCCGGCTCTCGCCAACGCGATCTTCGACGCCGTCGGAGTGCGCATCGATCAAGTCCCGATTCAGCCCCACATGATTCTGCGCGCGCTGGCCGCCAAGGCCCGCGGCAAGGCGGCTCGTTTCGGCCCATCGAGTTTTCCGGAGATCGATTTCGGCGAGATCCTGCACGTCCCGACGCCGGAACAGGGCGGTGACGGCCGGTCGATCGACGACTACCGTCACAAATTGCGCTCGGGCATGCGCTCGGCTTCGGGCACCATGACGACGCGCGAGGAAGCGCTCGAGAAGCACGGCAAGCTCACCACGGACTGACTCGATCGAGCCCGAGATTCATGCTGCGACTCCCCCCGTTCCACTTCCACCAACCCTCGACGATCGAGGAAGCCCTCGATGTGATCGCGGGCGGTGATCCTTCGATTCGGCTGGTCGCGGGCGGCACCGACCTCTGGCCGAACATGAAGCGCCGGCATCAGAAGGCCGAGACCGTGGTCTCGCTGATGAAGGTCGATGAACTGCGCGAAATATCAGGTGCCGGCGCAGGGCTCTCGATCGGTGCGACCACGTTGCTCGACGATGTCGTTCGTTCGTCAGAAGTTCGGGAGCGGTTCCCCGCCCTGGCCCGGGCGACCGCGTCGATCTCGTCGCCACCGCTGCGCAACATGGCGACTCTCGGAGGCAATCTCTGCCTCGATACCCGCTGCACCTACTACAACCAAACCGAGGAATGGCGCCGGTCGATCGACTACTGCCTGAAAGAGGCGGGGACGGTCTGTTGGGTGGCGCCGGGATCGTCGATCTGCTGGGCCCACTCGGCCTCGGACAGCGCGCCGATGCTGACCGCGCTCGAGGCCCGGGTGGTGCTGCGCTCCCAGGCCGGCTCACGTGAGATCCCTCTGACCCAGCTCTATGCCAACGACGGCATCCACTACCTTCAGATCCATCCTGGCGAAATCATGACCGAGATCAAGATCCCTGCCGCGAGCAGTGCTGGAGCCAGGGGAGCCAGGGGAGCCAGGAATGGCAGGGGCGGCATTGGCAGCCGGGGCGGTATCGGTAGCCTGGGCAACTGCCGAACCGCCTTCTGGAAGCTCCGGCGCCGCGGCTCGATCGATTTCGCAGTGCTCTCGGTGGCGGTCGCGCTGTGGCTCGCAGACGATGGTGTCGTCGAGAAGGCCAACGTCGTTCTGGGCTCGGTTGCCTCGCGGCCGCTCGAGGTGCCGGCCGCCGGCGAAGCCCTCACCGGGCACGAACCCGATCTCGACCTGATTCGTGTCGCGGCGCTCGCCGCCCGCAAGGCCGCAACGCCGATGGACAACACCGACTTCAAGACCCAGTGGCGCGGCCTCATGGTCGAGCGCTACACCGAGGCGGCGCTTTGCGAAGCGGCATCGATCCCGCACGATCGCCCGCCGCCGTCTCACGCTTGACCCATTTCGATCCGCGATTTTC
>Ga0209980_10002081_pt1 | contig 10969 bp, 9 predicted proteins | sample CR02metaG_FD_183611 | JGI IMG/M metagenome (GOLD analysis project Ga0209980, IMG submission 183611) | Deep subsurface microbial communities from Mariana Trench to uncover new lineages of life (NeLLi) - CR02 metaG (SPAdes) (version 2) | ecosystem: Environmental > Aquatic > Marine > Ocean trench >... | reverse complement strand
AAACCGATCCTGCGAGCTACCACGAGAGCTGGTCCAAGATCTTGCGACTCAATCCGCAGTTCGCGCCGGCCCAGGTCAACGTCGGGCTGCACCTGGCGGGCAGCGGCAGGCTGGACGAAGCGATCGAGCTGTATCGATCCGCGGTGAGGAACGACCCCGGGCTGGTCGAGGCCCATTTCAACCTGGGCATCATCTACGACCGGCAGAACGACGCGGCGCAGGCCGTGGCGCACTACCGGGTCGCTGTCGCTTCCGACCCCGCCAACACCAAGGCGCAGTTCGGCCTCTCGCGGCGCCTGTGGCTCCAGGGAAACTGCCGGGAAGCCATCCCCCACTTCGCGGCGTTTCTCGGGGCCACGCCCGACCACGTGGAAGCCCGCATACGCCGATCCCGTGTTGAGAAGGCTATCGGCGGGTTTTTTATCGAGACGATTGAGAGCATGTTCCTTTTTCAGACCTGTGTTGTTGAGCGGGTTCAACAGGTTGGTAAAGGTGATCTTCAGACAATCGCCGATGCTGGCCCGCAGCACGATGGGCCGGGGGTGCTTGCCGCTTCGCAGACGTACTTTGCCGGCGCCCGCCGTCTTCAAATCATCGAGCGAGTAGGGTCCACCAACCTGTACACCTAACGTGTCCACAGCATCCCATCCATCTAGCGTTCGGGGGACGGTAACAGTGACGGGACTACCAGCAACAGGGTCGATTATAATACTATTGGGCACCACGTCGCGCGCCAGGGAAAACATCTGTCCTGATTTTTGTACGGCCCCCAGGCGGTTCATCGGCAGGATCTGGTCGAGGACCACCACGTTGGCATAGACGGTGTCGCACTTGGGTGCTTCCGTTATCGACGGGGGCGATGGCGTTACGTCGTTTCCTGGATAGATTTCTATCGCTTTGCAGGAATTCGTGGTCCCAAGAAGGGCAAACAGTACGACGAAGATCGAGAAAGCACGGAGGAAGGGGTGCGTTGGGCGCGTCATCATCTTGTACGGTTTTGGTTTGCAAGCCAGAAGGTCACTTGTTTCGGCCTCCTTGATGGATCAAGGGCGCCGCCAAACGTAGGCACAGCTACTCCACCAACCGTTATCTCCCCGTCTCTCCAGGATAGAAAAACGGGATCGCTACAAAAACGGGATCGCTCACTCCCCGAAGCCAGACCGTCGCATTACCCTGCCCATTCGTCGGCCTGTTCGGAGTATTCCTATCTAGACATCGCACAAGAGTCTTTTGCCCTGTGCGCGTACCATCTTCATTGGGGGGTTGCAGTTTTCAGACGATCATACGGCAACACCTTCAATACCCAAAGATGCAGGAAGGCTACGTCCGCCGCACTGAAAACACATCTACTTGGAAAAAAGAAAGTTAGCAACGCCAACGATCAAGAAGCACACGAGACTGCAAAGCGGACAGACTTAATTATCACATTTTTCCTCAAAGATGCAAATTATTTGTAGGATAATTTTCCGAAGCATGCAATCCCGGCTGAGGGTTGCCGTCTGCTGCCTCTCAACACGTCCTAGCGCGGTACGATCCACCCACTGACGGGCGCCAGTCGCCGCTGCTCGAGATCGACCGTGACGATGTAGGCTCCGAGGGCGCCCACACGCCGGTTGGGGCCATAGGTGATGGGCGGGGTGAAGCCCGTCTGAAACTCATAGAAGCCTTCGAGCACGGTAATGAGCTTGTCGCGGCTTACGTCTTTGCCGGCTCGATTGAGTCCCTCGGTGAAGATTTTTGCAGAAGCCAACGCGGCCCACTGGGTCGCCTGTTGATGGACGGGCAAGGCGTAGGAGGCAGCCAGTTGTGCATAGTCCCTCTGCCCGTCCGGCGTTTGGTCGAGGGGCAAGGTCGGGAAGGACAGGAAGAGGCGTCCGCTGAAGCGTTTGGGTATCTCGAAGAGTTCACGACCCGTCAGCGCGCCGGGTATGAACACGGTAGGGGTCCACGATAGCGCCTCAGCGGCTTCGAGAAAGGCATTCTCCTGTTGGGGCGGGCCGAGCCAGAAGACCAGTTCGATCCCATTGCTTTGGAAGTCGCGCGCCAGGGCAACGGCATCAAAAGAGGCCGACGCGACACGGCGCCACGTGATGGAACTCCAGCCCTCGCGGCGTCCCTGGTCCTCGATGGCTATGGCCACCGCTTCGTGCCCCGGCTGCTCCGTGTAGAGGATGGCGACGTTCGGGCTCCGGGCGTCCGCGTCCTGCGCCAGCTGTTGCCGCGCTGCAAACGTTACCAACGCGCGCCCCTGGTCGATCAGGCCTGCGTAGAGATAGAACACCTGCCGGTTCAACGGGAAACCCACCTGGGGATGGACGCTGTAGGCCCCGATAAACGGAATGGCCTGCTCGGCAGCGAGCGCAGCCATCTCTTTGTCGGCGCCGGCTATGAACGGGGCCAGGATGACGAAGAGTTGTTCCTCTTCGATGAAGGCCCGGGCCGCTCTGAGGCGCTCTTGCTGGGTCTCTGGCGCGTCCGAAAAACGGAGATCAATCTGGCGGCTGTAAAGGCCTCCGCGCTGGTTGACCCTGTCAAAATAGGCCATGAGGACAGCCCGGACGGCGTTGTTCCTCTCGGCCAGCAGCGCGCGCGGGGCCAGGATCACCCCGACGCGGATGCTCGTCTCGGTCAGCCCCTGGTCTTTTTCCTCGCCGAGCTTCTTCAAGTACGCCACCAGGTCGTCGAGGTCCTGGTGGGTGAAGCGGTAGCGCGGCATGGCAATGTCGAGGGGGGCGCCCCCGGCATCGAACCCCATCGTGATGGCGCGTTTGAGCCGCTGCTCGGTATACGGAGGGCGTTGCCGGCCACCGAGGCGCGTGGCCCCGTAGGGTTTAGTAAGTGCCGCCCAGGTCAGGTCCGAGGGCGTCACGCCGCCCTCCGGCCTACCCCGCCCGTCGCGTCCGTGGCACGTCACACAGGGAAGCACCGCAGCCGGTATCTCGGCCCCTTGATCGCCCAGCACCGCGGTAAGGTTCTGGCCGGAGGGGCTTATTCCGGTCAGGTAGATCATCTTGCCGCGCTCTTCTTGCGCCCTCAGCTCGGCTGGAGTGCCGGTGGAGAGCAGGAGGCCGGCCAGGAACAGGAGGAAGGATATACGTCGCACGGGGGTGGCGCGAGCAGTGGTTGGTAGGGTTTTAAAGGTACACCGATAAACCCGGGAAGGTCCGCGTGCAACAGGGGGACGTGCGCTAGGCCTGCAAACAAAAACCGGTATGATGCCCGCTCTGAGAATTAATGGTGCATCGCCCCGCTCAACTCGGACGGACTGCGTAGAACACGAGGTGGCCGCAGAACTGGAGCTTTCGAAGATTGATCAGCGCGTGCCTCCGCTTGGTCTTGGCCCCCCACGCATCGATTTCTTCGTTGAGGGGCGAGCTCTCGAACCAGCGCTCCGCTTCTCTGGGTATCCCGAGGTACTGCCTCCGAATCAACGCGAGGGAATCGATACCCGGGCGGAGCTCGACGACTTTCATCCCCGAATCGGCGAGAAGTGTGTGCCACCCGAACGGGGTGTAGTTCCAGTAGCTCAACGAGTGGTAAGGCTCGAGGTAAGAGACCGAGCCGATGAAGGCGCCGCCCACGACGAGCACTCGGCAGAGCTCCGCCATGAGCGTCTCCGGATACCGCACATGCTCGAAGACCTGTTCGCTGAAGACGATGTCGAAGGACTCGTCCTCGAAGGGCAGCGTCATTCCGTCGAAGATGTGGAAGCGCTGTCCAGAGCGCATTCGAGCATCGACTCCGGGCGATAACGCGACGTCCGCACCATGCCATTCGACATCGGGGTCCCAGCGACGGAAGAGGTCTACTGATTTCCCTCTACCGCATCCGAGGTCGAGGACTTTGCGACCCTTGGGGCCTCGCTCGTAGAGCTTGTCGACGAAGAACTGGGGCGAGACTTGTTGCGAGTGATCGTTGGGAATACAGTCCTTGAGAAGCTCGTAGAGATGATCTTCGCTGCTTGCCATGAGCGACCTCCATCGGGGCGTTTTAGATTCACTGCGCTTGTGCTCCGCAGAGGATGACAAGCTGGAACGATTGGAGGAAAACCACCATCTCATGGTACAATGGGTCTTATCTCCGAAGTACATGAGTCTTCCTCACGTAAGATACTACCCCAGCAAAAGACGGCGCAAGATCAGTACTTAGAAACTATCTCAAAACAACCCTGTGTCATTCCGAACTTGTTTCGGAATCTCCAAAAGACAGCAACAACCCTGATGAGATCCTGAAACAAGTTCAGGATGGCACCCCCTTTTTCGTTTTGAGATAGTTTCTTATTGTTGGCTCGCTACCAGGGCAGCTTTGAGCTTTTCCCAGGTCCAATATCCTTGTGCTTCGGGACAGAGCTTGGTATCCCACAACTCCAGCAGGTTGCGACGGATCTTCTCGATCTTGGCCGGGTCCGCGAGCAGCCGTCGTGCCTCATTGGCGAACTCGTTGGGGTCGGAGCAATAGACGCAGTGGACCCCATCCTCCAGAATAACATCTTCCCGCACAGGCCACTCAGCGCCCAACGGGTGGAGAATGGGCACCACGCCGGCCCGGATGTATTCAATCATCCTGTAGGTGAGCATGCCCGAGCCGCGCCAATCGAATCCAATCTGAGAATTCCATAGATCGGCCAGGTATTGATCCATATCGACAAGGTCCACGTGGATTCTATAGCCCTCTTGCCCGAGCCGTTTAGCTTGTTCGACGACGTGCAAGCGGTCGTGGTCGTAGGTTCGCATTCGCGCCGTAATATCGATGGGGCGAGCCCGGGTCGGCAGGTCGGCAGTGCCCGAGAACCGCTTGAAACATGGATATCCGGCGCTGATCGTACCGGGCAGATAAGGCACGCCTCGGCGAAATTGATATTTGAAGATCAAAGGGGGCTTCAGCTCCTTGATGCGCTCGAGCAAGTAGCGTGTGTACTGGTAGTGCCTATCGGGCGAGGGCCTTTTCCATGAGTCCCATGGATCAACCACGCCGAGTATCCGACCGTTTACTTCAATACAGAGCGGGGGAACGCTATCACTTTCGACGAGGCGGATCTCCTTCACATGGCGCAAGTATCGCAGGGTCGGGAGCTCCCTTCGACCATTGTTGATCGGGTACGATGGATAGAGTTGTATGGTAACCTTCGAGGGGGGCATCAATCGCTTAGGATTCTCAGATAATCGGAACGGCGGCGACGACTTCGAGCATCACGAGCGCGCCGGCCGGAAGCGCCGCCGCTTCGAAGGCCGTGCGGGCCGGCAGCGCCATCACGCCGAGACCGGGAAGCCATGCGGCGTAGATCTGGTCGACGGCTTTGAAATCCTTGATGTTCGCCAGCAGCAGCGTAACCTTGACGAGATCTGCCGGCGAGCATCCCGCAGCGTTTAGCACGGCGTCGATATTCTTGAGCATGAGCCGGGTCTGTGCTTCGAGCCCTTCGGCCAGTTTGCCGGTGTTGGGGTCTCGGCCCGTCTGGCCGGTTAGAAAAACGAGATCGCCTGTGCGAATAGCCTGCGAGTAGGTGCCGGTAGCCGGGGGCGCCGCGTTCGTAGCGATGCGCGTTTTGTTGATCATCGGTGTTCTTGTTCGGTGGAAAGCCCGTGGACGCTTAAGCAAGATGCTCCGCGGTGAGTGGGATTTCAAATTTGGCTTTGACGGGCTCTCCACTCAGCGGCGCCAGATCCAGCAGTTGCGTCTGTTGGGGAAAGATGTTCTGGAGCAGCACTACGTTGCTGGTATCGGAAAAATCCAGGTCGAAGAAGTGAAATTGCGTAATGTTCGAGGCATAGATCCAGAGGTTGTTCTGGTCGCGTATCCAATGGCGAAGGCTGGGGCTCTCCATCGGTTCAGTACGGATATCAATCGGGATTTCGGTCAAGAGTTCTTTGGTCAGTTCGAAGTGATCAAAGGCAATTTTCCAGCTTTCCTGGTAGGAGCGTTTGGTGGAGCCCCGCGAACGAGGCAGCGCGCCTTTTTGCTTGAGGCAAATGTTCTCTTGCACAAATTTTTCCTCCTCGGTCTCGGCGTCGTAGTCCGCGTTGGTGAGCCGGTTGAGAAAGTGCGCTACGTCCCTACTCGTGGTAAATACCCGATGGATGATGTGAAAATAGGTGATGGCCATGGGGTTGATGTCGAAGAACGTAAGGTGCTTGGGCCGCCAGAGCGGGAGCAGGTTGAGGCCGTAGAGGCCTCCGACGACGCTAATCATGTGGATGTCTTCGCGCCGGTGCGGGGCCACGCCTTCGTAGTGGGCTCGGATCTCGGCAAACTCCGTGAACGATCCGTCCTGATAGCCATCATCCGTGCCGTAGAACACGTTTTCCGGATGGTTGTCGTACATGTGACGGTTGAAGTGCCGGGGCGCTTTGGTTGTTTTTATCATAGGTTCAGGCGTCGTTAGGGCGTATTGACATTCAGAGTGGAGGCATGGATTTGAGTTCGATTTTGGCCGAATCTAGGCGTTTTGCGAGACGCGATGCAGCGCATCGTGCGAGCAAAACAACGACGAGTCGGTCAAAATCGGGCCAAATCGGCCTTTCAAAATGAATGTCATTACGCCTAGAGTTTCGGCAGGGAGTCATCATCCCAGGCCGGTTTATTGAGCTGCTTTTCGAAGTACTGCAAGTGGTGGGACCACTGCGCAGGGCGCGCTCCGTTGGCGGGCGTCGGTGCAGCGCGATGGCTGTAGGCAATGCGTACGGTGTGCGCGATCCAGTCCAGGGCCTCTTCGACGCGCTGCGTATCGCGATGGCGCACGGTGAGGTATCCATCGCCGGTATAGGTGACGGACTTCATGCACCCCACGCGGGGCAAGCGACCGTCTACCAGCAAGGCGCCAAGCTGCTGCCTCACCGATTCGATACCGTCTACCTGTTCCACCTTTCCGCTTCCCACTCCGCGCAGAAAAATGGTTCCCACGGCGTATTTGCGTTCCCACGGGCCGTCAAAACAGCCATCGACTGCGACCCTTGCCCAGGCCCGGTAGGGATCGATGTCGTAGGCGAAAGCGAGCATCGGAGCGATCCGCGCGCCGGCCGGTCTGAGCGTGGCGTCGGTGAAGCAGAGTCCTCCGTCGTCGAGCAGGAACCCTTCCATATGAGTCATCGCATGGCCGACTCTCAGCGCTCGCACCGCCGCCAGTCCTTGTGCGATAAAGTCCCGGTATAGCTCGCCGCTGATGTCGTGGGGCATCACGCACCTCCACTGAAGCCCCGGATTCTCTAACGCTTCGAGGATCGACGGACGGTAACAGCAAATCGAGTAGAATTGCGGTTCATGGGCGACCGTGATGGTGTCGATGCAAAGTTCCCGGCCGGGCAGGTACGCTTCGGCCAGTACCGCGTTCTCAGACGAGGGCTCGATCAAATCGAGGGCCAGCCTGAGTTGTTGCTGGTCGCGGATACACCAGGTGGCGAGCCCGCCGCTGCCGCTCAACGGCTTGAGCACGATCGGGAAACCCACTTCGTCCACGAAGCCTTGGGCGTCGTCGTGGCTCTTTATCATCTGGTCGCGCGCCGTCCGGGTTCCGGCTTGTTCGAGGACGCGTTTCAGGTGTGATTTGTCGAGCGTCCGGTTGACGGTCGAGACGCTCATGCCGTGCAGGCCGAGCACCTCACTGGCCTGGGCAACGGGTTTGAGCAACGTCTCTCGCACCGTAACCATTCGCTCGAGCGTGCCGTGTTTCCGGGCGAGCCTGCGCGCCGCATCGATCAGCTCGACGGGATCGTGGGTGTCGTTTACGCAGACGAGATCGGCAAAAACGTCGGCCCCGTCGGCATGCGGTCGCTGTTCGCAGATGCCGAGCAGGTGGACCCCCTCGAGTGCTTTGACGGCCCGCGCGCTCCGCAGGCTCTCTCCGGTCGGATAGCGAGAGACGAAGGCGATACGCCGGGTGGTATCCTGCCCTGACACGCTCACTTCGCAGCCTCCCGGGTAGCGCGTGCGCGAACTTGGGCCTGGCGCGCCTGCTTGTCGTAGATCACGTACTGTATCAAATCACGATTGCACGTGGTGGTATCTTGTTCCGAGAGCGGTTCGAGGCCATGAAACGAACGGTCGGAGCGAAAAAAGGCCAACATCGAATTGGGCCTGTAGGGAACGGTCTTCACGCGGATGAAGTCCTCGAACGGATAATGGGCGCTCTTCGGGCAGGAAAAGGTGGGGTCCTTCGGGCGGTAAATCGACGTGCCGAGATGGCTGGCGCTATCATCCGGCGCCAGATACAGCAGCAACACCACCAGCTTCGAACTCGAGTCGGAATGCGGCCCGAGAAAGAATCCGGCTCGATGACGGATCAACTGCACTTCCACCGAGATCTCGGGCCATGATGCTTCGGCGCCGAATCGCGCGCGCATGGGGTCGGCAAAGGTACCGAGGACCGCCCGAGCCAGGTCAGGACCCAGGAACCACTCGTTAAAGGTATTCCAGAAGACCTTGGGCTCGCCAGGTAAGAGGTCGGTCCACCCGGCACCGATATCTTTTTGATCGCGATGCCGGAAGTGATCGAGCTTTAAATCGGTGACCTCAAACAAGTTTTCATAGACGGTGCTGTCGGGCAAATTACGCAGGAGCGTTTGATAGTAGTCCTCGGGAAAGACCTGCTCCAGATAGTAGTGCGGATAGGGATCCATGAGGACCTCCGGCGTGCCCAGACGCTCGACCACATGAGCCAGAGGATCGGCTGCTACGATTGAATTATTCTCTTTCATGAGGGTACTCGTTCGCGTTGTTCCGCCTTCCGGATCAGGGGTAAAATTTCGCGACCGAAGATAACCATCTCGTCGAGTTTCGGCAAGCCTGAGATAATAAACTGAGTCACGCCAACGTCTTTGTATTCGAGAAAGACTTCTGCCAACTCCTCCGGCGATCCCACCAGGGTGACCGACGACGAGCCATAATAGGGGACGAGTCCGGCCCACAGGTTTCGGTTCATCCAGCCTTCGGCAATGTCCGCCGTCGCCAGGGCCTCTTTAAAGTGTCGAGAATCGCTCTTGTTGAGACGGCTTCGCTCCTGCCTGCCGACCTCCTCGCCCGGCAGCAAGGCCGCCGCAGCCCGGAGCGCCTCCTCGTGCGTCGGTCTGCAGATCACGCCGAGTCTCAGGCATACCTCGACCCCGCTTTCGCGAGCGCGCCTGACCGAGGGGCGTAGCTTCTCGGGCGTATCAATCAGACGCAACCAGCAAGAGCCCTGAGCGAGCGCCAGGCGTACCGCAGGTTCGGAGTGTCCGGAGACATAGATCTCGGGAGCCGTCCGATCCGGCGCTACGAACGGCGTGTTGATCTTGCCGCCCTCGACCCGGTAGTATTGGCCGTCGAAATGGACCTCCTCGTCGCCGCGCCAAAACGCATTACAGATCGCCAGGAATTCCCCGGCACGGGCATAGCGTTCATCGTGTTCGAGAAAGTCCCCGTAGCCACGTTGCTCCGCCGCAGAGCTTCCCGCGACGATGTTCAACGCCACGCGTCCCCCGATCAACGCCGAGAGCGTGTTGACCTGCTGCACGAAAGTGGCTGGCTGAAGAAACCCGGAACGGTAAGCGGCAATGTACTTGAGTTTCGTCGTTGCCCGGCCCATCGCACAGGCAGAAATTAAGGTATCGGGCTCATAGCGGCTGAAGGAAAAAAGGACGGACTCGATGCCGGCATCCTCGGCGCTACGGGCAAATTTCACCCAGCCTTCCATGTCTGGCAACGCCGCCGGTGACGTGCGGGTGTTGGTAAAGACGCGGGCGGTTTCCTGCGCCGTCTTCATGGCTACTTCCCCACCCTTGGGAAACATCCAGTGGAATCTCAGCTTCATGGGCTTATACCAGCATGTTTCTCCTGGCGGCGTTCGGCCTCTCTGACAAGAGGCAGCACCTCGCGGCCGAAAATAACCACTTCATCGACCTCCGGGCATCCCGAAAGGATGAACTCGCTGACGCCGATTTTTTTGTATTCAAGGAAGGCCTCTGCAAGCTCCTCCGGCGTCCCCAGCAGGGTGGTCCAAACCGGACTGTAGTACGGCACCAAGCCGGTCCATAGCGAGCGGTTGAGCCAGCCTTCGGCCACGTCGGCAATCGTCGTGGCTTCTCGATACATTTGGGAGTCGTCGTTGATGGTGGGGCTTCGCTTCTGATTGCCTACGCCATCGTAGGGCAGTAGCGCTTCGGCAGCGCTGATGGCCTCTTCCCGTGTCGGTCTGCAGATCACGCCCATTCTGAGGCATACCCCGACGCCGCCTTCGCGGGCACGCGCCACGAGGGGGCGTAGGGTCTCGGGCGTATCGGCCACACGCAACCAGCAAGAGCCCTGGGTGCAGGCCAATCGTACAGCGGCCTCGGAGTGTCCGGAGACATAGATCTCGGGAGCCGTCCGATCCGGCGCCACGAACGGGGTGTTGATCTGGCCGCCCTCGACCCGGTAGTGTTTGCCGTCGAAATCGACCCGCTCGTCGCCGCGCCAAAACGAATGACAGATCGCCAGGAATTCCCCGGCACGGGCATAGCGCGCATCGTGTTCGAAAAAATCCCCATAGCCGTGTTGTTCTGCGCGGGAGCTTCCCGCGACGATGTTCAAAGAAACGCGCCCTCCGATCAACGCCGAGAGCGTGTTGACCTGCTGTACGAAAGAGGGGGGCTGCACCAACCCCAGACGGTAGGCGACAATGAACTTGAGTTTCGTAGTGGCCCGGCCTAGCGCACAGGCGGACATTAACGGTTCGGGCTCATAGCGGCTGAACGAGATCAGCACAGAGTCGATGCCGGCTTCCTCGGCGCTGCGGGCAAATTTTACCCAGCCGTCCATGTCCGGCACTGCGGACGGTGAGTCGTCGTCTCTCGACTCGAGTCGGTACCGGGCAGCCTCCTGAGCCGTCTTCAGGGCGACTTCCCCCGCCTTGGGAAGCATCCAGTGGAATCTCAGATTCATAGCAATTCTTCTCGGGCTATGGGCTTAGAGGCTGTTTTGGATTTCTCAAACAGGTCGCTCCTATGGAGCTTTCCTTTTT
>Ga0209980_10002080_pt1 | contig 10969 bp, 11 predicted proteins | sample CR02metaG_FD_183611 | JGI IMG/M metagenome (GOLD analysis project Ga0209980, IMG submission 183611) | Deep subsurface microbial communities from Mariana Trench to uncover new lineages of life (NeLLi) - CR02 metaG (SPAdes) (version 2) | ecosystem: Environmental > Aquatic > Marine > Ocean trench... | reverse complement strand
ATGGTATTGTATTAATTATTATAGGAGGATGAACCATCCTTGTCTACTAAAGAGAGAAGATCATATCCAAGAATAGAAATCAGAGAAAGTGTAATGTTTGGAGAGGATAAGCCTGTTCATAGTGGGAAATCCGAAAATCTTTCCCCCGAGGGAATGTGCATTATTTCAGACAAAGTGCTGCCTCCAAAATCTAATATAAAAATCAATATAAATATTAAACATAATACGGCAGAAAATAGTGAAACTTGGGAAGATATTACTGTTGACGGTGAAGTTGTTTGGGTCGATACTCCTCCTGGTATTTATTCAAAGATGGGTATTAAATTCAAGAAACATAATGATAGATTGATTCAGATTTATGAGGCTAAAGCTTCGAAATAAAACCGAAAGGATTAGAAGCTAAGGTTTAAGTACTTAAATAATACACTTAGAAGAAAAGCTGCAAACATTTCTTTCTTTTATAAATCTTCCCCTTTATATTCCCGTGAGATATGAGTAAGTTACAACACATTCTTAAATTAATTCCTTAATTAGATTTTTCTCATAAAAAGAAGTATACTTATTTAAAATTTTTATATATACTTATGGAACAGGGATATTTAGGATATGGGATCAATTAAAATTTGTTATCGTTTCAAATTAGATGATAATGAAGAAGAGATTTTTGACTTAGAGTTTGACGGCGATACTTTTGAATTAATTTCCGATAATAATGAAAGATTGCCACTTTGGGCTAAGCTTGATTTTCACAAATGTCCCCATTGTCCGCTGGATTCAAAAACTGTCCCAACCTGCCCGGTTGCAAAAAATCTTTCAAATGTAGTTTTACGATTCGATCATATATTTTCTTACCATGAGATTGAGTTAGAAGTCATTACTAAAGAAAGAATAGTGTTGTGCAAGACAACAGCCCAGCGAGGAATAAGCTCACTGCTTGGATTAATATTTGCTGCAAGCGGTTGTACCGCATACATCTTATTTTAAACCTATGGCACGATTTCACTTACCACTATCCTCGGACAATGAAACTATATTTCGGGTATCGGGCATGTATCTTATAGCACAATACCTGCTTAATAAGGAAGATAGAGAATCTGATTTTGATTTCAAAGGCCTAAAGGATATATACGATAACCTTCACCTATTAAATACCAAAATTGCTGATCGTATAAGGGACGCAGTAACTACTGACTCTTCGGTAAATGGAATAATATTATTGGATATGCTTACAAAGCTCATGCCGATTGCTATAGATCATAGCCTAGATGATATGAAAGGCTTGTTTTCTCAGTATTTTAAAGATTGAATTTGCTTGATTGGTGTTAGATAAATTTTAAAATAATGGATTAGTTCTCAGTAGGATCAACCTATAGAAATTACTTTTAATTAAACATGAATAAAATTAAGAGTTTTTTATATTAACTTTTACTTATGTCTATATGTTGGATGTGATTAATTTCTTCTCCAAGAAAGTTTGCTGCAATTGATATAAAACTGTCTGAAATATCTGTGAGATAAAATTCTTTTTTACTATTTAGATTTGTTTGATTTTCGAGATTCGACTCCGACAGAGTACGTTCTATCTCTAAAGCAACCTGTTGTGCCGAATCGACTAAATTGATATTATTTCCAACAACTTTCTGTATTAAGTTTTTCAGAAGTGGGTAGTGTGTGCAGCCTAGGATGAGAGTATCTATTCCTTCTCTAATTACTGATTGCAAGTACCTGTTTGCAATTTGTTCGGAGATTGAATCATCTAACCATCCTTCTTCGGCAAGGGGTACAAAAAGGGGGCATTTAGTGGAATAAACCTTAATGTCCGGATCTATATTCTCAATTGCTTTTTTGTAAGCTTCGCTCTTGATAGTAGATGGTGTTCCAATTACTCCAACTATTTTGTTTCTTGTTGAGCTTACTGCTTTTCTAGCGCCCGGTTCCAATACTCCAATAACTGGTATGTCTAAATCCCATCTTAAGCTTTGCAGTGCAACAGCAGAAGCAGTATTACAAGCAATTACTAATAGTTTAATTCCCTTGGAAGTAAGAAACTGTGCATTGCTCTGTGAATAAGAAATGACCGTTTTGCTTGATTTAGTGCCGTAAGGCACACGGGCGGTATCGCCAAGATATACGATGTCCTCATTTGGAAGCTGTCTTATAACTTCTTTGACAACGGTAAGCCCCCCAATTCCCGAATCAAAAATGCCTATAGGCAGAGTTTTGTTATTCTGTGTCATTATTTTGAATGGTAATTATTATAAGCTTGAGAAAAGTAATTTATATTTAGTCAAACAATATTTCAATTGCCTCATTAATATTTTCAATACCTATATATTTTTGTTTACTGTCTTTGTGGTTTAAATTATCGCTGTTAATCCTGGGTAAAACAAATCGTTTAAACCCTAATTTTTCTGCTTCTTTTAGTCTTACATCAACCTGAGAAACACCTCTAATCTCACCAGACAATCCAACTTCTCCAAACACAATTGTTTCAGGTGACACGGGCTTATTGAGGAAACTTGAAACAAGAGAAATACATATTCCCAGATCAACTGCAGGTTCTTCTATTTTTACCCCGCCTGCAACATTCATAAAAATATCCTGTGACGTTATATGAAGCCCACCCCTTTTTTCAATAACTGCTACCAGTAGTGAAACCCTGTTTGAGTCAAGTCCAATAGTGGTTCTTCTCGGAACTCCAAAGTTGCAAGGTGAAACAAGCGCCTGAATTTCCACAAGTATTGGTCTTGTGCCTTCAATGCTTGGCGTAACTACAGAGCCTGAAGAATTCAAAGGTCTTTCGGAAAGAAAAATTTCTGATGGGTTTGAAACCTCTTTAAGACCATCATTGGTCATTTCAAAAACTCCAATCTCGTTTGTCGAGCCATATCGGTTTTTTACGGCCCGAAGGATCCTAAAAGGATGTGATTTGCCGCCTTCAAAGTACAGTACGGTATCAACCAGGTGTTCCAGCACTTTTGGTCCAGCGATTGAACCTTCTTTTGTAACATGCCCAACCAGGAAAAAAGAAACTCCTTTATTTTTAGCATACTGGACAATTTTTGAAGTGCATTCTCTAATCTGTCCAACAGTACCGGGCGCTGATGGCAGGTCATTTGAATATATAGTTTGAATAGAATCAATTACAACGACACCGGGAGAACTGTTTTCAATATTATTTATAATGCTTTCAATATTAGTTTCTGTAACCACATAGAGGTTTTCACCATTTACATTTAATCTTTTTGAGCGGATTTTAATCTGGTTAGATGATTCTTCACCTGTAATATATAAAACCTTGATTCCATTTTCTGAGTATTTGCCAAAGATTTGAAGAGCAAGCGTCGATTTGCCAATTCCCGGGTCACCGCCTATTAAAACTGTAGATCCGAGAATCAATCCGCCGCCCAGTACCCGGTCCATCTCTTTTATATCAGTTTTAATTCTCTGCTCATTTGCCAAAGATATTTCATTAATTAATACTGGTTTTGATTTAGATTTAAAAATAGGATTAGCTTTTTCTTTTGTGACAATTTCTTCAACATATGTATTCCACCCGCTACAGGCCGGGCATTTTCCAATCCATTTCGGAGAGTTGTTCCCACAATTTTGGCACACGAATATGACTGTAGATTTAGACCTTTTCATTTTATTTATCAGGTTTATATTCAGTCTATTGAATTTTCTTCGGTACTGTCCTGGTTAGAGTTTTCTTTATTACCACTTTTTGCAGCGTTTTTAAATTCTTCAGCAAGCCGTTTGAGTTTTTTGTTTACTAAGAAGTTAATCGTATCTTCTTTATAGGTACCATCTTTCCTTTTGTCTCCTGGTTTTATTCCTGTGAGAATTTCCAAAGCATCATCAATAGTTTCTATTGGATATATATGGAACTGCTTATTTTTAACAGCTTCGGCAACTTCTTTTTTTAGCATTAAATTTTTAACATTTTGATGAGGAATTAAAACCCCGTTATGGCCGTTTAATCCTTTTTCTTTGCATACATGGTAAAATCCTTCAACCTTTTCGTTTACTCCGCCGATGGGCTGGATCTGACCCTTTTGATTTATAGAACCCGTGATGGCAAAGCATTGTTTGATGGGTATTTCTGAAAGGCTTGATAGCAGAGCAACAAGCTCGGCGGCTGATGCGCTGTCGCCATCTATCATTTCATAGCTTTGTTCAAAACCAAGGCTTGCAGAGAGACTTAGGGGCAAATTTTGTGCGTATTTAGAGCCAAGATAACCGTTTAGGATTAATACACCCTTGTCATGTATATTGCCACTAAGCTTTGCTCTTCTTTCAATATTTATTAGTCCATCTGCCCCCATATATGTTTCGCATGTTATCCTGCTTGGCTTTCCAAAAGCATAATCTCCCATATTGTAAACTGCAAGCCCATTTATCTGTCCTACAGTTTGTCCCTCAGTATCGATCATTATTGTTCCTTCGGTTATCATTTCCCTCATTTTTTCTTCAACCATATTTGATCTATGAACCTTTTCGTCGATTGCTGTTTCTACATGACTCCTATTAATTGTCTTACTACCGCTGCCCATTTCTGACCAGTAGTTTGCTTCTTTAATAATTTTCAGTATCGCACCAAAGCGAACCGAAAGCTTGCTCTTATCACCGGCAATTCTTGTAGAGTATTCGATTACAGCTTCAACACCGCTTCTATCAAAATGCTTCAGTCCCTCTTTTTCACAAATTGATTTTATAAAACAGCTATACTTAGACAGCACAACATCGTTTTTTTCAACAATTGAATCGAAGTCAGCTTTTACCTTGAAAAGTTTTCTAAAGTCCTCATCATAAGCATACAACAGGTTATAAATCTGAGCATTACCCATAATTATAATTTTTACATCTAAACTTATAGGTTCAGGCCTCATTCCCACAGTACTAATCAGTCCAAAGTTTTGGAAACTATCTTCAACTCTCAGTTCTTGATTCTCTAACATTTTCTTAATGGAATCCCACACTAATGGATATTTAAATAGATCGTTTACTTCTATAATCAGATAACCTCCGTTAGCTTTAGCGAGTGACCCAGCGTGGATCATTGTAAAATCAGCAAATAAAGCTCCAAATCTGGCTTCACGTTCAATTGAGCCAAAAAGATTTATATAAGTAGGGTGGGTTTCACAAATTACGGGAGCTCCACTAGTGTTAGAGTTATCAATGAAAACATTTATTCTATACTCAGTATATGTAGGTTCTGGCTTTGGGATACTCATGGGCTGGTAGCCAGGGGGAGGATTTTGGCTTCTGTCGGGCAAAAACTTGTCTATATTTTCAAGTATGTGTTTTTGAACCAGATTTAGATAGTCTATAATTTGTTGCTCTTCGCTATAGTTTTCCTGGATGTTTTCCAGAATGTCCTTTACAGAAAACAGGGCTACTTTTCTCTCAAGTTCTTTGACTTTGTCCATATAGCCCATTTCCATTTTGCGAACTTTTTTGAGGACCGATGAAATTTCGAGCTCTATTCTTTCCTTTCTTTTTCTAATAATCTCTTTAAATGAATCGTCTAGTCTGTTGTAGTCCTCCTGAGTAATTGGTTTGCCGCCAATTATGGGTATTGTCGCAATTCCTGTTGGAGCAAACTGAATCTGCATTTCCTGCGTGTTAGCAAATTTCTGAAGCTCGTCTAACTCACTATTTTTATCTCGTTGAAATACATTTGTTAATTTTTGTTTTTCTTCTTCATATTCTTTAGTTTCAAACGATTTGGGAAGATTTTCTTTAAGGAGTTCAACAAAGTCTTCCATATCTTTTTTCAGGACTTTTCCCATTCCGGTTGGTAGTTTGATTGCTCTTGGTTCGCTTGGATCTGAAAAATTATATACATAACACCAGTCACTGGGTGCTGGCCTGTCTTTGGATACTCTTTCAAGCATTGAATTTACTGCACTTGATTTTCCTACGCCTGGGAGCCCTGATACATAGATATTATAACCACGGTGGTTCATGCCTAGCCCAAAATCTATCGCCTTTACGGCCCTGTCCTGACCTATAAACTCCTGGCATCCTCCCAATTCTTTGGTTGTTTTAAATCCTATGAATGAAAGGTCACATTTTTGATAAACTTCACTATATTTAAGTTCTTTCATATTCTACTCCTGCAGATATAAGAGATTTATTCTAATATTATAAATTTATGATTCATATTGTAATAGAGTTATACCAAATAAAAAAGGTTATTTTTAGATTATGTAAAAAAGGGGGTAGATCTAATTCTGAGGTTCTATGATTACTTTGATGGAATCTGTAGATTTTATTACCATTTCAAAGCCTTTTTGGGTTTCTCCCAGTGGCAGTCTATGGGTGATCATATCTGCTACATTGACCCTGCCGCCTCTTATCATACTGAGTGCCAGTGATAGATCATTCCCAGCCGCGGCATAGGAACTAATGATCTTAATCCCTTTCCACCAGAGCTCATTGAAGTTTACAGACATTGTGTACCCAGGATCGGAAGGCGCAAAGTAAAGTATTGTGCCGCCTAGCTCTACAAGAGAGAGAGCCTGTTCAATAGCCGGCTCAGCCCCGGTATTAACAATAACAAAATCAGCTAATCTGCCTTCATTTAGCTCTTTAATTTTTCCAGAGACATTTTGATCTGCCTTTATAATAAAATCGGCGCCAAATTCCTTTGCCTTATCAAGCTTAAAATCGTTTATATCTACTGCAAATATCTTTCCAGCTCCCTGTGATTTTGCATACTGCAGGTTTAACAGGCCAGTCATTCCACAACCGATAATTAAAACTGAGCTTCCGGTTTTAAAACCAGCAAGTCTTTGACCCCTTACTACACAACCAAGAGGTTCTACAAACGAGCCCTCTTCGTATGAAACATTGTCGGGTAATTTTAAAACTCCTCTGTCTACATTTATTGCCGGTATTCTTATGAATTCTGAAAACCCTCCCGGATCAAAATGGGTGCTTCTTAAGATGCTGCATGCCGAATGATTCCCTCTTATGCAGTGATAGCAAGTGTTGCATGGGACATGATGCGTAGCAATAACCCTGTCTCCTGTTTTAAATTTTTTGATATCACTGGCAGCCTCGATAACTTCACCAGCAACCTCATGGCCTAAAACAACAGGGGCTTTAGGAAGCCTGTACCACTGCATCGTATCACTTCCGCACACGCCGCTTGCAATGGTCTTTATTAAAATCTCGCCCTGGCTTATCTTGGGAAGAGGCAGTTGCTCGAGGCGTATATCACTATTATTGTAGTACATGGCTACGCGCATTGTTTTCTCCGAGTAATTTAGAGGCAATTAAAAATAAATATTAGAATTTTTAAGCGGTTGCAGCAGCTTTTTGATTTTCAGATTTAATTTCAAGAAATAGCTTATGCGCCTGCTTTGGTTTAAATCCTTCATGAACTATAGCACGTATAGCTCTTATAATAGCAACGGGATGATCGTTTTGCCAGATGTTTCTTCCCATATCTACTCCAACTGCACCGCGCTGGATTGCATTATATGTCAGTTCAAACACGTCCATTTCTGTTTCCAGTTTTGGTCCTCCTGCAATAACAATAGGAGCCGGGCAGCTCGTGGTAACCTTCTCAAAATCTTCACAGTAATAGGTTTTAATGATGTGTGCTCCAAGCTCAGCACAAATTCTGCAGCAAAGTGATAAATACCGGGCATCTCTTTTCTCAAGTTCTTTTCCAACCGCTGTAATTCCAAGCACTGGAATTCCATATTCCTGTCCCTGGTTTACAAGCTCGGCCAGGTTTAAAAGTGTCTGCCTTTCATGCGATGTGCCCACAAATACCGATATACCAACACCGGCAACATTTAATCTGATTGCATCTTTAAATGAAGTGGTGATTCCCTCATCTTCCAGTGCAGGGCCGACAATACTTACTCCGCCTGAAACCCTAAGGACTACATTTGCGCAAGACTCAGGATCGACCGAAGATCTCAATACTCCACGGGTGAGCATGATCGTGTCTGCATAGGGAAGAAGCGGTTCAATAGTTTTTCTAGGTTCTTCAAGCCTGTGAGTTGGACCCAAAAAATATCCGTGATCAAGTGCTAGCATTACCGTTTTCCCTGTTTTTGGGTTTATAATACGAGCCATTCTATTAGCCAGTCCCCAGTCCATAATTGTAATACCTCTCTTTTAAGTAATTTAGAATATAGAAATTTATAGGATGGCTTAGCTTAAGTCAATTTAGATTATATAAGGCAAAGAATATAGAGATTTAAAAAAAGCGTTATTAAAGAGTTATTCCCCTTCCCAAAGCCCTACCTCTACATCTCCTCTTAGAATCTTCTCGGTTTTTATAGAAGAAATTGATCCATTTTGAGGGATTGAGCTAACTACCCCCACCTTTCCTGAATCAGGATAGATTTTTATGTCAGGATCAATCATTGTGGAAATACATATATATTTAAGGATAGATTCTCCTCTGTTTGTTAGCTGATGGGCGCAGCCCTCTGCAGGGAAACTCATATAGTCTCCTTTTGATACAAAATATGATTCATCACCAAATCTAAGTTCCGCATAGCCTTCTAAGATAAATACGGATTCTTCGTTTGAGCAGTGATAATGAAAAGGAAAAGCTGATTTGCCGGGCGGTACTTCATAAATGGAGCAGCCCAGTTTCTGTGCGCCTGAATTTTGTGAAAGTGATTTCTTTTTGTATTCAAACTTAGAATTATGTTCGTTACTATCCCAGGCCAGGTCTTTTTTGTTAATTATATTTGCAATCTTTAATTTTTCCTTCATTTCCCTTACTCCTAATACTAAAGCTTTATTAATGCTTTAGTATTACATAAAACAAAAATCTTTCAATATGATTAACAAAAAAATTAATAAATTTAATTTTGTCTTGGGAATTATTTATCAGTTAAAAGATTTTTGTAGCTCTTTTTAAAGGCTTTTAACGCTTTTTCAATCTGCTTATCTGTATGCTTTGCCATAAGCGTAGCCCTTATCCTGCACATTCCCTCGGGCACAGAAGGGGGTCTCACTGCGGGAGTGTAAACTCCATTTTCTCTTAGTGATTTAGCAAAGTCCAGTGTCGGCTGAGCTTGGCCGATTAAAACTGGTATTACTGCAGAATGAGAGGGCAGAACAGTAAGTCCAATATCTTCAAGCCCTTTTTTAAATCTATTTATTAACGTCCATAAATATTCTCTTCTTTCAGGCTCATACTCTATAATGTCAATTGCTGTAAGAGATGCTGCTAGTGATGATGCAGGTAAAGAAGTATCGAAAATATAGCTCCTTACCCTGTTTCTAATAAAATCAATAAGCTTTTTGCTTCCGGCAATGTAGCCTCCAAGAGAACCAACTGCTTTTGAAAGTGTACCCATCACAATTGGAACTCTCTGCTCAATTCCAAAGTGCTCTGTGCCCCCGCTTCCTCTTTTTCCAAGCACTCCTGTTGAATGAGCCTCATCAATCATAAACATACACCCGTATTTATCGGCCAAATCTGCAATTTCAGGCAGGGGCGCAAGATCGCCGTCCATACTAAAAACCGTATCGGTTACTATGAGTTTTTTGCGTTTACTGTTTTTGTCATTTACTAATAGAGACTCTAGATGGTTTGTATCCAGATGTTTATAAATCCTGATTTCAGCTTTGGAAAGCCTGCACCCGTCGATTATAGATGCATGATTTAACTCATCACTGTAAACGATATCATCTTTGCCAATCAGTGTTGATATGGTTCCGGTGTTAGCCAGGTATCCAGTGCTAAAAAGGATTGCAGATTCTGTTTTTTTAAATTTTGCTATCCTTTCTTCGAGCTGTCTGTGCAGGTCGGTGCTTCCGCTTACAAGCCTTGATCCCCCAGAGCCTGTTCCATACTTTTCTATCGCTTCTATGGCTGCTTTTTTTACCCGCGGCTCTATTGTTAAGCCAAGATAACTGTTTGAAGACAGTAAGATGTATTTTTTACCGTCGATAATAATTTCAGGTGATTGGGCTGACTCAAGTTCTGTAAGGATCCTGAAAAGGTCTTTGTTTTTTATATCTTTTAATTCATTTTCAATCCAGCTGAGCGAATTGGTCATTTAATAGATAACCACGAATGGGGATTGTGATCAATTGTGTTCTTGAAAAGTTATACTGAATACTGAATCAAGTTCAGCACAGGCTTGTTTCAGAATCTAGTATTTTTCTCTTCCTTGAAACAAAAACGGATACTTTATTAAGAAGAATTCGGTCGGTCAGGATTGAAGTTAATAGTCTGATAGTTTATTGAGGGTTAGATTTAGCCAAAATACAAAAATCAAGAGCTGCAACAAATGAGATCAGGCTTTTGTTATGTTGTTATTAATCGTATTGAAATACAAAGTAGCTCGATTGTCAAATAACAAAATAACAGGAAAAGCCAGACCCCATTTTAGAACACGCGATTTTCATAATGCCGGAAAGGAAAAAGCAAGAAAAGAGAAAGACTAAAACTAAAACTAGACAACCCCTCCTTAATCCTCCCTGTATAGACAAGAGACAAGATAAACAAGTGTATTGGGACATAGTGGAATTCCATCACCCAGTACAATAACATCCATACTCAGGCGTAATGAGCGGATAAGTTCTGCCAAATCACTGAGGCACAAACCATGGAAGAGATTCGAGGCACAAAGACCTCACCAGTGTCTTAATATGAATGTACCTTCAAAGTGTTATAGAATAAGTGAGCGAAAATATCCTGAAGAATTCAAAGAAATTGAATATAGTCCGAGTGACTTAGTGCGTAAAGTACAATTTGGGGGTATTGTATATTTTAGGAATAGAGAATTTAAAGTGGGCAAAGCATTTACGGGACAGAGAGTTGCGCTACGTGAAACTGACAAAGATGGAAAATACAATGTGTATTTTTGTAATCAAAAAATTAGTAAAATTAGTTTAATTTGATTTAAATAATTGTGTTACCTTTGTATACATACGTTTGTTACCCATGTCCCTAGTCTATACAGGGAGGATTAAGGTG
>Ga0209980_10002079_pt1 | contig 10971 bp, 10 predicted proteins | sample CR02metaG_FD_183611 | JGI IMG/M metagenome (GOLD analysis project Ga0209980, IMG submission 183611) | Deep subsurface microbial communities from Mariana Trench to uncover new lineages of life (NeLLi) - CR02 metaG (SPAdes) (version 2) | ecosystem: Environmental > Aquatic > Marine > Ocean trench... | reverse complement strand
AAAAAGAAAAAGGAGTAACAGATGATACTAGACTTAATGAAAGAAAAAAAGCAATTAATGACATCACCACTACGTTCCCAAAATCATTTGATCATATTAAAGCAGAACAACAATCAATCAAAGCAGAAAAATTACAAGACAAACATTATGACAGAGTTCAGGAGGTTTACAATAAATTGAATGATAAATTCCCTAAAGTAGAAGTAACAGCTAGAGTTAAAACAACATATAGTATGTTAGAAAAAACTGCAAGAAAGCCAGATGAATATCCAGATGTAGCAGACGTAGCAGATGTTTCAGCACTTAGAACAATGTGTAAAGATTTGAAAGAAATAGGAGATGTGTCATCTTATATTAGAGATAACTTTGATGTAGTAGAAGAAGAAAATTACATACAAAAGTCAAAAGGAGGATATAGAAGTATTCATATGCAGATCAGAGATGAAAATGGTTTGCTTTCAGAAATTCAAATAAGAACTCCTAATGAAGAGAAATGGGCTAATTGGTCACATGATAATTTCTATAAACCATTAACTGATGATTTGAAATTATTTGTAGAATCTCATTATGCAACTGTAGAAGAATATGCTGAAAGGATGTCAGATTATTATTATAAGAAAGATAATGGAGAAGAAGCAGAAATCCCTCTATGTCCTCCAGAATTAACAGAAAAGATGGGGTGTATGGAATGACAGAAAGTTATATTGAAGAAATAATTAAAGAACAATTAAGTGCTACACCTAAAAAAGGTTTCAATGTATGTACATATGATGATTATGCTAGAGTTGGAGAAAGATTAACTGTAGTAAGACATGTTAACACTGAAGCTGAAGCACAGGAAATAGCGAAGAAATTGGATGGTGAAAAAGTTTACATTTATGGTGGTTTAAATGGTTAAGAAGAAAAAAGAACCTGATAAGTGGTGGAAAAGACCACCAAGATCATCCAGAATATGTTTCAGATGTGAGCATAAATATTCATCTCATATAGATGTTAGATGTCTCAAAATAGTTGAAAGAAAACCTGAAAGAATAGAGTGTGATTGTAAGGGATTTATAGCAAATGAGGTGGAATTGAAGATGGCTCAAGATAGAGCTAAAAATATGCTTATAAATAATAAGGAGGTTAATTAGGTATGCCATTTGGGGAATATTCGGACTTCGATGATTGTTTAGCTAAGAATAGTGATAAAGACAATCCAAACGCATATTGCGGATATATTAAAAATCAAGTAGAAGAGGCTCTAAAACATAAAGAAGCAAAAGAAGGAATTCAAAAAGCTCTTGAACAAACTCCCGAACAAGTAGCAAGTTTAACAACCCCAGATGCAGGAGATGTTACAACTGAAGAACCAAAAGATTTAACTTCACCAACAGGTTCAAGTAAAGAAGCAGAAAATCCAAACGATTCTGGAGATGGAGAACTAGGAAAAACAACTTCACCACAAGATCAAGCAGAAGATCCAGCAAACCCAAGAGATCAAGCACAACCACCAAACGTAGGACATCAAACAACTTCAGAAGTTAGTCCAGATTCAGATATTATTAAAGAAGATAAATACGGAAAACTAAATGGTGATACATATACAAAGAATGAACAAGACGAAAAAGATAAGAAGCGTGAAGAACATCAAGGACTTGAATATAATGGAGAAAGTTACCACAAAGTAAAAGCAATAGAATTTGACGATGAAATTTATGTACAGAAAGATGATAAAGAAGAATCAAGTGAAGATCATTTAGAATATGAAGATGATGAATATAGAAAAGCAACTGAAGAAGATTTAGAATTAGATGATGATATTTATGTTAAAGATACGGAGCAAGCACCAATAGGTGATGACGTAGATGCTACTATATCATCTCCATTAGAAGCAACCCCAGACTTAAATCCAATATTAGGTGAGAGTGTTATTATAAAAGAAAATGGTAAATTTAGAAAATATAATGTCTTTCAAGAATCTGATCATAAAGAAGAGTATAGTGGAGAAGCAAGTGAAGATGTAAGAGCAGTAGAAAAAATTATTATTAAAGAAAACGGTAAACTAAAATTTAGAAGCGTGTTTACTGAGGTTAAAAAAAAAGCTTAGAAAATGACGCTATAGGTAACTGTGATTTTTGTTTAGGTACTGGTAAAGTTACTGTAGAACATTTAGGATTAAAAGATTGTCCTAGATGTCAAGGAACTGGAGATATTGAAGGTATGGAACAGCAACCAATGGTACAACAATTAGGTCAGGATCCAAATGCAATGCAACAGAATGGTCAACCACAACAGAATGGTCAACCACAACAGAATGTACCTCCACAACAGAATGGTCAGCAACCTCCTAATGGTCAACCACAACAGAATGGTCAGCAACCACAACCAACTTTTACAGAACCAAGTCAAGATGAAGGACAATCAGTTCAGAATATGGAAGAACCTCAACAGGAACAACCAATACAAAAACAACAGCCTATGGGTCAAGATCAAAAGAGTAAATTAGAAAGACCTTTCGAACAAGAAAGCCTAAAAAAAAAGCTATACGAATGTAATGGAACAGCTTGTCCAAAATCAATAAAGCAATTCGAAGGATTTATTAAGAGGAAAATTGAGATTTTACAAAGTAAACGAAAAGGTAAACGTAGAGCAGGAGAAGGAGTAGGGCTATTATTCGGATTACCTACTATAGAAAAAAACGGAAAGAAAATTAAAGGAATTCTAGCATATGCTGGAGTATCTCTTAATAATAGAATTTATCTTCCAGAAGAACTAGCAAAAGGTGATGGATTAACATTACCACTTTTACTTAACCACAGTAATGTTGCTGGAGCAGAAGAAGAATTAGATAGGTTAGAAGATGATATGAGAGGAGCACTTGAAAACGAAGAAGACTTCCAAATAGGATGGGTTACATTAAGATGGGAACCTGACGAACTAACACTTTACTATGAAGGAGTAATTGAACATCCATTCTTCCAAAAAGAAGTTGATGATGCGGATATGGCAGTGTCAATAGGAATTTGGTATGATTCAGATTCACCACAAGTATGTGATGTGGAATGTTACACTTTAATTAGAGGAGCAGAGTTTAGAGAAGTATCTTTAGTATACCATCCCGGTTTCCCAATAGCAACTATTGAAGCTGTTGAGGTAGCAATAAGAACAAGAGCAAAGAAAATAATTAATGAATCAAAATTTGATCATTATGCTAACAATATAGATGCTCACATAGAAATAGGATCAGATCAGCATTTTCTACCAATGTGGTTTAATACAAGTGGAACAGCAACTACAGATAATATTGTATATACGTCAACAGAAGCAAGAACATATCAGTTACAACCAACAATGTCTATACCAAAAACTACTGGAGAATTAAAGATTCCTGACAATCCTGAAATAAAAAAGCCAGAAGACACAATGAAAGATAAAGAAAAAGCAGACGAAGAGTTAAAAAAAAAGCTAAGGAAGAATTCAATGAAGAAGAACATCCGAGAGGTCAGCCAGATAACGCGGGGCAATTCGTTAAAGGGGCTTCTTCACAATCTAGATTAGATGATTATCCTGTAGAAGGTAGACCTAGTGGACAAAATTATAGAATAGAAGCAAAGAAAAAATTATTAACAGATAGAATAAAATCAGAGACTAAATTCATAGAAGATAATTTGGAATTAATAAAATCAATGGATTTAAATCCAGAGCAAGCATCATTTAGAAAAGACAGACTTACAGGTTTGTACAAAAGTATTGATAAACTTAAGGAGATGAGAACCAATGTTGAAAAAGATGACGCTAAATTAGGATTACCTAATATACCTATGGGAAAAAATACTCATACAAAATCTAAAGATGGTTATATTTACAATAAAACAAAAATTATGGTTCAAGATGCAGTAAAAGATGATATGGCAATTAATTTATTACAAGAGAGAGTACAAAGTATGTGGAATTCACTTCCAGATGATATGAGAGATTCAGTTGATAGATTAATGATTAAAAAATCTAAAGCTACTAGTAGATCCAAAAAATGGCAGGGGGGAAGATGGGAAGATGACACAAAAACAATTTATATTAACATCAATGCAAGAACATCTGATATAGATCATAATTTTTATCATGAAATAGGTCATGGTAGATGGCATCAAATGAGAAAGAGTAATCCAGAAAAAATACAAAAATTCATAGAAACAATGAAAGAAATAGGTTCTGCTCCAACTCCTTATGCTCAGTCTTATTCAATGATTAAAGAAAAAAATGCTGAAAATGAAAGAATATATAGGACAAAAATGGCTAGAGATAACTTCGTGATACCCGCAAAAGCAGAAAAAATACTGGAGAAAAATAGGAGAAATGCGGAAGATTTATATCAGAATGAATCTCATTCAGAATTAAATGCTTATGCTATGGGTGCATTACCAAGTTTTGCTTTAAAGGCAAAAAAGGAGACAATGGAGAAATTACTTAATGCGTATAAGGAGATGTGGGATTTAGAATGACTATAGAACTACCTGAAATCATAAGAAGAGTTGAAATGTATTTTGACAAAGATAAAAACCCTGTTAAGAAAATACAGGATGCCTCTTTTAAATACGTTACATTATATGATGAAGAAGGAGAATTAACAGAACAATATAGAGTAGATATAATAGATGGAATAGATCCTGAACATGAAGAAGAGGTGGCGATAGAATATAATGTTTCTCATGAACCATCTGGAAGCAGTAAAGGTGGTCAATTTGCTAAGAAAGATGGAGGAGGAAGTGTAGATGATTATATAAAGAACTCCACTGAGAAAATCAAACCTAAGAAGGAAGAAAGAGATAATCTAAAGAAAGTGGATAATGAAATAACATCTAATGTTAAAAAAGTAATAGAAGAATTAGGTTATGGAGATAAGATTAAATTTGTAGAAATGCAAGGTTCTTATGCTAAGAATACAGACTTGACAGGAAGTTCTGATTTGGATCTGTTTATAGGATTTGACAAGTCTGTACCAAGAGATGAGTTCGAGAGAGTTGGTTTAGAGATAGGTCATAAAGCATTAGCAGAATACAAACCTTACAAAAGATTTGCTGAACACCCTTTCACAGAAGCTTTTATAGGAGATGTTGAAGTACAAATAGTTCCTGCATATGATATAAGTTTAGAAGATATTAAGGATCAAAAATTACTTAGTGCAACTGATAGAACACCACATCAAACAAGATTTATGAATAAAGCTCTTAGTGATGAACAAAAAGCAGACGTTAGATTACTAAAGAATTTTATGAAAGAAACTAGAACATATGGTTCTGATCAAAAGATACAGGGATTTAGTGGATATAGTGCAGAAGTTCTTATTCATGAATTAGGTTCTTTTAAAAACACATTAAACTTTTTTGCAGACTTTGAAAAGGGAAAACAATTAGGAGTATCTGCAAGTAAGCATGACACACCATTTGCTATAGCAGATCCTATAGACCAACATAGAAATCTAGTTAGTGCGTTCTCAGATCAAAAAATTGCTAGAATGGTTAAATCATCTAAAGAATTTTTAAAAACAGGAGAAATACCTAAACCTACTACTGAAAATATGGATTCCGTAGGAATAACTTTAAAATATGATGAAAGGTCTGATGATAAATTATTCGGGGAAATAAACAAGTCTATTACTGCTATATCAAAACATTTAGGAGAACAAGGTTATAAAACAAGTACTGAAGATGATCAAGTAACTGATGATTGGAATGTTTCTATTCCTAGAGTGTCTTATGATGTAAACAAAGAAAATCATGAAGTAAAAATATATTTGGCATTAGATCAATTTGAAAATAATACAAAACTTAGAATAAGGGGACCTCCCGTAGATAATGAGAAGGCTGTAAAAGCATTCAGGGAAGCAAATCCTAATTCTAAAATACAGATGGAAGTAGCTAATGGAGAAAAGATATTAGTAAGATATGAAGAAAGAAAAAACAAAACTGCTAAAGATGCACTTAATGACTTACTAAATACAAAATTAGAAAAAATAGGAATATCTAAAGGAATTATTGACGATGTTAAAAATAATGGATTTTCATTAGAAGATAAAAAAGAAAGAGAATTCGAAAATTTAGTCTAAATCTGGGCATTCCAGAGTACAATCACATATAAATGTATTATATGCTTATAAAGGATATATGCCTAAAATAAATTAGTATGCCTACAAAAGTTAGAAGAGCAAACGAAGATGTAGCAGATCAAATTGAGCCACAAGGTAAACTACCAGCACACGGTATTCCACACAATGGTGCCGATGGAACAGCTGGTGGTGCAAATTGCCCAGATGGTCAAATTTGGAACGCACATACTCGTAAATGTGAGAAATCTGACTTAGGTGACGCAAGCAAGCGTTCAATACCAAGTCCAGTAGAAAAAGCGTCAAGTGCAACTGGAGAAGCTGAAACAGTAGCAGGAGTCGATGTACCACCTGTAGAAAGTTCACCTCTTCCAGATGAGAATGATGAAGGAGTAAAATCCGAATTAATTACTGGTGCTGATGGTAGTGAACCAGCAGTTGATCCAACTGAATTGACTAACACTGGAGATGTTACTCCAGATACTCAAGGAGGAAATGGAGCAAACGCTGACACAACTAGCGAATCTCGAAGAAACAGCAACTATCAACATAAGATAGCAAAAGCTGAAGCATTGAGAGCACTAGAGAACGCTGAAATGCGAGTACGTGCTAAAGAATTACTAGCTAAAGAGAAAGAGTTAGACGCACGAATTAGACAAGCTAAAGAATCTTCAAAACCAAGAGCATTAGTAAACTCTCCAAGAGGAACTTATGCAAGAGGTGGAAAGACTTCAGCTGTCGAAGCAGAAATATCAAAACCCTCTGCATGGTTCAGAGCGGTTCAAAGAGAAGAGAATGTAAGTCCAGCATTTATCTGGCACATTAACAAGGAGAAAATATTTGAAAATTATGGTAAGCAATACTATAAGAAATACGATGTACAAGGAAACGAACTACGTGATCCAATTCCAAAGAATGAAGTTGGTAAAACGTATGGAACAGAAGTAAATTCTATATCTGTAGCAGGACCTGCCACTGGTGACTTTATGAGAATAATGTCCGAGCAAGTTTTAGTTCTACCTGATGGAAAAGTAGTTACTCCAATTCGACAATTTTGTGAGACAAAAATATTGCCTCCCGGAACTAGAGAAGCATTCTTCTACGACTTTGGACCTGTTACATTCGAGCAGATAGACGAAGGTAACTTAGACTCAACAATAGCAACTCCAGTATCTCCAACAATAATAAGAAGTTCTGGAACTGAGACTGATCCAAGAGGTACAAGAATTGACATCGGTTATCAACAAACCGAAGAAAGTCCTATTGATATTATTGCATCTGCAAACCGTTCATTTGCACTAGAAAGTATTAACGATGAAAGTCGTGAAGTATTATTTAGAGCTTACAATGATGATACAGGTTCATCTGGATCAGCAACTGTAAGAAAAGCAAAAGGTGGTGGTACGAAAGCAGGAAGATGGGTAGATGGTAATACAGGTGCCCAAATAACTGTAGATAGTTCAGGTTTAGGAGTTCTATCCTATCGAGGATTACTTTCTGCAAAGGGAGTTATTCAAGACGAAGGTTTAGACGACTCAAACTTAATCACTTACACAAGCGGTAAAGGAATTCGTGACTTAACATTAGATCCAGACTTGGACTCTTACATTGGATTCTCTAGACCTGCTATTATAACTGAAGCAACAGTAGAAAGAATTGCTGGAACAAACCTAGTGAGAACAAGTGCAATCGCACCTTCGGATCAATCAGGTGGTGTTCGATCAACGCTATTCATTCCAAATGTTGCATTCGGATTAGTATCAGGAAGAGATTTGACAATGGAAGCACAGAGACGTAACGAATTCCAAATCATTCATTTGACAGGAACTCAGAAAATCTCTGCAGTAGTTAAGAACGTAGAAGCAACAGTAAGATTGTCACACATCTAAGTAAACTCATACTTTTTATTTTTTTTTTATTTAAAATTAAGGGAAGGGTATAGATTATCTTCTATACTATTACGCATCTTCTCCAGATTGCGTCTGTTACTTGATCGTTGAATAATCCAGTCATTTCATCTTTCTTATCCATTACCATCTTACTACCTACTCTAATATCCCAAAACTCTACATTATACAAGTCTTGACCAATATCGTAGATTACTTTGACTTTGTTAATATCTCTGTCTCCTTGGACTTTGAATTGAACAAAGTTATCTTTATCAGAATAAACCATCTGTGAGGTACCTAAAGCACTAAAAAGCTTTAGAGGTTCGTTCTGAGGTCTTCGGTTGATTTGTTCAACCATTGTTTCAATGATTTGATTCATACTATACTATACACTGAAGGGTATATATAAAGGTTTGTCTGTGACAACGTTATGCGACACCTTTATATAGGGTATAGTATATAGGTATATCATGACTTACGAACTCGCAGAAATGCAAGCAGAAAAATCGGAAACAGTCAACGTTGTAAAACGTAAAGACTACTTGCCTATCTTTAAGATGGTAAGAAAAAACCACTACGGAAAGATGAAGTCATTTCCTCAAATAATCTTAAGTCCGAAGAACCCTGAAGACCCAAAGTTTATTCTTGAAGAAAGACCTTTCAGCAAATTCTTGACCTTTCTTAAGATCAAGAAATCCAGATTCATGAGTAACGTTAATGCTAGCGTTAGAGCAGGAGATGGAATCAGTAGATGGAACAAGTACGTCCAGAACAAATATCCAAAATGTCCTACAAAGACATTTCAGTTACTGCATACTAATGGAAAAGTCGAAAGATTTACTTCCAACAAGTATATTGCAGTACCTTATAACTTCATTCAAAAAACAATCGAAGACAGACTAAGTGCAGAAGGTATCACATTTGAGAAAGAACTCAAATTTGGTGGTATTAATGGCATTTACAAACTAACTAATACCGTGGACGAAGTAACTGGAATCGCAAAAACAATTAGTTACATGAATAAGAATGATGGAGATAGATCCTTCAAATTCTTTGGTGGAGCAGTTGTTTTAGTATGTTCTAACGGAATGATATCAAACAGTGCAACTTCTGAAATCAAGTTAAGACACTTGAAAACAGAAAAGGAAATTGCAAGAGCAATTAACAAGCATATTGGTAACATTCTTGAGAAATTAGATGTACTTCCACAGAAAGTCTTTGCACTACGTAGCATCAAAGTCACACGAAAACAAGCCAAAAAACACATTGACGCATTACCTATTCCACAATACATGCGGAAAGCAATCTGGAAACGATTGTTTACAAAGTCTGCAAAGACCTTAAATGGTCACAGGGATTGGGATGAGACAATGTATGGAATCTATATGGCTTCTACATATGTAGGAAGCAATATGGAAAAAATCAGAAAGAGTAAGAACAGAGTGGCTCAAATTGAACCACAACACGTAGAACAACTACAGAATTTCGAGACTATAACAACCGATTTCACAGGTAAAGTACCTGTATTAGTGGCTGTATAAGCCACCCCATTTTTTCTATTTTTTAATACTCATATACTAGTTTTACTCTAATTATGTGTGAGCCGATTAATAGAATATGATAGTGTAAAATTAAAGCTTCGTTTAAATGACGATACTTTGAAGGATGAGATTTCCTTATATATTCAGGAAGTAGATGATTTAGTAAACAATAGGGTTAGAAATAAACTGGGAACTATTGACTTTAATGGTGATCTAATTGATTTACCACTTACAGTGGATGGAGAACCACCAATAGATGAAGAATTAAAATCAATAGCAACTGACGCAGTTATAGGAAAATTTAGATTACAAAATTCAGAAAAACCATTAATTTGGGATACTGCAATGAAAAACTTAGATAATTATTTAGATAGAAGATTCGGTTATACTAGAGATGAACCATTTAGACAAAAACCACAGGCTACAGTAATACCAGCTGTAGGAACTAGGGGAATCATAGTTACATTATCAGGAGAAAAATGGGGAAAGAGTACAAAACTAATATTCCAATTTGGAGCTATTCCAACTGATGCAAGTCAATTCTCAGGTCAGATAATTCTTACAAATCCTGTAACAGTAGTTACTGATGCAAGCGGAATGTTTACAGATGTAACATTAATTATTCCTACTAATGCAACTATTGATGAAACATCTCTAATAAACATAACAGATGGTAGACAAGCTACACAAGTAAAATTTACTACTATTCCGTTCACTAAGACATTTAGCTTGGACGGTGTGTTGATATGAGCAGTTCAGGTAATTTTAGTGCCAAAACATTAACGCAGAAACAAGTAGTAGATATTTTAAAGGCTGGAACATATCCGTACAAAGGAAGTACTATACCATTCTTTATTGAAAAACAAAAGTTTCCTATTTATCCAAGTGTTGAAGTAAGAAGAGTTGGCTCACCATCTACTACTTCAAATGTGCTATCAACTAAAATAGATACAACTTTTGAGATAAAACTATTACTTAAATATACTAGAAAAGAAGAATTTGAAGAAGCGGATAGATTAGTTACAGAGGATGAAATATTAAGACTGTTGGAAGATGCAGATATTCCACCTCCAAATAAAATATTCTTTGAACAAAAAAATTGGAATACTGCAGTGGTTGACACAACTATCTATGGTAGTGAGAGCACACTTAGGTTCACATTTCAAGAAGTAATTTCTACAACAGGAGATGGTGTAGTTGGTGCAGATAATACTTTTGAATTAGACAGTTTAGGAGAACTCTCACCACTCACAGGTCCCCTATCAGTACAGATTCTTTCTTTACGAGATACTTCTGGAGTAACAATAGATCAACATAGTGTGGATGATGGTCAAGTACAATATGACCCAAGGGAATTAAAAGATGGTGAATTAAACATAGATTATGAATCTACTCCAGATATAGATGCTTTTGTAAAACAGGTGACTAATGATAGGGAAGAATTTAAAGGAAAGTTAGT
>Ga0209980_10002077_pt1 | contig 10975 bp, 9 predicted proteins | sample CR02metaG_FD_183611 | JGI IMG/M metagenome (GOLD analysis project Ga0209980, IMG submission 183611) | Deep subsurface microbial communities from Mariana Trench to uncover new lineages of life (NeLLi) - CR02 metaG (SPAdes) (version 2) | ecosystem: Environmental > Aquatic > Marine > Ocean trench >... | reverse complement strand
AAAAATAAGTCTCACCCCTGTTATTTATCAAAGATTCTTTAAAGAACACACCATTTTGATCTGTAAGTAAAATTGAAAAGTTTCCGTCATTTTTAAAAATTTTTTCTGACACTACATCATATAGCCTAAAGGTGATTAATTCCTCTACCACCTCAGGTATTGGAACAACTATTTTTTGGTTTTGTGGCATACCTGGAAATAATTTTATGTTAGAAACACTTGTTAGAAAGTAATCATCATAATATACTTCCGCTATATAGTAGTCTTTTTGGAGAGTGGTTGACTGTAGCCAGTATCTCAAAGTATCTCCTTGTTCGTTTGTATTTCCTATCCTTTGTTTCTCACCGTCCTGTGATTTGATTACTATCACAGCATTATCAATTGGTGCCTCTCCATCATCAAAAAAAACATTAAATTTTATACCTCCAGGTAATGGAATACTAATATCCAATTTTTTGGGTTCATTTTGTAATTCTACATATCCTACTTCAGAAAACATTCCATTAACAAAAATTTCAACTTTGTATTTATGATCCTTTGGAAGAATAATAGTTTCAGGATTACTATCTAATTTTTTTTCAAAGAAAGGGATTTTTTCATGATCTTGGTAAACAACATATTTTGTTTGGTAAGTATCTATTCTATCACCATTGGTATATTTAATTTCAATTTGTAATGTTTCTAATTCTTCAGCAAATGAAGAACCAATTGAGATAAACAATGAAGAAATTATAGCAATTGTACAAATTTGGTAAATTTTTGATTTTAACATGTCACTCACCAATTCTCCTTGCACTAGTCCATGTAGCTTGTTTGCCCATTAATTGTTCTAACATTGCTTTTAGTAACAAAAAGTCAACAATTTGTTTGAATCCGAATAGCAAAAATCCTGAATAAATTAACAATTTTTGATCCTCACCATCAATTCTAATTGCCAAGGCACACATCAAAAAGTGAACAACCGTAAAAATCCCAGCTGCCTGTAAAACCCACCATCCATCACCACTAAGTACTCCATAAACAACATTTGCTAGAGCAGTAAAGCCAATAATTGGAGTAACAATCATGCCCATGAATAGATATGGCAAAGCAAGTTTTTGCAGATTTCCAAATCTAGGGTTAGTTAGGGCATCTGCATGTCTCGTTAGGACTTGGATATTTCCTCGATACCATCGTTTTCTTTGTTGTACAAAATCAGTTAAAGTTCCAGGTGCTTCCGTATATGCAACTGCCTTGATGCTTCCTTGTGTAATCAAACCAGCTTTTAGCAGTTTTATTGTTTGATCAAAGTCTTCAACTATTGTTTCTTTACCATAAGCACCAGTACCAGAAACACATGATTTTTTGAATGCACCTAGTGCACCAGGGACTACCGTAATTGAACCAAACATATCAAAGGCACGTCTTATAACCTGAATTCCAGTAAGATATTCCAGGGCTTGACATTTTGTAATCCAGTTAACTCTATTTCTTACTTTAATATTTCCTGCAACAGCGGCAACATGTTCGTTAACTTCGAATCCTTTTACAATCTCTTTTAGCGCAGTTAGTCCTACGATTGTATCAGCATCAACAATAACTATGATTTCTCCTTTGGCATAAACTAGTCCGTAGTTTAATGCCGAAGCTTTACCTCCATTGTCCTTATGTAATACTATGATTTGATTTTTAAATTGACTTACCACCTCTAAAGTTTTGTCATTACTTCCGTCATCCACAAAAATAATTTCTTTTCGTGGATATCGTGTTTCAATTATGGACTCTATTGTTTTCTTAATTACTTTTTCTTCATTATATGCAGGAATTATTACTGAAACTTTTGGATAGTGTTTTAAATCAGGTTGAAGATTTTCTCGATGTTTACTCAATACTGCCATTGGAACAAATAACATTGTTGTCCAAAAAGAAATAACCATAGCCCAAAGTAGGATTATTCTTGCAGGAGACTCTAACAGTGTTGCCCCCTCATAGGCAACTAATCCTGCCATTAAAAATGGTGAGCCTATTAAAACAAATAATAAAATTGAGGGACCTCTACGACCGTTCTTATTTTTTGAAAACATTTTTGATTTGAGGCCAAACATTTGATAAATCGACATTCCTCCCCCAATTGCCATAGCAACCATGCTTATGGGTCCTAAAATGAAGTAAATCGTTCCTGCAAGAAAAACGAAGATAGCTACAGTCAGAGTAATTTGTACCGGATCGATTTTGATTTTCTTTTGATTTTTAAAACTTTGAATGTCTGTTGGTTTTGTTTTTTGAATAGATTTTGGGCCAGACATTGAAATTGGCTCCTTTGAATAGGTTAATGGGTCGGCCTCCATTTTTTGTTTTCGATTTGGATTAAACATGATTCGGGTTATCCTAAAATCATGTTGCTGCTAGCTTATAGTTGCAGCTACTTTGCCAGTTTACTTCTTCCAGAGTGAATTTGTTTTCACACTTTAAACACAGATATTCTGATGACAGCTCTGAAAATGCATCACTACAATTATTACAAATGTAATGATTAGGTAATACTCGATAATCTACTCCTAAAGCCTTTATCTCTTTGTTACAACTTGGGCATTTGTCATTCTCATATGTTCTCTCTTCGGAAACATTTCCACAATTATAGTGTTCAATTAATTTTCCTAATCTAAAATGTGGACTGTTGCATGATGGACATGAAAAGACTTGGGTTGTTTTCACAGAATCACATTTCTTACATGCGACCTCTTTTTTTTCTCCTAAATTAACAATAGTTCCCGTTCGTTCTAATTCGTTCAAATGCAATCTAATTGTTTCATCAGAGAATCCTATCATCTGTTCAATATAATTAAGACTAACTTGTCTTGATGATTTCAAAATAAAATCAACTCTGTCTATTACCTTTGTTCTAACCTCTTCTTCTGCATTTTCAAGCATTTGGAGTTGCTCTGATTCTTTTATGAAAAAGAAATCTTCATTTTCAATAGTTTCAAATACATTTTTGAGACTCTCAAATCTTATTGGTTTTTCCAAATATTGATAGATTCCAAGACGAATAAGCTCTTTGACACCATCATCATCCTTTTCGGTAGCAGTTTCTAAAACCACACGTGCATTTGGCAGTACATCAAGAATTTGAGTTAAAACTGAGCGACAATCCATATCTGGAAGCATATAGTCTAAAAGAACGATGGGAGGAGTCTGTGCCTTTACAAGTTTTTTAAATTCCTTTATTGCAGCGTATCCATTATTACAAGAATAAACATTTGAGTAGCCTAATTTATCTAAAAAGCTCTTTAGTAGCATAGTTACTGCCTGACTATCTTCTACAATCAATACTGGTGGTTTTGTTGTCAATACAAGGTTTGGTCTTCATAAATTGCATAAATACCCGTGTTTGATTAAAGTGAACAAAATTCATGCCTTAACCTCATATTTCTCTATAAACAATACCATTTGAATAATTTTGCCAACATTCAGTTAATTACAGATAAATTGGCATAAATGATCTTTTAAACCAAAAGTAAGTGTTTTTAATACTTTTTGTCATGACAGATTAAGTTTCTATGTGTTTTTTAAATTTAAAATTAATTAAATTATTGAAATAAAATAAATTTTTAAAAATTTCTAATTATAATTATAGATTTAAGGAATTAAAAAAATTCGTTTACAAAAACCTAAATGTGTATAAATAAAAAAATAGGTGTTGATTCATGGACCCTCTTTGGCAATTGGTGCTGCAATTGCATCGTTGTCAATAATAATTGTATTTTTTGCATTGAACACAATAAATGATGAACCAAAATTGGCTATAGAACCTGCTCAAAAATCTCAAGAATTAATTTCTGCAAATATCATATCCCCTACATTCTTGGAAAATGGGTCGCCCATACTTGGAGACCCTAATGCCCCAGTAACTTTAATAGAATTTGGGGACTATCAATGTCATTTTTGCAATGTGCATTTTCATAACACTGAGCATAGATTGCTAGAAAAATTTATTAAAACAGGTAAAGTCAAAATGATTTTTAAAGACTTTACCATTATTGGTCCTGATTCTGTAGATGCCGCCCATGGTACTCATTGTGCAAATGATCAAGGTAAATTTTGGAAATATCACGACATACTATACAACAATTGGACTGGAGAGAATAATGGATGGGCCTCATCGGATAACTTGCTAAGATTTGCACAAGAAATTGAATTAGATATTGACCAGTGGTCAGATTGCATGATCGATGAAAAATATTCTCAAATCATATCTAATAGCAATAAAGATGCACGAGAGTTGGGCATAACTGGGACTCCTGCATTTTTTGTTATTGGTCCTGATAATAATATAACAAGAATTTCCGGGGCACAGCCCTATGAAAGTTTCGAGAAAATATTCAATTCAGAGTTGAAGAAATTATCCTAATTCCCAAGTCGATCTCATTTAATTTGGATTTTTTGCCTGATCAGGTATAAAAAATCAGAGTCTTGATCGGTCAAAATCAATACACCTTTTTAAAGATCTAGGCATAAAATTATTTTTTTTAGGTGTTGAGGAGCTAAATTTCTTCATAGTTAATCCTTATATGAGCACCTAAGGAGGCAAACTGATGGCAGCAGGAATTGACGATATTTCCATTTACATACCTAGATTGTATGTAGATGCTGTTGACTTTGCAAAAGCCCGTGGATTGGATCCGGCCAAACTTCAAAGAGGTTTGGGGGTATCAAAGATGGCAATTGTAGATACAAACCAAGATCCAGCATGTCTTGCAGCAAATGCTTGTCTGACAATTATGCAAAACAATAAACTCTCACCAGAAGATATTGGACGACTCTACGTTTCAACTGAATCATCCTTTGATGAATCAAAAGCAATGAACTCTTATGTTATTGGAATGCTTGAGCAAGTTTATGGCCAAGGTGCGTTTGAGCACTGCGGTGGAGTTGAAACAAAGTTCGCATGCGTTAGCGGCTCTTATGCACTATATGATAATACAAATTGGATTAGAGCAGGAGAAGCTGAGGGAAAAGCAGCACTTGTAGTAGTTTCAGATATTGCAAAGTACGACCTAGGAAGTAGTGGTGAGATGACCCAAGGTGCAGGAGCAATTACAATGTTACTTAATGACAATCCTAGATTGTTAACATTTGACCCAAAGGTCACGGCGACCTCTATTAGAGATGAGTATGATTTTTACAGGCCATTTGGAAAAGAAACACCTATCGTTCATGGACAGTACTCCAATTTACTGTACATGATTCAGGTAAGAAAGGCATTAGATATTTACAAGAAAAAAGCAGTTTCGAGTGGACTGATTAAACTAGAACCAGGCGAGACAATTTTAGATCATATGGATTACATTAACATGCACTTGCCATACAGCGCCATGGGAAAAAAAGCACTGGCATATTTGGTAAGACATGAATGGCGTCAACTTCCAAGATGGAAACAAATTATTCAGCAGATTGCAATGGAAGAGCCTGTGCCAAAAGATCCGAGGGGAACTATTGAATCAGTACTTAGAGACCATGAATATATGACTAAAGACCACGAGTTTACAAAGTTATTCACACAAACTCCAGAATATCAAGAAGTCTATGAGGCAAAGCTTGCAAGCTCCCTTATTGCATCAGAGATGATTGGAAATTTGTATACTGCGTCACTCTACTTAGGATTTAGAAGCAGCCTTGAATTTGAGTATCAAAAAGGAATTAACCTTGAAGGAAAGCGTATTGGGTTTGGATCTTATGGTAGTGGCAGTAGCGCAATGGTGTTTAGCGGGGTAATTCAACCAGAATACAAAGAGGTTGTCAAATCTATGAATTTGGAGGCAGATCTTGGCCCTAGACGTAAATTGACTTTAGACGAATATGAAACCATTCATGAAAATAAACTAGGCCTAGAAGAATCTCTTTTAAAAACAAAACATGAATTCATACTTGTAGATGTTAACACCACACCCGAATCTAGAGGCGAAAGACGATATGTTTTCAACGAATAATTCATGGAAGAAGAAAGTAATCCCGTCAAAGAATATCTTTTTAGTTATATAGAAAAGTCAGAAAAAAGATTTCAAGATCTGTTTTCCCAAACAAAGATGGATGAAATAATTGATGATATCTTGGATAATTGCTATCATAAAGTTGCATTAATGAATAATAAAGAAGAGAATTTGGGAGTTTTAGCTACAGGACTATTACACTACATGCTTACAAATGCCATGTTGACCACTCAAAGAAAGGTAGAACATCAGGGAGTTGAAATCGACATTGTTATTCCAGACTTGAAAACCTTGGAAAAAGATCCAAAAAAAACGCTAATAATTTGCATACCAAAGACACTAGACAAAAACAGCATAAAGAAAAAACTTGAGCAGCTGCAAAAAATTCAGCCAGAAAAACAAAACATCTGGCTTGTTTTGACTAAAGACCTGGGATTTGGAAACAAGACATATGTTATTCAAAAAGAAGAGTCATCTTTTTCAAATATCATTTATGACATTGCGCAGTTTGTAAACCTTCAAGGAGAAAACAAATTCAAAATTTTACGGATTTAGTTTATTGTATTAAAAAATTAATATCAATATTTTTTTTGAAATTCCTATACAAAGAATCATCACTAAGGTTCTCAATATATGGAATCGTGCCTAAAACTGGAACACCAGTTAAACTTTGCAAGTCTCTAGTGAGATCCTTTACTTGGTAGCCCCCTGAATCAAAATTATTAATTATAATTCCCTTTATTGGAATTTTGTATTTCTCACACATTTTACAAGTCATTATAGTGTGGTTTACCGTTCCAATCCTTGTCCTAGTAACAATAACTGCAGGTAATTTCATATCTTTTATCAAATCAGTAACAAAATAATTTTTTAAAATCGGTGTCATTATTCCACCCATGCCCTCAACAAGTAACATTGAATGAAGTTTGGATAATTTTTTAAAATTAGACAATACCGAATTTACTCTAACCTTAACTTTCAAATTCTTTGATGCCGTATATGGGGATGCTGCCATTTCGAAAAACTGCGGATTCATTAATTCTTCAGAATCAGATACTTGGGCAGCTCTCGATAAAATCTCAACGTCTTCAGATTTGAAGCCTTTTTTTTGAGGAGTTCCTGCTGCAAAAGGTTTCATGATGCCTACATCAATGCCCATCTTTCGCAAGGTCACAGCAAGTCCTGCTGCTACGTATGTTTTTCCAACATCCGTATCAGTTCCAGTTATGAACAATGAATTCATTGATTGATGTTGTAATATTTTATTGATTAATCTTTCATAGTTTAATTATTAAGATGAAATGACGTAAAAAACACACTTGAGAAAGAAGAGTTCTGTATGGCATCCTAACACTCAGATGAAAGAATGGCAATCATTTGATGAAATTGTCCATGCAAAAGGAGTGTGGCTAATTGATTCAAATGGTAACAAAATGATTGATGCTGTAGCCTCTATGTGGTGTAACGTTTGGGGGCATTCAAAACAAGAGCTAGTTAGGGCAATCGCAATTCAAAGTAAAAAACTGCAGCATTCTTCAATGTTTAACCTTACAAATGAGCCTGCAGAAAAACTGGCAGACAAACTTGTAGAGATTTCTCCTGGAATGTACAAGGTGTTTTACTCTGATAATGGCTCATCTGCAATGGAGATTTCCTTCAAGCTAGCAATACAGTATTGGGACAATATTGGAGAGAAAAAGAAATCAAAGATTGCGTGTCTTGAGAATGGATATCATGGGGACACCTTTGGTGCAATGTCAGTAGGCTATGTACCGCAATTTTTTGGTAAATTCAAAAAACAATTGTTTTCTACAATACAATTCCCAGTTCCAAACAAGTATAGAATTCCAAAAGGTTACAACTATTTGGATTATCAAAATTATTGTTTAGATAAAATTGAAAAACAGTTTTCCAATGATGACAAAATTGCTGCGTTTGTAATGGAGAGTGGAGCACAGGTTGCAGGTGGTGTTGTAATTTATCCCAAATATTTTCAAAAAAAAATTAGCCAAATCTGTAAAAAGCATAATGTTTTGTTGGTGCTCGATGAAATTGCTACAGGATTTGGACGTTTAGGTTCTATGGTACAATATACAGATCAAAAAAGTATTCCAGACATTGTTGCATATGGAAAGATGCTGACAGGTGGATATTTGACAATGGCTGCAACCCTTGCGAGCAAAAAAGTCTACGATTCATTTTTGGGGGAATTTAATGATTGGAAACATCTCTTTCATGGACACACCTACACTGGAAATCCAATAGCTGCCGCAGTAGCATTTGAAAACCTAAAGTTGTATCAGAAATATAATCTGATTAAAAAAATTCAAAAAACATCCAAAGTCTTTGAAAGGTATTATGAAGAAATCTCACAACTAGAATCAGTAGGAGATATCAGGCACAAAGGGATGCTTATGGGAATAGAACTAGTTACTAATAAAAACAAAAAGACACCCATTCATCCAAAAAAGTCAATAAACAAAATTTTCTTTGAGGAGGGCAAAAAGCATGGAATCTACCTTCGAACCCTTGGGAACATAGTCATGCTAGTCCCCCCTTTGGCAATATCAGAAAATGACCTTGAATTACTCCTGAATCGAGCGATTCAGACCATTCGATCTGCTCAAAAGCTATTTTAATTCTGTTAACCCATAAAACCACCAAGGTTAACCATTCTAGTAATCTTATTTAGCATAAATTTCCTCAACATACTTGTGAGGTTATTGGATTTTATCAAAGAATGTCAGGAAAATGTTCTGTCTGGAGTTGGCATAACTACCGATGATGCTACAAAACTCTTTGAAATCCCTGAGAAGCATATCCAAGAACTTGCAGTTGCTGCAAACCAAATTACTAGAGAGTTTAATGGAACAAAAGTAGATGTAGAGCAACTAAATAATATTAAAAAAAATGCATGTAGTGAGGACTGTTCTTTTTGCGGGCAATCTGCATTTTTTGATACAGGAATTGAATCATATCAACTGCCAACACCAGAAGAAGTGGTAAGTAAAGCACAAAAAGCAAAAGAGGAAGGTGCAGAGTCTTATTGTCTTGTTGCTGCATGGAGAGAGCCATCAAACAAAGACTTTGATAAAGTTTGTACAATTATAGAACAGGTAAATGTCAAAGTTGGAATTAGTGTAGAGTGTAGTTTGGGGTTTTTAACAGTACAACAAGCAAGAAAACTCAAAGAGTTACATGTTAAAAGATATAATCATAATTTAGAGACTGCAAGATCAAAGTTTTCTGAAATTTGCACCACTCATACATATGATGATAGAATGAACACTCTAAGAATAGCACGAGATGCAGGACTAGAACTCTGTACTGGTGGAATTATTGGACTAGGGGAGACAAGAAAGCAACGACTAGAATTAGTTTTAGAGCTTGCAGCAATTTATCCTGAAGAAGTTACAATTAATATTTTAGTTCCAGTTCCTGGTACTCCATTAGAATTGCAAACTCCACTTGAAAAGTCAGAAATAGTTCGATTGTTTTCAGTTATTCGCTTTTTGCTGCCAGAATCTGTAATTAAAATTTCAGGAGGACGAGAAACTAACCTTGATGATTCAGGTGAAGAATTGCTGCAAAGTGGGGCAAATGGCATAATCACAGCAGGATACCTTACCATGGGCGGAAATGAGGCTGAGCAAGACATCAAAATGATCAAAAAAATTGGCCTTGAAGCCTAGATTTGAGTTTGTAGACTCTGAGATTGAGCAGATAAAGAAAAACCACCTCTATAGAAAATTACGATACGGCATAACTGATGGTAGTACCATAACCATTCAAGGTAAAAAGCTAGTAAATTTATGCTCAAACGACTATCTTGGAATTCCTACCACCAGATTGAAGATAAAACAGATGCAGTCAAGTTCTCGGCTTGTATCTGGAAACGATGAATCATACCTAACACTAGAGAAAAAACTTGCACGACACAAAGCTCAGCAGGCATCCTTGATTTATCCAACTGGCTACATGGCAAATTTGGGTGCGATTCCTGCAATTGCAAAAAAAGGGGATTTGATACTTAGTGATGAGCTAAATCATGCAAGCATTATAGAATCATGCAAGCTGTCTGGTGCAAAGATTTCAATTTACAAACATAATGACATGAAAGACTTGAAACAAAAATTAAGACAAAAATCCAAAAACAAGTTTGTGATAACTGAAGGAATTTTTAGTATGGATGGAGATTTCTCAAACCTAAAAGAGATTACAGAGATTGCACGAAAAACAGATGCAATAACAATACTTGATGATGCACATGGAGACTTTGTTGTAGGAAAAGATGGCAAGGGGACTGGAAATTATTTTGGGGTCTCAAAGAAAATTGATGTGTACATTAGTAGTCTAAGTAAGGGACTAGGATCTTTTGGAGGATACATTGCATCACACCAAAATGTGATTGACTTGAATGTTAACAAATCAAAATCATTTATCTATACATCTGCTCTTCCATCAATTTTAATAGAATATTCTTTGAGACGATTTGAATCAAAAAGGGAAAAACAACGAAAAAAACTACAAGAAAATGTAAAATTACTCTCAGCTGGACTGCGAGAAATTGGATATACAATAAATTCTCGTACACATATTATTCCAATAATTATAGGAAAAGAAAAAACTGCAATGGATTTTGGGAAGTATCTATTCCAAAATTGGGTACATGCTCAGCCAATACGATATCCAACTGTTCCAAAAGACCAAGCAAGAATAAGACTATCAGTTACTGCCTGGTTATCTTGCAAAGATATTGAAAATTCTCTTAAAATATTTGATAAGGCATATAAAAAATTCATGTAATTTTAAAAATTTATTTTAATTAATTTAACCAAATAAAAAATTTAGAATAATGGCATATTGAAAATGTAACAAAATTTTGTTACAAACATCTATGCTTATATCTGAGATATTCTGACTTAAAATGGGCAATAGAGATGAGTAACAAGTTAATTTTTGGTATTTTGTTTGGGATTTTAGCTATTGGAATTTCTTCAAGTCAA